>ERZ1669250.690-NODE-690-length-13669-cov-5.937491_pt1 | contig 13669 bp, 16 predicted proteins | sample MGYA00579295_ERZ1669250 | MGnify/ENA primary metagenome ERZ1669250 (study PRJEB41166, sample SAMN08046056) | hot springs metagenome | biome: hot spring; feature: acid hot spring; material: thermophilic sediment; isolation source: thermophilic sediment from acid...
TAAAAATATTAAAATTTCTTTTTTAAAAAAATAAATTTTTTATATTGCTTTTTATTAAGGTATTTGCTTTTGGTGAAAAATTATGAATTATAATAGATTTGAAAAGGCTAGAATTATTGGGGCCAGGGCTTTACAAATTTCCCTCGGTGCTCCTGTATTGATTAGTATTCCCGAGGGTGTTATAGATCCTGTTGATATTGCAATTTTGGAATTTGAAAAAAATGTAATTCCTATTACAGTTCTTAGGAAGAAGCAAAAATCTAAATAATTTTATATTTCAAATTTTTCACCACTTTTTGGTGTCAATACATTTTTATCTATTATTTGAGAAAACATAATTTCCCTGTTTTCCCCATGGCATAAAATTACTGTTTCTGCCTTAGTTTTTTCAATGAATTTCAACAATTCACTATTCCCAGCATGAGCAGAAAAGTCAAATGTCGAAACTTCTGAAAATACTTTATGTTTATTTCCATTTAATTCAATGTATCCAGTATCCAATAGCAATCTTCCATTTGTGTTTTCAACTTGGAAACCGGTAATTAAAATTGAACTTTTTTCATCATCTTTAATTTTTGATATATAATGTAAAACCGGCCCCCCTTCTAGCATTCCTCCGCTTGCTATTACTATTCCATCTTCCAACGCTTTTTTCCTATCCGAGTTATTTCTAACCTTTCTTGCATATTTTCTGGCGATCTTAAATTCATGCGAATCTTTAAGAAATGAACCGTGTCTTGCAAATATCTCATTTACAACATTTGACATACCATCTATCCAATATTCCATATCCAATTTTTTCATCACCATCATCAATTCTTGAGTCCTTGCGACTGCAAATGCTGGTATTATAACCTTACCATTTCTATCGAGCGTTTCTTCAATCTTTTCTATAAACCTAATTTCAGTTTCTTCCCTTGAGGGATGCTCTTTGCCTGCATATGTGCTTTCAATTATTAAAACGTCTGTCTCTGGTATTTCAGCACCTTTTATCAAGTTAGTTTCAAGTGTTTGTAGATCTCCAGTGAAAAGTATTGATTTATCATCAGTCTTTATTTTATACATTGTTGAACCTGGAATGTGACCCGCACTATAAGGTATTATTTCCATATCGTCTAAATATATTTTTTTGTGGTAATTCACTGAATTATATAACGGTTCCAAATTTTCTATATCGTTAATATCAAAAGGAGGAGGATATCCTTCCATATTCATTACTTTTAGACTGTCCCTTAGCAACAAATCTGTTAATTCTAGAGTTATTTGGGTTCCAAAAATCTTTGGTGTGTATTTAGTTGTTAGCCAAGGTAACATTCCTGAATGGTCTAAATGTGAATGAGTCAAAAATACAAAATCAATCTTTGGAGCTGGCATTGGATATTCTGGTGGTTTTGTTGGAGTTATACCATATTCAAATAATAACTTATGTTTTTCTGTTTCCAATATAAAACCTAAACTTCCTACTTTTTCAGCTCCACCTAAAAAATAACCTATCATTTTCATTCCCATTCTATTGTTGCAGGTGGTTTATTTGTAATATCATATACCACACGATTTATATCCGGTATTTTATTTGTTATTTCAATAGATATTTTTTCCAATTCATCGAGAGGAATTTTTGAAAATGTACCGGACATACCGTCTATTGAATCCACGATTCTTAAAACAACGGTATCCCCATAAGCCCTTTTATCTCCGTGAACACCAGTACTCTTTACTGGCAAAAGAATTGCAAAATATTGCCATGGTTTTTCAATTCTATTTTGATTTACCAATTTCTCGACATATTGTTCAACGATTTCTGTAACTTCTCTCAATTTATCCAATTTTTCTTTTGTCACTTCTCCAATAATTCTTATTGCAAGGCCTGGACCAGGAAAAGGTTGTCTATCCCAGACTGGAATATTAAGATATTTGGCAACCTCTCTTACTTCATCTTTATATAAATCTCTTAAAGGTTCAATCACTTTCAATTTTATATCTTTAGGTAATCCTCCAACGTTATGATGTGTTTTTATTGTCTCTCTTATACCTCCACCACTTTCAATCCAGTCTGGTGCTATTGTTCCTTGAATCAAATATTTTGCATTAACCTTTTCTGCAAAATTTTCAAAATTTCTTATGAACCTTTCACCTATGATTTTTCTCTTCTGTTCAGGATCCGTTACGTTTTTTAAATGTAATAGAAAATCATCGGATGCATCATGGACTATAATATTCATTCCAATGCTTAAAAACATGTTTTTAACATTATTTGCTTCATTTTTTCTCATTAGCCCAGTATCTATAAATATTGGATAAAGTCTATCCCCAATGGCCATGTGTGTAATCTTAGCCGCTACTGTACTATCGACTCCTCCTGAAACTGCAATTATCGAATTTCCATCTATGTTGGCTTTTAAATATTCAATTGTTTCCTCTACAAATTTTTTGGCATCAAACATTTTCATTCAATTCTTTTGCTAGATTTTTTCCATCGTTATAAGATTTTTCTTTTTCTTTTTTAATATATTCTAATAGAGATTTTTCCACATCTTTATTATATAATGAAATAATCCTTGCTGCTAACAATGCTGCATTTTTAGCATTGTCTACTCCAACAGTTGCAACAGGAATACCTTTAGGCAATTGCAATATACTTAATATAGAATCAAATGGAACTTTTCCTGAAAGTGGAACACCTATAACAGGTTTGTGAGTTATTGATGCTATGAATCCAGGTAAAGCCGCTGCCATCCCAGCAATTGCTATGAAAACGTTTGAATCAGAATTTTTAATTTCTTCCATTAAAATTTCTGGATTTCTATGTGCTGAAATAAACTTAATTTCATATTTTATGTTTAATTCTTTCAATGTCTTAGCACACTCTATTACATAATCTTTATCGGATGTTGATCCGGCCACAATAGTTACATCCATTTTATCACCTCATATATAAAATAATTAAAAAATCAATAATATTATGTTTTCATTATAATCAATATGAATAATCCTAAAGCTATTATTAAACCTATAATTGTACCACCAATGTATAACAGGCCTGGCAATAAAATATAGTTTGTGAAATATCCTGGCTTATTAACATGAATATACCATGTGTAAAATACACCTATTATTAATCCAACCAATAACATTCCTATTCCAGCTATCCTGCTCTTCCCACTACCAAAATAAGCAGTAAATGCACCAAGTATTAAAAATGACAGCGAAAATATAAATAGTATAACCTGCCCTAACAATAGATAACTAAGTTGTATTTCCATTTATATCATCCCTTTAGAATTTTATACCCGTTAACGTTTTTGTATCTATAACACCTGGTATACTTCTAATTTGATCCACTACTATTTTACCAAGTTCATTAAAGTCTTTTGCCTCGATCTTCGCTATTAAATCATATTCACCAAAGAGTGGATGTAATTCTACTATTTCTTTAATGTTCTTTAATTCATCATATACTTCATGCTCCTTTCCTGGCGCTGTACTTATTAAAACAAAGCCAATTGCCATAAGCATCACCGTTTTAAAATATAATAAATTAATGGATATTAAAATTTTCTCATAATATTTTATTATATTGAATTATAAATAATTTATAAATACAAAAATTTTTATATTAAAATTATTTAAATATTTAACATGTGTAGGATGATTTTATTCAAAGGAAATAATGATTTTGTCTTAAATTTAATAGAAGCTTTGAAAAGGGCTTCTAAAAGTGATGTATTTAACAATTTTAAATCACATAACGATGGATGGGGAGGTGTATTTTCATATGAAAATTATGAAATATTCTATAAATCAAAAAATCCTATCTATGAAGAAGATTTTAAGAATTATTTAAAAGATGAATATTCATATGGTATTTTGCATGCAAGGCTTGCCTCTCCACAAGAGCCTAAATTAACTCCTTTAAATTCTCACCCATTTTTAATACATGGTGAAAATGAAATAATATACATTGCACATAATGGTACAATTAAAAAGGATTTTGTAGGAAAAAAATTTAATATAAATTTTGAAAATAGAACGGATTCAGAAGTTTTTTCCTTAATGCTTGAAAAATTGGATGGAAATTATTATGAAAGAATTAAAAATGGTATTGATTTTATAAATTCAAATTCTCTCTCAAATATGTTAAATTTATTCTGTTTGATTAGGACATATGATAATAAAAGAATAATATGTTATTTTTCAAATTATTATGATGATATTGAAAGGATTAATTATTATCCAATTTATAAATATGAACTAAATAATAATTTGGCCATAATGTCTTCTACAGTGGCTTATGAGATGGGATTTTTAGATAAAAATGGTAATATAATTCAAAAAAATGTAGAAAAAGTTACAAAAAATAAAATTTATTTTATTTATTAAAAGCAAAAATTAAATATTTATTTTAAAAATCGAAATTTTAAAATTCCTTGAATTTTTATTTTTCACAATGAAAGTGGGTTTAACAACAACAATTCCAGTAGAGCCGATTTTTGCATCTTATAACATCCCTGTTGATTTAAATAACATTTTCATCACAAACGAAGATCCTGAAAAATTGGTAGAAATTGCCGAGATAGATGGATTTCCATACAATACATGCTCATGGATAAAAGGCTTATATACAGTCTCGATTATGAATGATATAGATATTATCATAGGTGTAGTTAGAGGAGATTGTAGCAATACAGAATCACTCTTGGATTTTTTAACATTTAAAGGTAAAATGGTCTATCCATTTTCCTATCCCTTTGATAAGTCAAGGAAAAAATTGGAGTTGGAAATAAATTCATTAATGGATTATTTAAATACAGATAAAAATGAATTGAACAAGGTAATAAAGAAAGTAGAAGAAGCTAGAAAATTAGCTTGGGACATTGACTATTATACAATAAAAAATAAAATAACTGGATACGAAAACCATATATTTCTCGTAAGTTCAAGCGATTTTTTTGGTGATATTGAAAAATATGTTAAATTATCCAAAGAATTATTGGAAAAATCGAAGGAAAGGAATGAGATAGATCATGTTCTAAGGATTGGATATGTTGGAGTCCCCCCAATATTTACAGACATTTATCAATTCCTTGAATCAAAAAAGGTTCACGTTGTTTTCAATGAAGTACAGAGACAATTTTCGATGCCATTCCCAGAAGAAGATTGGATTGGTAAGTATTTGAAATATACATATCCATATACAATTTTTGATAGAATTAATGACATTAAAAACGAAATTAAAAGAAGGAATATTGATGGAATTATACACTATGTTCAGAGCTTTTGCCACAGGCAAATAATTGACGAAATATTGAAAGAAAATTTGGATATAAAGGTTTTAACAATAGAGGGTAATAGGCCAGGCAAATTGGATGAGAGAACAAAGTTGAGAATTGAAAGTTTTATAGATATGCTGCTTTGAGTTTATTTATTGTTTCTACCCCCAATCTGAAGGCATTTATGTTGACGTCCCAGAATTTTTTGGGAAGAACATTTTTAATTGCTTCTTCTACATCTTCATTTTTTATGGGTAAAATGTTCAGAGCAGACACTGCACCTATCATTACAATATTTACAGCTTTATAGGTCCCAGCCTTTTTTGCAATTTCAACTGCATCAATTGCAAAAAAATTTTTCCTATTTTTTATGTAATCTTCAACATTTGGATAACCTATTTTCAGAATGTTTGATGTAAATGGAACTATTTTTTCGTTGTTCATTATGATATATGTATTCTCATTGGTATATTTTAAAGCTCTAATAGTTTCCAAAATTTCAAAACCTACTAAAATGTCAATGTCATTGTCAGGAGAAATTGGACCATATGCCTCCCCAAACCTTATATCAACACTTACTATTCCACCCCTCTGTGCCATTCCATGAATCTCAGACATTACAACGTTTATATTCCTTTTTGATGCAGCTTCACCTAAAATTATACCTGCTGAAACAACCCCCTGGCCACCAACACCTACGATTTTTACATTTATAGGTTTCATTCTTCCACCCTCTCTATTGCCTTGAACCCACATACCTGAGGAAGTGCACAGACACCACACCCATCGCATAAAACAGGGTCTATCATAACCCTACCTTCGGGATCGAGATAAAATGCTGGGCATGAATAATTGAGGATGCAATTCATGCACTTTGTGCATTTATCTTGATTTACTTGATATCTTACCCATTTGCCTAGTTTTATCATTTCTGCATCTCTTAAAAGAGCACATTCTCTCTTAGATATTATAACTGATAAACCATCTCTTTGAAGGGCTTCCCTTATTGCAATTATCGTATTTTTCAAATCGTAAGGATCTACAGTTTTAACGTATTCAACTCCAATGGCCTTTACAAGCTTTTCAATATCTATCTCCTTAGCAGGCTCTCTCATTCCATTGAATGGAACTCCCGGGTTTGGCTGATGTCCTGTCATTGCGGTTGTCCTATTATCCAAAATTATGAGTAAAAATTTATGATTGTTATGTACTGCATTTATTAAACCTGGAATGCCTGCATGGAAAAATGTAGAATCTCCTATAAACGATATTATCTTTTGTTTTGTTGATATTGAAAAGCCCCCTCCAGTCCCAACGGACGAGCCCATGCACAATAGATAATCAGCCTCGTTATATGGGGGTTGAATACCAAGTGTGTAACAACCTATATCACTTGGATATATAACATCTCCTAGTCTCAATTGCTTTGTAACAAGTTTAACAGCGTAAAATGTAGCTCTATGAGGACATCCTGGACATAGAACCGGAGGCCTTGGTGGAAGATTATTAATATTGTTATTTTTTGATTCCTTATATTCAATATTTAACAACTTTGATATTGATTTAACAATTCTATCTGGATTTTGTTCATAGCTAAATTCAACATATCCGTCAAATTTACCATGTATTGGTACATTTATGTTTTTTATTTGAGCCACTATTCTTACATGTTTTTCAATAAATGGGTCTACCTCTTCAGCCACTAAAATTTCATTATGCCTTTTTATAAAATTCTCAATTTTTTGATATGGGGGTGGATAGGAAAATCCTAGTTTTAATATATCCAATTTTATATTCAACATATTAAAAGCATCCATAATATAGTTGTAAGTTGCGCCACTTGTTATTATTCCATATTCTGAATTATTGTTTATTTCAACATTTAGGGGTGAAATTTCAGACTCCTTTTTTAAATCCTCCAATTTTTTAATTACCTCATTTTTTGCCCTATAGGCATTTGATGGCAACAAAACGAATCTATCAGGATTTTTTTCAAATTTCCCTATTTTTGTTATTTCCCTTTTTTTACCATATACAACATTGGCCCTTTGGTGGCTTACCCTTGTAGTGGTCCTAAACAATACAGGTTTTTCATATTTTTCAGATAGATTAAATGCATATACCAAAAAATCCTTTGCTTCCTGCGGATTTGATGGTTCTATTAATGGCACATATGCAAATTCTGCATAATTTCTGTTGTCCTGCTCATTTTGAGATGAAAACATTGAAGGGTCATCGCCTGTCATTATCACAAGACCTGCCTTTGTCCCTGTAAATGATATTGACATGAAAGCATCAGATGCAACATTTAAACCAACATGCTTCATGAAAACAAAAGATCTAATACCCGATGCTGCTGAAGCTGCAGCAACTTCCAATGCTACCTTTTCATTTGTAGAATATTCAAAATATATACCAATATCTTTTGCAATGTTTGACAACACATCTCCTATTTCACTTGAAGGGGTTCCTGGGTAGGTTGTTGCTATACCAACACCAGATTCAATAAGACCTCTTACTATTGCCTCATTACCCAAAAGAAAATGTTTTTCACCCTCATTACCTAAAATTACGTCATATTTACCCATTTTATTCCACCTTTTTCAGGGATTTTGTGAAGCTTTCCTTTTGCTGTAATAAATTCCAGTCATTCATAACATCTTTTTCTATTTCTTTAATTTCTTCATCAGTTAAATGTCTAAATCTACCTTGGGCCATTAAATAATCTTTTACACTCACGGTTTTCTTTGGCCTATACGTTATATTGTAGACCCCATGATCTACCTCATAAAGTGGAAATACATTTGATTCAACTGCCATTCTTGCAATTTCAATTGTTTTTGCAGGTGAAATCCTCCAACCAGTTGGACAAGTAGCATATACATGGAAGAATTTTGGTCCTTTGATATTCTTGGCCTTGTTCAATTTATTAATATAATCTTCTGGAAATGCAATAGAAGCTGTTGCAGCATAGGGAATGTTATGTGCAACCATAATTTCAACTAAGTTTTTCTTTTTTTCTTTTTTCCAATCCCTGATTTTCCCAACCTGTGTAGTTGTTGTCCATGCACCTTTTGGTGTCGACGATGATCTTTGTATTCCTGTATTCATATATGCTTCGTTGTCGTACATTATATAGAATACATTCTCATTTCTTTCGACTGCGCCACTTAAGCTTTGTATACCAATATCTGCTGTACCACCGTCCCCTGCAAATCCTACAACATTAATATTATCTTTTCCAATGGCATTTAAGGCTTCTCTAATTCCTGAAATTGCAGCCCCAGTAACTTCAAATGCTGTATATAACAAAGGAACGTCAAGTGTTCTGCTTGGATATACCCCCGGTATAACTGCCCAGCATGATGCAGGTATGGTTATTATAGTATCTTTACCTAATGCTTTTAAAGTATATCTCATTGCTATTGTTGCACCACAACCTAAACATGCTGTGTGGCCAGGAAACATATATTCTTCTTCAGGAATAGTTAAATTCTTCATTTATTCCCACCTCTTATCACCAATCAATCCTACCCATTCGTATCCCCCGTCAACTCCTTTTTCATAATTTTCTATAATATCCATGTATATTTTTTCAATAATGCTAGGTGTTATATCTCTGCCACCTAATCCACCAATATACCCCTTTATGAATATATTTTTGCCGTACATTGCATTTCTAACTTCGTTGTATAAAGCTCCTCCATTTCCAAATGTATATGATCTATCAAACACACCAATTCCTTTTAGATTTGATAATGCTTCCTTTATTATATCTGCTGGGAAAGGTCTTAATGATCTTATCCTTAAAAGACCAACGTTTAATCCATCATCCCTTAATTTATCAACAACATCTTTTGCAGTAGATGCAATTGAACCCATTATTACCAAGGCAAAATTTGCATTTTCCATTCTATATTTTTCAACCACTCCACCATAACTTCTTCCGAATTTTTTTCCGAATTCTTTATCAACGTTATTTATTATATCAATTGCATTTTTCATAGCTTTATATCCTTTGTATTTAAATTCTTGGAATGGTCCTTCAGGCATTATCAACGAACCAAAACCCATTGGATTTTTAGTATCTAAATAGTATTTTGGATTATAATCTGGTAAGAAATCATCAACATCTTTTTGGTCTGGAACATCAACAGGTTCCATTGTATGAGACAATATGAAGGCATCTTCAATAACCATCATGGGTAATAATACATTTTCATTTTCTGCTATTTTGTATGCCATAATAATACTATCTAAAACTTCTTGATTATTTTCAGTATATATTTGCATCCAGCCTGTATCCCTTTGGGAAATTGTGTCTTGTTGATCGCTCCATATTGACCAAGGTGGGCCTAATGCCCTATTGACAACACTCATAACTATTGGCAGTCTTGCTCCAGAAGCCCAATGTAGCATTTCATGCATCAATGCTAAACCGTGCGATGATGTGGCTGTAAATGTTCGAACTCCCGTATTTTCAGCTGCAATACATGCAGCCATAGCTGAATGTTCACTTTCTACCCTTATATATCTTCCTGAAAATTCGCCATTTGCTATCATTTCCGCAATTTTTTCAACAATTGTAGTTTGAGGAGTTATTGGGTATGCTGCCACGACTTTTACATTTGATAATTTGGCTCCATAAGCTGCAGCATAATTTCCGGTTAACATTAACTTCATTCTCTCTCCTCCAATGATTCTTCAAATACCATATCAATTGCCTTTGTTGGACATTCATTTGCGCATATTCCACATCCTTTACAATAGTCATAATTTATTTCGGGAGCATCCAATTTCTTTATTGCATCTCTAGGTGCCGTATACTTTTCAGCATTTACAATTATTATTGCAGGTTCTGGGCAGAATTTCCAGCAAATCATGCATCTAATACATTTATCATAGAATATAACAGGCCTAAAAGTTCTCCATGTTCCAGTCTTATTAAAAGTACTAGGTTGTGTTGTTATTGGTGTTGGAAAATCATCATTCATTTATAATCACCCTCACCTTTTCATAAGCCTCCTGAGCAGCAGCCTTATTTTCGTCTATATATCCACTCAAATTTTCCTCGATAGCTTTTTTAATAGAATCTATTTTTACCAATCCGCTAGTTTTCGCGTACGCGCCTAAAATTGCGGTATTAACAATAGGGGCAGAATGGGACCCAAGGCTATGGTTTAATGCAATTTCAGATGCGTTTACAGTTGCCAAATATTTAATGTTTAAATTTTTAAATGATGATGGATCTTTTATGGTGTTTATTAATATCAATCCATCTTTTTTTAATCCACTTGTAACATTTACAAGTTTCATTAAAGAATGATCCAGAACAACGACATGGTCAGGATTATAAATCTGGTACTTTGCCCTTATAGGTTTTGTGTCTATTCTTGTAAATGCTGTAACTGGTGCTCCTCTTCTTTCTACACCAAAATATGGGAATGATGAAACATATTTTCCCTCGAGAAAAGCTGCAGTAGCAAGGATTTCAGAAGCTATAACAGCTCCTTGTCCTCCCCTTCCATGGAATCTAATTTCAAACATTCCAAAAACACCAATTTAGTTATCATCCTATTTTATTTAAAAATTTTTTATTTCATATATATACAATATATATAATCATATATTTTTTCTAAATTAAAATCCAAATTCTATGAAATAGCGAATTAAATAAAATATTTCAAAGTCAATTTTTGAATAAATAAAGGCAAATTTCTTGCTAATTTAGACCAATCTTCATCTAAATTTTTTAAATGCATAGAATATACAAGTTCATCTATTTTATTAACATCTTCGGGCTTTAACGGTACATTTATTGAAAGTGCATTATCTTCGGATTGTTTACCATTTTTACTTCCATAAATAGGTACAACATTTTTCATTATGCAATATTTTAATGATATTTGAGTTAAAGAATAACCATATTTATTTGAAAGATCTTTTAAAAATGTCATAATTTCATTAAATTTTCTAAAATTTTCACCTTTTAAGTAGGGAATTCTCTTTCTCAAATATCCCTTTGGTTTTTCTTTAATATTATATTTGCCCGAAAGTAATCCCATTTCCAATGGAGAATACCCAATAACAAAAATGTTTTTTCTAGTTAAAATCTCAATTTCATTATCATTTAATTGCTTTTTTAAAATATTGTATTTTATTTGGTTTGATATAATATCGACCTCCAATTTTTCTATGTCTTTTAAATAAAAATTGCTAACTCCAATATATCTAATTTTTCCATTTTTAATTGCATTTTCCATTTCTTTTAAATATTTATTAAAGTTGAGATAAAACGGAGTAGGCCAATGTAATTGATATATATCTATATATTTAGTATTTAAATTTTTTAAGCTTCTATCCAAATGTTTTTCCCAATTTTTGATATTAAATGGAGCCAATTTAGTTGCTATTATTAAATCTTCCCTGTTGTATCCTGATATTGCTTTACCTAGCAATTTTTCGGAATATCCATTGCCATATATTTCTGCTGTATCAAAGAAATTTACGCCTAATTCAATTGATTTTTTAACACTTTCTATGAAATCATTTTCAGAATAATCTTTCCCCCAACCTTTCATTGAACCTTGCCAAGTTCCTTGTCCTAAAACAGATATTTTTAAATCTCTTACTCTTTTGAATTCCATTCGAAAATTTAAAATAAATTAAATATTAAATTTTTTACATGGATATATTGGAAAAATATAATTTTGATATTCCAAAGGAGTTAATTGCACAGGAACCTGTATACCCTAGAGATGAATGTAAATTAATGGTATTAAAAGGTAATGATATTGAGCATAGAATATTCAAAGATATAATAAACTATATGGAAAAAGGGGATGTATTGGTATTAAACAATTCAAAGGTTATTAGAGCAAGATTATTTGGTAAAAAATCCACTGGTGGTAAGGTAGAATTACTTTTAATCGAAAAACACGAATATCCTGTTTTTTTAGTAAAAGGAAAAAATATAAAAGAGGGAACAACAATTGAAATAAACGAATTCAAGGGTAAAATTTTAGAAAAAAATGGAGGAATAGCAAAAATAGATTTTGGTGTTGATATTGAAAAGATTATAGAAAAATATGGGAGAATCCCCATACCTCCTTACATTAAAAAAGACTTAAAAAATCCAGAGATGTATCAAACAGTATATTCAGCTGTAGAAGGTTCAGTAGCAGCACCAACTGCCGGTTTACATTTTACTGAAGAATTACTGAAAAAGATAAAAGAAAAAGGTGTGGAAATTCAATATTTAACATTGCATATATCATACTCAACTTTCAAACAGTTAGAATATGAGGAAATTGTAAATAAGACGTTACATGAAGAATATTATCATATCCCTGAAGAAACAGCTGAAAAAATAAACAATAGGAAAGGAAGATTATTTGCAGTAGGGACAACTGTTGTAAGGGCTCTGGAATCTTCTTCAAAAGACAATATCGTATTCCCAGGAACATTTAAAACAAATTTATTTATTATGGAAGGTCACAAATTCCAAAGTGGTATAGATGCCATAATTACAAATTTTCATATACCTAAATCAAGTCTTATTATGCTTGTGACAGCATTTGGAGGTTATGAGAGAGTTATGAATGCATATAAAGTTGCAATTGAAAATAAATATAGATTTTACAGTTTTGGTGACGCAATGTTAATATTTAAAAATAATATTTGAAGAATATGATTTTTTTTAATTTTTAAAGTGTTTAATTTAAGTGATTTTTAGAAAAAATTCTTGCTAGACATTGAATAAAATTTTAAGAAAACATAGACCTATGTTTTTCTAATTAACATTAATTGATTAAAATAAATATAGTTGAGGGAATTGTTTATTTTAAAATAAGAATAGATAGTTAAATTATCAATTGTACTTTGCTTATGCATATTTTAAAATAGCTTGTTATCCAATTTGATCAAAAAGTTTTCTCAATTATTTTATGAACTCATTCCAAAAACAGTTAATTACTACCCTGTATCACCAGAAATAGTTATAAAAATATTGTTAGCTTATAATTAAATAATTTTGAAAGTCATGGGTTTTAATTTAGTGCTTTTAATCAAAATATAATACGATATATAATTTAAATTATACAAATCATAGAAGACAGCTCCTCAAACATATTATTCCCATTCATTACTTTACCTCAAAAATTTAAAAACCTGGCTGGTCAACACTATGTTACTCAAATTTTATAATATATGCCTTAATAATTATTATTGATATTTAGAACAAACCTAGTGCAATTTATAAAATGAATTATAAAATGAATAATGAATTATGAATTAACATAATTCTAAATTAATATCAATATTAACACATATTTTGGAATAATTCAGGATCAATATGAAAAGTATATACATTTATATAAAAAAATTTATATTTACAACTA
>ERZ1669250.691-NODE-691-length-13660-cov-4.911944_pt1 | contig 13660 bp, 13 predicted proteins | sample MGYA00579295_ERZ1669250 | MGnify/ENA primary metagenome ERZ1669250 (study PRJEB41166, sample SAMN08046056) | hot springs metagenome | biome: hot spring; feature: acid hot spring; material: thermophilic sediment; isolation source: thermophilic sediment from acid...
CATATCTTACAATGATTAATTTTTTTCTGTTCACTGTCTTTGAATCTTGCCTTTAACTCTATCGCCTTCTCAATCATCTTTCTCTTTGAACCAGGTAGCGCATCCTCCAGAACCTTGATCTCTTTTGAAACCTGATTCCTTATTCCAAACTCTGCGTACGGGCATGGTGTATGCAGGGCCAAAATTCCATTTAAAATTGAATAAAGCATCGTCTCCTTTTCGCTTAGAAAAATGAAGGGCTTTATCTTAGTAACAAAACCCTCGTCCTTCACCACGCCGCTTATTGGACCAGATCGAATAAGATTGTCAAAATTGTTCTGTATAAGATTCATAATTATGCTTTCTGCTTCGTCATCCATATTATGGGCTGTTGCCAGCTTGTCGGCTTTATTCTCCATAGCAGCGTAGTTCAAAAGGTAACGCCTGAATGTTCCACATATGCTACAAGGAATAGAATCTGTACGTTTCGTGATCTCATCCAAAGTCATGCCGGAGAAATCTTTATATGAATATATTTTGTACTTTATTCCAAGCATCTTTGTGTATTTCTCCATCGTTTCTATGGTCTTGTCGCGGTAACCTGCAATTCCCTCATCTATTGTGATTGAAATTATTTCATTGCTTTTCTTGAAGTACTTAGATAAGAAAAATAAAAGAGAAAGTGAGTCTTTTCCGCCTGAATTCGCCACGGCTATCTTTTCTCCTTTTTCTATAAGATTGAAGCGTTTTATTGTGTTTAAGGCCTCCTTCTCAAAATGAACCAGAAAATGCTCTCTACAAAAGGTACCGTTAGAGGTGGATATAATGGCCTCCTCTCCACAGATTTGACAACGCATATTTATCCCCCTGAAAAAACCTCTATGACCGTCAATTCCTCTCCCTCTTTCAGATTTCTGTCTGAAGTCAGTATTTCTCCTTCTTTATTTACTATTATGACAGCATCATCCGTTAAATTTAATTTAGTTAATAGATCCTTCACTTTATTCCCGTTTAATCTAAGTTCTCTCTCACCTATCGAGAGCCCTTTCGCCTTTACACTGACCATGATTTCACTTTATGTGCATCTGAGAATATATCTTTATATCCAACCAGCTCTTTATCCAATTTAAATGACTCTATCGGGGAATTCAAGGATAGACCGTGATCCTTCTTGTATTTCCATATGCTACTATCCAACTCAATTATCTTTTCTATTATTTGACTATGATCAGCTTCTGGTTCCTTTAGCTCAAATTTCTCCTTGTTTATATCAGATCTGAAAAGAACATCAAATAGATAATCTGACGTGAAAGGAGCCAACGGGTTCATCAAAATAAGGGAATTCTTAAGGATGTAATTTAAAACATATGCGGGGGGCTTCTCTCCGCGATACAGAGCTGATTTACGTAGTTCCACCACATGATCTGCAAAAACATTGATTAAGAAGTTTTTCAACCTCAATAAACCTGAAAAGAAATCGTATCTATTAAAGTCTTCTAAAATTGAATTGTAGATCCAGTTGAAATATTCCATCACCATCCTATCAAAATCACCTATCTCCTTCGTCTCTGCATACTCAAATTGCGACAGGAATTTCGCGAGATTCTTCACCTTGTTTATAATTCTCTTTGCTTCATTTATCTTGTCCTGGCTGAACCTTATGTCTCCCTCGAGTGGATTTCCGCTCAAGAAAACCCAAAGTCTAAAAGCATCAGGAGGTATAGATTTCAGTGCATCGATAGCTGTTACGGTATTTCCCTTGCTCTTTGACATTTTCTCTCCTTTTTGATCAACCACATGAAAATGAACCACAACTTCCTTAAATGGGACCTCCTTTCTCAAAATATAGGATTTAAGTAGGGAATAAAATGTCCAGCTTCTAACTATCTCTTTCCCATGTATCCTCACAGAAACCGGGTATGCCCTGTCAAAGAAAGAGTTATTGCGCATGAAACCGGCTATGAACATGTTTGTGCCTGAGGAATCGAACCATGTGTCCAGAATCCTCTTTTCCCCGACTATATTTTTACTTCCGCATTTCGGACATGTTCCGTTCGGATAAGGCTCTTTCCACGGCTGATGATACTTTCCATCCTCCACAAATAAATACTCTCCACAGTCCATACATTTCCATAAGGGTATCTCCGTCCCATAGTACCTAGTCCTCGAAATAGGCCAGTCTTGATCTATACTGTTGATCCAATCTAAAAGTATCTGCCTAGAAGATTCCGGATAAAACTTCATCTTCATGGACAAGGATAAGAGATCCTCTTTGAATTCCTTCTGTTTGACATAGAACTCTTTTTCAGGTATGAATTCTATAGGTGTCTTGGATCTCCAGCATATTGGATGCTGCGAATGAATCTTCTCCTCCCCTATAAGATAGCCCGCTGATCTCAGATCTTCAACTATGCTTTTACGTGCCTCAATTATCAACATCCCATCATAGCGAAGGGAGGTATTCTTTATCCTTCCCTCTTCAGTTATTATTATTTTCTCCTGAAGGCCATGTTTTCTGATCAGTTCAAGATCGTGCTTATCTCCGTATGAACAGAGCATCATCAGTCCTGTACCAAAGTTTTTGTCTATTGATTCATCAAAGATCACGGGGACGCTCGCATTCGTGATCGGCATCTTTGCTGTTTTCAGGCCCTTAAACCTCTCATCTGATGTATTGGCCACCAAAGCAACACATGCAGGGATCATCTCAGGTCTTGTCGTTGCGATCTCTTTTTCAGTTCCATCCACTAGGACTTTTATTCTGTAAAGGGATGTGTCTGCCTCCTCGTATTCAACCTCACTATCCGCTATCGTTGTATGACAAACGGGACAATAATTTACTATTTTTTTGTCTTCGTATATGTATCCTTTTTTCCAAAGATCTATGAAAATCTGTTGCGTTGTGCTTCTGAAAAGATTACTATCGGTCTCATATGCATCACCTATCGAATCACCAAAAGAAAAATTATTGAAGGAGATTCCCAATTTTATCATCGCTGTCTTGCTTTCATTGCTGTATCTTTTCAATAATTCATTGCATAGATTTAGAAACTTTTCTCTGTCTGTGTTGAGAATATTTACCTTATACTCCTTTTCGACCTGAACCTCTATAGGAAGACCATTCTTATCTAGCCCAAATGGAAAAAGGACCTCCTTCCCATTCAATCTCTCCAGCCTTGCAATTGCATCATTTATGATATAATCCATCGCATTCCCAACATGTATGATGGCATTTATGTAAGGTGGAGGGGTATCTATAGAAAATACCGGCTTATCAGAGTCGATATTAAATCTAAACGAATTTGTCTTCTCCCATTTTTCAGTGACTTTCCTGACTATTTCCTCATCATCATCCAATGAGATCATAACAGTTCCAGTTCCTGACCATCCAATAATATGTGAGACGTTTTATTCAACTCGTATCCAAATTCGTTCGAAACGTTTATCGCAGCGCTTATCTTATCAACACCTCCGTGGGAGGGGATAAAATGCTTTGGAGATAGTATCTTCAGGAAGGTTCTCAGATCATTTTTGTAAGCATGACCTGAAACATGGACGTTGTCTGCTATCCTTGCACCGCTAACCTCAAGTTTCTTCAACAAAGCCATCTTATTCGCTATATTTACTGGGGTCGGTATAGTTTCTGACGAGAAAATTATGCCATCTTCAGAGGACAACTTATAATTGTAGGCTCCTGAGGAGAGCTTATCCAGAAAAGAATCTTTCTCTCCCTGATGACCTGTACAAATTATGAGGTACTTGCTTGGATTTTCCCTGACCAAACGCAAGGCCCTATTTATATCCTCCCTTCTGGTTATAACTTTTGGCAAGGTATCACGCGAAATTATTCCGCTTGAAACCGCTGCATTTATGTACATATCCATGCTTCTTCCGAAGATAAACACAGACCTTCTAAGATGTCTCGCTGTTTGATTTATATTCCTCAGCCTAGCTATATGAGAAGCAAAGGTCGTGACGAATATTGTCCTATTTTCCTGGTTCCTTGTTATAACGTCTTCGAGCATCGATTTCACGATGCTCTCTGAAAAACAGTAACCATCCCTGTCAACACGCGTGGAATCCGAGATCAAGGCGAATATCCCCTCTTTCCTTAATTCATTCATTCTCCTGTAATCTGGAGGACTGCCAAGCGTCGGGGTATTGTCAAGCTTCCAGTCATTCGCATACATAATTACCCCATATTTTGTGTGTATAGCTATCATTGAGCTGTTAGGTATAGAGTGGGTTATATTAACAAGCTCAACGACTAGATTATCTGATATCTTGTACTTTGTGCCTGTATTCAATTTGATGATCCTATTGTATCTCACATTGAAATCGGACATCAAGTGCTCTATCACCTTTATTGTGAAAGGAGTGGCTATCACTGGACAATTGTATTTAGAAGCCAAGAAGGGAACGGCCCATATATGATCCAAATGCCCATGCGTAATAACTATCGCCTTGACCTTATTTCTATTCTTTTCAAAAAAATCTATATCGTCGGGTATTACGCCTCTTTCGATCAGAAGCTCTTTGTCCTTAGTAGAAACGTTTACATTTTCATCCTGGAGCTCGACAAGTTTTTCCATGTCGGCACCCATGTCTGTTATCACGATCTCATCATCGATATAGATAGCAGTCATGTTTTTTCCGATCTTACTGTATCCACCTATCGCTTTTATCTTTATCATATTTTTACACCTCTTTTATTAATGCAGGGATGCTATTAAAGCCCTTTGAGCGAGAAAGACTTTCAAGCAGAGCAGTGACTCCACTTCCATATTGCATCGCCTTCTTACCTCTATTTATCAGATCACCCGGTAATTCTATCTCCTCGGCGATCCTTCTAAGGGAGGATTTGCCATCGTATTCGTGCACATTCCTAAATGCGAATCCCAATACGCCATCGTCAAGATATGGAAGGCCTATTTCCTCCCCAAAACGATCCGCTAATATGTGCATCCTCAACAGGTCAGTATCGCTCAGCCTACTGACCCTGTAAAGCCTGTATCTGTTCGCCTCCTTTTGCTCCATTCCCTTGTAAAGTGAATAACCAAAAAAGGCTTCATCGCTTCCCGCACCGGTGACAATTTTCCTGAAGCCAAGCTGATATGCCATATTGAGAGCGTTGTATTCAACTATTCCTAAGAGTATATCATAAGTCCCAAACTTAAGATTTCTCAGCGCTCTTATTGTTTCTTCCACCTTCTTCTCATCCAATTTAACTTCTATCAGCTCCTTTCCCATGCTTTTTGCCAAAATCCTCGCATAGAAAAGGTCCTCGCTGTTTTCAGTTCCACAGGTTATCAATTGAACATCTGAATTGAATTCATTCAATAGCTTTGCAATTATTGATGAATCTATTCCGCCTGAAGCGAGAACAACCTGAAAATCTCTAAAATTGCTCACCGATTTCCTCAGCAAGGGCAAAAGGTCTTCATTTGAAGCGTCCAATTCTGGTTCCTTAAGTTCAATATGAATCCTGTTGGAGTCGATATTTACTCTTGACATCGAAGGAAGAACAAAATTGAACTTATTCAGCTTTGTTGTTATTATATTTTTGTTAACGAAATTAAATCTATATTCGTTCATACTTCTTTATCGAAATTTGCATCCCCTCTTGAAAATTAAACTGATTGTCCACAGGCAAGTCAATAACATTCCTCGCACCCTCCGGTCCGTTGTACAATCCCCACGGTTTCGCTCTCACCACCCTCAAAACAATCATGTCCTTATCCAACCAGATTATCTTCAAGGGAAACCTCACAAAATTCATGTGTATGTCCTTGACTCCAGGCAGGAAGGCGCCACCTTTTGGAGAACTCACAAACATAAGGCCAAGCACTTTCTGATAAAACCTTGAACAATTCTTAACTTTCTCCGCTACTTTTTTATCTCCAACATAAATATCGACAAAACCCATAAATCTAAAAATCAAGTTCCTTTGAAATGAAATCCTCGAAGGTGACGCTATTCAGCTTTTGTCTCTCTGCCTCTGTAGCCATGTCGTAGGCAAGAAGATATAATATTGTACCTACGCTCTCTTTCTTTTTGTTGTTGCCTGGGATGATAAGATCAATGTAATTCAATCTGCTGTCTGAATCGGCTATGGCTATGATAGGAAGATTATTCTTTCTAGCATCATTTATAGCCCTCCTGCCTGTGTTTGGATCGGTCACAAACAATATTTTTGGCTCAAAGAAATTCTTGTAGGTCAGATTGGTGAGTGATCCAGCCAGGTACCTGCCAAAATTGACACTTACATTCAGGAGCTTCACAAAGTTATAAACAGCATAATATGCATCATCCAAGGTACATACCAAAAGTATGTCCTTTCTCTTGTATTGAGAGAGAAGCTTGGCTGCTACCCTGACACGTTCATCTATGGCTTTGATGTCAAATATCACAAACCTGTTCGGTATTCTCTTGAAGATGAAATCCTTAAGGAAAGCATTCGAATTTTTAGCTCCAATCCTGACTCCATTGTTCTTATACATTTCCTGCCTATCGGATTTGTTCAACATAAATTTATTCTAACTCCATCAGTCTATTTAACTTTTCTATTCTTTCTCCTCTATTTATACCTATCTTTATATGCCTTGCACCGAGACCGACGGCGATGTCTGAAAGGATGCCTATGTTCGTCTCCTCTGATCTATGAGACACTATTTTCAAAAGATTGTACTTGTCTGCAAGCTTCGAGTATTCAACAAACTTCCAAACAAGCCCAACTTGATTGGGTTTTATCAGTGTTGCATTGATGCTCCCATGCAACCTTTCCAGTCTCTCTGTTTCCGTCGCGGTAAGATCGTCCGCTACAACATAGCCGTCTATGTGGTTCATAATCTCTTTATATCCCTCGGAAAAGTTCTCATCAACCGGATCCTCCACATAGTAAAGATTAAATTCATTTGCTAATTTGATCATCAGATCTATCTGCTCCTGCCTTGTCAATTCTTTCTTCCCATAAAGAGGCTTCTTATAGACATATTTTTCATCCCTGTAGAAGGTTGAAGCCGCCGCATCGATCCCCATCCGAATATCCAAGCCCGTCCTCTCTATCACATTCCCAACGGCTTTATCAACTATCTTTAAGGATTCGTAGTTGTCAAGTGCTGAGACCAGGCCGCCTTCCGGATCAACGGCGCCAAGATAGCTCAGCGTCTTCTCGGATAGGAGACGCTTTACTTCATTATACACAGCGATCGTCCCATCCAGACTTTCCTCAAGGTTGTCCGATAATGTCGTCACCAGTATCTCCTGAATGTCCATTCCTAAATCGGATGTATGAACTCCCCCTCCTATCATCTTACATATCGGCAAAACGGTGTGCTTGCCTCCAAGCAGCTGATATGGCTCCTGTTTCAGACTGTAACTCAACGCATACATGAGTGCATAGGACAAAGACAAAGAAGGGCCGCCTATGAACTCCTCCGGAACCTCTCTTTCTATGGAGTAAATGTCGTTCATACTGACGATCTCTCTCCCCTTAAGCTTTGAAATGAAAGCATTAAACTTGGATACGGTGCTGTCCAATGAAAGCTTGAACTGCTTTACTTCGTATTGACTCGTGCTTTCGCCTGCCGGCGATGAGCCTCTAAATATGCCGTCCCCTGTATGTACTTTAACCTCGATCGTATAGTTTGTATTCGAATTTAGAATTTTCCTACAACTTATATCAACTATTCTCATAAAAACAAATCAATCACCACTAATATTTAAAAATATTCATTAAAATCAAGAACCTCTATGAACTGCCAGTCGCATGTGCAAAACTAGCAAGGTGCTCAGGCACTGCCATTCCACCGATAACAAATGATACGATCGCAGCGATTATCAAAAGTATGACAATTAATGCAACAAGAGATTTATTCTTGGTATAGACCAAAGGAAGAAGAAAGACACCAGCAAGTCCAGAGGCAAGATACAGACCAAGCATCATCAAAGGCGCGTCTGTCATACCAAGCAGGTATGCAGAGACACCAGCAATAATGTTGTATATTCCACCAAAGAAGGCAGCTAAACCGATGTACGGAGACAGCAGCTCTCCAGACTTCAGAAGGTTATAGCCTCCAAGCACCGCCAAAAAGGCGAGCACGACCATGGAATCCCCAAACAAAATATCATACGATCCAGTCATTGGTGTAGGCCACAACAAACTATAGAACAGGCCATATACTCCTAAAAGAACCCCAAGAATGATAAGGAAGTAACCAAAAGAGGTATTATTTGCCTCCTTGTCCCTGTTTTTTCTCATCAAATAAACTTTTGTGAGATAATAAGCGACGGCTACAAAAAGTATTCCGACGAGGAAAAGGTTCTGTGCCAAAGGATCCATAAACACCATAAATAGGAAAGGTGTTCATCATATTTAAACTTTTCCCCCACAACAAAATATTTTTTGGCACTGGGCCCGGCAGGATTTGAACCTGCGACATGCAGATTAGAAGTCTGCCGTTCTATCCAAGCTAAACTACGGGCCCTTGAGTTTTGATTTGATATCATTCTTGTATCTTTTGAAGCAATCATTGCAAACAATGCGCACCTTTCCATCCACCTTTACATAATTTCCTTTTATTTTGTTCAAAAATGTTGTTTCTATTTCCTTTCCACAAATCTCACATTTCATCCCTTCAGCCTCCGAGATTTATACCAAAACGCCTAAGCAGATCTGAGACCTGCCTGTTCTTTGACATCTTCATAACCTGCTTCGTTTTATTGTATTGTGACAAAAGCTCCCTGACTATCGCTTCGTCCTGCCCACTACCCCTTGCTATCCTTGAGATCCTCTTTGAATCGATTATTTTTGGATTCTCCAACTCCTCCTTGGTCATCGAATCCATCACATTTATGAACTTTCCTATGTTCTCACCCTGCTTTTCCATCAATTCCTTTGTCCTTCCAGAAGAGGGCAGACCAGGTATCATAGATGCCACCTTATCGAGGGGACCCATCTTCTTTGCGTTTGCGTACTGATCATACATGTCAAGAAGAGAGAATTCTCCCTTCACTATCTTTTTGACGCTTTCCTCATTCACCTTTATGTTCTCTTCCTGGGCTTTCTCCAGTAACTCTTGAAGATTATCAAGACCTAAAAGCTGGGAGACAAACCTCTTCGGATCAAACTCCTCAAAGGCATTGATCTTTTCGCCTGTACCGATGAAGACGACCTTCGCCCCGCTTATATAAGAGGCGGTCAAAGCCCCGCCGCCGTTCGCAGTCCCATCGGTTTTGGTCAGGATTATGTGGTTTATTCCAAGTGCCTTATGAAAGGCGGATACCTGAAGAGCAGCATTCTGCCCCAAATCTGCAGGTATAACCAGTATTGTATCATTCGGTTTGAAGACAGAGTGAACGCTTTTAATCTCATTTATCAATTGCTCATCCAACGCATCCCTTCCGGCGCTATCTGCTATGATGATATCAAAGTTCTTGAACTCATTTTCGTATTTTCTTATTGAGTCCAGTGAGGACTTTTCTCCCCCTAAAACCTTTGTATTTATTGATTTTCCAAGCTGGAGAAGCTGTTCATATGCGGCCGAGAAGAAGTACACTGTATCCCCTCTTCTTGAAGTAATTGGCGAGCTTGGCTGCTGTTGTTGTCTTTCCGGAACCGAAGAGTCCGACCAAAAGTATTTTATATGGAACAGAAATGATAGAGATTTTTTCCTCGCCTGAACCGACAAGTTTAACGAGATTATTGTATATTACATCGATAGCTTTCTCCCTCGTGACCATCCCCTTTCCTTTATTAGCTTTCAGGTCTTCCTTTACCTTTGATATGAACTCATCGACTATTTTCACATCGACATCGCTCTGAAGAAGGGAGGTGCGTATATCCATCAAAGCTTCGTCTATCTTCTCCCCTCCTGTTGATCTTAATATCTTCTGTATGCTGCTTCTGAGACCGTCCACAAGCGAATCAAATACCATAATATTGAATACCCAAGCTAGAATTTAAATAAGGGATGTCAATATAATGATATGCACAGAAAATCACAGTTTGCGACGGATTACTTAGTAATCATAGGTGTTGGAATGGTTGTGCTGGCGGCCGTGATATTCGTTCTGTATGCTTATTATTTTGGATCGTCAACAAACACGTCGAGCAATGCTTTAGAATTGAGCACAAACCAACTGAAAAGCTCAATCGACCAGGTCTACGCCGAAAGCAGTGGTGCACAGGCTTCGTTCTATGTCGAATTTCCGCAGATATCGCCGGCTAAATCCTTCTTCTGTGAAAACACTATAACGATAACCTCTTCAACAGGATCCTACACTGCGCAGGTTGATACAAATGTAAGTGGACTGCTCCCAACAACCGCTGGATTAGATAAAGTGATCATCAAGAATTATATTTCAAACGGCAAAGCAGTGATAAATGTGGGGTTGTCAAGATCGTTATCTTTTGTTGATTTCGGAGCTAAGCTATCCGGAGACACTGTAAACTACAACGTCAGTTTCTACAATTCAAGTGGAGGAATAATGAACAATGTAAATTTCATGATAAAACTCATCGACAAGAATGGTACGGTCCTGAATGAATCGGGAGGTACCGCCTCTGGTGTTTTCAGTTCTTCAATCAGTTCCTCGTCTCCTCCACCATACTTGATAATGATATTTCCAATAAGCCACAGTGAGGTTTTTTCAACCTGTGTATGAATATGGTAAAGAAAATAGCTCTCTTTGTGCCTTGGATTAAAAGCAAGGGAGGAATGGAAAGGACTGAACTGAACATACTGAAAAATTCGAGGCATAAGATAGACGTTTACACCTTCGACTATGAGAAAGAGAAAACCTTCAGTGATTTCGAGAAGTTCAATATAATACGCCTAAAAAACAGGGAATACAGGAAGTACAGCACAGTGATGCGCGGAATAGTTCTGGGAATGGATATACTTTTCACAAAGGTTGATCTGAGCAAATATGACGTACTTCTGATCTCGACATCCGGCATAGCTGAACTTTTCGCGATAAGAAATCATGCCAAGGTCAACATCGCTTTTACTCATACACAACTGAGAATAGCACATGAATTCTACGACTATTACAGAAAGAAAAGCCTTCTATATAAGATACTTCTTCCGCCCATTGTATTCATATACAAAAGAATAGAAAAGATCGCCTGGAAGCACATAGATTATTCTATTGTACAAAGCGAGGAAGTGAAGGATAGATTTAGAAGGCACGGAACCTTCAGCACGGAAAGGGTATTCAAGGTGTCTCCTCCGCTTGATCTATCCGGGGTAAAAATCAGCAAAAAAACCAAAAAATTCTTCCTCTACAACAGCAGATTCACGGACTATAAAAGACAGGATCTGGCGATAGAGGCCTTCAAGAGATCCGGCCTTCAGAAAAATGGATTCAAACTCGTATTGAGTGGCTTCATAGAGGATGAAAAGTACTTCAAAAAACTAAAGAAAGCTGCCAATAAATATATCGTCTTCAAGCCAAATATAAGTGAAAAGGAATTAAAGCAGCTTTACAGGGATTGTTATGCCACCGTTTTTTTGGCAGTAAACGAGGATACAGGCCTCGTGCCGTTAGAATCTTTGGCCTATGGAAAACCGGTGATCACAGTGAATGAAGGTGGTCCTAAAGAGTTCATAACCAATGGATACAATGGATTCGTCGTCAATGCGGACGTGAATGCAGTGGCCGATGCAATGATTAGGATGGCAGATAAACGCATTTATTCGTCATTGAAGTATGGTGCGGAACACTCTACAAGATACACTGTCGAAGCCTTTATAAAGAAATTCGATGAACTCATAGATGCACTTTCCTAAAAGCCTTTAATTTTTCTTATCTCTTGAAAAGCCTCCTGATAATCCTCCGGCAATGTGCTAGAAATATCAATAAATTTTATCATGTCCTCATTGGACATGTCAGAGTAAAGTATCTGATTTGCCCTCATATTCCTGCCAAAAACCGCACCTTCTATGCTGACGGCAGCCTTCTCGCCTGTCCTTATGCTTGCAAGGGCTTTCTTTTCGGATTGTATGCCCAGAACCTTGCCTATCCTCTTAGCGTTTTCATCTATTATATAGTAGTTTGGCCTGAGCTCCCCCGCTAGAATTTCGACACCGGCGATGAAAGGATCAGAACGCCTGAAAATAGAATCCGAGAGCACCCTAAACTTCACAGGTAAAGTTAAACTTGCTTTTATCATCTCACTTTTCTCCTGTTCCTTCCTGTTTCTAAATTCATCATAAGCATCAAATAGCTCATATATTGATCTCTTTGAGATGATCTGCACACCGTTTTCCTTCGCTAACTCTTCTACTTCCTGGTCAACAGACACATTGAAGCAGAGAACTGGCTGTTGATTTGTTTTAGCTATCATTATAACCCTTTTCACAGGAGACCCTATTTTTGTGAAGCCTATCTCCATGTTCTTGTCCTGTGCGATCTTTCTTATTGCATCTAGACTCCCGACAGAATCAGCACAGACTATCACACCTTTTCTATTTTCATTACTCTCCTCTGGTATGTACTCCTCAATTTCCTTCATTATCTTTTCTTTTTCCTCCTCACTTCTGTAAACAGACGCTGTTGTTCCTATGACTGCATCCGATGACTGAAGAATCAGTCTTATTGGTGAGGTTGCTTTCACGCTCTCCACATATTCATACTTTCCAAAGTTTTCCCTGCTTTCCTCCAAAGGCATGAGTTTCATTATCCCCTTAACTTTTGTTGTGCCCGCTCCATCCTGCGTCATGATAACAACCTTATCTCCGACTTTGAGGACACCTGAATAAACTATCGCATCGTATATCTTTCCAACGCCCTTCACTTCTTTGATTTCCATCAGCGCAGCCCTTCCACTTTCCTCCGAGTCTTCAAGGGAAAGATACTTCTGGCTCAGGCCAATTATCATCACGATGAGATCATTTATGCCTATCCTATTCACAGAGGAGACAGGTATTATCGCTACCTCCTTTGTGAAATCCCTGACTCTATCGAACCTTTCCGAACTAAAACCATAATTCAAAAGATCCGAGGATAGTGAATAGATCGCCTCATCCAAGCTTGATTTGAAGGATTCATTCTGAGTGGACAAAAAATCCAGGAATGAGATATTTTCCTTATGAATAAAACCTGATAAGCGATCTATCTTCGTAAAGGCAATCAGAAAAGGAGTCTTATAGGATTTCAGAATCTCTATCGATTCAACTGTCTGCTGCTGTATACCAACCGTTGAATCTATAACAAGAACAACAAGATCTGCTATCGATGCACCCCTTTTTCTCAAAGTCGTAAATGCCTCATGTCCAGGAGAGTCTATGAAAATTATGCTCGGAGAGAGAATTTTCACGTTAAACTTTACAAGAAGATCTTTACAAAGTTCTTGTATTCTCTCTGTCGGTACCTCTGTTATGCCTATGTTTTGTGTCAAACCTCCGCTCTCCCTGTAGGCAAAATAGGTGTCCCTTATCGCATCCATTATGCTGGTTTTTCCCGCATCAACATGCCCCAAAAATGCAACAATCGGAGATTTCATACTTATTTTGCCTCAAATTTGACCTTCTGAATTGATAAAAGCTTGGCTCTTACTAAAGCCAAAGCCTGCTGTTATCTTATCATCATAGTTATTAATGTTTTCAATCTTACGATTGATTCATGTTCTATGATCTGAACATCAATAAAGAGGAGCTAAAAATGAACACTTAACTAA
>ERZ1669250.692-NODE-692-length-13656-cov-8.517830_pt1 | contig 13656 bp, 14 predicted proteins | sample MGYA00579295_ERZ1669250 | MGnify/ENA primary metagenome ERZ1669250 (study PRJEB41166, sample SAMN08046056) | hot springs metagenome | biome: hot spring; feature: acid hot spring; material: thermophilic sediment; isolation source: thermophilic sediment from acid...
CTCTGAAGCGGGGATTGCCGGCCATTCGGCGCCGGCGTGGCCAGGGCATGGGCCGGAACTGATCCCAGATCAAGGGGTCTGGCTCAGCCCTCGTGCGACGGGTGCTCCAGCCGCCGACCAGCCTCCAGATAGATGCGCTGGTCGGCCAGACGGGTCGTGCGCGGTCGGTGGGCAACGATGATGATGGTCTTTTGGCCGTGCAAGGCCTCGATGGTCTCGGCGATGCGCTCCTCGCTCTCGCTGTCGAGATTGCTGGTGGCCTCGTCCAGCACCAGGACCGGGCGCTCCAGATAAAGCGCGCGGGCGATGGCCAGGCGTTGACGCTGCCCCCCAGAGAGATTGCTGCCCTGACCCTCGATGAGCGCATCGAGTCCTCCTTGGGCGTCCAGAAAATCCCAGGCATGGGCAGAGCGGGCAGCCCGCTCGGCACGGGCGCGATCGGGCTGGGGGTCGCCGAAGCTGATGTTTTCCAGAGCCGTGCCGGTAAACAACACGGGCTCCTGGGCGACGAAGGCGAAGCAGCGACGATAGGCGGCCAGCGACAACTGCTCCAGACTCTGTCCCCCCAGGCGGATGCTGCCCCCGCTGGCTGGGATCAGTCCCAGCAGAACGCGGACGAAGCTCGTCTTGCCGCTACCGCTTGGCCCCAGCAGAGCGACGGTCTGGCCCGGAGCGATGTCCACGTCGAGGCCCCGCAGAACCAGCTCGTCCCCCAGTCGCAGCTGTAGCCCACGACATTGCCAGTGCCCCCAGGTCAGCGGTGCCGTCTTGCTGGTGTCGCCTTCGTCTGCCTCCAGATCCTGATCGAGCCAGGCAAAGAGGCGATCCGCCGCCGACAATCCCTGTTGCAGCTGGTTATTGGCCGAGGACAATTGTCGCAGTGGTTCATAGATCATGCCCAGCGCGGCGAGAAAACTGAAGAAGGCGCCCGCGCTCATGGCGCCACTGACGACCTGGCTGCCCCCCAGGTAGATGATGGCGGCGATGCCCAGGGCTGCGATCATCTCCATGACCGGCACGCTGGCCTTCTGGATGCGCACCATCTGCATCATGAGGCGATAGTAGCGTTCCGCGAGTTGCTGGAATCCCCGCGCCGCAAAGGTTTCGGCGCCGGTAGTCTTGATGACCTCGATGCCACGCAGACTCTGAGAGAACTGATCCAGGATCTCGCCCATCTGCACTTGCTGGTTTTGGCCGCGCTGGCGCAGTTTCTGACCGAAGCGGATGAGCGGATAGAAGGCCAGGGGCAGAGTGGCCAGGCTGATGAGGGCCAGCTGCCAGCTCATGTACAGGACCACGCCGATGAGGGCCAGAATCTGAAAGGCCGACAGAAAGAAGCGCGCCAGCACCGTCAGACCCTGCTGCAGCAAGGTAAGGTCGAGGCTCATGCGCGACAGGGTGGCGCCGTGGCTCTGCTGGATGATCCGGCCCAGCGGCAGCCGCAAGGTGTGGTAGAACAGCGCTTCGCGCAGCTGGCGCAGGATCTGCTCTTCGATGCGGGCCAGCACGACGGCCTGGAAGTAGTCGGCGAGACCCTTGATGGCGTAGATCAGGACCACGCCCGCCGGCAGCCAGAGCAGCATGTCGGCCTGCCGGTCGATGAAAATGTGATCGAGGACCGGTTTGATGTAGTAGGCGAGAGCGCCTGTGGCGAGACCCGATATGGCCATGAGCACCATGGCCCCGGCGATGGCACCGCGATGCGGTCGCAGCAGGCCGAGGAGGCGTCGAAAGCTTGGTGAATGCAGCGCCACAGGCGCCGGAGTGCTCACTCTTCCAGCAGAGCGCGCTTGTCTTTCACCTTGGCCCAGTCGTCGGCATCCGCCGGCGCCGCCTTTTTCTGGATGATGGGCGGCCAGGTCTTGGCGAGGCGGGCGTTGATCTCCAGGAATTCTTCCTGACCTTCGGGGAGATCATCGTCACGGAAAATGGCCTCTGCCGGGCACTCCGGCTCGCAGAGGGTGCAATCGATGCACTCGTCGGGATCGATCACCAGAAAGTTGGGTCCTTCGCGAAAGCAGTCCACAGGACAAACGTCGACACAGTCGGTGTACTTGCACTTGATGCAGGACTCGGTAACCACGTAGGTCATGGATGGAAACTCCTGAGCATGGGCTTGTGCCCGGACCGAACAGCGCGGCCCGGGTGAGCTCGACATTCTATCCCAAGGGCTGCCCGAGGTGCATCACCCGCCTCGCCGGCCCGCCCCAGCGGTCAGTAGTAGACCGGGACCACGCCGCTGGCGAGAGTCTGGATGGCCTCCCCGGCGCTCACCATCTTGGCCTCGGGGATGAAATGCTCCGCTTCGAGGCCCCGTTTCTTGAAGCAGCCGGCGCAAATCCAGATCCGTGCACCGTGATCCACAAGGAACTGCCGCAGCTCTTTCAGGGCGGGGAAGGTGGGCTCCTGCAGCCCGTCCAGGTAGCCGTCGCCGCGGGCGAGGTGCACCCCATCGAGGCTCAGGAAGAGCGTGACCTCGTGACCTTCGGCCAGGGCGTTCTTGGCCAGAACCATGCCGACGGTGGCGCGGTCGAGATCGTTGGCGCCGTGGGTGACGTTCACAAAGAAGTGTGCCATGGGAACTCCCGATAGGAATGACAAGTGCATTAGAGTAACCTGATGCTTAGACAGCCGCAAGGGAGACAAAGGCAGGGCTTTGCGCTATAAATGGAGCTCCCAAAAAATCGTAAGGAGAGTTTCCATGGCAGTACTGGTCAGCAGAAAGGCGCCGGATTTCGTGGCCCCAGCGGTGATGCCCAACAATGAAATCCAGGAGCAATTTCATTTCTCCCAATACATTCGGGATAAATACGCAGTATTGTTCTTTTACCCGCTGGACTTTACTTTCGTTTGTCCCTCGGAAATTCTCGCATTCCATCATCGCCTGGCGGAGTTCAAAAGCCGGAATACCGTAGTGGTCTCCTGCAGTGTGGATTCGCAGTATACCCATCTGGCCTGGAAAAAGACGCCGGAGGCAGCGGGCGGAATCGGCGCGGTGGAATTCCCCATGGTCGCGGATCTGACCAAGAGCATCGCTCGGGACTACGATGTCCTCATCAATGACAGCGTGGCTTTGCGCGGCTCATTTCTGATCGACCGCGAGGGCATCGTCCGCCATCAGGTGATCAACGATTTGCCACTGGGGCGCAACATCGACGAGATGATCCGGATGGTGGATGCCCTGCAGTTCTTTGAGGAGCACGGCGAAGTCTGCCCAGCCCAGTGGGAGAAGGGAAAGCCCGGCATGACCGCAAGCTCCGAGGGCGTGGCCGAGTTTCTCGCCAAGCACGCCAAGGAGCTCTGAGCATCGGACTTCGGCGCTGATCCCCGAGCTCCGCTACCGTGCTGCTGCTGCGCCGATCTCTGGCGTCGGTACGGGAACCCCGCCTGTACCTCAGTATGGAGCGGAGCTACCTATCTCTGGTCAAATTCCTGTTCATTGCCTTTGCCGCTGGTATTCTTGCCAAAAAATTCGCCCTGCTGCTGATGGTGTTGCATCTGCCGGGCCTGCTGCACGTTTTCAACGATCTCTACGACCTGCTGACCTGGCCGTCCCTCTTTCTGCTATATACCGTCTTTTTACTATTTGCCTCAGACCTGCGGTATGTCGACCGCGGTGGGGTCGTGGCCGCCCGCGAGGTAGAGGATCCTCGGGTCTACTGTTCGGCCGAGCGCACGCTGCTGTCTTGGTTGCGTACGGGTATCAGTATCATGGTTTTTGGTTTTGTCATCGAAAAATTCGACTTCTTTTTGAGTAAGCTGGCCTATCTTCTCCACAAGAAAATCGCCATGGCCAGCACCTTTGCAGGCATGGATCTCTTGTTTATCGCTCTGGGGATGATCACCTTGATCTGTGGCTTCTGGAGTTTCTTCACTACCCTGGCACAGGTGGAAGCAGGGTTCTACCGTCCCCATTTCTGGATCTACGGTGTCTATGGGCTGGCGCTGCTGCTGACTCTCCTGGGGATGACACGACTGCTCTGGATGCTGGGTTTTCCTGCATGAGCGCGGTGCCGACGCCATACCCGCCGGCGGCCATGGCCAAGACCCTGTCCGTCGCCCCTATGCTGGACTGGACCGATCGGCATTGTCGCTACGTTTTGCGTCAAATCTGCCCGAGCTGCACGCTCTACACCGAGATGATCCACACCAGTGCACTGGTCCTTGGTCGTCAGCCCGAGCGCTATCTCGCCTTCACTGCGGCAGAGCAACCCCTCATCCTGCAGCTGGGCGGCGACGACCCCGAGGCCATGGCCAAAGCCGCAGCCCTGGCTCGGGCCTATGGCTACGCAGGGCTCAACCTCAACGTTGGCTGCCCCTCGCCGCGGGTGCAGCGGGGGAACTTTGGTGCGTGTCTGATGCACACCCCAGGACTGGTGCGCGAGATCAGCGACGCCCTGGCGAGCAGCGGCCTGCCGGTGAGCGTCAAACATCGTCTTGGCTTGGATCGGCAGGAGGATTACGCCGAGCTCGCCGATTTCGTCGCCAAGGTCGCTGCGGGGAGTTGCCGGCATTTTGTCGTCCACGCTCGCAACGCTTGGTTGCGCGGCCTCAGCCCTGCCGCCAATCGCGCCATACCGCCCTTGCGCTGGGACTGGGTGGCGCGGCTCAAGGAAGATTTTCCGCACTTGCGCATAGAGCTCAATGGCGGTCTGGATACGGTAGCAAAGGTCATGGCGCAGTGGCCCCGGGTGGATGGAGTGATGATCGGCCGTGCTGCCTATCACCAGCCCTTTTTTCTGGCGGAGTTGGAGCGTGCCATCGGCCGGCGGCAGAAACTGGCGAGGCGCGAAGAGGTTTTTGCCGCCATTTTGACCTATGCCGAGGACTGGGGCGCGGCCTTGCCCGCGCCTCGCCTGACCCGCCATTTGCACGGATTCTTCTACGGTCAGCCCGGTGCCCATGCCTGGCGCCAATTCCTCGGCACGGCCCGCCAAGATCAAAGTGCAGCGCTTTTCTTTCGCGAGAACCGTGCGCATCTGGCGGCCTTCGGCCTCTCGGCGCGGTGACTCCGCGAGTAGGCCACCGGTATGGACCGGAGAAGGTCCCTGGCGCAGAATCGCGGACCATGAACGCATCCCTTTCCAGCCCCAGACCCTGGGTGGCCTTCGACCTCGACGGTACCCTGACGCGTCGTGAAACCCTGCCGTTTTTTCTGCGCGAGGCGCTCGGCACCCCGCGTTTCCTGGGTGTGGTGGCGCGCAGTCTGCCAGAGCTCGGGGCGTATGGCCTCGGGCGCATGCGTAACGATGCCGTCAAGGAGATCGTCCTGCGTCGCAGCCTCGGTGGATGCGCGCTGGCGGGACTGCGTCCCGTGGCGACGCACTTTGCCGAACGGATCTTGCCGCATCTGCTGAGTGGACCGGTGTGGGCCCGGGCACAGGAGCACCGGGCCCGTGGTCACGGCCTTGTCCTGGTGACGGCAACCCTCGCTCTCTACGCCGAACCCTGGGCGGCGGCGGCCGGCTTCGATGCCGCCATCGCTACCGAGCTGGAGCTGGATGGCGAAGGGCGCATCACCGGTCGTCTGCGCGGTGCCAATTGTTTTGGTCCGGAAAAGGTTCGGCGCCTGCAGGATTTCCTGCGCGGTCAGCCGCTGCTCTGGGCTTATGGCAACAGCCGCGGTGATGCGGAAATGCTGGATTTGGCGGCCCGGCCGGTATGGATCGGTCCGCCGCAGCACCGCGGGCAGAAGCTGCCCCCGCTGGTCTCGACGGACTAGGACTGGGGCAGGGATCGGTCGCGCAGGAGGAAGGAGAGAAAGCGTTCTGCCACGGCCGGCAGGCGTTTGTTGCGGCGGTGGACGACGTGCCAGTGACGGAGAATGGGGAAGCCCGCGACGTCGAGGATGGCAACGTCACCGGCGGCCACTTCGGCGGCGACGGTATTGCGCGATAGCACGCTGAGCCCGAGGCCACCGGCCACCAGCTGTTTTACCGCCTCATTGCTGCTCATGGTCATGCGTACCCGCAGCTGAATGCCGCGCTCGCGAAAGAAATTCTCCGCCGTCATGCGCGTGCCGGAGCCCTCCTCCCGCAGAATGAAGGATTCCTCTGCGAGGCGTTCCGGCGCGATGGCCGTAGCCTGGGTCAGGGGATGATCGGCGGGGGCGATGAGGACGATGGGGTTGTCCAGGAAGGGATAGGCGGTCCCCTGAAAGCCTTCGGGCACCTGGCCCATGATGTAGAGGTCGTCCAGATTCTGTTTGAGCCGTTCGAGGATGCTGTCGCGGTTGACGATCTCCAGACGTACCTCGATCCCGGGGTACTCCTGGCAGAAGGCTCCCACCAGGCGTGGGGCAAAATACTCGGCGGTGGTGATGATGGCCAGACGCAGCAGCCCCCGCTCGACATTGCGATGGGCATCCAGCTCCTGGGTGAGGCTTTCGAGGCGACGCAGGATGTCGCGACCGGCACGCTCCACCGCCTCGCCGCTGGCGGTGAGAAAGAGTTTCTTGCCCACCTGTTCGTAGAGTGGTGCCCCGGCATATTCGGCCAACTGTTTGATCTGGATGGACAGCGCCGCAGGCGTCTGGTGCAATTCCCGAGCGGCGCGGGTCATGTTAAGGTGACGCGCAAGCACCGTGAAGATACGTAACTGGTGCAGGGTGACGTGGCGAAGGGGCATGATTTTGCTATACCAAAAGGTAACGTTAACTTCTTTTTACTTTACCTTAGGGATTGGCCTTTGTACATTCGCTGGTGGATGCAGTTTCGCAGGTCGATTGGATCGATTGGATTGATATCTTAGGAGGGATCTATGGCTGGTAAATATGAAGCCGGCGTCAAGGAGTACCGCCACACATACTGGGCTCCTGACTACGTGCCTTTGGACTCGGACATCCTGGCGTGTTTCAAAATCGTTCCACAGCCCGGGGTCGATCGGGAAGAGGCGGCCGCTGCCGTAGCCGCAGAATCCTCCACCGGTACCTGGACCACGGTCTGGACCGACCTGCTGACCGACATGGACTATTACAAGGGCCGCGCCTATCGCATCGAGGACGTGCCCGGCGACGACACCGCCTTCTACGCCTTCATTGCCTACCCCATCGACCTCTTCGAAGAAGGTTCGGTCGTCAACGTCTTCACCTCCCTCGTGGGTAACGTTTTCGGTTTCAAGGCCGTGCGCTCCCTGCGTCTCGAGGACGTGCGTTTCCCCCTGCACTACGTCATGACCTGTAATGGGCCGGCGCACGGCATCCAGGTAGAGCGCGACAAGATGGACAAGTACGGCCGGCCGTTGCTGGGCTGCACCATCAAGCCCAAGCTGGGTCTGTCCGCGAAGAACTACGGTCGTGCGGTCTACGAGGCGCTGCGCGGCGGTCTGGACTTCACCAAGGACGACGAGAACGTCAACTCCCAGCCCTTCATGCGCTGGCGCGATCGTTTCCTCTTCGTCGCCGATGCCATCCGTAACGCCGAGGCGCAGACGGGCGAGCGCAAGGGTCACTACCTCAACGTCACCGCGCCTTCGCCGGAAGAGATGTACGAGCGCGCCGAGTTCGCCAAAGAGCTGGGCATGCCCATCATCATGCACGACTTCCTGACGGGCGGCTTCTGCGCCAATACCGGTCTGGCACGTTGGTGTCGCAAGAACGGGGTGCTGCTGCACATTCACCGCGCCATGCACGCCGTCATCGACCGCAATCCGCACCACGGTATTCATTTCCGCGTCCTGACCAAGGCGCTGCGTCTGTCCGGTGGCGACCACCTGCACACCGGTACGGTGGTGGGCAAGTTGGAAGGCGACCGCGCCTCGACCCTGGGCTGGATCGATCTGCTGCGCGAATCCTACATCCCCGAAGACCGTAGTCGCGGCATCTTCTTCGACCAGGACTGGGGCTCCATGCCCGGCGCCTTTGCGGTAGCCTCGGGCGGTATCCACGTCTGGCACATGCCGGCCCTGGTTAGCATCTTCGGCGACGATTCCGTCCTGCAGTTCGGTGGCGGCACCCTCGGTCACCCCTGGGGCAACGCTGCGGGTGCGGCGGCCAACCGTGTGGCCCTCGAGGCCTGCGTCGAGGCGCGCAACCGTGGGGTAGAGATCGAGAAGGAGGGCAAGGAGGTGCTCATGAATGCGGCACGTCACTCTCCCGAGCTCAAGATCGCCCTGGAGACCTGGAAGGAAATCAAGTTCGAGTTCGATACCGTCGACAAGCTCGACGTCCAGAACCGCTGATCGTCCCCATTCGCCTAGCTATTCAGGAAGGAGTTTGTCATGGCCGAAGTGCAAGAATACAAGCAGGTCCGGCGGTACGAGACCTTTTCGTACCTGCCGCCCTTTTCCGCGGAGCAGGTGCGGGCTCAGATCCAGTACATCATCGCTCAGGGCTGGAATCCGGCGGTGGAACACATCGAGCCCAACCGTCCCTTTACCTACTACTGGTATATGTGGAAGCTGCCCATGTTCGGCGAGCGCAATGTCGACGCCGTGCTGGCGGAGCTGGAGGCCTGTCGGCGCGAATACCCCAGCCACCTGATCCGTCTCATCGGTTACGACAATTACACCCAGAGTCAGGGTCTGTCTTTTGTCGTCTATCGCGGTTCCTGAGGTCACAGGTAGGGGTTGCGGCTAGATTCACCATCGGTGTCCAGCCGCCGCCCAGAAAGGGGGCATCATGTCTGATTCATCCGCAAGAGGCCGTCTGCAGGGCCGCGCGCTGGCCCAGCAAAGGCGGCGTGAGCAGGCCCTGCGCAAGCAGCAGGGTCGGCCGGAGGGAGCACGTCCTTCCGCAGCGCCCAAGGTACAGCCGACGGTGGCCGCGACACCGGTGGTGCCCTCGGGCTCTGCCAGCACCGATCTTCGGGTAGAGCCGCAGATGCAGGCGGCCAAGCCCAGCGGTCGCGAAATCGCACGGCAACACCGGGCCCAGCGGTGTGCTGGCGCCCTGTGCTGGTCGGATCCGGAGCAGCGTCGCCATCGAGGACGGCGCCGGGAGACGAGTCAGGAGCCCGTTTCCAGCGGCTCCGGCGATAGTGCCGCGCCGGCGAGTCGTGAGGATGTGCCGCCTTTGGTCCCGGGTATCGAGGAGTCTTTTCTGGATTCCGTCTGCGAAATCGGTGAGACCCAACCCGACAGCTTCGGCTGGCGCCAGAATTCTGTGCGTAAATTATGCAAGGCGCGCCGGCAGTCCCTGGCGCAACGGGGTAAGGTGGCGTTGACGGTCATGCGAGGGCTCAGCTCCGCTGCCGCCCGCTTGCGCTACCTCGAGACCGGCAATGCCCATGAGTTTGCCCGTCTGCATCGGCAGGAACTGGCGCAGAAGGGGCGGGGCGCCTTGCCACCGGCGAAGCCGACCGGACAGCAGCGCTCGCGCAAGTATCGCGTGCCCAGCAAGGTGGAGACGGGGACGACCCTGGCCGGGAGTGAAGTGACCGGGACCCAAGTAGAGAGGGCTCCCGCCGTCACCGGTAGCGAGGCGGGCTCTTGCCGGATCATCACCGGTACGGAGTATGTGGGCAGCGAGCAGTACTCACGCTTTTGCGACACCAAACCCAGTGCCAATCCGCCCAAGGTCGGGATCGGCAGTACCGGACGCGGTCTTGGCGTGAGCGGGACCCAGCTCGGTCGCTCCGTTGCCGTCACGGGTGACGAGGCGGGCAGCTGCAAGACGGTGACCGGTACGGAGTACCTCAGTCTGGAAAACTTTCAGGGTTTCTGTCGCAGTGACTTGCCGGCACGGCCGGACAAGGTGGTCATCGGACGCTCGCAACAGCGTCAGTTGCCGATATCGGGAACGGACGAGGCGCGTGCCAATCGGGTGACGGGCTCTGAGCCGGGTGCAAATGCCCGGATCACCGGTTCGCAGTACGCGGAGACCGGGGTGGCGCGCATGACCATCAATGGTAAGGCCGCCCCGCGCAAGGTCAGCGAGACACACACCGTGCGTGGCGAGCCCGTCACCGGTACCGCCGTGGACAGCAACCAGAAGATCACCGGCCTCGAGCCCGGCACCTGCCGTATGGTAACGGGTACGGAGTATCTCAGTACCGAGACCTTCGAGGCACTGTGCCGGACGCGGCCCGAACCTACGGAACCGCCCAAAGTGGAAGTGTCCAGCACGGAGCGTGGGCAGCGGATCACCGGCAATCTCGTGGATCGCTCGGAAAAGGTGACGGGCAATGAGCCTGGCAGCTGTGCCCGGATCACGGGAACCGGCTACAGCAACCCGCAGCTCTGCGGGGGTGGCGTAGACAAGGTGCAGGCCATGACGAGCCTCAGCGGTAGCGTCATGACCGGTACCGGGATGGATCGGCTCCCAAAAACTACCGGTGACGAGCGTGGAGGGTGCTGGCCCGTCACCGGAACAGAGTATTACGGGCGTGAGCACTACGCCTATTGCGCGAGCACCCCGCAACCCGAGGCGCCAAAGACCTATCTGAGTCGTACCGACAAGGGTCAGTGGGTCACGGGTCCGGCCATGGGACCGGACGAGGCCGTCACCGGCAACGAAGCCGGCGCCGATAGCTTCGTCAGCGGTACTCCCTATGCCGGCGAAGAGTTGGAGCCCGTAGCACGGCAGGAGGCCGTAGAGGCAATGCAGAAGGTAGCGGGAACCGAGGATCGGAGTGAAGCTGCGTCCTCTTGCAGTGCTTGTTCCTGCCAGCAGCGCATGCGTGATCTGGAGGAGCGCCTGCGGGCCTTGCAAGAGGCGCTGGCGGCGACCCAGAGGGAGGAGAGTGTGGCTGCTGCCCCAGCGGCGCCGGTGAGTCGGCGATTCGTGCAGCCACAGCCGGCTCCGGTAGCGGCACCAGCAGCGCAGGCTCCGGGCTCGGGTTTCAGTATTGCATCGCCAGCCCAACAGGGCCGCAGTCGTATCACCGGCAGTACCGCGGGTGGTGGCAAGGTCACGGGACCCGTCAATTTGGGTCGCGGCCTCATCACCGGCACGCCGGAGTTCCGCAGTGGAGCAGAGATGGCGCGAGCGCCGCAGCCCTTGCCGGTACCGCAGGCAGAGGCGACTGCTCCGGCGGCTGGTGCCTGGCGGGTCACCGGCGACGACTGGAGCCGCAACGAGCGGGTTACCGGGACGGAAGGTCCTTGGGCCCAGGGGCGTAATCCCACCCAGCGGGGTCCACTGCGCAGTTGTGTGATGGCAGCAGCCATCAACAAGGGACAAGAGTTGGCAGCACCCGTGCCCGACAGCCAGATCACGGGCAGCAGCGGCAACTCGCGCAAGGGGTCGCTGGTAACCTACTCGGGAGGGGCGCGAGGATGAGTCCTCGTGTCCACTGCGGGCGGGCGAACAGAGCCGGACGGATCTGAGCATGGATACCCGCAAGGCTTTTGCCCTGCGCCAGGCGCGGGCCGGTGTGGTGCGACAGCCTGCCCCTGTCGCCATGGGGGTGGGACGTCCGACGCCATCCTGGTTTCCCAGCGGTGCGGCACAGGCCCTGGCCCACGGCATCGAACATGCGGCCTGCCCGAGTCTACCGGAACGCGGTTGTCAGCATGCCTTGGTGCAGCGCGGTGAAAACGCGCGCTTGGCCGAGATCGAGAGAAGCATCAAGGGGAGTTTCGACGCCATCGTCCCCACACTGAAGGCCATGGCCGCCCTCGGACGGGGTCCGGATTTCCCGGAGCAGGCGCAGCAGCTGGCGCGGCGGGAACTGGGCTTCGGGTTTCCTGAAGAGATCCTGGAGCGGGCCTGGGTACGGGGTCCGGAACTGGGACGGCTCTATGCCGAGGGGACCTTCATGGCGCTGGAGCGGGCGGTGTGCGAGTTCGCGGCGCGGATTCAGACGGAGCTCACGGCGGCGCAGAACCTCGATGCCTTCCTGGTGGACTGCGGCTTTCACGCCGTCAACATATCGGCCTGCGCCGATGGCCGGCTCAAAGGGCTGTTCCCCTTCATCCTGCGCCTGCCCGATTCGCCTCTGGTGTCGCGCAGCGCCTTCGCCGGCACGCTCTTTGACATCGAGGAAGACGTCCGTCATTGGCAGGCGGCGGAGTTGCGGCGTTTCCGTGAGGGCTACCCCACCACGGCGGATGCCCAGACCCGTTACCTGAAGGTAGCGGTCTACCACGGCAGTTCCGTGGATCCGCAGCATCAGGGCTGTGCGGCCCACGGCAGCAATCTGCACGCGGCCATCGAGGCGGCGCTGGAGCGGCTGTACCAGTTCCGTATGGCCATCGAGAATGCCTTTTGCTGCGGTGCCAGTACCGATCTGCTGCTCATCGGTGTGGACACCGATACCGATGCGATCCGCATCCACATCCCGGACGCGCGCGGCGATCTGAGTCCGCACCGTTATGTGGACAATGCCGATCTCTACCGGCATACCCTGGGCCTCGATCCGGATCAGGCGCGGCTTGCCGTCTACGAGGCGATCCGTGCCGCCAGCGCCAGTGATGGCTGGGGCAAGGGCGAGGGGATGCCCCACGATGGCATGCGTCGGCTCATCGCTACGCTGCTCATCAACAACATGAGCCAGATCGAGTACGTGGGAGAGTATTACGGCGGTTGGTACGGTGACGGTGGGCACGCGGAACGCTTTATCGGCGTGGGCAACGGCTTTCAGGAAGTGCAGGTGCGCAACCTCGCCTACTACGCCCACGTCGACACGGTGGAGGAAGGCGCACCGGATCTGGACGTCGGTATCAAGATATTTCGCAAACTGAATCTGGAGAAGGGGCTCCCCATACCCATGGCGCTACGCTATCGCTTCGACAGTCGCGTACCCGGCAGTCGCGAACGGGTGGTGCGCAAGGTGCAGCGTATGGCGGCCGCCCTGCGCGGACGCTACGCAAATTTGGTGGAGACGGATCGCTTGATTCTGTGGGGCGGCATTCAGGACTTGCCGCTGGGAAGTCCGATGGAGGAGGTGGATCTCGGATGAAGATCATGCGTGTGGAAAAGACTCTGGTTTCCACGAATCGTATTGCCGAGATGGGCCATCGTCCGCTGCTCGTGGTGCAGGAAAAAGAGGGTGGACCGCGCTCCGTGGCGGTGGACTCGGTGGGCTGCATTCCGGGCGACTGGGTGATTTGCGTCGGTTCCTCGGCAGCGCGTGAGGCGGCGGGCAGCAAGGAATACCCCTCCGACCTCACCATCATCGGCATCATCGACAACTGGGACCCGAGCTGAGAGACGATCGTGGAGATCATGCGCGTCGTATCGGACCTGGTGGTCACCCGCCGCATCCCCGGACTCAAGCAGAGCTCCCTGCGGGTGCTGGCCGATGCCAGCGGCAAGCTGAGTGTGGCCACGGATCCGGTGGGTGTACCCGAGGGAAAATGGGTCTTTACGGTGTCGGGTTCGGCAGCACGCTACGCGCAGGGCGATTTTGAAGTACTGACCGATCTCACCATTGGCGGGATCATCGATTTTTGGGAGCCGTAAGGCATTGCAGTCTGGATAGGAGGGACGGAAATGGCAGATGTAACGGGTATTGCGTTGGGTATGATCGAGACCCGCGGTTTGGTGCCGGCCATCGAGGCGGCGGATGCCATGACCAAGGCGGCGGAAGTGCGCCTGATTGGTCGCCAGTTTGTGGGTGGCGGTTACGTGACCGTGCTGGTGCGCGGTGAGACGGGTGCGGTGAATGCGGCGGTGCGTGCCGGTGCCGATGCCTGCGAGCGGGTGGGTGACGGTCTGGTGGCGGCGCACATCATTGCCCGCGTCCACTCCGAGGTGGAGAACATCCTGCCCAAGGC
>ERZ1669250.694-NODE-694-length-13628-cov-7.700803_pt1 | contig 13628 bp, 15 predicted proteins | sample MGYA00579295_ERZ1669250 | MGnify/ENA primary metagenome ERZ1669250 (study PRJEB41166, sample SAMN08046056) | hot springs metagenome | biome: hot spring; feature: acid hot spring; material: thermophilic sediment; isolation source: thermophilic sediment from acid...
ATCACTTGTGTACTATTTTATTGTTGCGTAGATGTAGAGAGTGCCAATACTCTTTCAATGTTACTATCTTTCCATTGTGGTCTATGGTAAGCTCCATTATTGCTTTCAGTTTAATTATATACTTGTTTGGCTTACTATAAAAATGTGCAGTCCAGTCTACAAATGCTATGTTCTCAACTATATGTATACTCTCCACTTCAAAATGAATATCTTTTTGCTTTTTGACAACATTCTCCACCCAGTATTTTTGGATGCCCTTGTGACCTGTAAAAGGTTTCTGGAAGGCTCTTTCATAATATCTAGCCCTAGGAGCAAAAATTGTTATTATAAGCTCTGGATCTTGCTTTTCCCAAGCCCTCTTGTAGATAGAAAGCAATGTAGCAACCTGTCTCTTATCAACCATTTAATCACCTAATTTCGACAAAGAAGCCCACACTCTTTAGATGTGGGATGAATTGTCGAGTCTAAATTTATATTATATGCGTCCAAAAGTTCTTTCTCGCTATTATAATTTTCTAGGGTTGTCTTTTTTCCATTTCCGCTTTCTATTGAAAGTTTATATTTATAGGAACCTGACAAATTATAAATCTTTTCTTCATCGTTAAATATATTCCTACAGCAGGGGTTTACCATCGAAAGAGAAAGTAACCTCTGCAGAGAGTAGGGAGAACGTGATAAATATGAATATGGCGACTTAAAAAATAAAATAGATGAGGTTCATGCAGCTAAGTATAAAAGTAAAAAAACAAAGTATCAGAAGACGCTGTACTTGCCGAGCGATATCTCAATTCCAAGCTCGTTTATCCTGTCGAGCCACGACTCTGCTATATAGCGCGCCTTGCTTTTCATATCTTCGAATTCAGACTTGTTTTCAACAGCTATGCTTATGTTTGTGTGCGAAGGATCATCTATCCTTCTGCCTATCTGTGATAGCAAGGCTACATCGCATTCCTTTATTTGCGGATAATTATTCACTATATCTTTGGCTAGCTCTGTTGCCAGTATATTGTAGATCTTGCCCACATGGTTTACAGGATTCTTTCCTGCCGCGGCTTCAAGGCTCATCTTCCTGAAAGGCGTTATAAGCCCGTTTATCCTGTTGCCCCTCCCCACTTGGCCGTCGTCTCCTGATTCGCAGCTCAAACCAGATTTAGTCAGGTAAACAATTCCCTTCTCAGGATTGTCGCCAGTATTTATCTTTATATCAACATCCTTGCTTGTTATCTTCTTAGCAAGCGCGTAGACATCTTTTTTAACACGCTCCTTCGTTGCTAGGTAATCGTCTAGGCTTTTTACCTCCTTTGCCACAAACGCTATGGCAAGGGTCACTAATATGTTATCTTTGTACCTAAGGCTCATTACCTTGATATCCTCGCCCACTGCCGGCTCCTTCTTCTTGTATTCATTGCTGTTGAGGAATTTCTCAATCTCTAGTGTCAGCGTTTCGGTTTCGGTAAATGGGGCGAAGCCCACGCCAAACGAGGTGTCGTTTGCAAGCGGAACTCCATTTCCACGCATGAACAAGTCGGTAAGGTCTGCGCTTCCCCTGACTATCTTAGGCACTATTGTAACTTCGTTGTCAACATCGAGAAATCTCGTATGGTCTTTGAGGTATTTGTATGCAGTGTTGGCTGCAAGCTCGTTTACATCTATTTTGTTTCCGTTGAACTGCTCTGTGGCCCTTCCTGTAACAATAACCTCTATCTTTTTTGTTATCTCTCCGTGCCCGAAGGTGGCATTGGAAGACCCTCCTATAATGAGCCCTTTGTCCACATTGTGGTGGAGTATCCTTCCTGCCTCTTCCATATATCTCTTGCTGAGCTCCACGCTTATCTGCTCTGCTATGCCGTCAATAAGCGAATCGGGATGGCCTATTCCTTTTCTTTCTACGAACTCCACATCCTTCTCTGCTGTAGAGTTTCCTCTAAGCTCCTCTATAGATATTTGCCTCATAGAATCACTGGATTATACTTTCTATGGAAAAGTATTTATAATTATAACTTAGTTAATAATTATTAATGGTAATCATAGAAATTGACGCGCTTGATGCAATTTCTTCCAAGATAAGGTCAGCTAGGGTTATGCTCGGCCTAAGTCAAGGCACCCTTGCCAGAATGGCCGGGGTTAGTCAAAGCACGATAGCAAGGCTTGAAAAAGATAGTAAGAGGCTCAATCCAAGCTACATGATGGTCTACCACATAGCAGATGTGCTCAATAGCGTCAGCAATAAACAAGGCGTAGACAATATGCAGATAAAGGAGCTAATGAACAAGAAGCTCATCTTTGCGGGCCCTGATGATAATATAAGAAAGGTCCTCAAGATCATGAGGGAGAATGATTATTCTCAAATACCTGTAATCTCAAATGGCAAGGTAATAGGCACTGTGCATGAAAAAGACATTCTCGAATTGATAGGGAGCAAGTCGGCAAAGGTAAGGGAGATAATGTCCACCCCTCTCCCTGAAGTGGATGAAAGCACTAAAATAAGGATGGTCAAGCCGATACTTGAGGAATGGGGTGCAGTTTTAGTAAAGGGAAAAAGAGGCATAGTCGGCATCTTTACAATATTTGACCTTCTCAAGGCGCTGAAATAGCTAGTTCATACCAAGCATTTCATGTGCAATGCCCCTATTACTGTCTATTATATTCTCATTTTCTTCTCCTATTTTGTAGAGTTCGTCCTTGCCTTTGCCAAAGAAGTGTATGAGCTTGTAGCCTTTGTAATATATTGCGGTAGCCTTCCTGTTGTGATATAGCTTTGTTGCATAGATCCTTTTCGCATTGTTCGACCTTTTTCTAAGCTTTTCGAGCAGGCACTTGTCCCAAACCTCTGTTATGCCAACATGGTCAGAGAATACAGCCTTCTTCCTCAACGAACCGTCCAAAAAATCTTCCCTGCCATAGGCAATGTCAAGCAGTGAGCCATGAAGATCTGTAAGGCTTACAGGCTCTTCAACTTTTTCGCCATGCCTGACAATTTTTCCATCTTCAAATTTTGCAGCAACAAGTGGGACTCTTGAAACCTCATCATATGGGAACATATTGTGGTACATAATGCCGTGCTCCATAAAGCCCTGCCCATGGTCGCTAGCAAAAATTAATACTGTGTTGTCAAGCAGGCCCCTCTTGCGCATCCTCTCTATGAATTCGCCCAGCTTGGAGTCCATATACCTTATTCTTGCCTCATATGCCCTTTTGATTATCTCTATGCTTCCGTCGCTTGGGTCAAGTATATTGCTAAGGTAAAGCCATTTGTCCTGCTCGACATAATCATTTACTATCAGGTTTGTAGGATAGCCCTCATGCGCCTCCATAAGGTTTACAAACACAAAACTCTGGCCATCGCTTGCAACATTCCTCTCAACGCTCTCTATGGTCTTGCTTACCCCTTTGTCAAGCTCGTAGAAGCCATACTCTTTTGCAAAATGCTGGTTAAGCTTTATTCTAAGCTTCAGATAAAGGTCGTCTACCGTGTCTTTCGGGAAGAGGTGCGAGAGCAAATATGAAAGCTCTACTAGGCTCCTCTTTGTATGGCTGTTTTCAACAACTGTGAGAACCGCCTTTACAGAAGGTCTGTTCTTGTCTATCTTATCCCTGAACCAAAGGTTTTCAACATAATCAAAGCCCTCGCCAAGCCCTGTTGACCTTGAGAGGAATGGATTGTTTGAAAATAAGTATGTTTTGTAGCCAAGCATGGAGAGGTGTCTCGCCAGGGTAAGCTCCCCCCTCTTTATATAAACCGACTTTTTCAGGAATGGGTCTGTATTCTCATCGCTAAATTTCATAGGGTCCCTTGCAAGCATTTTTATTTTTCTTACCCTCTTATTTAGGAAGAGAGATACATGCGTGGGCACAGTATACGTGCCCGGGGCAACAGCATGCTCATACACCACTCCTTTTCTTGCCCACGCCTCTAGATTTTTGAGCCTTGTTGGCCCGCCATAAATGCTGAGCATGTCTGCCCGCAGGGTATCGAGCATTAAAAATATTATATTGGGCCTCTCCTTCAATCAACCACTCTATTACTTAGTAATTAAGAGTATAGAATTAAAAATAAAATCCTATCTTTAGGCTTTTAATCCATCAATACAAGTTGAGGTAAGAGAACATTATTGGCAATATTATCGTTGCATCTCCGTCTACTGTCACATACTTCGCCTTTTCCTTTACCTTTCCCCAAGACACAGCCTCTGTAAGCCTAGCCCCAGAGAGGCTTCCGTCATATTGCGAAGCTGTTGTAATATATACAGCATAGTCTAACCCGCCTTTGAACTGGTTCCACCATATGACATGGTGCTTGCTTATGCCTCCTCCTATCATAAGTGCTCCTGTGACCTTGTTGTCAAAGGAGATGTTGCTTAGCTCGAGTTCATCCTTTATCAGGTTGAGCTTGAATTTGTGGTCCTGCGCAAAAAGTGTTAGCTGTGTTCCAAATGCGCCGTCGAGTATGCCTGGGCAGTATATCTTTACATTGTGCAGGTAAGCCTGTCTTATTATTGAGTGTTCGTCTTTGATCCTTTTACCAAACTCATATATTAGTTCGCTTGCACTATACTCTTCCTTATAGTCTTTTGAAGAGTATATCTCGTTCATTATCTCAGTGAAATAATCTTCTACAGCAAGGCCGTATTGGTCCCTTTCTATGAAGATGTTCCCGAGCCTGTATATATTTAGTTTGTGAAGCCAAGCGTCATCCGCCTCAAATCTCCCTAAGCTGTATTTGCCCCCATAAGCCTTTGCAAGGTCATGATCAAGCGTGCCTCCTGTAGTTATTATTGCATCGAAATATTTTACTGCATCAGCGATCATACCCCTCAAGCCCGTTGCGATTATGTCTGCTGGAAATGAGAGAAAGTTAAATGAGTCTTTGTCACCAAGCATGTCCTTTAGAATCTTTATCCCGTCTATCATATGCTGCGCAGAAAATCCGCCGATCTTATCCATGCTGTTAATAAGCTCCTTTACTTTCATGTCTTTCTTTAGCTTCACATCCTTTACCCCCTCTTTCAAAAGTTCATTTTTGCTTATGCTCATTCAATCCACCAAAAGCAATTAGTTTTATATCTCTTTTTATGTTAAGTAATTTATATAAAGGCGACTAGTATGGATTTGACGAATGTTTCCCCGGATGATGAGGAGCTTCTTAGATTTATAGAATCAGCGAGGCCCAAGATATATGTTGTTGGCGCAGGAGGAAGTGGTTCAAACACTATCTCAAGGATGGCAGAGATAAATATAGAAGGTGCAACGCTCGTTGCTGCAAATACCGATGCCCCACATCTTGCGAAAACAAAGGCGACAAGAAAAATACTCCTCGGCAAAAAGACTACAAGAGGCCTTGGCGCAGGTAGCGACCCAAAGCTAGGCGAAGAGGCGGCACAGGAGAGCAAGGATGAGATAAGGCACGTCCTCAGCGACGCGCAGCTTGTATTTTTAACATGCGGCCTTGGCGGCGGCACAGGCACAGGTGCAGCGCCAGTAATAGCTCACGAAGTCAAGGAGATGGGCGCATTGAGCGTTGCAATAGTAACGCTTCCTTTTTCCAGCGAAGGCAGGCTAAGGATGAGAAATGCCCTTGAAGGGCTCTCCAGGCTAAAGAAGGTTACAGATACAACAATTGTCATACCAAACGACAAACTTCTTACCGTCGCTCCTGACTTGCCGCTCAATATGGCGTTCAGAGTAAGTGATGAGGTCCTTGCAAATGCAACAAAAGGTATAGTCGAGATGGTGACCAAGCCTGGCATGGTAAATTTGGATTTTGCAGATTTGAGGAGTGTGCTCAAAGATTCAGGCTATGCTGTGATAGGTGTCGGCGAGGCAAGCGCTGCGCAGTCAAAGGACAGGGCGATAATAGCAATAGAAAATACGCTGAGAAGCCCATTGCTCGATGTAGATTTATCGACAGCGAAGAAGGCGCTGGTAAACATAGTCGGTGGAGAGGATCTTACCCTTAGGGAGGCAGAAACAATATTCCAAGAAGTGGCAAGCAGGATAAATGACGAGGCCATGCTAAAATGGGGCGCGAGGATAGAGCCTACGATGCAGAAGAGTGCCATAAAAGTAATGGTGGTGCTTGGCGGGGTAGAGTTTGCCGAGTACACAGAGTATGGAATGAAGAAAAAGATGGGGGAGCAAGAGGAGGAGATAGATCTTGACGAGATTTTTGAGGACAAGGCAAAAAAGGAGGGAAAGAGATAAGATATAAAAACAGTAAACAAAATATAAATTAGATTTCATGGAGGAGCTGAAGCCAAAGAAGCCTTCTATAATGCAAAGGCTCAAGCAGTTTTACGAGAATTCAAAGCATGTCTTTAGCATAAGCTATAAGCCCAGCATGAGCGAATTCAAAAGGACTCTCAAGATAGTGCTCATCGGCACGCTTGCCATAGGGACGCTTGGCTACATAATTTCGCTTATAATAGGGCTCCTTGTCTGATTCCATGGAGTTTGAGCTTGACTTTACGAAGAGTGCGCAGGAAAACGCAAACGCTTATTTTGAGGCTGCGAAGGAAGCAAAGAAGAAGAAGGAGAAAGCGGCAGAAGCCATTAAGGAGCTTGAAAAGAAGCTCGACAAAAAGATAGAGAAAAAGGAGGAAAAGAAAATATCAGTTGTTGGCAAGAGGGAGTGGTACGAGAAGTTCTACTGGTTCTTCACAAGCTCAAAGATGCTCGCCATAGGGGGCAGGGATGCTGCGCAAAACGAGCTGATAAATTCAAAGTACTTTGACGAAAAGGATCTCTTCTTCCATGCCGATATCTTCGGAGCATCTGTTGTTATATTGAAAAACGGGATAGAAGCTGACGAGAATTCAAAAGAGGAAACGGCGCAGTTTGCGGCTTCATTCTCAAGGGCGTGGAGCTCCGGCCTTGCAAGCGCAGATGTTTATTCATTGAAAAGGGAGCAGGTAAGCAAGTCAACCAACAAAGGCTACCTTGGTACAGGTAGCTTCGCAATGAGCGGGGAAAGGCTCTGGTTCAAGACAATGCCCCTCATTCTTTATGCATATGTTGCAGAGGGCAGATTCATGGTTGTGCCAGGCAAGACATTCGAGAGGCTTGGTATAAACAAGGCAATCGAGCTGAGGCCCGGCAACATGAAGAAGTCGGAAGCAGCGAAGAAAATTTCAAGCCTTTTGGGCTACGATAACATAGATTATATAATGCAGCACCTTCCACCAGGCAGCTTCCAGCTCAAGCAGGGCAATCAAAACAAATAAATATAGGAAAAGAGCATATTTATTGGGTGATTTATTGGGAAAAATGACAGAAGAAGACCTTTCAAAGATGATAGAAGAGGCAAACAAGAATTCATTGGTATTCAAGCTTATAGAACTGCTTAGGGATCGCAAGCAGAGAAGGTCATTAAAGGCGCATTGATTTTGATGGGCCCGCGGAGAATCGGACTCCGGATCTCCTCTCTGTGAAAGAGGCGTCTTACCACTCGACTACAGGCCCGCTATATATAATTGAGAAGCATCATTTAAATTGATTGCTTTATTTTCTTTCATTTGATTCTACCGATTTATTAAATTTTTCATCGCAAATTTATCATGCGTTCTGTAGGCAAAAAGGAGGAGAAGGTTCCAAGTGAAGCAATTATTCTTGTGCTCCTTATATTGTTAGGCTTGCTACTTGCTATGCTTTTTTATTCCGGTCCGTTCTACTCGTATGATGATGCAAATTATATAGGCTTCGCAAGGCAGATAATGGTAGGCAATTTCTCAGTTGAGGAGAGCCCTTATGCCTATGGGTTTGCTTTTCCATACTTCATAGCCGCATCCTTCTGGCTTTTTGGGTATGGGATAGAGCAGAGCTTTTTGGTTTCGCTTGTCTCTTATATTGTTATTATTGTAGTCGCCTTCTTTGCTGGAAAAGTTGTTTCTGGGCTAGGCTCTGCAACAATTTCGGGGTTTCTCGCTGCAATAGCGCCTTTTCTTGTGCAGTACTCAACGCGTGTAATGCCTGATCTGCTTCTCGGCGCATTTGCAGGGGCTTCTCTACTTCTTGCGCTATATGCTGAGAAGTCAAGGCGCGCCGCCCTCATGTACCTATTGTCCGGCTTGCTTGCAGGATTTACTGTATTTATTAAGCTTGAGGCGCTGGCATTCGTGCTTTTCTTCTTTATAGGGCTTCTCATCCTGCTTTTCGTTCAGCCTCATAAAAAGATGAAGAAGCATTTGGAGATCTTTGCAATTGCTGCGCTGGTAGCAACAGTTGGAATTTATTTTGCTTTTATTTATGCAATGACTGGAAATCCACTCTACACTATCTCAAGATACGGAGTTTTGCAGCACGGAATATCCCCGACAACACTTTTTGAGAATATTTACAATCTCTTTGTTACTCTTTTCGGGTTTACTGTTTCAGGAAGCTTATTCAGCCCATATACTCTTAGCCCGATAATATACCCCTATGGCTTTGGCATATTTTTTGCACTTATAGGAAGCGTTATAGGGATAAAGAGAAAAAGCAGAAAAATAATACTTCTTTCTGTTGTTTCGTGGGGGTTCTTCTTATACATGTATTTTGGCACAATGAGCTTGTCCAAGTATCTTTTAATAGCAGTAATAACAAGGTATTTTTCTATGATTGCTGTACCTATAAGCGTGCTGGCAACATTTGGGATATTTTCCGTTTATAAGATTATATATCTATATCGCAGGCGCTGTGCCATGTTTTCAGTTGTCCTGATAATATTTCTCATACTGCTCCTGAGCTTGCCGACTTATCTAGACATATATTCTTACAACAAGGCGATAGCGCTTGACAATTCTATTATAGAGTGCGCAAGTTCGTATCTAAGCAGGACTGGAGCAAGCGTTGTATATGCAAATGCAGCTGCCGAGCTACTTGCCTTAGATAGCAACTACAAGTTTAATCCGCACCAGATAGGAGATTCATGCAATAGCTTAGGCAATAGTGGAGTGCTTGTCTATTTCTATTCAAACGAAAGCAGTCTTAAGCAAGGGCTTGGAAGCTGGCTCGGAAATTCATGCTACAATGCAGATCTATTCAATTGCAATCCAAATGAGAGCAGTGAAATATATGAAAATATGGTCATAAATGCAGAGATCTCAACCATATCAAGATATAGCTGAACATTATTTCAATTGTGGTTCAACAAACAAATAATATTTATTAATAATATGCCCATAATTTGATATGCCAAAATTTTACACTGGAAATGGAGACAAAGGAGTGACAAACCTCTTTAGCTATGGAAACGTACCGAAAGACGACCTGCTTGTCACGGCAATCGGCTCTGTCGACGAGCTAAACAGCAGCATAGGCATAGCTCTTTTCTATACGCACAATGATAGGATAAGGAAAGAGCTCATTGAGATACAGAACGACCTCTTTATACTTGGCGCCGATCTTGCATGCTCGCTCACCAAGAACAAGACTTCTTCAGTAAAAAAGGAGCAGGTGGAGAGGCTCGAAAAAAACATAGGCGAGCTTGGGGATTTTGTTGGAGAGCTTAAAAAGTTTGTACTTCCTGGAGGATGTGAAGGCGCTTCGCATATCCAGCTTTCAAGGGCTATCGCAAGGCGCGCAGAAAGGGACATAGTCTCTGCAGCAAAGAAATATACAATAAACCCTGAGGTGATAAGGTATATAAACAGGCTCTCATCATATCTTTTTGTTGCTGCCCTGTATCTCAACAAGCTTGAGGGAATAGAGGAGAGCCACCCAACATATTGATTTTTGCAATCTGAAACTCCATTCCTATTTTTGAAGAAAGAGTTATGCCTCAGCAAAATACTCCTTGAATTTCAATGTTGTGTAGAGCTTTTTGCTTCTTCCCGCTTTCTTTGCCTCCACAAACTCCTTGGTTGTGAGCTCTTTTACATAAGCATATGTCGTCTCGCCGAAAATCTTGACAAGCTCGCTCTGCAAAGCGCCGTTGTTTTTGCTTATATAAGCCAGCACCCTAAGCGCCCCCTTGCTTATCTCAGGGCCGCTTGCAAGAGAGCTCACTTTGCTGGCATAGGGCTCTTTTAAGGTAAGCATATACTTTCCTCCTATCTCTTCAATCGCAAGGGCTGTGTCCCTTTGCGCATACTCATTTGCCAAGCCCTTAACAAGCTCCTCGACCTTTCCTATCGAGGCCAATCCTATAATATTGCCTATCTCAGCTGGGCTTAGGGCATTCTGAGACATGAAAAGCGCAGCCTCTATGAGCTTTTTGTAGTCTTGCTCTTCCATGCCATTACCGCTATAATTATCTCACCGAAGAACGCCTCTTGCATGAGCATTATTTTTTCCCTGTGTGCGAGGTAGAGGAGAGGTATGAAAAGCTCGACAAGCGGGTCCCTCTTCCTTTCCTTCATCGCAATCTGCGAAAATGTCGTCATGCCCTTCTTGTCAACGCTTGCCTTTATCTCTTCGAAGAGCTTGTTCAATTCAAGCTCAATGTCTTTGTTCTCGAACTTTATCGGAAAGTTTACAGCTTCGCTCCTCTTCTGCTCCTTTGTCTCCTTGAGCTTCATCGCTTCTTCAAGCGCCGCTATAAGCTCGGTGAGCGTTATTTTCCTCTTTGGAGGTATCCTAAGCCTGAAGGAAAGAGGAGGTATCTCCGGGACACTTCTTTGCACAGGCTCAGCCGAATTTTCCTCTTCTTTCTTCTCTTCAATCTCGTAATACAGTGCCTCGCTCTTAAAGTGCAAAAGTATAGATGCTGCGAGTATTATGTTTGCAGGCACGCGCAAGTCCATGGTTTTGAATTCTTTCACAGCCTCTACATACTTGTCTACTATCTCTAGAATGTCAACATTCCATGGGTCAAGCTTGTTTTTCTTCACAAGCTCTATAAGCAGGTCCTTCCATGTAGCCTCGCTCACAAACCTTTCAAGATCTATCTTTGATTCTTTGGTCTCTATCTGTATCTGCAATAGACTTCCCATGGTCGCCACGATAATTCTTCTCCATCAAATAATAAATAACTTTCTAATTTTCATCAGCAAGCTTTTTATAAGCACTCAATCTGATAATATCTATGCTTTTTCTCTACGAGATACTTCTGCTCTTTGCCACTGCTTTGGTAGTCGGCTTGATAGGCAACCTTGTCGGCATAGGCGGAGGTGTGCTTATAATGATTATACTTCTTTTCGGCTTCAAGATGCAGCCTGTCCTCGCTGGCGGCCTGAGCCTGCTTACAATCCTAGCAAGTGCAAGCGTGGGGACATTATCAAATATAATGCAGCGGGCGCTGAGCAAAGAACTCTTCTCGCTTATAGCCGTCTTTGCCGGAGCAGGCGTTTTGCTAGGTTCAATAATTCCATACCTATTGAATACAAAGTCTTTTGACACGCTCTTCGGCTTTGTGAGCATAGGCATAGGCCTCTTCTCCATACTTGCAGCCAGAAGGGACGCAAAGAAAATCAGAAACATAGAAAGGAGCTTTACCTCGCTGAGCAAGAAAGAAAAAGAGGCTGCAAAAAAAGTAAAGGGTAAGGTAGGAATAGGGTCATTTTCCTTTATCGCAGGCTTGATAGCAGGAACATTCGGCATAGGGATTGGCGGGATAGTTGGCACGTACCTTACTGCCATAAAGAAGATGCAGCCAAAGGTTGCATTTTCAACGGTGCTTGCCGCAATGATTATAACTTCGTTGCTCGGCTCTTCAGCGCACCTGATCTCGATAAAAGGTAGTATGCTCTTGCTTGGAATGATCGTTGCCTTGACGGTGGGCGTTGCAATAGGGGCTGTCGCAGGCTCGCATATTTCTTCAAGAATAAAAAGCAGCAGGCTGAGGCTTGCGCAGGGCTACATTATACTGAGCCTTGGAATTATCGCAATAATATTTTCAATTGGTATGTAAGCGAATCTATAAAACGCTTGAATAATAATAAATTAATTTGTAACATTTATTATAGTGTGGTGAGCTTATGCAGAAATTTGAGAATGAGTTTACTTACAGGAAGTTTGTAGAGTCAGGAAGGGAAAGCGAGTTCGATAGATTATTTGATGAGGCTGTAGAAAGGGCAACAAACGAAGTGCTTGGGAAGAGGTTCCCTATGTACATAAACGGCAAAGAGGTTTATGCAAGCGAGGAGATAGAGGAGCATTCCCCGATAGACAATAGGCTTATAGGAAAGTTCCAGAAAGGCACAAGGGAGCATGCGGAGCTTGCAATTGATGCGGCGCTTGCTGCATTTGAAGAATGGAGGAGCAAAAGCTACAAGGAAAGGGTAGCGATATTCAGAAAAGCAGCTGAGATCTTTGCAAGGGAGAAATTCAATGTTGCTGCCATATTGAGCATAGAAAACGGGAAGACAAGATACGAGTCTGTAGGCGAGGTCGACGAGGCGATAGACTTCCTAAGGTACTATGCGCTCGAGATGGAAAGGAACAAAGGCTATGTAAGAAAGCTCAGGCTTGCAGGGAGCTCAGCAAAAGTAGGTGCAGGATTCCAAGGCGCGCCTGGAAAAGAGGAGCAGGTCACCATAGCGATGAAGCCATATGGTGTTTTTGGGGTAATAGCTCCTTTCAACTTCCCAATATCCATCTCAACAGGCATGAGCACCGGCGCCCTCATTACGGGCAATACAGTTGTTTTCAAGCCTTCTTCGACAGACAACATGTCTATGCTTACAGGCTTGAAGATCTATGAGATTTTCAAGGAAGCAGGCGTTCCAGACGGCGTGTTCAACTACATAACAGGTCCGGGCTCCGAAGTAGGAGATGCTTTGGTAATGAGCAGGAAGGTAAGCGGCATAGTTTTCACAGGCTCTAGAGCAACAGGCATGAGCATGCTCCAGAGGAACTATGCCAACGGCATGCAGAAAGTATTTATAGTAGAGATGGGAGGCAAAAATCCGGCAATAGTCTCAAAATATGCAGACCTCGACGATGCTGCAACAGGCATTGCGAGCGCAGCATTCGGCTTCGACGGGCAAAAATGCAGCGCGTGCTCCAGAGTATATGTGCACGAATCTGTAAAGGAAGCCTTCATAAGCAAGCTCATAGAGAAGATGAGGTCATTCAAGATAGGCAACCCTCTGGAGAAGGACGTTTACATGGGCCCATTGATAAGCGAGAAAGCGCACAAGAGGTTTGTTGAATCTGTAGAAGAGGCAAAGAGAAATGGAAATATACTCTATGGGGGCAAGGATTACAATGCTGGCTTGCAAGGCTTTTATGTAGAGCCTACTCTTGTTGAGATAAGCCATGAGAACAGGCTCTTCCACGAGGAGCTTTTCCTGCCTTTCCTTGTGCTTACAACATACAAAAACTTCAGCGACGCGCTCAGAATGGCCAACGATGTGGATTACGGCCTTACAGCCGGGCTATACAGCAAGAAGAGGAGCGAGATAAATGAATTCCTAGACAAGATAGAGGCAGGCGTAGTTTATATAAACAGGGAGATAAGTGCAACAACGGGCGCAATTGTGGGATTCCACACCTTCGTTGGCTGGAAAGGGAGCGGCCTCACTGGAAAAGGCACAGGAAGCAGGTTCTATTTGCAGCAATTCATGAGAGAACAAAGCGAAGCTATAGTCAAATAAGAAACGGAAAATAAGATAAAGAGTAAAAGGAGGAGAGGAGAGAGTTGGAGTGGGGAAGTATCTCTCTACCTCTTTGTCCCTTCTAGCATGAAATCCTTTGGATCCATTCCGCGCATG
>ERZ1669250.695-NODE-695-length-13606-cov-12.100140_pt1 | contig 13606 bp, 9 predicted proteins | sample MGYA00579295_ERZ1669250 | MGnify/ENA primary metagenome ERZ1669250 (study PRJEB41166, sample SAMN08046056) | hot springs metagenome | biome: hot spring; feature: acid hot spring; material: thermophilic sediment; isolation source: thermophilic sediment from acid...
AAGTTTACGACGTCATGTACGAGGACATAAACGATAAAAAGGTACTCATAGTGGACGACGTTGCAGACACTGGCGAAACTTTCCTCTTTGTATCTGAGCACATGATGAAGAAAGGCGCCAGGTCAGTGATTCTGGCAAGCATATTCTTAAAACCGTGGAGCAAGGTAAAACCCAATTACTACGTTGAAGAAACTGACGAGTGGATAGTATTTCCCTGGGAGCTCGGGGAGTTTGAGATGCTTGACAGGGAGGAGCTTCTCTTTTAAATCATAAATAGCTCAAAGTCCTCCTGATGACTAAGGTTATTATCTCTCTCATCCTCTTAGATAAAGCAAAGCTTATGCCAGTGTAAACCAGAACGACAGCTATGAGCAATACGATGAGCCTCAACAGTCCAACGTACGCTGATACAGTTGGAGGAAAAGCAAGCTCAAGAGGTTTTCTTAATGCGAAAAGAACGAACGAAGACACAACAAGGGGAATTACGTAATCTACGGTGAAATCCTTAACCTTAATGTAATTCTTTATCTCAGGAAAAGTCTTAATTCTTAACGCGATCGCGACGATTACAGCTATGAGGTTTGCACTAAGCACCCCTTCAATCACATAAAGGCTCAAAGAAAAAGCCTTTAACAGAAAGATCATAGGAACTATAAGCGTTACATAACTGACCGTGCTCACGAACTCAGCGAAATGAGCGTAAAAAACAAGGCTCCTCCAGTACGTCTTTAGCTCTATCTCTTTTTCAAAGTCAACCCTTTCAACTCCCTGCATGACGTTTGACATGTACTGTGAAACGGTGTTGATTATGCCCGTTAAACCCCAGATTATAATGGGGACATAAAGCGTTCCTATCAGGTAAAGGTTTGTAGGCCTCAGAAACGCTACGACTTCTGGCTCAAAGAATATTATAAAAAGGGTTACAGCTGTAACTGTAAACAGCACAAAAAGGAAGTCCATGTAAATGCGTTTCAGCCTTTCCCTTTGCTCAAGGAGCTCCCCATACGTTATGCTGAAAAGAGTTCCTCTGAAAGAATATGCGGAGCCAGCTACTCCTAGAACTTGCCACAGCGAGTTGTCAAATATACCGCCAATGCTAGCTATGACAAAGCTGTCAATCGACCTTATGTTGCTCGAAGCATAACCCAAAAGTGAAACCCAAGACCCTGATGCAATTTCTTTTGCGGTCTTTCTGAAGCTTCCTTCAGCCTTTATGTACTTAAAAGAACTGGCAAGAGCGTAGATCATGCCTGAAAGGTTTATCAAAAAAGACGCAACCATTACGGATTGAAGAGACCATTCTGAATACATTATGTAAAACACGGAAGCTATCTTCACAGCCGAAGTAACTAGAGAAGTAAACACAAGCCTTTTTCTGTTAAAAACAGTCAGGCCTCCGTTGAAGACTGTACTTAAAGACCCTGTTATAACGCTGAGAACAGTGAGAACCAGAAGTATGATGAAAAACTCAGAGGGTATCTTTGCCTTTATGAATATAAGAAAGATTGCTGATATCAACGCTCCAAAAAGCCCAAACATAAAAGAAGTGTTTATAAGAGGTACCTGAATGGACCTGTACTTTGCTGACAGCCGAGGAGACATAAAGCTCACGATCCCGACTGGCACCGAACCGAAAATTATAGAAGCCGAATAAACGTTCAGCACGCCAAGGTATTCTAGGGGCAGTTTTCTGGTCACAGCTATAGCAAAAACAAAGCTTGCGGCTATCGAAAGCAAACTACTGAATACAGCCAGTATTCTTGTCCTAATCCTGCTCAAATATAAAAAGATATGAAGATCTAAATTTAACTCTATCGGGGTTGTGGGCTTCTGTTTACTTACGTTGCGTTCAATCAAACTTTTTAACGGATATTCAAGTATAAATGGATGCCTTTTTTCACATTAGATCTCAGGTTGTGTTTACCGTTTTTTATAAACGTTCAAAACAATTCGTGCTAAAAAGTTTTGATCTGCTTATTGGGTTGGGTAGTTCACCTTAACGGGTTCAGGCTTTATTTTTTCTTTAGCTTTTTCCTGTCAGCGAACATTTTTAAAGCTGCAGTTAGGTACAAGATCCAGTCAGGGCTAACAAGTCCTTTAAGCGGTAGGCCCAGGAGGTAAAGGAAAAAAGATCCCGCAAAACCAAAAATTATCGATAAAGTTGCAATAAGTATGTTAAGCAATGTAGAGGACCCGGAGTAAAGCTTTACCCCTGAATATATTGACGTGAGTCCAAAGATAAGGTAAACAAGAGCTAAAGCCGGAACTATCCTCATCAACGCGTTGAAAAGAAGTGTGAGCAGAAGTATAACTCCAGAAGAAATCAGAATTATGCCTTCTGCTTCAAGCTTTACGTTTTCTTCCTGAATCAGCCTGTAGCCGCAGTTTAAGCAGTACTTTGCCTCCGGGGGGTTTTCAAAACCGCATTTTGGACACTTTGTCATTGATCTTGTTTTTTCTTTTTCAGGTTTAAAAGTCTTTTGAATAAGCCCCTGAGAGCCCTGTTTACATAGGGAGAAGCTGCCTGCAGCACAACCCCAGCTAGTATCATGAAGTAAGCTATCTCTGAAAGTTCGTTAGCAACGTAGCCTGATCCGTAATCAAAGTAGACGGCAGCTGCAAGCAAGAGAACGACAAATGCAAAAATGAACGGAGACCCGGGGTTTTCTATTAAAAAATCAGATATCTGTTTTGAATGCAGCTTCACCTTTGGGAACGTCATAAAAAACGCTATCAAAATTATGTCAGAAACTATGATGTATAGCTCAATCGGCTGCATCAAAAAACGATATATACTCCCATGCTTATTAAATTTCCTAAATGGTAACGTCCAAGAGGATCCTGTACTTTATGATCCTGCTTTATACTACCGTCTGGTCGATTATAACGCTGATGAGGTACTATTCGTTTCACGCTGATTACTGGGATCTGGGAGTAGCGATGGGTTACGTAACCTACGCGACGACAGGGATGACTTTATCTAAGTTTGTTCAGATTTTTGCCTATAAACCGATAGTTTACCTTGTGGCCCCAGTAGCCTATGCGTTCAGCTTTCAGGGGCTTCTCGTTTTTCAGTCTTTTTTTCTTGCTCTCGGGGCGTACCCGATATATATGATCTCCCTTGAAAAACTTAAGAGCAACACTTTAGCTACGCTCTTTGCGGCTTCCTACCTGCTTTATTTCCCAATGGCCGGGGTTAACTGGTTTGACTTTCATTACCAGGCTCTTTTTCCGACTCTGTTCCTTCTAGGTTACTGGTTTTACATTAAGGGAAAGAACGCGTTTTCATTGATTTTCATGGCGCTTTCAGCCATTGCTCATTATCCTTATACGGTATTTCCAGCGCTTTTTGCGCTGATGCTCGCCATCGGTAAAAACAGGAAAAAGGACGTTAAGATCTGGGTCCCGCTGCTGATTTTTACAGCCATCATATTTGCATTAAACATATCAATGCACGGAATTTTTGGGGCAACATTTGGAACCGTAAACGCTTCTCTTAGCAAGCCCGGATACTATGCAGTTTACATAACCATCTTGCTTATTTTGCTACCGCTGATCTTTGCGCCGTTGTTCTCAAAATGGATATTATTTCTCACCCCATTTTTGGCACTGATATTTTTGGTGAAATACTGGGGCTACGTCTACCCCAACATTTTTCAGCTCCAGTACGGTGCGCTTTTCATACCATTCGTATTTCTTGGAGCTATAGAAGGCGTTGAGTGGTTGGAAAAAAGGAGCGTTATTAGCAAAAAAAGGGCCACAGGGCTTATTTTCGTTTCGGTTGTCATGTTCGCAAGCGTTTATCAGCCCTATTCTCCTCTGAACGCTTATACTTCTGTTAATTTCAATATAAACCAGATATTCAACGTGAACTTTACAGAGTACAACCAGCTCATGAAGCTTCTTTCGCTAATACCCAAAGGCTCCTCTGTTCTTGTTTCTGGAAACGATCCGGAAGCGTTCTATCCGTATTATGGTTTAAACCCTTACGATAATGTTAATACGAACCCTGAGCTTGTGTTAAACGGAACGATAAAGTACATAGTTGCAGGCCCGTTCGGAATTCAGTACATAAGTGTGCCGCCAAAACCCATGATCCCGATGGACGAGCTTGTAGAGAACGCTAGCAGGGATGGCTTCGGGATATACGCGGAGGCTTACGGAATAATGTTATTAAAATACAATTACACAGGGCCGTTAAAGTATTACTACCCGTTGAGAGAATACTTTCCTTCATCAGGCTTCATCCCTACGGCACCATGGTACATGAAGGACGGCATGATAGTTGCAACAAACGCACACACTCAGCTCTGGTTCGGGCCAGAGCTGGTAATGCCTCCGGGCAAATATGCGTTGACCGTAGTTATTAAGAGCACTTCTAACTCGTCTTCAAACTGGTTTGGCATAGCGGTTTATGCTGACGACCAGACACAGCTGATCACGGTCTATTACATTAACGGTGCTACGCTAAAGCCCGGCTGGAACTATATAAAGATAAGCTTCACCGTGCCCCAGATCTATGCTAACGAAGAAGTAATAGGTTATGCTTACAAATGGCAGGGCACTTTGTACATCAGGGGAATTTACATAAATCAGACTTCTTACATTGCATAATAATTTTGTCAATTTAGTTTTACCAAAACTAAAGAACAGTGCGTTCATATCGCTTATAAATATGATTCTTCGTTTAATCTGTGATGAAGGCAAAATTACTAGTGTTAATTATAGCACTTCTAGGAATGATGATTCCAGGAATACCAATGGTTACTGTTACCAGTCCAGTACACGCAGCAACGAACAACCTTATTTTAGGTTATTACAATGGAGCGACTACAGTAGCAGCAAAGTATAACGTTTCAGTATATCTGAATAATTCAAACGTTGTAAATCAGGATGGTGTAACACCATCCAGCTCAACTCATGAATTCGTGATAAACTTCTCACAGATAACAATCCAGGCAGGAGAAGTAACAATGTACCTTTCAACAAACGGTTATGCCCAGATATCCAGCAGCGACGTTCAGCTCTACTCGCTGTCAACCAGCTTGATAAACTCTACAAGTTTGCACAATGTTACTGTTACTGCTTCTAACGGTATGCCATTGACCTTAACTGTAGGTAAGAAAGCAATAATAGGCGCAATACCCCTAGTAGCTGTTCCTCAGAATCAATACTATGTTAAAGCGTACTTTGGAACAGCAGCACCCGTAGCGACATCTATTGCTGTAGTAAACGTGCTGCCAACAATTTCAGTATCACCCGCAAGCGGTCCGGCAGGTCAGACGGTAACCGTTAAAGGTTACGCTTTCTCAGCTGCTGGCAAAGTAAATATAACATACACTTATAGCGTAAGAGGAAAAACATACAAAAATTCGCAAAACATAACTGCCTCTTCAACAGGTACATTCACCTATACATTTACAGCTCCGGAGCTAAAGCTTGAGACGCCATCCTATACATCTCCCACACCACCCTTGCCATCTGGAACTATAACCATTACCGCCTTAGACTATATGTCTGGTTACAGCAGCTCGGGAACGTACACTGAATATGGAAGGGCTTTCTACCAGATAATGGAGTACAGCCCTGTTAGCGCAAGCTGGGTAACATTTGTGCCTACGTCAAGCAGTGAACTGGCCACAAACGGAAGCGTTAAACAAGTGTCATTCTATGAAACTGAGCCAATGATAATTTCAGGAATATACTTTGCACCTAACTCAAAGGTTACGCTTACTTTCGGAACAATAACTCTAGGCACTTTCCAGACCAACGGCTCTGGATTCTTCAACGCGACAGTTAGTGTGCCTGTTGTAGGTCAGGGAACTTATAACGTGAGCGCATCCGATCCATTAGCTTACATATACTTCAGCGGAAAACCAGTAACTGAAATCGTAGTATCTACAACCAAACTATCAACAGGGAGCACCGTTCTAGTAAACGGATATGCGTTCGACGCAAATACATACGCTAACGTTACTTGGATAGGTTTATGCATAAACAGCACAGGCGCCTATGGCGAACAGGCATTGGCAGTTAATGTGCCTGTAGCAGGTAACGGAGTTTTCAGCACAAGCGTAACTGTTCCCTCTCCAACTTTCGGCGGTATACACTATATCTACGCTAATGACACAAAAGGCGCACACTCATACGCTAACGTGACTGTTTTACCCACGATAGGACTATCCCCGTCCACAGCATCCCTGGGACAGATGGTAAAAGTAAGCCTTAGTGGACTTTTCGTTGGAGACGAGCTTGGAAAGATGCCTGGATTTACAAGCGACTATTTCGGAGGAAAGGCATTAACTTACCAATTAGCTTATGACAACATACCTTCCTACGTAACCGGAATAAATGGAAGTTGCTATGGAGCTGGATCGACAACCATAGCTGCTGTAGGTTACCCGATGCTCCATGCAGTCCAGCTTGTGGCTAATGGAAACCTGTATGGCACTTCATGGCTTAACGTAACTGGTACGACAAACGTTGTATCACAGTCTGCGGCAACTATAACAGCAATTAATTCGCTTAACTCCACAGTATCAAAGCTTTCAAGCACTGTATCATCAGACTACGTATCACTGAGTTCGATGCTCTCAAGTATCAATGCATCTGTGAACGGCGTAAGTAGTGCCGTCACAAGCTTATCGGGCACCTTAACCATGGATTACAGCTCAATAATGTCAGCTCTCTCAAGCATAAGCACTCTGGTATCCGGTGTTAGCTCATCAGTATCTAGCCTCAGCTCATCTCTATCAAGCCTCCCGAGCACGATTTCATCAGACTACAACTCATTAAGTTCACAGATATCAGGCTTGAGCTCATCGTTGTCTGGAGTTTCCTCATCAACATCAAGCGTTAGCTCTGCCGTCTCATCAATGCAGTCAACAGTATCATCGCTACAGTCAACAGTCAGCTCATTGACCACATACCTGCTAGTAGTTGCAGTTCTAGCAGTAATAATATTTGCACTTGAGATAGTAATACTGGTACGCAGAAAGTAACATAAATCATAAAATTTAATTTTTTATTTTTTCTTTTTAAAAAAGTTTATATTGTTCTTTAAGATATAAATTATTTTGATGAACTACAAAGTTCTGTTGGTGATATTGATAGCCACTATCCCTCTTGGAGTTATAGCTACACCTTCTTTTGCTTCCTCAAACCAGCAGTTTCCAGCAACTGTTGGAGCGCTGCCCGGGTACAAGCAGGCAGGTAACCTCCCATCAAACTACCCTCTTTTAGTAACAATTTATGTTCCTCTTAGGAACACGGGCTTACTTTACTCTATGGTTCGGGAAGTATCAAACCCATCATCTTCACAATACCAGCACTTTCTCACTTACGGTCAGATAAAGAAGCTTTTCCTGCCAGTTAACCAGTACGAACAGGTTTTAAGTTATCTGAAGGACAAAGGGTTTAAAGTTGAGCTGACAGCTATGGACTCTGCCATACTTGTCCAGGGAACTGTCCAGCAGGTAAAGCAGTACCTTGGCCTTTCGACAGTTCTCTATTCAAACGGCACATACAGCTACTACACGCTAGCAGGAACCCCAAGCATAAACGCTATGGTTTACGCATCTAACGTTACAGGCCTTATACTGAGGCACCCTGACACTTTGGTAACTCAGGAAGAAATTCAGGGGCTGATGCAGAGGATGCAGCCTAACATGACATTTCCGATGACAGCAATTTCAGCGAAGGAGCTCTGGAAAGCTTACAACGTTACCGGTCTGCTTAACTCAGGTATAAACGGCTCAGGGTACACTATAGGGATACTTGACTGGTACGGTGATCCGTATATTTCTCAGGTCCTTCAGGTCTACGATAAAGAGTTTGGCTTTCCAAACCCTCCGAACTTTACTGTTGTTCCGATAGGACCGTATGATCCAAACCTTGGAGTTTTGACAGGATGGGACGGGGAGATATCGGGGGACGTTGAACTTTCACATTCAATGGCGCCTGGTGCAAACGTAACCCTTTACATAGGAAACGGGGCGCTACCGGTTTTCTTCCCGATAGCTTTTATAGATCAGCAACACGCTGTCCAGACTGTATCTCAGAGCTGGAGCATATACGAGTGGTATTATTCAATTCTTGGCCCGGCTTTCTACATGGCAAACCTTCAGCTCTCCGATTACTACTACGCTTTAGGCTCTCTTGAAGGCATAACTTTCATAGCTTCAACAGGCGATGCAGGAGGGAGCGGGTACAGCGCCGGAACTCTCGGAACTCCAGGTTATCCATCGACCTCTCCGTTCGTGACAGCAGCTGGGGGAACAACTGTTTACGTTTCAGGAAACTCAACGCTTCAGACAGCCTGGTCGAACTATGGCTTTATACCTTACTTTGTGAACTACGGCGGCTCAACGGGAGGAGTCAGCATGCTCGAGCCCCTTCCCTGGTACCAGTCATCTTTGACAGTGCCTTTGAGCTATCCTTATGGAAGAATGGTCCCTGACGTTTCTCTGAGTGCTTCTCCTTTCCCAGGAACCTGGACGGTGTTCTCAGGTAACGTTACCGGCATATTCGGGGGAACTAGCGAGGCTTCACCTCTGCTTGCGGGCCTTTTAACCCTTGTAATGGAAAAGGTTCACCATCCTCTCGGGCTCATAAACCCGTTCCTCTACCAGAAAGGGTACTCAACAGGATCAGTCGATCAGGTAACTTTCGGTTACGGCATACCATGGACAGCTCACTCCGGATACAACCTCGTCACCGGCCTCGGATACCCGAACATAGGAGATCTGGCCCAAGCAATCAGCTCTACTTCAGCAACAAGCACAATGAACGTTTCAGTAATGCTCCTTAATTCTTCATTTATGCCCCAGCCTAACAACGAGTTCGCTCCAGGTTCAACTATAATAGTTGCGGCTAACGTGAGCAGCGACGGTTTGACCATAACTACAGGGACATTCACGGCATCCCTTGAGTCTCTTCAGGGGGTGCTTTCGACAGTTCAGATGCAGTACAACGCAACGTTCAAGCTCTGGTTAGCTAAGATAACGGTCCCTGTATCTGGGAACGGGCCTGCTTACGTTAACGTCCAGGGCTCGTCTTCTGGGCTGACAGGAGAAGGAACAGCAGAAGCCTTCCTAGGTTACTTTGTCACTTATCTGAACATGGAAACTCAATTCCCAGTGCTTCTTACTCCCGGGAGCCCTGTAATCGTTATGCTTACAGACCTTTCAGGCATGCCGGCTCCGCTGAACGGAACTTACTACATATCAACTTATTCTTACAACTTCATGAAGAACGTCTACACCCCAGTAGAGACAATACCTCTCGTGCTGATAAACGGCGCAATGGGCATTTGGGCAGGGGCAACAAGCGCAACGTATCCAAACGGCCCGGTGCTTTTGCAAGGCGTAGGCGCCTTCGGTTACCTGCCGGTAATGAACGGCGTCGACCTTCAGACGATGTTCATATTACCAGAAACAGTTATAGAGCCAGGGGCCGTTTCTCCCGGAAGCTACATAATAGTACAGGGAACTCCTCTGCCTCCTCTCGAGCTTTTGACCGTTACAAGCTACGCAACTGGCTACTCTTTGTTTGAGAACGTCATGACTGGCTCTAACATAACTGCTGAGCTTGTAAGCCCGAGCGGAAAAGTCGTTTCAACGGCAAACATACCATTCAACGGACAGTACTATGACGGATACCTGAAGGTTCCTGAAAACGCTCAGCCCGGGCTCTACGACGTTGTCCTGAATTTAATCTATGAATCGTACACTCTTGACATGAACATAACTGGAAGCTACTACGGCCAGATACTTGTTTCGCCAATATCATCTGTTCCAAAGATAGCTTTAACAGGAGAAAAGTACGTTGGTGGGAACCTGAACATATATGCAAACATAACTTACCAGAACGGCACAGAAGTAAAGTACGGCATGTACGTTGCAACAGTGTACTCTAGCGACGTCCAGTCCGGATACGGAATTGACCTGTTCTCAGGCATACCCCTTGCCTACAGCCCGAGCCTGAACGAATGGGTTGGAAGCGTGAGCCTTCCGAGCCCGTACAGGCCTTTCCAGTACAACGCTACAACGGGCACAGTATTCATAGGTCCTCAGGGATACTCAGGGCCATTTGATGTGTACGTAAGCGGGATATCCTGGGACGGTGTTCCAACAACGGCACAGCTTTCAGCACAGAAACAGTTCTTCATAGGTCCGCAGTACTTCTTCTCAGGCAAAACATTAAGCTACCCGGTCCAGACTAGCAACTTAGCCCTTGAGGACGACACGCTTGCCGTTTCAAACTCAACCCTATCTAACGACGTTCTTCTCGGGGGCAACACTGTAAAAGTTTCAGGAAGCGCTGTATTCTCCCAGGACCAGTTCTACGGCACAAATTACATAAACGGAGGAAAGGTAACCATAACCAGCTCGAGCGTGAGCGGAAATCTGTACCTGATAAACACAAACGCAACGCTTGAGAGCGTAAAGGCAAGCGGCATATATGCAGTCAACAGCACAGTTAAGCTTGTTGACTCTTCAGCTTCTTATGTGAGCCTCCAGTCTTCAAAGATTAGCGGAAGCAGCTACACAGTGAGCTCGATATCTCCGTCTCCTGCATCAATTCAGATACAGAGCCCGCAGAACGATGTTTCGTATTCAAACACTGTACCAGTTGTAATAACGGTAAGCGGCCAGGACATAACAGCTGTAAACGTCTACGTTGACGGGTCCCTTGTGAACAGCTTCTCTGCCCCAGGAACTTACTCCTTCAGTCTGAATGCTTCTTCATACCCGGACGGAACACATACGCTGAGCGTTACAGCTGTTCAGAGCGACGGCGTCAGTTCACAGGCGAACGTTCAGTTTGAAACTATGTATCAGCTTCAGTCCCTTTCCCAGCAGACCTCATCTGAAATATCATCCCTTAACTCAACTCTGGTCTCGGCAAAGAACACTCTCAGCGCATACATGACAGAGTACTTCGCAACCTCAATGGTCCTTGCTATACTCGCTATAGTTCTTGCAATATACGCAATAATGAAGAGATCTAAAGGATATTAGAATTTTTTAACTTTATTTTTTTATGCTGAACCTTTCAAGCTTACTGTATATCATCTTAACAAAACCGCTTTCCGCAACGTAAACTGAAAGCATAGAGAGAGCAAACCCGAGAAAAGCTCCGCCTATAACGTCAAGGGGCCAGTGAACCCCAACGTAAACCCTTGAAAAAGAGACTAGAAAGGCCTCCAAGCTTAAAAGAAAAGAGTACCTCTTCTTAACGTAAAAATAAGTTGAGGAAGCCCCAGCCCAAGTTATGAGAGCGTGGCCTGAAGGGTAGCTGAAGTCGCTGGGTTTAGGTATAAGGGTGCTGTAGCTGAAATAATAAAACGGCCTGGCAACCTGCAAAGCGTCCTTTAAAGCGATGCCAAAAATTATTGAAAAAACAAATGCTATGAACATGACGTATGCAGAAAACTTCAAGTTTCCTTTTCCGAACAGCCACATTAGAGCTATAAGAGGTATCCAGAAATACTCCCTTCCGTACTTTGCAAATGCTACGAAGAAAAAGTTAAGGTCCTGAACCCTGTGGGTAACTGTAAATACGTAAAGAGAAGAGTTAAAATAATTGTCAGGACCATAAGCTTTAACAAAGGCGGTTATGACTGTAAAAATTATCAATGCTGAAACAGCGTATACCAGAGCTTCCTGCCTCCTCTTTGACGCGCTAAGGGCTGAAACGAATATTCCTTCCATTTTGATTATTATGTAGAATTTAAGTTATAAGCTTTAGCTTTACAGCTTTTGAGAATTCTTAACGTGTTAATTAGGATTTAACCGTCTGTTTCTAATCAAATGATGAGCCAGCATCTCATAATACAATCGAGGGACAAGATCTTATCAAATTTGGAAAATTAAGAGCTTAACGCCTTTAAACTGGGAAATGTTCAAAAGCAAGCTGTTAAACAGGGATTTTTTGTTTTAAATTAGTCATATTTTTATAATAAATTATTCTATAATTAATATTAACGAACGCTCTTATTACAGAATATTTCGGAAGATATTTTTAACGCCTTCGATCTGTTTATAAATTTAGGATTCTGTGAAAAGTTTTATAAGCCAAACAGGGAATAAATACCATAAATTTCTGGTGTTAATAATATTCGTTCTTTTATTCATTTATTTTGTTTTATAGATTTTTAGATACTGTTTTTACATATAACCTAGCTTTCTGAGCCTCTCCATCATGTTTTCTTTGTCCTGAGACCTTCCCATCCTTTCTTTAGTGTTTTCAAGGTCTTGTTCCCAAGCTGGCTTTTCAGAAAACTTCTTTGTGTCCTTTATTCCGTCTATCGACCTGTACCCTTCTTTGTATTTTGGGTGAATCGGCAGGTTGTACTTGAATATGTAGTTCCATATATCCCTTTCAGTAAAAGGAAGTATAGGATGTACACGGTAATGATCAGGATTTTCCCTTTTGCTTATGAACACTTCAACAGCTCTGGCAGGGTTTTCGTCCCACCTTATACCTATGATCAAGTATTCAAATCTGTACTTTTCAACCGTCATAAGTAGAGGTACAGTCTTGAGTATGTGATTACCTACGTCTGTTTCAAGCGAGTATTCAAAGCTATCGCCTTTAAACCCTATCTTTTCTATCTCTTTTTTATTTCTTTCATTCAACTCAGAAACGTAGATCTTTCCGTCCTTTACATGGCTCAGAGCATCATCGTTCCTCGCAGGTATCACCCTGAAGTTCCATGATTTGCTTACTTCGTCCAGCATCTTCAGGGTTTCGGGAAAGTGGTCCCCGTGGTCAACAAATATTGCTGGCAGCATATCAAGTCCTTCTTCTTCCACTGTTCTTTTCAAAAGATGCAGAGCTACAGTGCTATCTTTCCCTGCGCTCCACACTATGGCCCCTCGGCTGAACCTCTTAATGGCGTCCTTTATGACCGTAATGCCTATCTTTTCCTTTGCTTCAAGGCTAAGGTTATCCTTTTTTACAGCTTCCAATTTACAATATATACCAAAGTTTACGATTTAAGCTTTTATTTGCGATTTTTATACAAAGTAAAGCTAAATTCTGAGCCTATAATAAAAATAAAAAATTGATTATATAAAAAAATTAAAAATTTTAGAGAGGGGGATACCAGTAGGGATAAGAGCCAAGCTCATACTTCCCGTCTTCGCGCTTCTTGATTGCTCCAGTGCTTGCAAGGTAATCTAAGAATGGCTGAAGGCTGTAAGTGATCTGCAGTCCTGTAAGCTTTGCCATATAATCCTTGATCTCCTGTTCGGTCTTTGGGCCTGAAGCCAGAGCGTTGAAAACTATCCAGCCAGACCTTCTAGGAAAACCCCAGGGGTTAAGCCCGAAAGCATAAGGTCCTGCTCCCCATGATCTGTAACCGCCGTACCCATACGGTCCCCCGAATCCCATTCCGAAACCTTTCCTTCTACCTCTCATCATATCTGATCACCGATATACCATTGTTAAGAGCAATTTATAAATATATCGGTAAATCGATATAATAAAGGTTCTTATTTTAAACAATTTTTTAAAATTTACCAAAAAGCATTGATCAGAGTGTTATGGATGCTGGTCAAATAAGACCACCTCCTGATGCAGGTATTCCGTTTATACCTTT
>ERZ1669250.697-NODE-697-length-13567-cov-27.257993_pt1 | contig 13567 bp, 18 predicted proteins | sample MGYA00579295_ERZ1669250 | MGnify/ENA primary metagenome ERZ1669250 (study PRJEB41166, sample SAMN08046056) | hot springs metagenome | biome: hot spring; feature: acid hot spring; material: thermophilic sediment; isolation source: thermophilic sediment from acid...
TAAAAACAAAAGCTCATTGCTTGCGAGCCTCATCCATAGCTTCTTTTAAAATTTTTACAAGCATCTCCATTGTGAGTTTTTTTGTAAAAGTGTTTTGAGGAGAAGGGTGATAAGAACAGATAACTGTTACCGAGCCGGCCTTAACATTACATCCGTGCGAAAATTTTTTTGCATCTTCCGGCTTTTCTCCCAAAGAATCAAGGACCTTAAGAGTCCAGTAATAAGCAAAGCTTCCCAGCACAACAATTACCTTAGGATTGATGTACTGGATCTCTCTTTTCAGGAATTTCTCGCTACATGTTCTTGCTTCCTCGGTTATAGGTTTGTTTTCCGGCGGTGCACATTTAACAACTGCTGTTATGTAAGCTTCATTTACTTCTAAGCCATCTTTCCTGTTGATTGAAGTGGGTTTGTTGGAATACCCCGCTCTATAAAGAGCTTCAAACAGGAAATCCCCGGACCTATCCCCTGTAAAGACCCTTCCGGTCCTGTTACCTCCTTGTGCGCTGGGTGCAAGGCCTATTATCATTATCTTTGACTTTGGATTCCCGAAACCAGGAACCGGTTTTTTCCAGTAACCTTCTGGGGCTTCCTTTATTTCTGGCACTGATTCTCTGTACTTTACAAGCCTCGGACATGCCCTGCATGATATTATTTCATTGTAAAATATAGATTCGGACAACTTAACCCAGTAACCTTTCTACGACCCACGACGGCTTGAAAGGGGTCAGATCTTCATAACTTTGTCCTGTCCCGAGGTACATTATCGGTTTCTTAGTGTAGAACGCAAGATTTAGTATTGAGCCGCCTTTAACTTCTGCGTCTACCTTTGTAACTATCGAGTGAGAAAACCCGGGGTTCTGAAGGAAGGTCGTTGCTTGGTTTATCATGTCGTAACCTGCGAGAGCGTCACCTACAAAGACGTTCAGGTCGGATTTTACTACGTTAACGAGCTTTGCGAGCTCTTTCAGTAGCGACTCATTCGTTTGCATCCTGCCTGCGGTATCTATTAAAAGTATTTCATAACCGTTGGCTTGAGCGTACTCATAAGCTTCCCTTGAGAGAGCTGCAGGATCAGAGCCGTATTTTTTTGAATAAACTTCAACCCCTATCCTTGAGCCATGTTCTGCGAGCTGTTCTATAGCACCTGTTCTGTAAGTGTCAGCGGCCACCATCAAGGGTTTGAGCTTCATTTTCTTCAAATAATATGCAACTTTTGCTACAGTGGTCGTTTTTCCGGTTCCGTTTATCCCTAGAAAAACTATCACAAAGGGTCTCCTCGGCGATCTGTCGTATATCTCAGGAAGCGTTTCTGATTCCTGGAATATACCGGCTATAGTCTTTTCAAGAAGCTCTTTCAGTGTTTCGCTTTTTGTGCCGTTGACCTTTACGTTCTTTACCTCTTCGATAAGCTTTTGCTTAAAATATTCAATAACGTCGATTGAAACGTCAGCTTCTATAAAGTCTATTTCCCTTTCCTTAAAAAATTCTTCTATATCCTTTTCGCTTATCTTTCCTGTAACGCTTGAAATAAAATCGGAGAATACTTTCTTTAACTTATCGAACATTTTGAGATCTTTTAAGCAGCTCGTTAAGCTCGTACCTGGCTTCTTCGAGCTTTTCTTCGACGGTTTTTTTATCCTGCTGCGCGCTGTTAAGGGCTTTTCCCAGCTCCTCTATCCTTTCTTTCAAAAAACTTATGGCTTCGTCCTTCTTTTTCACCATTACTACGCCTCCGCCAACTTTCAGCATTATCTTGCTTGTTGCGTCAGCTTTAGTTTTCAGCAGGACATCTCCGCCGAGCGGAACTACTATTTCAGATTCTTTCCCTTCCGGGAGTATTTCAATTGCCGCTTGAGCTGCCTTTGTTTCTTCTATAGCCTGCCCTATAAGGTAAATGCGCGAAATTATGCTTTCGTAATAATTTTCTAGAACCTGTATAGCGCTTGCGAGTTCGTTGATCCTATTTTCTACATCACTCTGGCTCTGCAATTTATGTTTACACCATAAAATTATTGGTTAATTAACTTATTTATCTTTTTATGCTCTAAAGCCCGACTATCTCTTTCAGGACAGATTTAAAGCCCGATATGATCTTTTTAGATTCCACATCCGAGTTGCCTATGTAGATCCCGAACCCGTTTAAAAGAGATTCCACGATGTTGTTAACAGAAAAGACCTGAATAAAATTATGATAATAGGTAACGGTTCTCTTAGGTGGTAGCAGATGAAACACTATTGCATAGTCGCTCTTTGTGACGTTATGAAGCGTCTTTGAGACCGTTAAAAGTATAAAAGCGAGATCCTGAAGCTCTTTTTGAGTGAGTTTCGTTATAGGCTTATAGTGGGTTGTGCTGGTTATTCTTACCTCGTTTATTCTGGAAGGAGACCAAGGGTAGTACGCAAGCCAGTTTTCGTTGCTGTAAATAAGCTTTGAACCTGATTCTTCAGCTTTTATGACCTCGCATATAGGGCATGAGTTTTTCTCTTCAAACGACTTCATGAATTTGTTCATTTCTTCGTTTATCGTCTTAGGAACGAAAGGTAGCCCAATGACGTCAAAGTGCGGGTGTCCTTCCATATCTGTGCCGTTGGCAGAAAGCATTATGACAGCTATGTATATTATTCTGTTCAGGTCCGCAAGCTTCTTATAGGTTTCCTGTATAGCATAAAGCGCTTCGTATACCTGATCCTTCGAAAGTTCATGAAAAGGCACGTGATCTTTACCTATAAATACCGAATAGTGTTTCCCCTTTGCTGGCTCGCTTTTGTATGGCCAGTCGTTCCACTCACCGGTGTACTTATCGTCCACTAAAGGCTGTGGGTGTTCCCCTACCAAAACGTCCCAGCTCTCTATATCATCCTTCTTTATCCTGAGAAAGCTTGACCTGTTAACGCTTTCCTTAGATATTGAAAAGATAGAACTAAAATCGTTATTACAAACGGGGCACTTAATAGGAAAGGTTACATCCCACTGTATATGGGAAACGCCGCTTATGTTATCGTACCTGATCTGAGGCATCGTATCTATCTATTAACCTCTACAATAAAAGTTTTTTAAGCTCGTACTTCTTTGTTGCCCTGCCTTCCTCGTTTATTTCATATACTATTGGTACGCCGGTCGGTATCTCGACGTTTACTATGTCCTTCGGAGGTATGTTTTCCAAGTACATCACGATAGACCTGAGACTGTTGCCGTGGGCCACTACAAGAACGTTTTTCCTGTAATAAGTTAGGTCAAGCATCACGGTGTTCTTAAAGAACGGCACTGTCCTTTTCTGAGTGTCTTCCAAGCTTTCACCTCCTGGCGGTTTTACGTCATAGCTTCTCCTCCACAGTTTTACCTGATCATCCCCATAGATCCTTGCCGTCTCTGCTTTGTTTAGGCCCTGTAGATCACCGTAATGCCTTTCATTTAGATGATAATCTTTTATTACTGGTATATCTTCCCCCAGCTCTTTCAGTATAATTTCGAGAGTCTCTATGGCTCTTGATAGCTGGCTTGTGTATGCAACGTTGATCTTGATCCTGCTCTCTTTTATAAGGTTCCCGGCGCTCCTTGCCTCTTCTCTGCCTTTTTCTGTAAGCGGTACGTCAACCCAACCTGTGAACCTGTTCTCCATGTTCCAGAGAGATTCCCCATGTCTTACTAATATCAAATAAACCATGCAAAGGTTTTGGTTGATCAGAAAATAAACTTTTTTATAAAAGCCAGGAATACAAGCAAAGGACGCGCTTATCCTTTGCTGTATTTTAAATAAACGTTTTAAATACATAAAAAAGAAGCTATTATATGGCTTTAACAGTATTTTTCGTAAGGCACGGTCATGCTGAAAACAACAGGGACGGATTCTTCCCTGATGATCAGAGATTCGATTACAAGCTAACTGAGAAAGGTGTGGAACAGGCTAAGCAGGCCGCTGAACTGCTTTATGACTCAAAAGCAGAAGCCATTTTTTCGAGCCCCGTTTACAGGGCTTACCAGACCGCGCAGATAATAGGAGAGAGGCTTTCTTTAAACGTTATTAAGGACGAAAGGCTTAGAGAAGTTGAGCTAGGCAACCTGAAAAATGCTCGAACAAAAGAAATATTTGAAAACGACCCGGACTGGTTCATGGAATATTTTAACGTCAAAACGGTTTACGGTCTGGAAAAGTACGATAGCATAAGAAGAAGGATGCTCGATTTTGTAAAGAGCCTCTTTGAAAAGGGTTACACAAGAGTTATAGCAGTTAGCCATCTAGAACCAATAAGAGCTCTCGTAACTTTGCCTTTAAACGTGACTGGAAAAGAAGTCAGGAAAATAGAGATACACAACGCATCTATAAGCACTTTGAATTTTGAAGATCCAGGTCTAAATGAAATTAGGATACTTTCGGTAGACTGTGTTCCTATAAACCGTTTCTTTTCGTGATTAAGGATCTTTAAGCAAAAAATAAAAGCCTGCATTGAATAATTTTTTCATGCAAATTATACTTTACGGAAGCCTCTCCAGAAAGCTGGGAAAGGTCCTTGAAATAGACGCTGATGGCCAGAAGACAATAAAGGACATATTACAAGAACTTTCTACAAAAGAACCTGAACTTAAACCTGACAACCCGAACATACTTGTTTTCATAAACGATGCAGAAGCTTCCTTGCTCGGAGGCCTCAGCTACAGGCCAAAGGACGAGGACAAAATTGCTGTATTGCCAGTAGCGCATGGTGGGGCGCAATGAAGTTATACGTAGATAAGCAACCGAATGAACCCTTTCTGTTTAAGGTGCACATAAAAGCAGAATGCATCAAGAGGATTGAAGTCCTTTATCTGATCGCGATGCAGACCCTTTTTGCTTTGAATAACAACGAGCTATTAGCAAAAACGCCGGAAATTGACTTTTTGATGAGACTTGCCAGATCAGACCAGATATTTAAAGCAGAAAATGCATGTAGCGGCTCAGCTCATACGGTTTATGTTGTAGAATCTGGAGAAAATGAAATTATGCAGATAAAAGAGGAGGATCTTGACGAAGCTGAGCTTTCTGCTTTAACGGTTTCAGAAAAAAGCTGAAAACGCTTATGTAAACAACATTTCTTCTGATATATTAAATGATTGATAATAGATTTTTGAATCGTTATTCGAGGCAGGTAGTGCTTAAAGAAATAGGTTTTGAAGGTCAAGAGAAGCTTCTAAAATCAAGAGTTACAGTCGTCGGCGTGGGAGGGCTTGGTTCAATGGTAGCTTCGCTCCTTGCAAGGATGGGCTTTGGTGAAATCCACATAATTGACAGGGACATAGTGTCTTTGAGCGACCTGCACAGACAGATACTTTATGACGAAGACGATCTGGGCCTGCCAAAGGTTTATGCTGCACAAAGAAAGCTTCAAAAGATAAACTCTGATGTAAAGGTTTTCCCGCATGCTATGAGCGCGAATAATTATGAGCTCATGGAAGACGTAATCGATAGATCTGATATAATAGTCGACGGCCTTGATAACATGAGGACCAGGTTCAACGTCAACCTTTTGGCAGTTACGCTAAAGAGGCCGTATGTGTTTGCGTCTGCCATAGAAAACTATGGAAACCTCAGCACTATAATACCAGGAAAAACACCATGCCTGAACGAGTTCTATGGTGAATTCAAAGACAGAGAACTGCCAACGTGCGCTACGTCCGGTGTAAACCCAGCGATCGTCACCTCGGTTGCTTCTTTAGAAGTTAATGAGGCATTAAAAATGATTGTTGAAGGCAGTTCGCTTTTCTCCGGAAAACTGGCGTTGCTGGACCTCAATCAGGGAAGCTTAGAGGCGATAGATCTAAAAAAGGACGAGGAATGCGAGGTGTGCAATATGAGAGCAAAACCAGAAAAAGAACCGGTTATAGAAATAAGCTGCAGCAAGGATGGCTTCACTACAGTTTTTGTAAACAACTATGCTGGCAACATAGATACAGAAAAGATTTCTCAAGTCCATGGAGTTAAGATTACAGCAAAAAATGACCTTTACGTCTCTGGAGCCTATGAAGATTCTTCTTTTACTGTATTTAACAACGGTTATGCAGTTTTTCAGTTTAAATATTATGACGAGCAGATAAAAAACAGGGTTGAAAGAATCTATGGAGAGCTCGTTGGGAAAATTAATAATAAGCAGGCTTTCTGAGGTTTACAGCATTAAAAAGGATGAATTTGCGCCTCTTAACTTCAAAGATCCATTCCTGATAATTGTTTCGATCATACTCAGCCAGAACACCACAGATAAAAACGCGCTTAAAGCAATGGAGAATTTAGTTTACAATGGACTTGAGAAACCCGAGGACTTTTTGAAAGCTGGAAAAGAAAAAATAAAAGACATGATCAGGGTTGCAGGGCTTTACGATCAAAAAGCTGAAGCCATAATCAGGCTTGCTAAGTGGAGCGTTCAAAAATATGGAGGAGACCTTTCTCTGTTAAAGAACGAAGATCCAGATCAAGTCTTCAAAGAACTCACGAGCATCAAGGGGATAGGACCTAAAACAGCAGACGTTTTTCTCGTTTTTTACTTAAGAGCTAGGACCTTTCCGATAGATACGCATATAAGGAGGGTTGTAAAGAGGCTCGGAATAGCTGACGGTAGTTACGATAAGATGAAAAAAAGGCTGCTGGAAATTTTCCCAGATCCCATGGAAGCTCACATACTTTTGATAAAACACGGGAGGACTACATGCAGGGCCAGAAACCCTAACTGTGAAAAATGTGTACTAAATGACGTTTGCAGATATCATTTAACTTTAAAGACCGAAAAAAAGGCTTAGATATATTAGTCTGATAATGTTTCAAAAAGCAAGGCAAAGGCTTCGTTAGCGCTTGTTGCATACTCGGACGAACTGTTAAGTTCTGAATACAAGTAAACAAGGCCTTCTGAAAAGTTCTTCGATATACCTGCCGGAATCCCCCAGCTCACAGGATCAAGCTTGACCTTCTCGAGGACTTCTCTGGCGTTCCTGAATTTGCTCGGTTCAAACGAGTACATCTTCATGTCGTTCTCGACCCAGACGTACCTGTGGCTTTTAAGAAACGCCATTGAGCTTTCAGGTGAATAAACCGATGGCCCTGTTCTGATTTCAAAATCTCTTTTTTCAAATTCGAGAAAAATAGCGAAGCTGACCCACCCGCGTTCTTCTGATACTGCAGACCTTATTATCCTGTAGCCTGCAGTTCTTAGAGCGTTCCGTAAAGCGTCTTCAGCCTTATAGTACATCCCCCACTTTATGTCCTCGACGAGATCAGGGGCTCTGAAAGAAAACATAGCTACGCTGCCAGTCGAACTGAAATCAGGTGTGACCTTCTTTGCCCTGAAATAATTAATTTTGGGGTTAATAATAAACTCAAGAGATATAACTTTAAGCTTTGCAAAAACCCTGTTTTTTATCGCTAAAGCCAAGTTTCTTTTTTGATCTACAGGGTCAAGGATTATTACCGGCGTATTAAAAACCTTCTTGGGGTCATAATCATAAGGCTCAAGAGCAATAACTTCTCCCTGAGACCACATAACTATGTTCTTCAAAAGCTCAACAAAAGAACCGTACTTTACAGTTAAAACTTCAGAAACATAACCGCTGAGCCCACCCACCTTTATTTCGGCCCCATAGAGACCGTTGTTTCTCAAAAATTTCTTGAAAACTCTTATTTCACTTCTCAGCTCATCGTTGAGCTTTTTTATCAGATAGTCATTGTGATACCTGCTTCTGTCCATGCTCGTTATCCACTTCCCCGGAGGAACGTCAGCGCAGGGGACCAAGTTAAATTTTATACCGTTGATAGTGCCTTCTATATAAGGGTGCTCAGCATAATTAAGCCAGTAGTTTAAGCCTTTTACGACTTCTTTAAGGTCCTCGAGGCCCTTTTTCCCTATTTCATCAGCGCCAAGTTCAGGATCGTACAGGACAAAAAAATCTATGTCTGCGTCTTCTGGGAGCCAAGTATCCCTTGCGTAAGAGCCTCCAAGCACGAACTTTAAACCTTTTGCCTTCAGCCTTTCAGAGATAACCTTTTCAGCTTCTTTTAATTTGTTCCTCTGTTCATGAGTCGGCGTGACTTCTGCCTTTATGATTTCGATTACTTTTTTTACCCCTTCGTAATCGGCTTTTAAATCCAAATTCATACGCTGAACCTGAATACTATTTTAAACTATTTTAACGTTATTTTGCGATAACCTTTACTCAAAACCATAAGCTATTTCTTTTAAAGCTGTTTCTTCTGGTTTTTCAAGTTTTTTAAGAAGAAAGTCTATACCCAAGCTATCAGCAATTTCAGGGTTAAAACCGCCTTTTAAAGCCTCGCCCAGTATCCTCCTGGCTGTTTCGAAGTTTCCCCTCTGGTAATGGACTACTGCTACACAAACCTTAATAATGTTGTGTATTTCTTCTTTTTCAGATCCGTTTGCTTTATGCCATATCTCCTCAAGAACCTCATGAGCTTCCCAGCACCTTCCGTTTTTTATCAGTTCTTGCAGCGTTCTTCCGCATTTCTCAAGTTCACATTCTTCGACCTTTCTTAGTTTTAAAATATCCCCTATTTTTTCTCCTAAAAAAGAATCTGAAAAATAATCAACTTCTACAAACTTACCAACCCTTACGTCGTTTGCCTGAATTTCATTAGATCTTAACAGGGATTTAAGAAATTGAGCTTGGGCGCTTCCATACCTATCGTTTTCAAAAATGGAAAGGCACCTCATGTTTAAGAATTAGGATAGCCTGTTTAAAAACACATGCAGCTGATACACGCTGAGCGAAAAATCAAGCGTACAAGAAGTGCATCAATCACTGTATAAATTCTTTATGAACAGCGCTTATTGCTTTTTTACAGTCTTCGCTGTTGATTACAAAACCTATGTTTAGTTCGCTTGACCCCTGAGTTATCATTATTATGTTAATCTTTTCTCTAGCGACAGCTCCAAAAAGCCTACTGGCGACCCCGGGCGTACCTTTCATACCTTCGCCAATTATTGAAACCGCGCACACGTTGTCGATAATCCTGTAATCCTGTATTTTTTCACCCATGAACTGAATTTCAATTAGGTTTCTATACTTGTTTACGTCTTTCCTGTCAATTATTATGTTCACTTCTGAACCTGATGCGTTCTGTGTCACCGTGTAAAATTTAAGGTTTGAAAGCAAAAAACTGTTAAGAAGGTTTGGCAACAGGGACCTTAACTCTGTCCCGATTATAGTGAATATAGCCAGACCATCCAGATTTGCAACAGCTTTAACTACATTAGTTGAAATCACCCCTTCGCCCCTTATTTCTGTGCCGTTCTCTATCGGCGCCTTTATGTCGTTAATGTAAAGCCTTACGCCTTTTGATTTAAGAAGTTCCATCGCTTTTGGATTAAAAATGTTAGGGCTAAACGAAAGGATTTCCAAAGCCTCATTGTAAGAAAGGATATCTATTTTTTTGGCGTTACTTATTATGCCAGGGTCTGCACTCATTAACCCTTTAGCGTTTGTCCACAGGTCAAGCTTCTGGCTCTCAGCAGATATAGCCAGTAAAGTTGCCACAAGGTCTGAACCCCCTTCAGGAAGCCTGACTACTTTTTTATCAGAAGTTAAGGCCGTCAGACCTCCCACAAGGTTTATGCTTTGAGTATCAATGCTTTTGATAAAGCTCTTTCCTCTTTGAACAGAAGAATTTATCATAACTTCATATCCTGATATTTGATCCACTATGAGCCCTGCTTCATAACCGTGGAATACGTTTATCGCTTTGCCTATTTTGGACGATAAAAATTTCTTGATAGTAGAAAGAGTCATATCCTCAACCGAAAGATAAATTTGCCCTTCCAAGGCCGGGTATATTTCCTTTATTTTTGAAATCAATTCAAAGATTTCGATTGATCCATTAAAAGATTCAAGAACCTTTTTTTCGTCATGAAAACCATTAACTCTGAACTTTTCATATATGTTCTTAAAAGCTAATGCGGCTTCTGCTTTGCCGTTCAATGCCAATTCGATGGCTTTCCTTATGTCGTTTTTTACGTTAGAAGGCACTGAAACAATAAAAACCCCAGTAGCGTTGTACCTTTTTTCGATGAGTTTTTCTATGTCTTCATAATTAGATACATCAACTGCGCTACCACTAATCTTTGCTATTTCTTGCACGAAAATACAGAAAAGGGTTTTAATATAAATTTTTTCTTAGCAAAAAATTTTAACTGGTAATAAGTATGAAAATAGTATAATATGTGAAATTATATGAATAAAATTTCTTTTAATTAACACCCCTGTTAACTTTCCGTTACATTCTTTGAAGAAAAGCTTTTATATAATAAACTGAAAATAAGTTAAAGTGAAAGAAAATGTCAGTGAATTATTCTAAGGTTCGTTTGAAAATAGGTGTAAATGAGATAGAAATTTATGGAGTAAAGGAAGACATGGAATACCTCAGTCAGTTAGCTTTAAAGATCTACGAAGGTATTTCTAAAAATGTACCTCAATCACAAGGTAAAGTGACGATCATAGAGAAGGAGGAAGCGCAGTCAAAGCAAGCTGAAAACATAATCCAGCTTCCTGATATACAGCCCGATCCAAATTCTTCTCTGCCAGCAAACATATTGAAGCTCTTTGTAAGCGAATGGGGCAAGAAGCCCAGGAGGCTTTCAGAAGTAAAGGAAGTGCTGGACAGCTTTGGGCTTGTATATCCCAAACAGACGGTGGCTGTCTCTCTTTTGAGGCTAGCTAAAGAGGGTAAAATACGCAGGTTTAAGAACGAGCGCGGTGAATACGTATATATTTCAGTTCCTTCAAAGATACTGCAAGAGGAGCAAGGTGAAACGGCATGAGTTCAAACGCATTAAAGGTTGACATAAGCTATGGAGAAGTTTCAGCTACTTTCAGCGGCAACCCTGATGAAGTACTCATAGCTGTTACTAAATTCCTATCATCTAACCTGCCGGCAATAGAAATAGCGAAAAAAGTTATTCTCAATTATGATTTGCAGGACCTTATTCAGATGTTTTCAGATTATGTAAAGATAACTGAAGAGGGTCCCAGAGTTCTCTCAAGGGAAAACCTTAGCATCAAACAAAAGATAACATTACAACTTGTCGGGAACAGGATAGCTTATTTGCTTAACAAGACCCCGCAAGAACCTGTAACGATTCAGGATCTCATAAACGTGCTTGGGCTCCCAGGTAAATCCATAAGCAGCAGGTTGAGCGAGCTTGTTAAAGCTGGTCATGTAACCAGGATTCAGGATGCAAAAACTACCAAGTATCAGATCTCGACCATGGGGATCAAGTGGTTATCAGATACCTTAACAGGAAAAATTAAAGCCGATTAAAAGAGTTCTTTTTGATCAAGTATTTTTATATTTCCTTCTTTATATTTTTCCAGTATCATGGCTTTGAGTTTATCCATGTTTGTCCCCTTTAACGCTGATATTTCGACGTATTCTTTTATGTGACCATCCTTGAACTCAAAGTCGTTCTTTTTCTGGTCAACCTTGTTAAGTACCGCAACTACGTTATCCAGGTTTACTTCTAGTTCTTCTAGTACGTTCAAGCTAGCGGTATACTTTCTCCAGAAAAGCTCTTCATCTAAGCTGTAGTCAAGGACAAGGAGTATTAGATCCGAGTACTTTAATTCTTCAAGAGTAGACTTGAAAGATTCTATTAAGTAATGAGGAAGCCTTTCTATAAAACCTACAGTATCGCTCAAGTACACGTTTTCCATGCCATTAATTTTCCTTATGGTTGTTGTTAATGTTGTGAACATCTTGCCAGTAACTGTTTTGTTTTCGTTTGTAAGAGCGTTAAAGAGCGTGGTCTTGCCAGCCCCTGTGTATCCCGCAAGAGCGACTATAAATTTATCTTCTTCTATCCTCTTTTGTCTCTGAAGGCTTCTTCTCATCCTCTCACGATCAAGCTTTTTTCTCAATCCATTTATCTGACGGTTAAGGAACCTTATGTATTTATCCACCTCATAAGCGCCGTAACCCATTGGTCCAGTCTGTTCACCCATTTTAGCGAGCCTCACAGTCTCCCTTATCCTTGGTACTTCATATTGCAGTTCAGCTAGCTTTACCTGAAGTTTTGCTTCGGTAGTCATGGCCCTTTTCTCAAAAATGTCAAGGATGAGCCTGATCCTGTCGATTGTCTTTACCCCTAAAAGCTTTGAAAGGTGATAGATCTGCGAAGCAGTGAGCTGTTCATCTACTATTACCAGCTCAGGCTTCAACTCTTCTGTCATCTTCTTTAATTGTTCAGCCTTTCCAGTTGGCAGACCGTATTTACCATCTTTCATGCTTTTTACCTTAAAGGTGATCAAGGGTCTGTAGCCTGCAGAAGACGCAAGCTCAAGAGCTTCTTGCTCTGAGTATTGCTCTCTATAAGTTACGACTATTGAAGTTTCGTTCACTTTCTGAGTTTCACCTTTAAGCTGAACTCTATCTTTCTTAGAGTTTGATAATCTGGCATTATCTTTTCCTGTTCAATCTTGGCCAGAAGAGAAGGCTTTATACCTATCTTCCTGCCCAGCTGTTCCTGAGTCAGGTTCATCTTTTCTCTCATTTCTTTGATTACTCTGCCATAACCATCAATGAGCTCGTACTCTTCCTCTTCTTGGTTCCTTGAAACCCTGTTAACGTTTACCTCCTTTGCTCCAAGCTTCTTCTTTTCGTTAACGACTTTTCCATATTTTGCGCATTCATCACAAACTTTTAAGTACGCACCATCTACCTCGATCGTTATGGGCTTACCGTATATCGGCTTACCGCATATTTCACAATTCATTCTTTTACCTTAATTATTGTTTTAGTGTATATATACGATTTGCGCTGACTTCGGTTTTGTCCATAAATTATGAAATTTAAGCACAGGATAAGGTAATGCCAGCTTTTTTGCTTAACCTGTGTTGCCTTAGCTGTTATTTTGCGTGTTTTTCTGACTTTCCGGCATGATGCAAGCTGACTGATCTTCAAAGATCTCTTTCATGCCATATGGTATATCAGAGATATTATGTTCCATATCACCGCTTTGCACATTGCTTCTACCTCCTGATTATGAAGAAGCTTTGACGTTATGTGCTTACTCATCCTCCTCTTTACAGCAGAAAATATTTCCTCTATTATGCTCCTCCTGTTATAGTGCTCATCACAGCTTTATCTTCTCTCCAGTTGCTGATCATTTCATGCCATGCAGAGTATCCGAGGGAATAAGCTCTGACGCCTTTCCTCACAGCTATGTACGGAACAGCCCCTTTATCTGTTATTAGCCTTCCGTACATCTGAGTTGAAAAGCCGGTGCTGTCACCTGCTGCGTTTACAGATGACCTTCCCTGTATGTTCATGATCATCAGCACGATCATGCCTGTAAGCTCCTGAAGGTATTCCTGAGAAATGTCTATAACGTGGGACTGCACAGCACTTCTTGCAAATGCTGTATATGTCTAGAGCCTCCCTGTCCTCCAGGGATCCTTGGAGGTCGGAGAAGGCGGAGAAGTATGAGAGCCCGTTCAATGCTTTAAACAGGAGGACCTTGACGATGGCTCTCGGGTTTGCGCTGGGCCTGCCGACGCTCCCCTTCTCCTTTACATTATATGGAGAAGGAAGAGCAT
>ERZ1669250.698-NODE-698-length-13552-cov-29.285545_pt1 | contig 13552 bp, 17 predicted proteins | sample MGYA00579295_ERZ1669250 | MGnify/ENA primary metagenome ERZ1669250 (study PRJEB41166, sample SAMN08046056) | hot springs metagenome | biome: hot spring; feature: acid hot spring; material: thermophilic sediment; isolation source: thermophilic sediment from acid...
ATTAGTGAAAGTCATGTATTTTTAAGGCGGAGATGAAGTTCGTAAAGTATTATAAATGTCTTTGAAATTTGTTCTTATGGGACGGCCGGTCAACTTGTTATTGGTGGGGCGCCTGAGCCGACTCCTCAGGCTATACCGGCTATCTTGGAAAACAGGGTATTGAGGTAAAAACCAGCAACAGAAGGACTAACAAAGTGCGCCTGTTGCCGAAAGGAAGCACAGAAAGAAAGCTCGAAATGCTCGGAAACATATTCACGAAAGCTTTAAACGAGCTGAACTACATGGGAAGAGATTTTTTCTGGTCAGAAAATAGACTTTGAAGGAACAGCCAGAATGATCTACAAAAAAAGCCTGTTAGGATCAGCTAACGTCCAGCAACTTATAAACGAGAACAATGAATTGGTCTTTATACATCGTTTTGTATAACGAGGTAGCTCCCGTTAAACGGGAATAACCCTCGAGACCTCGGGAACCTTTGCCATTTAAGGTGGAAAAGGATCAGCGTTAAGCTAGATTAAAATAATATATATTAGTCTTGCGTAAATAATATTATGAAGTACACAAGGTTAGGAAACACTGGTACAATAGTTTCAGTTCTTGGTTTAGGGACAATGACATTCGGAGAGAAGGATATTTCTAAGCTGGGAACAGTTCCCATGGACATCGCTAACAGACTCGTTAAAAAAGCATATGACTCTGGAATAAACTTCTATGATACTGCAGATGTATATGAAGAAGGCAGGGCCGAAGAAATACTGGGAGAGGCTGTAAGGCCTTTCAGGAACGAGGTGATAATAGCTACAAAGGTAAGAGGTAAAACCGGCCCTGGTTTGAATGACGTCGGGCTATCAAGAGTTCATATATTCAATTCAATCAAAGCGAGCCTCAGAAGGCTTGGTACAGACTACGTAGATCTGTATCAGTTTCATGGCTGGGATGTACTGACGCCCATCGAAGAAAGCATGGAAGCTATGGAACAGCTGATAAGAGATGGAAAAGTGATATACCCTGGAATTTCAAACTTCGCCGCGTGGCAGATGGCTTACCTGCAGGGCATGGTTGAGTCAAAAGGTTACACGCCTTATGTATCAGCTCAGATGAACTATTCGCTTCTTAACAGGGACATAGAATATGAGGTTGTACCGTTTTTGAAACATTCCAAGATGACTCTTCTCGTTTGGAGCCCGTTGCATGGAGGCATACTTTCAGGTAAGTATACAGACCTCGAAAAGCCACCACCAGACACGAGGTTGGCAAGAAGGGGGAGGCTTTTCCCATATTTTGAAAAAGAACAGCTCCCGTCTATACTGGATAAAATAAATGAAATAGGAAAAGAGGTTGGGGCAACTCCGGCACAGGTAGCTATAGCTTGGATACTGAGCAAGGGAGCGGTTGTCCTTATAGGCGCAAGAACAGTTGAGCAGCTGGAGGAAAACATTGGAGCTGTTGAAATAAACTTAAAACCCTCTCACATAAAAGAACTAGACGAGCTCACCGAGCTAAGAAGCATGTATCCTAACTGGATGATTGAAAGGCAGAATGCTGAAAGAATTCCCAAAGACTTTATCTGATCTGTTTTATAAGATTGAGGAATTTTTTATGTATTTAGAAACAGTTCGAGCCATAAGAATAACTTAAGCAGTTATTTCAATTAGGAGAAATATTATAAGGAATCACTAGCAAACGCGTTTCTGGCTCATGTATTATAAAGAAGAAAAGGTTATAACCTTGTTTATGAATAAATTATCTTTAATATGTCAACAGAATTTTCACCTCAACTCAAGCAGACTTTTGAAGATATAAGAACGATGAAGATAAGAGGAGCTGGAAGGATAGCAAGGGCCGCTGTAGCAGCTTTAAAAAATGAAGTTTTTTATACTTCAGACAGTTCACCTGAAGATTTCCTGAAAAGGATGGAGGCAGCTGCAAACTACCTTAAAAGCTCAAGGCCAACTGCAGTTTCTTTGCCCAACGGCATCAACACAGTAATAAAGAGCATTCAGAAAGGTATAGCGCAGGGGCTTGACCTGAAATCGCTTAAAGAGTATGTCACTAAGGAAGCAGATATATTTATACAGAAAAGCATAGAAGCACAGAAAAAAATAGGTGAGATAGGGGCTAAAAGAATAGTTAATGGGGATACTCTGCTAACTCACTGCAACAGTCAGTCGGCTATAAGTGTTATAGAAACAGCGTTTAAAGAGGGAAAGCAGATCAAAGTTTATGCCACAGAAACTAGGCCCAGGTTCCAGGGACGGCTTACAGCAGCTTATCTGGCAGATCATGGAATAGACGTTACTCTTATTCCGGACACAGCCGCAAGACTTTACATGAGAAAGATAGATAAAGTGGTTGTTGGGGCAGATGCTATAGCTGTGAATGGAGCTGTAGTTAACAAAATAGGGACTTCACAGATAGCGGCTCTGGCGTTCGAATCTAGGACAAGGGTAATGGTTGCTGCGGAGACTTACAAGATAAGCCCTCAGACTTACTGGGGGGAGCTTATAGAGATTGAAATGAGAAGCCCTTATGAAGTAGCCCCCAAATCTTGGCTGGACAAGCATCCTAGGATAAAGGTGATGAACCCGGCTTTTGACGTTACTCCTCCGCAGTACATAGATTTTATAATAACGGAAAAAGGCATCTACCCGCCACAGGGCATAATAATGCTTTTCAAAGAACTTTACGAACTAAGCTAGAAACAGCGTAACAGCAAGCATATAAATTACAAGCCATGTTATTATGTAGGATCCAAGGCCGTGGTAACCTGCTTTTTTCTTTCCTATAAGCTCCACAGAATTTTTAAAGGCGTAAACCGTTAACGAGGCCAAATAAAAAGCTATTGGCGACACGAGAGCAAGATCGCCCATGCCGTGAACGTAAAGCAGGGCGCTTACCACTCCAGCTACGCCGCTAAGGATCACACGAACCCAGTATAGCTTATTAAGCTGATCTTCCTTCATCTTTTCTATGGATTTCTTATCAGACTTGGAACTTGATGTGCTCATTAGCAGGATCTACCCAACTATACATGGAAAATATATTAATAATGTTTACTCGTTAGATGAGTTAAGGTATTCATTTACAGTTAAAGACTACGAATACGCTTTAAATCTGCACTTAAAGATAGGCCTGTGGCTTTCTGATAAATATATAAAAGAAAGGTGGGAGGGTGAATTTATCAGAAACTTAAGGGATTTTCTTGAAGGAAGCAGACTTGAAGGAGCAGAAGTGCCGTCAGGCCAGAGGATAATAGCTTTGCACTTTAGCACAGGCACGCTTTATGTAGAGCTTTTCGGAAGTTCAAACTTGGTCTGCGCAGACAGATATGGAATAATAAAGTGCGCTTTAAGAGAAGAGGAGTTCAGGGACAGAAAAGTAAAGGCGGGGGAAGTTTACGCTCTCCCAAAGCTAAGAGGTAAGCCCATATCAGAACTTCCCGAGCCACCTTATGATGAAAAAGTTCCGGTTTCAAAGCATCTAGGCTTTTATCTTGCTACTTCAAAAAAAATTATAGACGAGATCCTATACAGGGCCAAGGTGCAACAGGATAAAAGCGCAAATCTGCTTTCGGAGGAAGAAAAAGAGGCCATAAAAAGATCGTTAAAAGACCTTGTTGAAGAATGCAAATCTTCAGAACGCATGTACCAGTATCAAGACGGAACCTATTCTCTTGTCAAGCTTTTGTCCAAAGGGGAGCCTATCGCAACATACAGCGTTCCATTAGAAGTGAAAGATGCTTTTGATCCTTTTCTTTTCAGAGTAGAAGAGGCTTCCGATGATGAAAAGAAAAAGGCCCTTGCCCAGAGTTATCTGGAAAAAGCAAAAACTCTGAGGGAGATAGCCCAGAAGATTATGTCCAGCCAGGAAGATGAATTTAAATCTTACATAAAAGAAAAAGGCGGTAGCTTCGAAAAAGGGATCCTCAAAATCGAAGGGGAAACCGTAAGGGGAGACTCTTTACCGGCACTGGCTTCAAAAATTTACGAAAGGGCTAAAGAATTTGAGGCGGGAGCTAAAAAGGTTTTGAGGTCTAGGACAAAAGAGCGTGAGAAAAAGGTTAACGTTGTAAGCGTAAAAAAGAGGGAATGGTACGAAAAATACAGGTGGTTCTTTACTTCTGAAGGGTTCCTTGCTGTAGGGGGAAGAGACTCAAGCAGTAATGAGGCCATCCTGAGAAAATACGTAAAGCCAGACGACTACGTTTTTCACACAGAATTGCCCGGATCTCCGTTTTTTGTTGTAAGCGGAAAAGCTGGCGAAACTTCATTAAAAGAGGTAGCAACTGCTACAGCATCTTTCAGCAGGGCTTGGAAAATAGGCCTTACATCAGCTGATGTTTACTATGTAAGAGGAGAACAGATAAGCTTTTCAGCCCCTTCCGGGGAATACATGGGAAAAGGGTCAGCGATGATCCTGGGAAAAAGGAACTATGTAAAAGGCTTACAGTTAAAGCTAGGAGTTGGCCTTGCTGAAATAAGTGGGGAGCTAAAAGCCTACTGTGCCCCGCTGAGTTCTGCTTCAAAGATGTGCGATTGGTTCTTAGAGATAGAGCCAGGGAGGCTTTCGCAGGCAGAAGCCGCAAAAAAGATACAGAAAAAGTTATCAGAGCTTTATGGCAGGGTAACTCCTCTTGAAGAAATTCAGAGAGCGCTTCCTGCTGGCAACACAGAGATAGTCGGAATAAGAAAAAGAGGGGACATACCATATATCTAAATAAAGACGCTTATCTTTACCCTGTCTCCGTCCTTAAGGTTAAGCTCTTTTCTTAAATTATACTGAGAAATTATTTCAACCACGTCTATGTCGTAGTGAGTCCTTTCTATTATTACAACCGCTCCTCTTATGCCTTCAACAAACGCGTGAAAGCACCACAGAGATCCGTAGGTCCTGACACCGTTGCTGAAACCTTCTATTTTTATTCCAAAGTTCCTGTATTCGTTTAGCTTCTCCCTCTCTTTGACGTACCTGCTGTCAAGCCTCACGTTAAGTGTACCCGGATAGGGGTCAAAGCCGAGCTTTTTAACGAACTGTTCTCTGTAGCCCTGGAGGGACATATAGTAAGCCCCTTCCCCGAGACCGCTGAAAACCTTGCCCTCCATGTTTATAGTTGTAGGAGATTCTTCTAGCTCATTTCTGAGCAAGAGGTAAACCGTAACAAGCAAATCAACTCCTTTCTGTGTAAGCTTTACGCTTGTTCCTTCTCTTTCAATCACTCTCTGAATGTATCCTTCTTTTTCAAGTTTTGACAGGTACAGACTGGCGCTCTGTTGCGACTTGCCTAGGATCTCGGCAAGCTCGTTAGTTTTAACGGTGACAAACCTGTCCTTGGCTCCGAGAAGCATCAGGTTAAAGAGCACTTCGAAGTTCTTCAGCTCAAGCTTTTTCAAAACCAGCACCTTTGCGCTTATATAGATTTCTTGTGTTTAAAACGTTTCTCTCAGGCTTCTGCTATAATGTCAACTTCTGTAAGGATTTCATCGTCTATAAAATTGCAGATAACTGTTGTCCTTGCTGGTTTTTGCGGAAAGTACTTTTCAAAAAGCTCGTTCATTTCTTGAAAATACTTTTTATCAGCAAGGTAGACCACAACCTTTACAGCTCTTTCTAGAGAGCTTCCAGAAGCTTTCAATATAGCTTCAGCTTTCTTAATGGAATTTTCAAACTGTTCTCTGAAAGATGTTTTCTTTCCTTTTTCTATTCCTATCTGTCCTGATACAAAAATAAGATTACCTGAGATTACTGCATGAGAATAAGGTCCAGCTTTTGGAAGCGCATCAACGTTTATACTCTTCATAGCATTTTATGATAGCGCTTTTTTTAAAAACCTTACTTTCAAAAAAGCGCCGGGGGTGGGATTCGAACCCACACGGCCGAGTACGGCCACAGGCTCTCAAGGCCTGCCCCATACCAGGTTAGGGGACCCCGGCTTTACATCCAATACTTTAAACCACTCCTCCTTAAAAGTTCAGCTGCATATTCGTCTGCTTTTTCATATACTTCTTCTTCGTTTATTGTAAGTACTCTTCCATCTTTCTTTAAGAACTTTCCGTCAACTATAAGGTCTGTGCAATCGTTTCCTGTGCCGGAATATATTAAGTTTGAAAGGGGTTGCAATCTGGGGAACATGTGAGGTGCTCTAGTATTAAAAACAGCTATGTCTGCTTTCATACCACTCTTCAGTTTTCCTGTTTCTTTTTCTATGCCCATAGATTTTGCCCCGTTGTAAGTTGCCATTTTCAGAACTGTAAAAACGTCAATTGCCTGAGGGTCAAGGTTGCTAACCTTCTGAAGGAGGAGGGCGAGCTTCATTTCTCTTATTATGTCATAGTCGTCGTTGCTCGGGCCTCCGTCGGTTCCCATAGTAACGTTTACCCCGTATTTCAGCATCTTTGTAATTGGAGCTATTCCTGAACCCAGCTTGCTGTTGGAAGAAGGGTTGTGAGAGACTGATGTTCCTGTTGAAGCAAAGATCTTCATGTCCTCTTCATTAAGCCAAACGCCGTGAACATAAACGTATTTTCTCCCAACCATTCCAACTTCTTTTAGAAACCTTCCCGGTGTTGTTCCCCTTCCAGAAAAGTACCGGATGTCGTCTCTTACTTCAGCAAGGTGCATGGTAACGCCAGAATTCTTTTCCCTTACTATTTCCGCTATCGTCCTGAAGAGTTCGTCGCTTACCGCTCCAGGGGTCCTCGGAGAAAACCATATCCAGATCCTGTCGTCTTTTCCGTTCCATCTAGAGAAAAGATCATTAAAGATCTTAAGCGAAAGCTGATAATCCTCTATAAGCCCCGCATGTAGAATCTGAGGGTGATCTGCATAACCAGGAATGTCCATTATCTGTTTTCCTATGGCGGCTCTTATCCCGCTTCTGTAAACGTTTTCTACAACCCTGTTAACGCCGTACCTTGCATTTATAGATGTTGCAACAAAGGCCGAAGTGCCTGTATTTATCATTTCAAGCAAAGTAAGCTTAGTGCTTATGTCCATTATGTTTTCATCAAGATTACCCTGCAAAGGCCAGACCCAGTCCCTTAACCATTCAATCAAAGAGACGTTATCAGGAACAAGACCTCTAAGTATACCCTGCGCAAGGTGCACATGGGTGTTGATAAGTCCTGGCAAAACTATCCTGTCCTTTCCATCTATTATATATTCGGCGCTCTTGCTTTGGATGCTCTTTCCTATCTCAACAATCCTGTCATCTTCAACATAAATTGAGCCTTCCCTTATTATTGGCTGTTCGTCATCAGCGGTCGCTATAAAAGCGTTCTTTATCAGTACGCTCGTCATCAACAGGCATTTATTTTTGCATTATTTAACGTTTGATCATAAGAAAGCCATTAAAAACAAAAAAGCTAAAATTAGAATAATGAAAGATAAATCCAAAACGCTGTAACCGTATTCGTAAATAAATGTGGGCTTTTGTGAAGCGCCATAACCTCTCAGTTCAAGGGCCTCAGCGAGCTGCTGGCTCCTGACTATTGAAACAACGAAAAGAGGAACCAGAATCGTGTAGTAATTTTTTAAAAGCTTGAACGGATTTTTGGTTTCAAAATCAACGCCCCTGGCTTTCTGCACTTCTATGATCTGCGCTATGTCGGATGCAAGAACCGGCACGAACTTGTATGTTGTAGATATTAAAAAAGAGAAATCCCTTGAACGGAGAACCTTTCTGACCATATAATCTATTTCGTCCGGAGAAACGGAAGTAAATATTATTGATGAAGAAAAGACGAGGTTGATGAACCTAAAGGCATATGCAATTCCCGTCTGTAAATTTCTGCCCAATAAAACCTCGCCAATAAATATTATTACCGCAAAGGGTATTGAGATTGAAATAGATCCGAAGTTCATCTTGAGCTTTCTGGCGCTTGCGCTCATTATGATCATAAAAACAAAAAGGGCAAGTACCCTTTGCAGAGAAAAGAAAACGATCGAGGCTATGATAAGTATGATTCCTGCAGCTGTTTTAACATAAGGATTTAACTTGTAAAGCCAGCTGTTCTTCATTTCATAAGCAAAGGCCCTAGATACTGCCGACACCCTTTATAACCTCCGATAGTTCTTCTGCAGTTAAAGCAGGTTGCTTTAATTCTAGCTTTCTGGATATTGCTGAAAGCTGAGGTTCTGTAAGATTATACATGCTAAAATCTGTTTGTGAAAAAAGCTCCTTCATATAACCGCTCCAAACAACTTTTCCCTTCTCAATTACATACGTTAATGGATTAAATTGCCATAGGAATTCCATATCATGCGATGTTATTATAACGCTCTTACCGCTTTTTATCAGCTCGTTGATCATAACGCTCAAATTTTGCAGGTTTTTCCTGTCTTGACCGACAGTGGGTTCGTCAAATATTATATATTTTGGGTCCCAGGCATAAACAATTGCAAAAGTAAGCCTTTTCTTTTCGCCTCCGCTTAAACTTAAAGGTGGTCTCTGAGCGTAGCCTGAAAGCCCAAACATTTCAAGCGATTTTATGGCCATCTCTTTAGCTTTTTCCTTTTCATAACCCATGTTTTTCAACGCAAACATCACTTCTTCAAGCACAGTGCTTTCGAAGAGCTGGTAATCTGGGTTCTGAAAAACCATTCCAACTTTCCTTACTATATTTGAATGTTTTGTATTTTTTGTATCCATTTCGTCGATAAAAACACTCCCCTTTACCGGTTTTATTATGCCTGCCATGAGCTTAGCTATGGTGGTCTTGCCTGAACCGTTGTGACCAACAAAAGCCACAAGCTGCCCCTCATTTATTTCCAGGGATATCCCTTCAACAGCATAACCTGTCCCATAAGTGTAATAAACGTCTTCCAGCCTTATCATGGCTTGCCCCTTTTGCTCGAAGCGTTGAGAAGTGAGAGATAGTCCTCGAATTTTCTAGCAATAACTCTGCCATAGGCTTTTTTCTGGACATCTATAAAAGCCGGGACTCTTAGATCATCACCGCTGTATCTCTCGAGAACTTCTTTTATGTCTCCGAAATCAGTGATCTTTCCAGCCTCCATAACGGCCATAAAATCTGCAAAATCTGAAAAAATATCTATCCTGTGCTCTACTATTATCGCTGAAATGCCCTTGTTTCTTATGATTTGATCAACCGTGCTAGCTACCTTTTTAGCAGCTGCCGGGTCGAGCGTTGATGTAGGCTCATCAAGGATTAGCAGCTTTGGTTCCATCACGAGTATTCCAGCTATAGCAACAAGCTGCTTTTGACCATCGCTGAGAGTTCTGAGCGGCCTGTTCCTGAGTTCGTAAATACCAAGCTCTTTAAGAATGTTTTCGGTCTTGTTTATTATGTAATCTTTATCAAATCCCATGTTTTCTAAACCAAACGCTACCTCTCGTTCAACAATATATGAAACGAGCTGATTTTCAGGGTTTTGAAATACATAACCTATGCTCTGTACAAGATCTCTCTGTGTAATGCTTAGCACGTTTTTACCATCTATAAGCACTTCTCCTTTGTATTCACCTTCATAAAACTTCGGGATTAGCCCGGTTATAGCTCTAAGGAGTGTAGTTTTGCCGCACCCGCTAGGGCCGGCAAGAATCATAACCTTTCCATAGGGGAGGTTTAACGAAACATTATCTAAAGCTTTTTTGGGCTCACCCCTATAAGTAAAAGAGAGGTTCTTTACCTCAAGCACGTGCATGGTTCTTGATTAAACTTTAAAACAAATAAAGTTTAAATCATTAGCGGGTTTATCAGTTCTGTGGAAGAAGAGGTATTAAAGATAAAACCGAAGGGGTACTTTAAGCTACCATCATTAGGAAAGAAAACTTTTTCGGACTTGATGAGAGCGGGGCTTTCGTATACTAGCGGTGCAGGCTTCAGTATAAGACCAAACGCAGATCTCGAATTCGTAAGAAAGGCGCTTGAAAAGGCTCTAAAGAAGAAAGTCTTCTTTGTATTTAACTGCGTGATATGCGGTAAGGAAACGGACTGTTCAACCTGTATATTTAACGACGTATGCCCGATTGAAACAACCGGAGGATACTGTCTCTGTGACGACTGCTTTGAAAAAAAGAACCTAGACGACTATTTTAACGCTACAAAAAAACTCTTAAAAGTTTAAGACATCCAGCCAGCGTTAACAAGCCCGAATTCTTTTAGGTTTTCTGTCATTGTTTTTATAAGGATTGGCTCAATTATAAGGCAGCTTACAAAGTTAGAAAAGCTCCATACATAAAACCAGAAAACAGCTTCGCTCTTTGAAAAAAACCCTACAAGATTTAGGTAATAAAGACCAAGGCTTACCTGTATAACATTCAGCAATATAGCCTCAAACATCAAAAAGAAAATCCAGGCGTAAAGCCTTTTAGTTTTAGTACCTTCAATTTCTGAATTCAAAAGATCTCTCTTTAAAGGGTCCAGACGAAGAAAGCTAACGAATCTTCTGTATATTGCAAACGAGATTGCTGCTGGAACTATATAAATAAAGGCAAGTATCAAAGCGCTAAATGGTTCAAAGTTAGAGATTAAAAGAAGTCCAGCAGCAACACCTGCATAAGAACTTATAATTCCCCATATGCCCCACAGAGTAACAAATTCAATTATAAATGGGTAAAGTATGAAGAAAACAGACGTTCCGGGTTTTCCCCTTATGAAGATGTATGGATTAAGGTATACAAGAGAAAATATGATAATGAGAGCTATAAAATTTAAAAGAAAAAGGTTCAGAGTTTTCTTTTTATCCCACCTTAACGAAAGGTTTTGATGGTTGGCTTTCATTTTATCGTACGACAAACCGGTTTATCTTTTAAAAAAGGAAATCTTAACCTTTACGCATTGAAAAAACATCTGAGGTTTTAGAAAATCTTTTAAAAAGGGGAAACAAAGGAATCTAGATGCCAGAAAAGAAGGCTTTTAACTTTGTCGTAGTAGGAGGAGAGGCTAACGCGGGGCCGCCTATAGGTCCGGCTCTTGGGCCACTTGGTTTAAACGTACCTATGGTTGTTAAGAGGATAAACGAGCTTACAGCTGATTACAAAGGCATGAAGGTACCAGTTGTCGTCGAGGTTAACGAAGACAAAAGCTTTAACGTAACTGTAAAGCTTCCACCAACTTCAGCTTTAATCTTAAAAGAAGCGAATATAACAAAAGGTTCAGGAAAAGCCGGTACTGAGTGGGCCGCCGACATAAAGTTTGAGAGCGTTGTAAAGGTTGCTAAAGCTAAATTTGACGTTATGAGCGCTAAGACTCTTAAAGGAGCTGTAAAAACAGTTCTCGGAACCTGCGTTTCAATGGGGATAAAAGTTGAAGGAAAAAACCCAAATGAAATAATTCAGGAAGTAAACCAGGGAATCTGGGATCAAAAGATAGCATAAAAAAGATAGCTCATTAAAAATCGTTATTTAATCTAAAAGTTCATCAAGGTTGCAAAACCTGTACCTTTCTCAGGGACTATCTTTCCATCTTTGTATGAAACTCCTCTTTCAAGCGGTTGAAATGTAAGATCCATGAAACCATCAAGGTCAGCATATTTCACGTTTTTCAACGAATTTGCGAGAGCTAATCCCTACGATATTCCTTTACTCTCTACCATGCAACCGACCATCCCATCAATTCAATAAGCCTGCGCAACTATAAGAGCTTTAAAAGCGTTCCTAATGCATCCACTCTTGGTCAGCTTAACGTTAATTATGTCGGCCGCCTCATATATTATGGGTTTCACCCTACGTACACATAGGTAGGTATGCATCGGCATACCTATCGTACGCGTAGTAGAGCTTGGGCTTCACGGCATCATACAGCCCCCTCACGGGTTCATCGGGGACCTTCAGCTCCGCCCCCGTCAGGACGTACCCGCCCACGAGCGCCGGCAGGACCGTTGCGTCCCACCATACAGCGCTGTGGGGAACGCCCTCCATCCTCATGTATACGTTCACGGCGGCGTTCAGCTGCCTGTCGATCCTCAGGCCGCACGCCTTGCACTCGAAGACGTTCCCCTCAGGTCTTTATTTACACACCCGCATCTGGAACACGTCTTCGAGGTGAGGTATGGGTCGACTTCTATGACGTTGCCTCCCATGGATACCCTGCTCGCTATGCCCCTCCAGTCCGTGTCAGTTATCCTGCGGTTCCAGGAGCGTGAGCGCGTCAGCATGCTGCCCTTGTCCAGCCTTTCAAACCCGTTCACCTCCCCCAGTCCCTGAATTGTTTTCGCGATCTTCACCTGGTGATTCTTTGCCCTGTTCCTCTCCCTCCTCCTGTACTTCTTCAGAAGCCTCCTTTTTGTCCTCTCGCCCTTGGCTTTGCTCTGTATTTTCCCTCTCTTCTCTTTCATCCTCTCATGAACCTTCGCCAGGGCCGTTGTGTCGATGCGTATCCACCCTGTCTCCGGGGAGAAGCCGTCCAGCGATCCCACGTTTGAGTCCCAGCCGATCGCCTTCGCGATCGTGATCCCTCGATCCGCCTTATCTTGCCGCCCTTGTCCCATCTCTGAATAGTCCGCGCGGTGACCCCTAGAAGTCTCTTGGCATCCTTGATGTTGTAGAGTCTGTCCAACTACATCATGTTTCAGACGCTATGTCTATTTAAGTCTGTTTACCTTGGAACTGTTAGCTACGGCGTTTAAAACATCATAAGGCGAATTTATACTTTCATCTAGCACGATAGGTACGTTAATCTTTTTCTTAGTTCTCTTATTCTCCTCAGGTCCTTTCTGTTAATCGGCTGTTCAAAGAACAGAGCTCCCTTTTCGTACAGCAGGTTGCCAACTTCAACAGCGTCTTTAAAACTATAGCCTTGGTTTGTGTCAGCATAGAAGATTTCTCCTTTATTTAGGTTTTCAGCTATTTCTGTTATCCTTCTTTTATCAAGCTGCGCATCTTTTCCAACCTTTATTTTGATGACCTTGGCGCCTTTTTCTGAAAGTTTTTTAAAAAACTTAAGATTGTTCTCGACGCTACCTATTGGCATTGTCAGGTTGGTAACTCTTTCTTCTAGGCTTCCCCCATGAAGCATTGAAGAACGAACGCCATAAGCTTTTGCGATCAAATCGTGAATTGCTATGCTGATAGCGTTTTTTGAGACGCTTCCAGCGTACATTAAACTATCTACATGACTTCCAAATTCTTCTATGCTTTTAAAGCTTTTTTCATTTAACGCTTTTAAAATGAACATAAGGTTGTTATAAATTGCTTCCGGTATTTCTCCAGTTATCCTGTTTTCTGTAGCCCCTTCATCATAGCCGGAACCTTTTTCTGTGCGCAGTTCAACAATAACTCACCTGTACCTGTTCTGCGAACCTAATAAAATTGTAAATACTTTTGAAAGAGGAACATCCGGCATGTACAGGATTGCACCCTTGACCTTAAGGCCTCCTACTTTAAATTCAGTTTTAACATCTTCTTTCTTAGAAACTGTCGATGCGTTCTGCACGTTTTTAATTAGCTCTAGAAATTTAAAGCTTTTTATCTTACAATTACTGAAAGCCTCGTCTTTTCAAGGCGGGGATGATCCAAGCATAAAACATTTATAAATGTTTTTAAAATTTTATTCTCATGACTACAGTCGGTCAACTTGAATTTGGTGGGGCG
>ERZ1669250.700-NODE-700-length-13530-cov-3.350724_pt1 | contig 13530 bp, 22 predicted proteins | sample MGYA00579295_ERZ1669250 | MGnify/ENA primary metagenome ERZ1669250 (study PRJEB41166, sample SAMN08046056) | hot springs metagenome | biome: hot spring; feature: acid hot spring; material: thermophilic sediment; isolation source: thermophilic sediment from acid...
CATCCGCTAGTATCGGCGGCGAAGGAGATTTTTTTTAAACTGTCTGAACTTATAACTTTTGAACAAAGTCGCCTAATTGATTCAAGATATTAACGGCCCGCTCTAAATGGGTAAATAGGCCGCCGCTTAGACGCACCATATAAACCTCTTCCGGATTATCGGTACCTAAATAATGACGAAGCGCTTCGTAAACGCAAAAATTCCCGGCTCGGTAAGCGATCTTGTGATCTTGTAGCCATTCTTCGAGTTTTAAAACCCGTTCCTTATCCCCGCCTATTGCAAGGACTGGGCCATCTTCTGCCCCTACAGCTACCATCCCCTGTACTTGTAAGCGCTCCCTGAGATCCGCCATAGAGCGGGTCATATCGGTTTCGTAAACGGCAATTTCTAAGCGATGTTGGTTAATAAATTCTAAACCTGCCGCCATAGTAACGGCTCCCAAGCCGTTAGGAGTGCCGATTTCATGATTCCATGGCGGCATTTTATAGGAACTGTGTAAATGCTCATCTATGTAGGTTACGTTGCCGCCTCCGGTATAGGTTCCGAGTGGGTTTCCTCTTAGGACCCGAACGGGCGCAATCAAGGCTCCGGCCCCGTAAGGGGCATAAGCCCTGTGCCCTGAAAAGGCGATAATATCGGCACTTAATTGGTGGCTGCCGTAATGGGGTACATACTGGCAAGCATCCAACATGAAGAGAGTTTCTTCTTGTACGCACACCGCATGAACTTTGCCAATGTCTTTTAAGTGTCGTCCACTGAGATTGCTAGCGGCAGCGACCGAAAGCAATGCAATCTTATGGTTTCTTAAAAATTGCCTCAGCTCTTCCGGATCAATATCTGCGCTTTCGAGCCACGGTAAAAAGAAAAGGCGATGACGGAAATTGATCCACGGTAACAGGTTGGCGGAGTGCTCGCCCCTAGTCACCGCAATGTTGAGCGGAGGCGGGAGCAAGGAAGCCAGCAAGTTAATGGCAGTGGTAGTATTGGCGGTAAATACCACTTCTTCCGGTGAGCGTTGAAAGAGGTTTGCAATACTAGCGCGAGCCGCTTCATATTTTTCCGAGCTTCGGAAAGACCGCTGAGAGTTACCGCGATGTATTGAGCCGTAATTATCAATAAAATCTTGGGCTACCTTTTTCACTATAGGCAAAGGAGGAGTGCTGGCCGCATGATCGAAAAGCACTTCATCCAATTCATCACTTAATTTGATCCAATCAAACATCTAGCCCCCTTGGCTTTACTCCGAAAATCTCGTACTTCCTCGATAAGGTTGAAATAGATACGCTGATTAGTAGGGCTTGCAGGAGAAAGGAGCGAAAGCAATTCTCGTCGCTGTTTTTTTATTTGAGCGGGTTGAAACTTATCGAAAGACGCCTCCATGGCTTTGACTCCTTGCATTACACTATTGCCCTCGTAATAGTAGCCCCAATGACGATGATGCCATGAGTTGTGAACTAGCGGGTATCCGGCGTATAAGACCTCATAATGAAGATAGTTTAGGCCATTTTCAAATTGGTGCGAAATTAATCCATCAAAATCTCGCATCAAAATCGGACTAAATTCTTCTCTTTTCTTAAAAATTATTTTGTTATTTTTTGAAAGTTCAGAGTTGCCCATGAGATAATGAAAGCTTTTATGGTTCGCTATGTCTTCGGTGTTCATTAATGTTAACTGCGCAATTAGCGCAGGGTTAGTTTGGAAAGCGCGATCTGCAATCAACAACGGTACGAAACAACTATTATTAACTGAGATATTTGGTTCTGCAATATACCACAGGCCGCGCCGGGGATTTTGGGGATTACGCTCTAATCGATAATTTTTAGAATGCGCTACTAGTTTTATTAGATCCGGGCCCCAAAGAGAGGGAGCTATTCGCACGAGGTTAGCGGGATTAATATTTTGTAGGTAAGGCTCGTTCGTTTTTTGATATTGGGGTAACATCCAAAAGAAATCACAATCATTCGTTATCAAGCCGTTTAGCGCTGTGGTGCGAAAATAAAGATTTTCTGAATGAATAGTATAAGAATTCTCTAAATGGTACCCAATAATAACTCCCCCTCGGGAACGGAATTCTTCGTTCCAATGGGGATCAAAGATCGCGCCCATAATAATTACTACGTCACACTGATCCCAAGCCTCAATAGGAGATATTAACCTTAACCCTAAATCGCGGTATTCTTGTGATAATTCTTCTTTGGCAGATCCTACAAAAATGAGGCTGACCTCCCGCACATTACTTAAGCTGGAAAGAGCTTGATGCAGAAAGTAAACATTTTGAAACTTCCTGTTTTCCCAGATGCTTTTGTTTGGCGCTGGTCCGGTGGTGATTCCCACTCTAATTCCTAGCGGATCTTTTGATGGAGTAAACCGGGGGTTCCATTTAATCAGCGTCATCTAGGCTCCAGTAGTTTCGTAGTTAAAGGGCTGCGGCCCTGTAATACAAGCGATGCCTCGGTTCCAAAGGTATTCGCTCCACGGAAAAAAGAAGCCGGGTTTGTGGAGTGCTAAAACTCCGGCGTTATCTCTTTGGCAAATAGCGAATACTTCTGGTACGGTAATCTCACTATACTGTAATTTTTTATCACGCATTAGCGGCATCTTTGGTTCCAAGGCGTCTCCCAACAGCTCGGGGAGATTAATGGGCGCTAATACCACCTGATAAATGCTTCCCGGATCATTGCAGTAGCGCTGATTTGCCCACATGAGGCTATCAAGGGTGATATCAAGGATATTGTCGTTAGTGTTTACAATATACCATGTTTTCGGAGCGCTTCTATTCTGAGAGGGAGAATTATTGTCAAACTTCAATTCTGGTGGGGTATTAAAGCGGAATATCTCGAATTCTTTATTACTCAGGCCGCTGATTTCCGAGAAGGAGAATTGGTAGGGTTCCCACACGAGATATCTACGGTTGGGCCCATCAAAAGGGCTTAAGCGCGGACGGTTAAAAGCGACATTGCTGACAAAATCAAAGTATACATTTGTTGCTACCACCGAATAAAGAGTTTTATTTTTCGGTCCCCAGATATTCTCTTCATACGGGGCGCGGCCCACAAAAACCAAATTATCGAAGTGTGCTATATCACTGCTGTCCCATCTGGCCGCTATAGTTACGTCTTCTCCTTTCTGGAGAAAGTGATCGCGCAAATTAGGAACGATAAAATGGCTTTGAAAGGGGACAGGATGAGAGGGATCGGCAACGATGAGTGTCGTCATAAAAATATGAACCTATTAATTTTTCCCGAAAAGGAGTTAGGAAATTAATGCAACTTTTAAAAACAACAAAATATACAACTTTGGAAATTATTATAGTCAATTTATGGAAGACTGTCAATTATAATAATCAATGCTATATTTTTTACTAAAACCCTAAATTTAAGAGTCCTCCAACCGTTTTTAACGGTGGAGGACTAGGGGAAGATTTCAAGATGTGGTGGGCAAATACTTTCTCAGTGTTTTGATAGCTTCTTCGTAGGTCTTAAAAAAACCTACATCAAAAGGTTCGGTACAATACATTTTGATTCGCACCAAAAACCCATTCGATAATTCTACGATCCAGCCTTCCATAAAATCACCTTCTGTAATAAAAGTTATAGGGGATCGGAAAACTTGATTTTTTGTTAAAGTATAATAGTATACCTCATAAAACTTTGCTAGGGTGAATTATATGGATATTGAGGATATTGAGTCGGCTATAATAGCGGGGACGGCGGAGCCGGAAATTAATGCTGACGTGATTAACCGCCTGCAAGAACGGGGATGGGAATTTGCTTATGGCGCTCCCTGCCTCTTTGAGAGTAAGGCATATTATCCATATAATAAGAATACCCGCGCCGTAGACATGAATAGTGAAATAGAAACACCAAGTCGGGTCTATGTGTTGCGTACCGGCGACCCAAGGCAAAATATTGTGCCTGTGGTGGGCTGGAAAAAGTAATTTTAGTAAGGAACCTTTTTCTTTACTTGCTGAAAATTATAAGATCCCAAGATTTTATGGGTTTCTTTTAGCCATTTTTGAGCCTCTGGTCCGGACCAAGAATAACATAATTGATATTTTTGGTTAGTAGGACAAGGATAAAGACTCAGTTTATTATGGTTTAGTTCCAAGGAGCTGGAAACAAGTAAAGATCCTATGGGCACCTTTAAAGATTTATGGCAACTATTTTCATTAGAAGTAGCTTGTGCAAAAGATGAAATAAGCTCTTTATTGTTCAAGGGCCAGCAACGAGTCTTTTTGTAAAAGCTATTCACTGCTTGCTGGTATTGCAAAGCAAAGTTATTAATAGTGCGGAGGTCTTGTTGGTGTATCCAATACTGTCTACCAGCAAATAATAGTCCAAAAATTATAGCTATGAGGAACCATTCTTTGGTGGCTTGAAAAAATCGGATGTAAATCTTCATACTTTTTTTTCTATAGGAGGATTTGGTAATGAACAAAAAGGCTGAGAAAATCGCCAGGAAGCTTCGTCGCGGTGGGTTTTATGAACGATACATCGCAGCGGAGATCCGCATTTTGTCGCGGAAGGGTGAAAACCCTTATACTAGAGCCGCATTGAACGAGCTCTTGAATTCGGTAGGTTAAAATTGAAACGCCCAGAATATAGTATTCTGGGCGCAATTTATTACAACTCTTCATTAAGAAAACTTAATTTATGGTTGAGATGTTGCACCGTGCGGAGATAATAGCTATGGTTTATATCCCAACGGTTCATATTTAGTGCTCCTATGGGTCCACGATTGTAGGCCACGATTATTAACTTTTCTTGATCTCCTAGCTGTTGCCGTAAATAGTGCAAATATTTTATCCCTGCTTTAATATTTTGTTCCGCGTTCCAAGGATCGTAAACCCCCATGGAACGGGCCGTAGCGGGAAGTAATTGCATGGGTCCAATGGCTCCGCTGCGTGAAACCCTTTGCGCTGCCCCCCTCATGGTTCCGCCTGCTTGCAGACCGTTTTCAACCGCCATGATAGAAAGCGAGAGGGATAATGGAATGTGGTAGTGTGCCGAGTACTTGGCGACTAACGAGAAATACTTGTTAGGAATTTTCTTTAAAATGAGCGAATGGCGAGCTTTTTTTAAAGAAACTTCAGAAGCCGGGGAGTGCTGCGCAACATTAGCGTTAGAAGTGTTAATTATTTTAGGCGGGGGATGCAAGTTTGATACAGCAGGACTAAAAACTACGGAAATAAAAGCTATTAATGCCTTAAGCTTTAAAGTCATGCAAAAAATCTCCCTGCAAAATTTTGGTTCAATGCTTTTCTAGATTGAAATGATAGTAAACTTTGTCTAATAATGCAATACCCTTTTTTATAGGAGGTAGTTATGGACGATATCACTTTAGTAGTAAGGGCTTGTTCTCATCTTGAACAAGTTCTTGAAGAGCGGCTAGGGGCACAAGGGCGAGGTTTGCACGAAAAAATTACGTCTGTTTCTGGTCACTTACCTACCGCTTTGGTAAAACATCTCCGATGGCTCGCCACTCTGCGTAACAAGGTGGTACACGAAGGATATGTTTTACCGGATCGGAAAAGTTATATTATGGGTTACAACACCGCTGTGGCCGAACTAGAAAGAATGAGATGCGGTAATTATGGCGTAGCCGTAGACTCGTCTCATCGAACTAGTCCCGATATGTTTGCTTTTGGGGCTATTTTGGTCGGAGTTTTTTTGTTAGGAGTAATGGTAGGCGCAGTTTTCTAGTTTTAGGTTATGATCTTTCGCGCCCAACAGGGTGCGGGAGATCAATTTTTGATAGATACTGTATTTGAGAGATTTGCATTTAATCGTACTCATGCTAAAATACTAACAGTTTGGTAAACTTTTTGCGTCGCTTGGTATGCGGTCGCATGCTGTCAAGAAATGTCGAAAGACCTTTTGCGGCAGCCTAGACCAGCCGATGGGTGTCTAGGGCATGTAAAAACCTGCGGCAGCTTAGCATGGACTATTTGCGTCCTTCTCCGGTTCAGGGCTAAGCCGTTCCGGCCATGCACGAGAGCGTGGCCAATTTTTAGAGGAAATTAAAATTATTGAAAAAAAGATTTTTAATAGATAATTCATTGCTTTTAAAAAATAATATTCTCTACAACTTATCTTCCTTTTGCCCGCCCCTGCCTGTCGCTTCCCGGCAACCAAGAAAAAGGCTTTTAACAGGCACTTAAGTTTTGCATTGTCGCCGTTGCCCGACAGGGTTTATCTCTCTGCCGTTCCTTATCGGGCCTCCATGCTTGGCACAGATGTTGCTCTAGGAATAGGGCTTTCCTTTGAGCTACCTTTGGAGTGGTTATGAACTATCGTGTGTTTTCTGCGGTATTGATGTTGGGTCTGGCCCTGTCCCCAGTTGCGGCCATGGCGGCTGATGCGACGGCGGGCGCTGCTACGGTTGAGAGCGCCACTCCGGCCAAGGCCCCGGATCTCAAGGCCCCGACCAAAAAGGCGGAAGTGGCCCCGAAGCCCCGCGAGGTCAAGCGGATGAAGGGTGGGAAGATGTACCACTATCGTCCTGCGCCGCACCGTCATGTGGTGAAGAAGGGCAAGGAGATGAAGAAAGAGGTGCGGCGCGTTGCTCACGCCCCGCTCATGAAGCGCAAGGGGATGGAATCCTCGAAGTCTGCCGCAATGAAGGCTCCTGCTACTACGACTGCCAGCAACTAAGGTCGCCAGACCTTGCTTGTTTAAGGTGGCTAGCGTAGCGTAGCGCTTTTGAACAAGAAACCCCGGATCTAAAAATCCGGGGTTTATTTTTTTAAAAAATTTTGTCATACTTAAGATATTAACTTAAGTTTCTTACTCTGAGTTGCTAGTTTTTACTGATGAAGTTTATTAGCTTCTGCCCAGATATTATAATTATCTTGATTTCATCGCGAGCAAAAGAATCCAGTTCTTTGCGGGCGCTCAAAGGGGTAACTCCAGTATGGATAAAAAACCCCATTTTTCTTCCTGCTCTTTCTAAAGTCGCTCTAAATTCCCGTACATGACTTGTTTTAATATGGCCTTTATAACGCTTACATTGAACTCCACACCACTGTTCGGCGTAATATACTTCTCCGTCTAGCCCTCCGTCCCCCGTATAACGATAGTTTCTTTTTACTGGGTAACCATGCTTCTCAAAAGCATCAAGAATTAGTTCCTCAAATATCAAGGGATCTATTTTCCTGAGATAGGCGATGCTTTTGGCAAATTTTTCTAAATCATTACTCGCGTCGATATTATTTAATTTTTTACTAAGACGTTTGGAATAATTCTGTCTTTTTCGATGAGAATGTTTTTCTTGCGATTTTCGGCGTGTCCACCAGCTTTGTATTTTTGCCCACCAATATGACCACTTCATTCTTACCTCTAAAAATAATCTTTGCTAAAATGGTTGTGTATACTAATTTTTCAAAGAGCCAGCCAGACCCAAATTTCTTAAGGTCTGTGCGAATCTAATTTTTTAGACCGCCTTCATCATGCCCTAGATTTGCTGCATCATTGGTAATTAAAGCATCTTAATATTGTTAACTAACAATTGCAAAGTTTCGTTGTCGCGAAAGAAGTTGATATTACAACGGAACGAAGCTAATACTTGGTCTCCGGCTCCCGGAGTAAATGTTGGAGGATTAAAAGGTGGTATAAAGTAAATGGCGTCGTAATCTTTATTATCCTCTAAGAACCGTAATTTCATTTTCCAGTGCCCACCTCCTACCAAAGAAAAACGCAGAACGGCGAATTCTCCTTGAAAAAGCGGTTCAACAAAACCCGATCCCCATGGCCCCGAATAGCCGAGAATTTTAGCAAAATTAAAATCCATGATTTCCGCGTCAAAATCATACGGTGCAATAGTCTCCGTTTGCTTGGGAGCGGTTATCAATGGGCAGGACGATAAGGCGGAGGTAAAGATTGCTAATTGCTCTTCGTTTGCGAGGGTCAAACCAGCGGCCATGGCATGCCCCCCGAAACGCTTGATACAACCCGGAAAATGGGCATCGATCCACACCAAGCTATCGCGTAGATGTACTCCGGGGATCGAACGTCCCGAACCTTTTATGTCGCCCTGTTGGGTGGCGGTAAAAACAAAGGTGGGTTTGTTCAATTGCTCTTTGATGCGCCCGGCCACCAATCCTACAACTCCTTCGTTCCAGTGTGGTTGATAAAAAACCACTGCGTCCATGGGCGTTTCAGTATCCGCGAACTTCCAGTCGGTCGCCACTAATTCCTGCACTTGCGAAACCGTTTCTTTTTCCACCATTTTCCGTTTATTATTAGTTTCTAGCAGATAGTAACTAATCTGCTCCGCTTCAGATTCCGAATCGGTGGTTAGCAGTTTTAGTCCGATGCTCATATCTTCTAAACGTCCTACCGCATTAATCATCGGACCTACACGGAAGCCAAAATCTTCGGCGGCTAAATAATCTAAATTTTTGTTATGTCGCTCCAATAGCGCAAAAATCCCTATCGGGCCAATGCCATTTTTTAACAAAGCAATTCCTGCGCGTACTATAAATCGATTGTTCTTATCCAGTGGCACTACATCGGCTACAGTAGCCAGCGCCGCTAAAGGCAACAAGGAACGAAGAGGGATCTGATCTTTCCATTCCGGGAAGCGCCCCAAGAGGCCCCAGAGGAGATACCATGCGACCGCCGCCCCGCAAAGATGGGGATGAGGAAATTCGCAATCGGGCAGATTAGGATTCACCACGGCGGTAGCGAGCGGGATAGAATCGCCGGGAATATGATGATCGGTAATAATCACTTCTTGGTGCCGTTCTTTCAATTTTTCTACGGCGGCACTGGAAGTAATACCGTTGTCCACCGTTATAATCAGCGAAGCATCCTGAGGGATACGTTCGGTTAAAGCGACGGTTAATCCGTATCCTTCGGTATGCCGCTGAGGGATAATAGTTTCAACCGTGGTGATCGCCCGCAATCCTCGCACCAGTATTGCGCTAGCGCAAGCTCCGTCAACATCAAAATCCCCGACGATAACGATTTTTTCTTTGTTTTGGAGCGCTTGATGCAAGCGCTGGATCGCAAGCTCTAATTGAGTCCAGCGATAATGGTCGCTTATAGGAGGGGCAATTTGACGGGAACAAGAGGTAAAATCTTGACTCAGGGGATATTCTGTTTCCCAATCCGCGCCCAAGCGTTGATAATGTGACTGAAAGAAATTTTTCTGTTCCGCCGAGAGCAGCTTATAGTATTCTAGCGCTGCTTCTGATATTGATTTTGGCATGTGACCTCACGATGATTAAACTAGTCTCTGAATTAACAGCGATTATATCCGCAATGATGAATTCAAGCAAATCGCTAATTTTAATTATGTTGTTGCCTATTAAAGTAAATAATATTAATATTGCTCATCTTTCTCTTTCCCATCTTCTTAAAGGTTCTCTGCTTGGATTATTACTGGTTTATAATTTACCGTTATCATTTTCCGGTGATATGTTGCAACGTTGCGGCAGCGGATCTCAAAAGAGCCCGTAAAATTTTAGAGCTGAAGTACCCTCGGTATAAAATAGCTCCAGTTGAAGCGGTGACGATAAAACACGCTCAAAGGGAAGATTATTTTGTTTTGCCGACTCCTTCGGAAGAAGAATTTAAATTGCTTTTAGAAAAAAATAACATTAAATGTTCAGAATTGCAAGAGATCTGGGCCAGCAATAAAAAACGAGAAAAGCTGTGTTTATTAAAAACCTTGGGAGAATAGCTCAATGCCAATTGAGTCCTGCCCCGATCATATAACTTCAAGGGAGCATGTAGAAGCTGATATTATCGAGGCTTCAGATCTGCGAGCAATAGGGTGGTATTATTGGCGTCCGAAAGGCTCATCGGATTTTTGTGAAATTGTGCAGGTAGTAGAAGACGAAGATTGGCGCACCGGGGCAAGTATTTTAGTTATGATGCGCGTGGGATATTTGGGTTGTTGTAACCCTTGTGGACAATTTAAAGGGCCGTTAATATTTTAACGACCCGCTCGAAACTTAACGCCTAGTGAGTATTTTTTAGGTAATTTTCATTGATATTATCTAATTGGCGTTTGATTGTCGAGCCATACAACTCCCACCGTTCGGGGGATTTTCGATCCCGAAATTTAATAGTCATTATAAATGACTTGTTATTATGTTTCATTATTTGGGTACCAAGCAAAGAATAACTAGCGGGTGTCGTTAATAAATAGTGGCGACAAGTATAATTAATTGCTTGAGCTTCAAATTCATCCAATGAGTTTTTCTGGTGTTGCATCAAAAAACGCGCTAGATTTATGCCGCACGGATAATTAGATCTGGTTAAAAAATTATAGTTTTTTACGGGTCGTTCCAGAAACGCGGCAGTATAATTTTGCACATGCTGGTTTATTAGATATGCTAAGGCCCATAACAAAAGGGCCGTTATGCAGAGTAATATCAGAATAGCTAGATCACGGTAAAAATGCTTCTGAAAAGAAGCATCGATACTCTGATCTTGTATCCCGTTCTGATTCATGGCTAATCCCTTTTACAATAACACAATGAAGATCGAACCGATGGTCCATTTAATTTTCTGGGAGGGTTGTGGTTTTAGCAAAAATTTTTTGAGTGGAGTTGCTATTATTTGATCAAAAAATTTTGGTTGAGGGAGCAGGGCTCGAACCTGCATTTCCAGTGTCAAAGGCTGGCGTCCTACCCATTAGACAGATCCCTCAGTCAGCAATGACTTTATAACGTCCGCGCACTTTTGTCAATTATCTATTAGCGCTTCTAGTATAAATTATTTTTTAATGGTTTGACGCTTGCGAATACTAATGTTACTATTATATTAGTTTTTAAACGGAAACAGTAATGATGAATACCATTAAAAATCTGCCTTTAATTACGGTGCGAGAAAATTTTTGTTTCTTTTGGCACCAATGGTGCCCATTTTCGTTAGATCATCAGCTCGCTCCTTTCGAGGTTAAAGGTCTGGTATTTGAAAGTCTGCGGCAATATTTAGTATTTGCAAAAGCTAAAATTTATAATTCACCCTTGGCCGAGCAAGTAATTGTTACTTCTGACCCGGCGCAGTTAGAAACGTTGTCCAACAACATCAAAATTCCTGACCAATCCGATTGGCAGCAGCGCATGATTTCACTTGTTACTACAGGTCTACGTTTTAAGCTGCAACAGCACGCTGCGTTATCATTGGCCTTGGCTGACACTCGAAACTTAAATATTGCCTACGCTTCAGAAGAAGATAATTTTTGGGGAATAGGTCTAAAACCTATGGATCATCGGGCACTCAACAAAGCAGAGTGGGTAGGGAAAAATCATTTGGGCAACATATTGATGTATTTGAGAAGCAATCACTAACGGCATCATAGCTTCACTCTTTTGATTGTTGGGAGAAAATATTTAAATAGATGATTGACCTTTTTAGCTTAATAGCGTAACATTTTGGTGCAGTTATTTCCTCTTCAAACCTTCGCAATTCTCAATCACGAGGCAGCTATGTCCAATAATACTGTGGTAGCCGTAGTTCGGGGCGGAATGGTTATGGAAGTACACGGAATTGATGAAGCCAATAAGGTGCTGGTTGTGGACTACGATTCCGATGGCGGGGCAGTAATCGAAGGGGAAGAGGCGGATATCTACGAAGCTGTCGCTGTGAGCCATAGCGGTTTTGTGGATGAAGTAGTGCAGGCCCACACGGAGACGGAAGAGTAATTATTCATTGCTTTTCCTCAAGCCCAAGATCGCCTTGGGCTTGAATTTTTGTTAATAGATTTTTCAGGATTAAAATCAATATATATCTGGTGATCAGAAATTTCAAGTATTAGTGAGTAAAAGGAGCATTTATGGGGTGGTTGCGGGAGTTTTCTATTAATAAGCCCTATACCGCATGGGAATTGTATCAGCATAAAAAATTATACTTAAAGTACCGCATAGGATTAGCGGTGGTTAAATTATTATTTTTTATCAGCGTTGTAGGATTGATTGAGCTTTCGGAATTATGGGTTCGGATTTGTTGTGGTGTTATCGCGCTTGGGTTACTAGCTATCACCCGAAAAATTGCCAAGGTGGTGCGGGATAATTATGCAGATTTTAGTTATTATTTGAATCCTAAAAAGGTAAGCAGGTATTTTAATAAGCCGTTATTGCTCGAAACTTTTTATCACCAGCACCCGCTCATAAGAAACTACATGAATCAAGTCCGGAATATTCATTTGCGGGAAGTTACAATATTTGAATGCCATAAGTTAATAGATTTTTGCGCCACTTGTGGAGTATTAGATTATCCTAACGTGATTTTTCTCCCAAATCATAAAAGTGCCCCAATACAGCCACACACTGATGCGCGTGTGGCTGATGATGTTGGAGCTTCTTGCGAAGAATCGTGAGTCGCTTTTGCTAATAGGTCAACATTTTTGAGACCTAACTATAGAACTGCTCATCAGAGTTTTATTTAATTACCCGCAAATGGGAAATAGGCTTGGGATTCTCTGAAGATTCGCTGCTGCTAACGTTTTCCTTTTTTGTGGATCTTTGATCTTCCATCGGCGCGAAAGAGGTACCCTGTCCATTGTTGGGACAATATATTGCGAGAACAGAATGATATGGAATTCTTACCAGATGTGGTACCTTGTTGAACCGCAAGGTAACGGCAATATCATCCACTCCCCAATCGATATTTCCGGTGGCCGTGGGGGAAATATCTAGAATGATGATGCCATCTTTCCGAGCATATCCTGCCGGAACCATAACTCCCCGATAAAGGGTGTTGACGGTCAGGAATATTTCCCAGTCATTGGCGACCATCCACTGGTAAACTGCCTGAATCATGAACTTATTAAACGGTATGGCCGGTAATTCTTTGCTCATTGTCGCTCCTGAAAAGGGAAGTGAGGAGAAATAGATGGCAATACATAATTTCCCCTTTTACTAAAAAAATAAAAGGGGAATTGTTGTTATAATTTTTGGTTTTTTAAGGATTTAATAGCGTCCATAGCTGCCTGCTCCTTGCAGCTAAAGCTCGCGCTGCTCGATTTGCCTGCTTCAGTATCGATCCATACCCATCGATTTAATATCTCCTCATCCTCGGAGCGCATCAAGGAAATTCCCATTTCTTCGCATAAGGATATGGCTTCTGCTGGTTTAATGAATCCTAAGAATGACAATACATCATCCCAAGAAAAATCTTCGATTAATTCGTCTTTATCGATTTCCTTGATTTCAAGGGGGCATCCCAAGGCGATTGCCAAATTTTCTGCCATTTCGTGGAGAGATGAGGGGCCACCGTTGGTTGGAAAGTTGGGGTGAACGTATTGAATCAATTGACCATTAAGAATAACACCGACATAGCCAGTTCTTTTGATTTTTACTAAAATAATCATATTTTCAATTCTCCTGTCCGAAAAAGTCTACAAAGAATTTTGGGTAAATACTCAATTAACTTTAATTTGTATCAACTGTTGAGGTCTAGAAGTTTTTTATTTAAGAATCTTAATCTCATTATATGAAAGCGGCTTGAGAAAGTCAACTTTTAGAAAAAATCAAAAAAAAAGTATTGATATAGTTCCTTAAATATAATAATATTCCGC
>ERZ1669250.701-NODE-701-length-13522-cov-6.136036_pt1 | contig 13522 bp, 15 predicted proteins | sample MGYA00579295_ERZ1669250 | MGnify/ENA primary metagenome ERZ1669250 (study PRJEB41166, sample SAMN08046056) | hot springs metagenome | biome: hot spring; feature: acid hot spring; material: thermophilic sediment; isolation source: thermophilic sediment from acid...
CAGCGTGAACATATGGGCCTATCGCGAACTGGTGGGAGCGATAGGGCCAAGGCCCGCGAGTGCGGCATCTCCGTCTATGAGGTCTTCGAGCGCGGTACATCGAGCCACTGCGCCTACCACGGCGTGGAGGTCTCGCGGCATCCGCGCGGCATTGTCACGTGCCCGGTGGGTCACAGGCTGCACAGCGACCTCAACGGCGCGCTCAACATACTGAGGCGCGGCTCCGGAGTGCTGGTCCAGGGGAAGGAGAACCTCAGACTGCTCTCGTTCATCGTGGACCACAGCGGGGTCGTGCCCGCGAACCGTATAGCCTCCGCAAAGGGAGGTAATGCCCAAAGCCCTGGCACATATCCAACTTAGTCAAAAGTTGGGAAAGGAGTTATAACCTTGTGGGAGCAGAAGGATTGTGCTGTACGCTGGTTTTAGCTACTTACAGTCGCGGGTGAGAAGTTACATGGTTAATAGTGCTATCCACATGTGCAGCTTAAGCGCGGACAAAATCCCAACCCGGAGAGGGTAGTGGGATGATGAATGTATTCAAGGAGCTAAATAAAATATCTCGCCACGCTCGTCGCGTTCATCTATACGTATCAGATTTCAAGGACGCCCTCGCCACCTTCATGGGTCGCGGCCTTCTTCATCTCCGGATTTACGCGCGTAATTTCATCGATCAGCTTCTCTAGGCTGGGGCTGGACACTAGGTTCAAGAACTCCTTCAGCTCCGCCGCGTTCCTTATGACCAGACCATTCCTTTTCTTCGGCCTGCCGTCCTCACCGACTGGATTTATCTCGACTGCGAGTCTGCTCTGGGAGCCCTTGTACCCGGGCATCTTTATCACGAAGATGCCAGGTACGCTGGTCCTGAGCCTCGCCCAATCCTTACCATCCCTGAGGAATTCCCTTAGTTTCTCCTCAGTGGACGTCGACATTGTAAATGCGCGAGCGCTCCTAGATAAAAATGTGTCGATGAACGCCCACTAGGACGTGCGCCTATCTCACATTTTGACTGGGGATATGGAAAGCAAAGGCCACTACCTTCTACATGCGGAAGTGCATAGTGACCATTCCCACTGGATAGCCGGGAACAAATAGATGTTCGTGGAGCCGGCAGTTCCTGTTCAGTAGTGGGAGTATAACTCATCTGTATGCACCTTGAGCCTGCTCACCTTGTCCAGGTCTGCGCATGAGCTCGCGAGGTACCTTTGCGAGTTGAACTATAGCGCCTATCTGTATCGAGAATATCGGTAGCCCGGTATTGGGATCGTTGCCCGCATACGCCACAGCGCTCGGCTCCACTTTCACGCGCAAAATGGCGCCGTTGGCTAGCTTCAGCTCCATCCACCCACAATCCTTCACTATCTCAAAATCTATTATCTCAGGCTGGGACATCGGACTATAGTCGAAGGAATTGCCTATTAAATAGTTGGGTCTGAGCCGAACATCCTGCCACAAATCAATTGAATTATTTACAAATTTAATGATAAAGCGGAGGGCTCTACCGTTAGTTGACGTATCTGGACGCACCACAAATCGGCTTAGCCGCACAACATCTCGCACGATGTAGAAAAATATGATTTAACTATTAACATGATATTATTATTTAATTTTAGGGCACAATATTTAAAAACTCGTAGAACTTGGCGCGGTGTTATGCTCGGCAAGTATCCAGTTTTTCCACCAACCGATCAGGAGTTCCTAGATCCTCCTAGGACGGAGGAATACGACGTGGTCATAGTCGGCGCCGGAGGTGCCGGATATCACGGTGCGTTCGAGCTGAGTAAGGGCGGCCGTCGCGTGTTGATGGTGGACGATAAGGGGAACCTAGGCGGCAACTGCCTCTACGAGGGATGCATACCTTCGAAGGCCATCGCCATGACCGTGTACCTGATGGAGAAGGTCAGAGGCATACTGGAGAGCGTGGGCAGCAGGAACGCCGGAGCTCCTGCCCTCAGGGCAATCTGGGAGGACGCGGTGTCGCACAAGGACGACGTGCAGACGATAAGGTACCATCAACACATAAGGGAGATCAAGGAACATGGAAACCTGGAGTTCGTGAAGGGAATAGCCCGTGTACTGGACGAGCACAGGGTCGTCGTCGAGGATCTGGATGGCTCTTGGAGGAAGGAGGTGCGCGGAAGGAACCTGATAATAGCGCAGGGATCAGTTCCACTGAGGCCGCCGATCAGGGGATCCGAGTTGACGATAGGAAGCCTCGAACTGTTCGGCTACAGGACGAGCTTCAGGAGGATGCCTGACTCCTTGGTCGTGGTGGGCGGCGGCTACATAGGCGTGGAGGCGTCGCTGATGGCCGCCTCAGCCGGGAGAAGCGTGACCTTGCTCGAGATGCTTCCCAGCATCCTCAGCGGATGGGACGAGGATGTGGTGAATTCCATAGGTCAGGAGCTCAGCGCGCGTGGGGTCAAGGTCATGACTAACTCCAAGGTCACGGAGATTCGCTCCGAGGGCTCCCAGAAAGTGGTGGAGTACGTGCGTCCCGACGGGTCGAGGGGGACTGCGGTGGGGGACGAGGTGGTGATGGCGGCCGGGAGGATTCCATACGTGGAGGGACTGGAGCACCTGGGGATAATCCAGAACGGGCGCGCGGTGGTGGAGCCCACGATGGAGACCAAGAGGAATGGGGTATACGCGACCGGTGATCTCCTCGGTAAATTCATGCTCTTTCACGCCGCCGTGAAGGAGTCGACGATCGCCGCGTGGAACATCCTGCACGGGCATCCTGTATACGAGGTGAACTTCAACTCCATACCGCAGGCACTCTTCACGGAGCCGGAGGCCGCATACGTAGGTGTCACGCCTGCGGCCGCTAGGAAGGCCGGGATTCCGCACTCCGTGGTCAGCTACGATCTCGCCGACGACGCATATGCCCAGATAATGGGCGTCAGGAAGGGCTGGGTCAAGATCGTGGTGGAGCGCGAGACCCAGAGGATAATAGGGGGGCTGATACTAGGTGAAGCGGCATCACTCCTGATAAATGAGGTAGCACTGGCTATTGCAACTAATTCTAAGGTGAAGGATCTGGCGTTACTTGCCCATCAGCATCCAACAATATTCGAATCAATAGACCGCGCTGCCATAAGATTCTCGTTGTGAAAACATCAGTCGATCATAATCATGATTTCACTTCTCCGTTGTCGGTTCCAGACTCCTCCCCACCGGCCTTCTCCTTGTCCTCGCCTTCAGCAGCCCCAGAGATCGCCTGAAGATCTCTCACGTCCTCCTCTGATAGCACTCCGGCGGCTATCAGATTTACCAGCGCGTTGGTCGAGGCATGGCCGGAGACCCTCCCGTTCTTCCCCCGGGTCTGCCTCCATCTGAGGTATGTATTACCGCTCTTGGACTCGTATATGACGCCGAGAACGTCCTTGACGCGTACGAACGTTATGTCCCTAGCCTTATCAAGGGTATATTTGTCGGCCGCCTCCACATATATAACACCTTTTTCTCCATATCTCTCCGGAAACACCAGAAAATCGCGTTCATACTCTTCAGGTATGAACGATTTGCACGTACTCATTATCAGGAATTTCCTGAATTTATCAAGTGATACCTCCTTGTCCACCTTCAGCAGCGCCACCATGCATCATAACTGAGACGTCCTCCTCTAAAAGAATTTATGTTGATGAGGACGCTAAATTAGGTCGCGATGATGACTCTAGCCCTTGGCTTAACATGGCCGGGATCTTGAGTGCTGAGCAACTTCAGAACGTAGCTAAATATCATGCCTGTAGGCCACGTGTATTATCCTGTGAGAGCTCCCTCCACAATTCCATGTATGCCTCGAAGCTCGCGGATTTTGCGCAGTTTGAGCATATACATGAGGGGGATGACGTCTCTATGGAGCATACGTCATGGTACTCGCAGTCCTCACACGACATTTCACGTCCGCATAGCATGCACTTGAACTCAAACTCCACGGGCGCCCCATTGAGCGCACCCGATATTGCGCGCTTAATGCGCAGGAGGTCTGCTCCACGAGGGACCAAGAACCCCCTTCCAGTATCGTAGCGTACACCTGACCTCATGAGTTCTTTGAACGCCTCTGTGCCCAGCCTTGGCAGTCGCATCCATTCGTCCAGCTTCACCTTAATTGCCATGCCTCGCTACATGGTGCCTGGTCAATATAAAGATCTGGTTCACATGTCGCTTCACTCGGATTCCGGCTCCACCTCGGGGGCGCAACTTCTGTGCACCCATCTTCCACGATACCTAATGATCTCCTGACCTACCTTTATCTCACTGCCGCACTCGGGGCACACCCCTCTGAACCTAGCCTTCAATGCCCGGTATATCGTAAGCGCATATTAATAAATCTGAGTCGCGTCACGTGAGAGCTTATGCATGGATGGGAGGCTCTACGCGTGGAAGCACGTGATACATGTAGAATGTCGGCGACTTATCAGTCCAGAACATGGCCGGCACAGATAACTATTTATTGGCGCCGGTCATCGCCCACAATGTGGGACAGCGCGAGCCGAAGGTTGTCGAGAAGGCGGTGAAGCTGTTCTCCGAGCTCGATGTAGAGCTTGACAAGTTAGAGGCGAGTGTCCGTGCGTGGAGCAGACAGCTTCTGAGCCAGGCGGATAAGCTCTCCTCGGAGGCCAGGGCAAAGCTACTCGAGGAAGCGCGCGCCAAGGGCGAGGCGGAGTTGAAGGCAGCTGAGGAGGACGCATCTGCCAAGGCTGAGGAGATCCTGAGGACCGAGGAGGAGAAACTCAGATCCTTCGCCGCGGAGTTCGAAGAGAAACGCGCCATATTGGTCGAGCGTGCACTCAAGATTCTCATCCCCAATGGAAGGGGAGAGGAGTGACCCTTGCCGCGGCTGACCGAGTACGAGGATGACGTGTACGCGATAACCAAGGCATACTTCATTAGGGGCACGCTGCTGGATAGGACCTTCTTCAAACTGGCCGTGGGCTTCACGAGCGTAGAAGAGCTCTCCGAGAGGCTCAGGTCCACGCGCTACGCACAATCCCTCGGGAACGAACGGATCTCCCGGGCGAAGGATCTGGAGAAGATACTCATGGGAAGCCTGATGGACCTTCACTATCGTCTGATGCGCCTGTACTCCGGAGATGGGGTGCTCACAGCTCTCTTCGAGCGGTACACGTCCTGGGATGTCAAGGCTGTGCTGAGGGGTAAGGCAGTTGGGCAGGCCTACGAGCAGATACTGGATGGGCTCTACATGAGGGCCGAGGAGCTGCTCGGAAGGCGCGACCTGGTCGTTAGGGCGGCCGCCGCCAAGGACCTCGGGGGTGCCGTGATGGGCCTCTCGGGCACGGAGTACTACGACGTGGCGCAGGAGGGTCTCAAGATCTACGAATCCACGGGGGATCCCGCGTCCTTCGATATAGTGGTGGATCGCTTCACGATCGGCGGTATCGCCCGCATCGCGATCAGAGGCGGGGAGGATGAGGACACATATGTTGGCAGACTCGTGCTCTCAATGGTGGACGAATACAACTTGGGGCTTGCGCTCAGGCACGCGTCGATAGGCCTCCCGGCGACGCAGGCCTCCCAGCTCCTGATAACGGAGGGTAATCTATACCTGTCTCCGGATCCACTGAGAAGACTGATGTCTGAAGGGGCACCTCCTGCGTCCTATGCCGACGTGTTGAGAAGGACCCCCTATGGCGCATATCTGAAGGGCGACGACGCGAACGCCGTGGTCAGCTCCGTGATCTCCTTCAGACTTCATACTGCTGATGGCGCGTGGGCGGCCGCCGCCATGGAGCCTCCGGTGCTGGCCGCCCTGGTCTTCCTCGTCGAGAACGAGGTTCGCAATCTGTCCGCGATCGCGTTCGGGATAGAGAACGGGGTACCCAAGGACGACATATATGCCCTATTAAGATTCCCAGAGTGACATCCATCTACCACTGGAACCTGTGGGCTGGAACAGCTTCCCCTTCCCCTCGTAGAACCTTATGAACCACTCATACGCGTGGAGCCTTACTCAGGGCCTCACGCGATACCACGGCGCGCGGCATTAATCGCAGTCGCCAACCTCAGCTCCACCCTCTTGCCCCTCATTGAGATGGGCTGGAACAGCTTCCCCTTCCCCTCGTAGAACCTTATGAACCACTCATACGCGTGGAGCCTTATGTCCTGTATGTACACCATCAGGCCCTCGAGCGCCGCCACCCCAATGTTACCCAGTATCCAACCAGTATATCCCACGGCCGCCGCGGCGCCGGCCACGCCCGCAGGGTAGAACATATCGACGATGTAGAGCAGCGCTATGTGCACCATCAGCAGCACTGCGAGCCTGAGATAACTTATCGAGTTTGATATTATCTCTATCACGTTCACCAACCAGTCTATGACGCTCTCCATGTAATTGCTCTCCATGGCCTTAGTGACGATCATGCCTATGGATCCCGCCAGCACTATTGGCAGCGTCACATGGCTTATCGTCTCGGTCGTCACGCCCAGCGGCGTCATCACTGGCCCCATGACTGCGCTGAAGCTGTACCCCGACATTATGAAGGCGTAGCCCCAGAAGAGCGCGGATATGTAGAACGCGTAGACCGGTATCCGCTGGATAGCCGCATACTTAAGTCCACGGGCCCTCGCCTCCTGGTAGAATCCGAGCGTGTACGCGGAAAGTATGTGCCCCACTCCTATCAGCAGCGCTAACACTAAGAGGAGGTCCACCACATACGCGCTGTTCACGGTGACTACGTCGTGGGCCGGTATTATCGGAACCGGTATTCCGTAGAGCCTGCTCACCCCTATGAGGTGCCAAAGCTCCAGTCCGAAGACCTCGCCGTCCAGCACCCCCATTATGGCCGCTCCGACGCCGAACGAGATTATCAGGTTCCCCCATCTCCTCAGGCTCTCGTAGCCCCTGAGCCTTAGTATTAGTCCCAGTATAATCAGCAGGATTCCATGTCCCAGATCCCCGAACATGAAACCGAAGAAGGTGGGGAACACGAATGAGATTATCGTGGTCGGGTCGACCTCCCTCTTGGAGGGCGGTCCCTGCTGCAGGGTTATCTCCTCGTAATTGGCGCTGTACCTGTTATTCCTGAAAATTCCGGGCTCGTCGCCGGTCTGCTCCTCCACCCCCACCAGATATCCGCTGAACTTTCTCCTGAAGTCCTCCAGCATTCCCGAGGGGACGTAGCCCTCGACTATCGCGACCCGCTTCAGGTTGCTCGACCTCATGCGCGCAGTCTGTGCCCTCGCCAGCTCCACCGCCTCCAGCAGCTCCTCGATGTTCCTACCCTTCTCCTCCGCGAGCGCCTTCACCCGCTTCGAGATCTCCTCGACCTCTTTCCTCGCCGCCTCCAGCTCCTCCGATATCCTCCGGTAGGCCTCGCTCGGCACGCTCGGATAGCCCTCCGGCAACCTCAGGTAGGAGACCTCGAATGCCCTGACCGCGCGTTCCACGTAGTCCGCGTTCTCCCTGAGCGCTATCACGGCGCACAGCGCGCTCCTCACATCCAGCGGCTCGCTGTAGAGGGCGCCCTTGTCCCCCACGCTCCTGGCTATCTCCGCCACGTCCTTTCTATCAGCCACGAATAATTCCACGTAAAGCCTGCGCAGGCTGGCTAGGGAACTGAGGTCCAGCTCCAGCCTGGAGAACGCGCCCACCGTCGCGTGGAGCCTCTCCAGCGACTCCTCGCGCTTGCTGGCCTGATCCAACTCGTCCATCAGCTTCCTCATTTCCCCGGCGTCCGCCTCCTCGCGCGCCTCCAGCTCCGCCACTAGCCCCGAGAGATCAGCGGCGCTTATCACTGTCCTCTTGCTCGGCGGATATCCCTCGCGGAACGAGTCCATCACGCCCACGTCCTTCTTCAGGTGTAGCCTATCAGCCAGCGAGAGGAGCCTGGAGTACATTTCGTCCACGCGCTGGGCCAGCGCGTAGTCCAGGAACTCCTGGCTCTCCTCAGCGAAGTGAAAATATTCGAAGGATACCAGGTCTGAGACGAACCTATCCAGTTTTTCCCTGCTCGTCGCCAGGACAACGCGCTGACTGCGCTCGACGGGCACGCTGGAGGCTTAGTTCTATCGCATTTTAACTTTTTTATAGAGGACATCGCGATAGCCAAGCGTGAGGGTAGTCGCCATAGGCGACAAGATATTCGTCAACGCATTTCGGTTGGTAGGGGCGGATGGGATAGAGGTGTCCGGCCCTCGCGAGATGCTAGAGGAGCTCCGGCGTATTCTGGACTCAGGGAACGTCGGGCTCATCCTCCTGAGCGATGACTTCGCATCGCAGATAGAACCCGAGCTTGCCGTTATAAAGGGGAAGTACGCGGTGCCGCTCATCTACGAGCTTCCGTCACCCGGCGGCAGCCCGAGGGAGATCGACTACATGGAGATGGTGAAGGAGATGATGGGCTCATGAGCTCCGGCACCCAGCAGCAGACGGGAACAGAGCGCGGACCCTCAGTAGTCGATGACGTGGTGGACCTGGAGAAGAAGAGGATAGAGGAGCTGGTGTCGTCCGCCGAGTCCGAGGCCCTTGAGAGAATACGCGTGTCCAAGGAGGCTACACTCAAGGAGCTCGAGGAGGTCAGGCGCGAATACGCGACGAAGATCGAGGGCGCCAAGTCCAGGCTCCTCGGAATGGCCGAGATCAGGGCCAGGGGCGAGCTCCTCAGGATCATGGACGAGAAGTCCGAGGATATCATGAGGGAGGCAATGTCAAGGATATCTGCCATGCCCCGCGACTCCGACTATGAGAAGATATTTCTGGCGCTCCTCGAGGAGGCCTCAGTTGCCGTGGGCTCCCCGGAGCTCGTGGTCAGGCCGGCTGCGCCCGATGCCGCGCTCGCCAAGAAGGTGCTCACCAGGGCCTCCCGCACGAAGCGCTTCAGGGGCGTCTCGCTGAAGCTCTCGGACGAGGTCGTGGAGTCCGTCGGCGGCCTCGTGGTGTCGAGCGCTGACGGGAAGGTCTCCTACGATAACACGTTCGAGGCCAGGTTGGCTAGGTATCGGGAAACTATTAAGAGCGCAATAGCGGATGAGTTGAAGGGGGGTAAGTGATGTCATCGCAGGGGAGGATAATCTGGGTCAGCGGCCCGGCGGTGAAGGCCGACAACATGTCGGGAACTCGCATGTATGAGGTCGTCAACGTCGGCGAGGACAGGCTCGTGGGCGAGGTCATAAAGCTCGAGGGGGACACCGCGTTCATACAGGTGTACGAATCCACCAGCAACATAAGGCCGGGTGAGCCCGTGGAGAGGACCGGCCGCCCTCTCTCGGTCGCGCTGGGTCCGGGCGTCATAGGCAGCATATTCGATGGACTGCAGAGACCGCTCAACCGCATAGCCGAAATGGTGGGGCCATTCGTCAAGAGGGGCGTTTCCGTCGAGAACATACCCATGGACAGGAAGTGGCACTTCGTGCCCACGGTCAAGGCCGGCGATGAGATCGGTGCCGGCTGGATACTCGGCACCGTTCAGGAGACCCCAATCCTAGAGAACCGCGTCTTGGCACCGCCGGATCTTCCGCGCTCCAAGGTCACGTCCGTGGAGCCTGAGGGGGACTATGACCTAGAGCATCCCATAGTGACCGTCGAGGGTCCAGGGGGAAAGCGCGAGCTCAAGCTCTATCACTACTGGCCGGTGAGGCAGAAGAGGCCCTATCGCGCGAGGCTTCCGCCGAACGTGCCGCTCATAACAGGTCAGCGCATACTGGACACGTTCTTCCCGCTCGCTAAGGGCGGGACGGCCGCGATCCCCGGCGGTTTCGGCACGGGCAAGACCGTCACCCTTCACCAGATAGCTTCATGGGCCGACGCGAAGGTTGTGGTCTACGTGGGATGCGGGGAGAGGGGGAACGAGATGACCGAGGTCCTGGTGAGGTTCCCGGAGCTCAAGGATCCGTACTCAGGGAGGCCCCTGATGGAGAGGACCGTCCTGATAGCCAACACGAGCAACATGCCCGTGGCGGCAAGGGAGGCCAGCATCTATACGGGGGTGACGATCGCGGAGTACTACAGGGATATGGGCTACGACGTGATAATGGTGGCGGACTCCACGAGCAGGTGGGCCGAGGCACTCAGGGAGATCAGTGGCAGGCTCGAGGAGATGCCAGCGGAGGAGGGATTCCCGTCTTATCTCGCCTCTCGCCTGGCGGAGTTCTACAAGAGGGCCGGCAGGGCCGAGGTACTCGGGGAGCCGTCCAGAATAGGGTCCGTCAGCCTCGCGGGCGCAGTATCTCCGCCCGGCGCGGACTTCACGGAGCCCGTCACGACGCATACCCTCAGGTTCGTGAGGGTCTTCTGGGCGCTCGACACAGCGCTTGCGTACTCGAGGCACTATCCGGCAATAAACTGGATAATGAGCTACTCCGGCTATCTGGATTCCGTGCAGGGCTGGTGGGAGTCCAACGTGGACAAGGAATGGAGGTATCTGCGCGACAGGGCGTACGAGGTCCTGCAGAGGGAGGATGCGTTGAAGGATATAGTGAGGTTGCTGGGGCCCGAGGCGCTCCCGGACGAGGAGAAGCTCGTCCTGGACGTCGCGAGGCTGATGAAGCTTGGCTTCCTGCAGCAGAACGCGTACGACCCCGTGGACAGCTACGCGAGTCCAAGGAAGCAGGTGGCCCTGCTCAGGCTGTTCGTGGAGTTCTACAACAGGGCACTGGACGCCATCGAGAAGGGCGCGAAGATAGATGACGTGCGCGCGCTGAAGACAGCGTCCCTTCTTCCCAGGCTCAGGTATGAGGTCCCGGAGGACCAGCTCGGAAAACTCGAGGAGGTCGAGAGGCAGATGCGTGCCGAGTTCGACGCGCTTCTCTCGGAGGTGGCGAAGGAAGTTGTCTAGTTCCAGCTGGGGCGGCGTCGAGTACAGCAGCATAAGGGAGATCAGGGGACCCCTCCTAGCGGTCGAGGGCGTCACCAGGGCCGCATACGACGAGCTCGTCGAGATTGAACTATCGAGCGGTGAGAGGAGGCTCGGCAGGGTCTTGGAGACGGGAGTGGGGCTGGCTATAGTGCAGGTGTTCGAGGGAACCTCTGGTCTATCGACCAGCGGAATAAAGGCCAGGTTCCTGGGAAGGGCGCTCGAGATGCCGGTCTCGCCGGACGTGGTGGGCCGCGTCTTCGATGGGCTCGGAAGGCCCCTGGACGGGCTTCCCGCGCCTGTCGGCGAGGAGAGGCTCGACGTGAACGGATCCCCGATAAATCCCGCCAGCAGGGAATACCCGGAGGACTTCATACAGACAGGGGTCTCCGTGATAGATGGAATGCTCACCCTGGTCAGGGGACAGAAGCTCCCCATCTTCTCCGGATCCGGGCTTCCCCATAACCTCCTGGCGGCGCAGATAGCTAGGCAGGCCACGGTCAGGGGGAGCGAGGAGTTCGCTGTCGTATTCGCGGCCATAGGCGTCCAGCACGATGAGGCCGAGTTCTTCCGCAAGTCCCTCGAGGAGTCGGGTGCCCTGAAGAGGAGCGTGCTCTTCCTGAACCTGGCGGATAATCCAGCCATGGAGAGGATAATGACGCCCAGGGTAGCGCTCACCGTGGCGGAGTACCTCGCGTTCGAGCTCGACATGCACGTACTGGTTATCCTGACGGATATGACGAACTACGCCGAGGCACTCAGGGAGATCAGCGCCGCTCGTGAGGAGGTACCGGGCAGGAAGGGCTATCCCGGATATCTCTACACGGACTTGGCGACTATATATGAGAGGGCCGGCAGGATAAAGGGGAAGAAGGGATCCATAACCCAGCTTCCCATACTCACGATGCCCAGCGACGACATAACTCATCCGATCCCGGACCTGAGCGGCTACATAACGGAGGGACAGGTGGTCCTGAGCAGGGAGCTCTACAGGAAGGGAATATACCCACCGGTCGGAGTTCTGATGAGCCTGAGCAGGCTCATGAAGGATGGAATAGGCGAGGGTAAGACCAGGGGGGATCACTCGGAGGTCAGCAACCAGCTCTACGACGCCTACTCCAGGGCGGTGGACCTGAGGGCTTTAGCCGAGATCATCGGAAGAGGAGGGCTCTCCGAGGTCGATCTGAAGTACCTGGAGTTCGGCGACGCCTTCGAGCGCACGTTCCTCAGCCAGCCCTACACCGAGAACAGGAGCATAGAGAGGACGCTGGACCTGGCCTGGGAGGTGCTCTCGGTGCTCCCGGAGTCCGAGCTCACAAAGATAAAGCGCTCCAACATAGAGAAGTACTATCGGGGTAAGCAGGGCCAGACGGCGAGCCCGACGGCGGGTGCAGGGGGCAGATGAGCTCCCTCAGGAACGTCCAACCCACGAAGCTCCAGCTCATAAATCTCAAGAGGAACGTCGCGGTCTCCAGGCGTATCCATAAGATATTGGAGGATAAGAAGGAAGTTCTGATAAGGGAGCTCAACGAGAACGTTGAGAAGGCGAAGAGCATTAGGCACAAGCTCTCCGAGGATCTACTCGGCACATATGCGCACCTGCTCAGGGCGTACGTTGACATGGGGTCTACGAAGCTCGACAGCATAGCTGGATCCTCCAGGGCTCGGCTGGACGTGGACGTCAAAGTGAAGAAGGTGATGGATGTTCGCATTCCAGTACTGATAATGGGCAGCGCCGGATCCGCGGCGCGCTACGGCGTAGTGGACACGAGCCCGGAGCTGGACGAGGCCGTGAGGAGGCTCTCCTCATCGCTTGCCGATATCCTGAAGGCCGCGGAGGTGGAGAATACTATTTTTCGCATAGCGGCGGAGTTGAAGAGGACGCAGAGATTGATAAACGCGTTAGAATATATAATAATACCTAGATATGAAGAAAATATAAAGTTTATCTCAATGGTCCTGGAGGAGCGCGAGCGCGAGGAGTTCATCAGACTGAAGAAGCTTAAATATGTCATCGAGGAGAGGCGTTCCGGGAGGTCGGAGTGATGAGCGCGAGCACCGACTCGAACGGTGGCAGATCAGAGGTAGATGAAGCGTTCAACGGTGTAGCCGAGGAGGTAAAGAAGGCGTCCCAGGCTCAGATGGATTCCATACATGGCCGCTTGGAGGAGATCCGCGAGAAGTACAGAAGGGCCCTGGCGGAGATCCAAGGATAGATCAGAATTCGGCTAGTCTTAGCGTCACAAGGTAAACATTGGTCGTGGAATTTCGTGGACCGATCCGACGGCCCGATGGAGCCCTCAGGTGTTACCTATCCTGTCCAAGCTCTTTTCTCAGGGATGAGAGCAGCCCAGCATGCCTACCCTCATCCTCAGATATCATCCTGAGGAGCTCGGATACGAGCTTGGATCCGGCGCCACGGAGCTCATACGCTGCTATGCAGGCTGGCATCGAATACTCCTCGCCCGCCGCGTATTCAAGCTGGTCCATTTCATCGTAGCCAGTCATCAATGCATCAAGGTTCGACACGCGCTCCGCTGCCTCAACCTCGGAGCTCCAGGCGACGCCCATTAGTTTCTGGCACTGCTCGCGGGTGCAATGCTCCCCGGATCCTAGGGCTTCAAGTACCCTCCGCGCTGTCGGCGGAGATGAACTCGAGCACGGCCTTCAAGGCGCGATCTTTCACGCTGCTAGCTGCTCTTCCATAC
>ERZ1669250.702-NODE-702-length-13486-cov-14.643437_pt1 | contig 13486 bp, 17 predicted proteins | sample MGYA00579295_ERZ1669250 | MGnify/ENA primary metagenome ERZ1669250 (study PRJEB41166, sample SAMN08046056) | hot springs metagenome | biome: hot spring; feature: acid hot spring; material: thermophilic sediment; isolation source: thermophilic sediment from acid...
TATAAATCTCAGTGTTGATAAGAATGTGATATTATGAAAAAATATATGATCAAATCAAAAGATGGAAAATCATTTGAAGTTAGATCTTTATCAGAAAAATTCTCTAAAGAATTTTATGATTTGCAACGCAGATTATATAAAGAGGGATTGCCAGATTTTAGAAACAAGCAAACGTATGAAGAAATATTGAATTTTATTAAAAGAGCAGAAACAGAAATCAAAAAACATATGAGAATATCGCTTGTATTATTTGATGGCAAAAAAGCCATAGCACATGTCAATATTTCTAGATGGTTAAAAGATGGAATAACCGGAGATTTGTATATTTACATAGATAAAGAATATAGAAATAGAGGCATTGGTAAAGCATTAATAGGTTTGATTTTGGATTTAGCAAAAAAAGATAAATATGAAACTGTGGTATTGGAAGTTGATAGCAACAATAAAACAGCAATACAACTATATAAGAAAACAGGCTTTGTTGTTTTTGGTGTTCTGCCAAAAGCATATAAATTGAATGGAAAATACTATGACGATGTTTTTATGTATAAAAAAATTTGAGAGATTTTTCTTTTTAAATAAGCCTATTCGTATAATTTATTTCAAGCCATATGTTTCTTTTAGTTCCTCAATGAATTCTTCAATGTTTGGTTTTTTAACAGTTTCTTTTGAATTCTTGTTTTTCAATATTTCTACTGCTTCGCTTTCATCTTCAGTCAAGAACGCATAACAATTAGGGCACAAATATTTTATCTTGGCGTTGTCTTCTGGGTCAAAATCTGTTGATTCCCAGTCAAGATGCTCTCCACTGTCATCAACATTGTCAACTTCCGCAAGCCAAGCTTCTTCCGCAATTACACTTTCAATATTTTTGTGGCATTTCCAACATTTCATTTTTTCACCAATATTAGAATAGAAACTAAGTTTAAATAATATTTACAAAAGAATAAAACACACAATCTATTAGTTTGCTATTTTCTTAGCAAACCTTTCATCATTTTGTCAGTTTGTTCTTCAAGTTCTTTTTTAGTTTCTTCATAACCATATACTTTCAAAGCATCATGGACGCTTCTGTATACGCGATTATCTTTAGCCATTTCAACCAGTTTTCTTTGAATTTCCAATTCTTCTTGATCTGTTGTCAATCGCGAAGCTAGTTCTGTGATAGCTTCTGCTACAGTTCTTCCGCCTCTGTCAATATCTTCTTTTGTTTTGGCAAAAAGCAATGAGAACGGTTTTTCAATCGGAGTGAAATATTCAGCTGTTTTTTCAACTGATATTTTTCTCACAATTTCCAAGTTCAAGATTGTAGGATCTGTATTTTCAAGAACGTCCAATATTTTCATTACTATGTCTTTCACTCTGTGTTCTTTATAGCAAGCCAAAAACGGTCCTCTCGCACCCAACGAATAAATAAATTCTGGAACTATCTCCTCCAATGTTTGTATATCATTGTTTTTCTTTAACAAATCAAAAAGTTTAATTATGCTATCTGTATTTCCGTTTACTAATATGCTTTGAATAGCAGATGTAGTCGAAGTTGTGTATACATCTGTTGTTGGAACTTTTTCGTAAAAAATATTTTCATAAGAGTTTGTGTGTTCGTGCGTTTTTTCTTCCTTTTCTAGCTTAAGCAAATCGGCTCTGTTGTTCTTTTCTATGTAGTCAAGCAAAGCGGGAATTACATTTGTCCTTTCAGCTAGAATGTTTATTACATGTGTTTTTACTGAATAATCGGTATAATCTTTTTCGTCTTCTCCTAGCTCTCTATGTTTTGTTTCTCCTTCTATTCTGAGAATTTCCGGATCTTTCAACAGGTTTAGCATTATTATGACATCTTGATCGCTTCCTTTTTCAGACAATTTGTACGCAAAATTATCGCTTCCTTTTCCAAGCGAGAAATAATCTACAGATTTATTATTTGCTATATACGACATTAAATTATGTTCAGCAACGGTTTGAATGAAAGCGTTTGCCACTATTCCATCGCCAACTTTTTCAGTTAAGATTTCTGGGCGATTTTCTATTATAAAATTAAGCAAATTAACAACATTTTCATAATCCAATTTTTGCTCTTCTGTGATTCTCACAACCTTTATATCTTCCCGTATTACTGAGTGGCTGGCAAACTCGTTTACTATTTTTGGTATTATGTCAAAATTGCGAGTTTTTTCTATATTGTCCAGCAAAATTTTCCTCTCTGAGGCTGTTCCCTTCTCAGCAATATAAACAGCATATTTTTCATATTCATTTTGATTTTTAACCGCTACGTTCATCCAATCACGTATTAAATATTGCACATAAAAATATTTAAATATTTCCTTTAAACAGAAAAATTTAAAAACATTGAAAAGTAATATATGGAGTGGGAAGATGGGAAGGTTTTTTAAACCATCTGAATTAAAATCGCTGTCTAAAATTTTAGAGAGCGGGGAAGAAGTTATAGCAGTTGGTCGCCAGCACAGGTTGAGCAAATTTATTGCTCCATCTATAACACTGGCTACAAGCAAAAGGCTTATAATAATTAAAAGAGACACGCTTGGAATAAGGTCTGATATGCACTTCATACCTTACGAGCACATAGTAAGCTTCAGGCTTGTACACGGCTTTGTCTTCTCGTCAATAAAGCTAAGGCTTCTTGGAGCATCAAAGCCTAACGAGCATGCAGTTACAAGCCAAGAAGAAGACGAAACCGAAATATTAGGGTTGAGAAAATCAACAGCAAGTATTTTGGCTAACAGGCTTAGCCTAAAACTTCACGAGACAATAGAACGCGCGTCGCCAGGAGAAACGATTATAGAACGCCATTCGCCAGTTGTAAACATTTTTGTATCAAACGAGAAAAGAGAAGAAAATGAACAAAATAATAAAATGTTGAGTTTGCCACCAAGTGAAGATGAAATGAATAGAAAACTAAGTGCAGATATAACAAACTTAATCAGAGAAGAAAACGAAGACAAAGCAGACGATGTGAGTTTTTCTTTTATAAAATAAAATTAAATGCGCACAAAGCAAACCTTGTTTCATTAAGAAACAAATGATCTCAAAAGAGATCATCTGGTATGCTTGTGCGCAATTATATTAAAATATTATACCTTAAATTTGTTTTATTGAACAACACCAACATATGTTGATGTATATCCAATTATATTGCTCGGGTCTGTTGCTAAATACGCTATTATCATTAATCCAGTATTTCCAAAGGCTTGGTATGCAGACAATGACAGCGGAATAAAATCGCTGTAAAATTCATTTGTTGTGCTGTATGTTTCTGTTATGTTTCCGTGCACATCAGGACCATATATCTCCTCGACTATTGTATTACTTGTTGGGTAGTATGCCATTGTTATTGGTGCGGAAGAATATGATGTTATTGGATTTGTTAAATTCATTTTATAAACACCAGTCCAATATGCTTGTCCAAATTGAATTACTCCACCACTACCAAACACATAAATTCCATTATATGGCGCTTGATTCGAACGTAATTGTGGTCCAGTTGAAATTTGAGAATTATTAAATCCAACAGAATCTACAGATCCTGTGTACATATAACTCATTCCTATTGTGTATGCTATATTTGGCTTTATGTTTTGGACAAGCGTTATATAATACCAAGTATTATTTATTGGAACAAGTTGCCAATTTGCTGGGATGTTAGAGTTGTATGTTGAGAATATACCCGATCCAGGCGTATAACTCATTCCAGGATTTGTTAGCATATAATCCGGGCTATATGATAAATATGATGTATATGCTGTATTGCCCACTGGCAAGAAATTCAAATACACAGTTTGAGCGTTTCCAGCGTTTCCAATGTTCAAAGTTATAGATGTTTGTGTATAGTTTGCTATGAAAACGTCAACTGGGGTTCCACCATTTTGAATTGTGTTTCCAACAGTAACAACCAAATTAGAATATGGATTTGTTGGATAGAAGAAAGTTGTGTTTGGTAATGCAAAGTAAACTTGTGCCCCAGGAACAAGAGGCTTGTTCAACGTATATTCCAATGTTATTGGTTTGGAAACATGATAATTGAAGTCAATATTCGAACCGTATGTGTAGGTAAGTGATGGTGTTGTTACGTATATTTCACCATTGCTTGTCTGTATTGTATTTGGCGATATAGTTACTGTGTAGTTTTCACCTTTCAACACTGGGACTTGTATTGAAAATGGTGTGTTAGATGTTGTGATTGTAATTGTATTCTTAGACGTATAACCATCTATACTCATATTTGAAAAATTATAAGTTAGTGTTATTTGAGTGTTAGGAGGAGCACCAGATATAGTTATTGTTGCGTTGCCAACATTTGAAGATAAATTCATAAATTCTCCTACTGCAGGTATTGATCCTACTGTATTATTAGTTTTAATTACGTGAACAATCAAACCTGGCTGTTCCGGAAGAATGTCGATAATTTTAGTGGGCGAAGAAAACGGTGCAGTGATGTTCGGTGTATATTCACGCAGTTGTATTTCCTCCAAATTAAATTCTGGAAGTAGCATTGGAAAACCTTGTGTAAACATCATATACTCATAATAGTTATTTACTTTTCCTAAATATACCAAGTCATCTAAATTATCATAACCAGTATATAAACCTCTTCCACCACCCCATGGTTGTGATCCGATTACATGTTGGACCGTTTTGAATCCAAATAAATATCTATCACTATTTTGAAGTTGATTAAAATATGTTTGATTTGATATGGCTTTTTGTATTTGAGCTTGTGTAAAATTATTCCACGGTGGCAACGGATTTGAAGTGACAAAAACTAAACAACCGGTAGCAATATAATTGCCATATTGCCCAAGCACGTTATGACCACATATTGGCTGTCCGTTTCCGCTTATGAAATATTCTGCATTTAACACTTCATTTGTTTTTGGTAAATTAATGTTTGAAGTGGAATGTGAATACAAAAATACCATGATAAGTGCCACTAAAGCTACAACCGATATAATAATCATAACCTCTATGGCGACTTGAAGTTTCATCAAATATAGTAAATTTTTAAAATTTAAAAATAAAATAAGCGATATAAGAATGTTTGTTGAAATGTGCTCAAATGACGAGTTTCTTTTTAGTGGAGAAACTATAACATCGCCTGCAAGAATTAAAGAAAAATTTTATAAAGCTTGAAATTTAATAAATATTATGAGGGATATGATATGCCATATGTAAAGATTTTTATAAACGATGAAATTGCTAATAATTTGTTAAATAAAGAGAAAAGAGACAAGGCAATAGATTTGCTCGTTAAAGGATTAAAAGAAGAGCTCTCTAATTATGATTATATAAAAGATGTGAACCACAAAAAAGTTTTAATCTCTAACCATAACACAACCAATGAATATAGATATTATAAAAATAGAGGAAACTTTAAAGTTGTGATTAAAGATTATACAGATGGAAGACCAGATTATGTTAAAATATCGCCTGAAGATGTTAAAAAATTAAACGATTTTGGAGACAGTTGGAGTCGTATGATAGATAGTGAAAAAGATGAATGGCTTTCTAAAAATTTTAATATACTGGAAATTCACGCATTTTTAAGATACATGTTTCAAAAACTTGACGAATATGAAATTATGAATTTATTAAAAGATGATTTTATATGAAATTGGATAAAGTTCGTGCTTTTGAAAAGCTGTTTATGTTCAGTGGAACTTATTTATTTATAAATAAAAAATTAAAAGGTTTTGATAATGTGCTAAATTACTTTATAGAAAATGGCTATATAACTGAAAAAGAATCTTATGAAAGCATAGAAAGAGTAATGCGACGAATATATCATAGTGTTGGATATACAAAGAGAGAACAGGAAAAAATTAAAAATTACGTTGACAATCGATTATTTGAGCTTTTGATGATAAATTATAAGGAATATAATACAGAAAATTTAGGCGATTTGTATTTTATTGAAGAAAATTTATTTAGGATAATAAAAATTGTTCAATTGTTATTGTTTGTTTTCGATGAACCTAAAATAAATTTTATATTGAAAACAATAAAAGAAATAACGCCATATAACGATCATGGCGATTTCAGTATGTTTGTGAAAGGGAAATTGACTACGTATAGAAATTCTTATGCGACACCAGACGAAAAGCTTGCTTGCGATTTTATAGACAACTTTCTTATCAATAACTGGAATGATTATGCTAAATCAACTTTAATTTCTAGCAAATTGTTCAAAGATGATCAAATTTAAACTATATTTTATATAATTAGTTGATTTTATGGCAAATAAAAGAAGGACCGCTTTAAGAAAAATAAATGTTAGCAAAAACAAACAAGAAGAAATCTATAAATTAATACTTGCGAGCTTTATTATAACAGCCATAATGATAGTTTTTGTCGCATTTTTGAGCGCAACTGCTTATCGCAATGAGCAAAACGAAATAAACTCCATCCAGCAAAGCCTTCTTCCTAAGCCTCTTGTGATAAATCCTGTATTAGAAACATATGAAATTCATATCGCGCCAAGTATAAATGGAGAAGTTTGCACAGCTACAGTTAATAATACCTGCATTCTGCGTGAAGCTGGAGCGAAGCAAGTGAATATTTTTGATATGAATATAACGTATTCAGGAACGTATACGATGGACGTTTTTATAAATCCGCCAGCGAAGGTTTCTTTGAAAATGATAATAAACTACGAAAATCAAACTGAAAATATAGTTACTTACAAAAATCTCAGTGGGTTGACTGTTTTTTCAGGTCCTCAAGTTCCTTCTCATCTTGAAATGATATTCTCGAATGAAGGAAACACAACAGCCACAGGTTATCTAAGAATAACTGAAATGCCAAAATAACTTCATTTTCAATGATGAAGTTAATGTTAAACCATGAATGTTTAAGAGCCGTTTAATATTTTATATAATAACACAGTGTTTGGTGCTGTTCTAGGTGTTTTGCTCAAGTAAAATCCAGTCACAGCAACATAATTTGTTTCTGTGGTTCCAGCAATGTTAAAAACAACCCGTACGCTCACATTTTTACATAGAAAGTCTTGCAATGGTATTGATTCGTTTTCAAATGTTGTTGGACCACCATTTGGTCCCGCATACGTATTAAAATATGCCAATTCTTTCGGAGTTCCGTTTTCCAATATTTCTAGATAAATTTCCCCGTTTTGCGGGCTTATAAGTTTGAAATTCAAATAAGGCTCTGTGACTTTAAACGGCATGGATGTCAAGTTTCCTGGTGCAACAGCAATTCCCTCTTCAAAAGTCGTCGCCATAAATGTATTGTTTCCATAGTTATTCCAAGGAATTCCATAATAATCGTTATGTTTGTTTAGGAAGGTTATGTTTAACGGATGAGTACCAAATCCTGCGTTTGTAACAATCCAGCCAGCATATGTTCCAGTTGAGAAATTGCCATTAAATATTGGCTCTATGTTATTCGTTGCTTCTATACATACAGGTTTTGATGGAGCACTTTCATTTACTGTGACATTTTGAGTTTTGGTGATATTTGGTTTAGAAATAGATGTGTTTGTTTGTGTTGTTATGTTGATTTTTGTTGGATTGACTGTTGGTGTAGTAATATATTGATGCGAAATCTTATTGTTTACAAAATATATCGATAAAGCAATTATAACCGCAAAAATTACAACAACTATTGTTAAATTTCTATTCATAATAATTTATGATTGATTTGGTTTAAAAAGGCAAATATTTAGCCCCAAGAGGATTTGAACCCCTATTTCTGGGTCCAAAGCCCAGCGTGCTTAGCCATTACACCATGGGGCTATGTTCTGAATGAGCGTTCATGTTATTGTATTAAAATACACAATTGATTTGTTTAAAAAGCAAACATTTTATAAACCTAAATGTTATAATATAACTATGAAAATATTGGCAGTATCTGACATACATCAGTCTTTTAAAACGCATGATGGAAGAGACGAAAGCCATAATTTTGAAAAATTCTTGGAAGTTATAAAAATCGAAAAGCCAAAATTGGTGCTAATTTGTGGCGATACTGAAGATGTTTCAGATATTGATATGCGCGCATTGAAAAAGTTATCTCACATGTTGGATTTCAAAACTTTCATTATTTTAGGCAATCATGACAATAAATCTGTTATAAAAAGAAGTGGAATGCTTCTAAACGGTCTTGATAGTTTTAACAACATTTCGATTGCTGGAATTAACGGTATTACAGCGCCAGTTCATTATAATAACGTGCTGACATTCGCTGAAGACCGCTTGTTTAACGAAGCCAAACGCATAAAAAGAGAATTAGATGAAAAAATGATTGATTTGGACATTTTGTTAACACATGAAATGCCTAAAATACATGCTGGATATGAAAGAGATTTTTACAATGAAAGAAGTTCTTTTATATTTTCTGATATATTATACTTACTCAAACCAAAATTAGCAATAAGCGGTCATTTGCATGGCAATAAAACGCTGATTGCAGAGTACGAATATGGTATAGTTGTCAATTTAGGAGCGTTTGCAGAAGGACATTACGCTATTATTGAAGTTGAAAACAACCCATTTACTATTAAAAGAATAAAACCTGTAAAGTTTGCGTAATTATTTTGTGGTTTGTTTCGCTTTTGAGGATTCAGCTATTTTTAATTGTTCATCAAGTTTTGAATTAAATTCATTCTTTACAAAATCTTCTATTTCAACGTTTTCGTTGCTTATAAGATTCTTAACATATTCGAATTGCTTTTCCTTTGGAAATAGAACTATTATTGTCCTGTAAAATTTGTCTATTTTTTCATTATCAGTTTCTATGTAATAAATGTAAGCATCCGCAGAAAATCTATCCACAAATTTATTATAAAGTTCTTTCCAGCGTTGAAAAGGCTCGTCCATAGGCATTGATAATTTGTAGACTTTGTTTTTTGCAAATTTCCAAATGAAAACTATTCCGTCAATATCGTCTTTTGGCATAACAGTTAGATTATGATAAAGTTTTTTCTGGACTTCGTTGTATAAATAAATTTTACTATAGCGAACGGTTGGGTTGCTTAAGCTCCTATTTGTTATATAATTATGAATTACGCTTTTGAATTTTTCGAGTCCCACGCTCATCACTATTTATTTAGTGAATCGAAAAATATAAAAATCTTTCTGTTTTAAAAAGGTTCAAGATCTTTCAAATTTAGCTACTTTCAACCCAGCAAATATGACCATGAAAATTATAAGACCGCCAACATATATTAGCAAACTTTCAGAAAAACTTAAAACATAAAGGCTATAGTGAAAATAACCCCAAATAAAAATTAAATTAAATACCCATATCATAATCATGCCAAATTTGCTTTTGCTAAAAAATCTGACGTGTTCAGTTTCATAAAACTCCTTGCTTCCAGTTCTCAATCTTCCTTTCAAGCCTATGTTTGTGATAAACGGCAGATAAACGATTCCACTGACGGTAAGGCTATCCTCAAATAAATGTGCTATAAAACCTATAAAAGATCCAATAAGAAACGCAAAAACAAAATTCCAGTGATTTTTAATAAGCGAAACACTCGTGCTAACATATTCATTTATTGTTGTTCCGTTTATAGAAGCGGTGCTTGACGTCGCATTCCTTAAGAACAGAAATAATGACATGAAAATTATAAAAATTATGACAATAGATATTGTATAAGAAATTGCGCCATACAAACTATGAAATATTTTCCTGTGCCCAACTGCCTTATTTTCGTTTTTTGATAAGAAAAATAATGAAGCCATAGGAAGGTAAGCAATGTATTTTACAATGGTGAACCAAAAACTAGCAAGAAAACTTCTTCGTTTTACTACCGATTCTGGCTGTTCAACATCTATATCTGGTGCAGTTGAAGCCAAAATCATCGCAAAAAGAAATAAAGCCAAATATATATAATCTATTTTTGGAAGTTTGACAATATAACTAAACGCTTGTTGAGTTGTTATGCTCGTTGTGATTGTTAAAAAGTGCTGAAAGATCATAATGATTATTAAAGAGATTGCTATTGCGACGGTTGATAAGATATGTTCTTTTCCAAGCATTTTATCAAATAAAAATATAATGGAAAGTTTTAAACTTTTTAATTAAAATTGGTCAATAGTTCATTCACTTCATTAAGACGTTTTTTAACATCTTCAATGTAGTCTGAACTCCATAAATTTTTGTCCGCCAGAGTTTTTTCATAATCCAATTTCATTTCTCTGAGTAGTTTATATGCTTCCTGTCTTGTTATTTCTGTTTTAGAATAAGCATAGCCTAATTTTTTGGCGTCTTCGTAGCACAACGTTTTTAGCCAGCCTTCTCCATTTGAAACTTTATAGAATTTTCCATTCTCATATTTTATATCAAAACCTGTTGAGCATAATTTTCCAGGATGCCCACATACTTCACACACCGTCGCACTTTTCTTTTCAGCATGATCTATAATATTTTCTATGAAATCATCTCCACCATAGTAATATATTCTCAATGTTCCGTACTTTTCTTTTATTTCTTCTATGCCAAAATCCAAATCTGGATTTTCATCCAAATGTTTTTGTATTTTGCTGAAAGCATCATCCAGCAAACTATACCAGCCATTTCCGCATTGGATTCCGAAAAGTTTCAAATCCCATATAGGTTTAGGCTGTTTTTCATAAATGTCAGGATTATTTTTATTGCGATATTGCTCAATCGTTCCGCTTATAACGCCTTCTTTTCCAAGTTCTTTTTCCAAGTCTTTCAAATCGTTTAACTTTTCTTTTGGAATTTCTTTAGCCATGATTTCCATATTAGTTTCTAAATCTTGAGGGTTCTGTTCTGGTCTTAAAAATTTGTATTTTTCCAGCAATCGCATTTCGAGTTTCTTGTCCATGTCATTTATAATATAACAAATAAAGATATTTAAACTTTTTCAATTTCAAACAGGTATGTCAAAAATATCCGGCTCATCGTATTTTGTCCCTTCCAAGTCTTCGCCATATGAAACGCTCTCTTCGCGTTCATCAAAAGCTTTCTCTTCAACAACATGATATCCAGATTTTTCAAGCTTTTTGACCTCTGAATTATATTTATCTATTAAAGCGTTTTCGTTTTTAAAGTTTGTGAAAGTCGTTCTGCTTCCATTTACAGGTTTGATAGAAAGTTCATAATCCGTTATTCCATTCATATCGAATGATCTCGCTTCGATTAAAACGCGGTTTCTATCCTTTTCAAGCACAGCAGACCTAAAGATTTTAGTTCTATATTCCCTCTGAATCGCTGGCTTGCCAGCCTCCTTTTTAGGAACAACAGCCTTCTTATTTTTCACACTATTTTTGTTTTCCTTCATAAGAATCACCTTACAAAACTTTATTTTTGGATTTTAAAAAGCAGGAAAAAATAGCATAGTATGAGGCTGAAGCATCTTACTAATGGAATGGATCTTATTTATATTCCAGTAAAAACGTTTTATAATACTGTTGTAGTTGGAGCCAGAGGCGGATATGCTTATGACGCTAATGATGAAATAGGATTGAACCATTTATATGAGCATGTTTTTATTGCCATGCTTGAACGTCTGTATAAATATGGCGAAAAAATTGAAAAATATGGCTTTTCACAAAACGCTTTCACATTTAATAGCGCAATGCTTTTTTATTTTGAGCAATATAAAGATTCTGTGCTGAATATTTTGAAACTTTTTAAGAAGAATATTGAAAAATTTATGGTTGATCCAAAAGATTTTAATATTGAAAAGGCTTCTGTAAAGAACGAAATCTCAAATTGGGGCAAAAATTATGAAAATTTGATTTTTGATGTTGTAAAAAGAAAAGGCTTCGTATTGGCTAGAAACAAAAGGACGGACACGCAAAGAAATATAAATAGACTTAACTTTTTCAGTTTACTGCGCGAGCATAATAACATTTTTTCAAAAGGAAATGTTGTTGTAATATTGTATGGAAAAGTGCCAGAGAAAACATTTGACAAAATTGTTGATTTGCTTGAAAGCATAAAATTGCCTGAAGGATATGAACCAAACAAATTTGCTGTTGGAGATTATAGAAAAATCCACAAAAGAAATGATACTGGCATCATCATTTATAATGTAAAAAATCCAACATTTAAAGACTATCTATGCGAGATAATATACAAAAATACAATGGTTTCTTATGACGATTCAATGCTCTTTAATTTTGTAAGAAATAGAAAAAGGCTCGCTTATAACGTAGATTATGAAGAAATAGATGGTGTTGGAGAGAGGGTTTTCTATTTCTCGTTTGCTTTCAAGAACAAGAATATGTTAAAGGATGTTATGAACGAAATAAAAAATCCTTTGAGAAAGTTCAAACAGACAAAAGCAGAATTCAATAAGGGAAAGAAACGCGCCATAATTGAATTTTACAAGGATGCTATGGACCAAAGCAATTTTGCCCTTGATTTGGCGTATTATTACATATTATATGGAGAAGCTTTGGATATACACAAAATCATAAACAAAATAAACGCATTAAAATATGAAGACTACAAAAAATGGCTAAGAAAAATAAAATGGAAAAAACTAATACTTTAACTTATTTCTTTTTTGTTCTCTTTGCCATCGGAACCCTTGCTACGTATCCTTCTGAATCAACGAAGTAAAGGTAACCTTTTTCTCTTTCAACCTTTTCTTTTCCAACCTTAGCCTTTTTACCAGACTTGTTTGACTTCATTGGATTTTGCCAAACAAATCCATCCTTGCCAAGGAAATAAAGGTATCCAGGCTCCCTTTTTATAGGTTCTTTAGTTACGCGTTCGGCTTTTACATTTTTCTCAGTTTTCGCCATATTCATCACATTTATACTTATTTGTTATATGCTTAAAATGTTTACGACGAAACTCGTATTTTAAACTTAAAAGGTTTAAATTTTAATGATGAATGGAAAAAAACTTCAAAACACTATTGACACTTTGCTTTTAACAGTCGTTCTTATTGTTGGGGCAATTGCTATTGTTGGAGTAATGCTGAAAGTATTTTCAGGCGCACAAAATTCTGTTAGTAGCACAAATGTTTATGCGATAACTTCTATTTCTTTTATACCAAACACACCAATTCATCCGTTTGGTTCAAATTATATAGGAACATTCACAATAAATATCTATTCTTCAACCATTCCATCTTTCAGCCAGCTTTTCCTTGTAGAAAATGTTAATTCATCTATATCTTCATCATTGACATGTCCATCATACATTCAATTCAAAGGTTTTCCATCAAACGGATTGATATGTGTTAACCTAATGTCGCACGAAACAATATTGCCAGAAGGCAACAATCAATACATTCTTAGTTATACTAACGCGCTATATAACATAACTGCTTATAATGAGGCGAACACTTCGCAAGCTTATATACAATATATAATTTTCAACCAAAATGGCAAATATTCGTATGAAAAATTAACACCTGAAATTCCTGTTTCTATTCAATAAATTTAAATCAAAATTTTATATACAATACGTGAATTACATGAATAGGAAGCAGAGAAAGCCTCAACCGAGGCGTGCACAACTCTCTCTAGAG
>ERZ1669250.705-NODE-705-length-13471-cov-29.575134_pt1 | contig 13471 bp, 13 predicted proteins | sample MGYA00579295_ERZ1669250 | MGnify/ENA primary metagenome ERZ1669250 (study PRJEB41166, sample SAMN08046056) | hot springs metagenome | biome: hot spring; feature: acid hot spring; material: thermophilic sediment; isolation source: thermophilic sediment from acid...
CACCGTCCCCACTTTTTGTTTAATTTTAACAAGAGCTAATAACAAATTTGCAGAATGATTTTTATAAAGGATCCGTTAAAATACAAATATGCCTCACGATGAACCTGAAAAAAGAAAAGCTCCAAAAGACCTTTGGGATTATTTTAAAGAAATAGACGAAATGTTTGATAAACTCTTTGAGTCTATAGAAGAAGGCGAATTTCAAGGTCCATTTTATTATGGTATTTCATGGACAATTGGGGAAGATGGAAGGCCAATTATTAGGGAGTTCGGTAACATAGAACCTGCGGCTAAAGGCGTTAAAAGAAGTGAAGTAGTAAAGCCATTTTATGACGTAATAGTAGATCCCAATACAAATAAGGTAAACGTTATAGTTGAGTTGCCTGGAGCACAAAAGGATAAGATCGATCTGGAAGCTACTGAAAGAAGCTTACACATTTATGCAGAAGGGATTAATAAAAAGTATGAAGCTGATATACCTTTAGATGTCGAAGTAAACCCTGATTCAGCAAAAGCTTCTTTCGTGAATGGGATTTTGCAGGTTTCTTTTGAACCTAAGACGCCTATATCCCAGAAAGGCAAAAAAATTAACATCGAATGAATTTTGTAATAATTTTTGGACTGAAATGATTATATAGAACTTTTTTGCTTAATGTTTTGTTCATGGAAGAGTTTAACAAACTCAATATTTCTGATGAAGACCTTTTCCAATTATACGAAATGTTGAGCAATTTAGTGGAAACTGCCCGAGTGGGAGTTATGGACACCAAACTCATAAAGAGTGTTTTTAATGCGCTATCTAAATACGAAAAAGGGCTTACTGAAAACGACATAATAAGCGCTTGGAATTTGTGTAAAACAAAGCTTCAAGGAATCATAACCGAGGAAGAAAATTCTAATGAAAACGCTAAAGAAATATCCGACCTTATGATATTGATAGATTTCTTTAGAAACCTGTTTTATGGAATTACTATTTAGAGATAAATTTAATTTATTGCAAAAGAATAACGTTTATGTTGCAAAAAAATAAAACAAACCTAGAAGAAGTATTCAAAGCATATGACATAAGGGGTCTATATAAAACGCAAATAGACGAGAATTTCGCAAAAAAGCTAGCTCTTTCTCTTACTTATTATTTTGGTTTGAAGCAATTAAAGATAGCTACAGCATATGACGTTAGAGATAGCAGCAAAGAACTTTATAAAGTTCTTAACGAAGAATTTGTAAGGGAAGGCCATGAAGTACACGCCCTCGGTTTGGTTCCAACCCCGTTGTTTTATAATTATATAGCAGGCTATGGAATGAATGGCGGTGTAATGGTTACAGCCAGCCACAACCCCCCAGATTGGACTGGTTTTAAACTCTGTAAGGAGAAAGCTGAGATAATAGGTGAAGGAAGCGGTATGGAAATGATCAAAAGTAATTTCTTTCAAGATATAAAACCAATTAAAGTTGGTGAAGGTAAACTTCTTGAAGTCAATGCTGAAAATTACTATATTAACTTTTTAAGCAGTCACGTTAACTCTTCTTTAAACTACTCAGTATGCATAGACATCGGAAATGGCAGCACTTTTAGTATTATGCCCAAAATATGCAATTCATATAAAATGAAATGTGAGCTTTTATTTCCTGAACCGGATGGTAGGTTTCCGAACAGGCCCAGCGAACCTACCGATGAGACATTAACTAAATTAAAGGAAATTGTAAAAAGGAGCTCATGTCCAGGGGCAGCTTTCGATGGCGATGGCGATAGATTGGTTATGGTGGACGAAGAGGGCAATGTTGTAAGAGGCGATGTTTTATTTGCCTTGATTGCAAAAGGTTATGAAAATTATGATGAAAAAAGGGCTATAATTGAAGTTAACTTTTCAGAAGCCGTCGAATATTTTCTTAGAAATATGGGCTATAAAGTATACATAAGCAGAGTCGGTCACTCTTTTATTACAAAAGAAATGATAGATAAGAGTGCCTTAATTGGCGGCGAAATCAGCGGGCATTATTATTTTAAAGAAACATATGGTGCTGACGATTCAATATTTGCGTTTGTAAAAGTTCTTGAAACTCTTAAAAAGTTAAAAATTTCAATAAAAGACTTCATAAAAGAGCTTAACCTTCCGCCTTCTTCTGATATAGTCGCCGTTCCAGTGGTGGACAGCGCTAAAGATTACATAATGGAAAAACTGAAAGTTTATTATGAAAAAGAGTCAAAAAAGGTTATTGAGATAGACGGCATAAAAGCTTATTTCGATGACGGATGGATTCTGATAAGGAAATCGAACACTATGCCACAGATAAAGGTAAAGGCTGAAGGCTATGGCTATAAAAGGCTACTTGAACAAGCCATTAAACTCATTGATGAGCTTTCCAAATCTTAGGATAAGTGTCCTGTTTCATTATCACTCTATCAACGTTTACAACGATGCCTTTTTGCATCGTTTCCATTTCCTTAAAGCTAACAAGAGTTTTCCCTATAGCGACTATTTCGCCTTTTACTGAATATAATGCCACCCACTCATTAGCTTCTATGCTTGGATCCGCTCTTGAAATTCCGGGCAAAGCCAAAGGTGCTCCGTTACATATAGAGCCAATTGCAGAATTTTTTACTATTATAGGCTTAAGATGCTTTAAGGCTATTTCAATCGGCATTATAACAATCCTAAGTTTTGTTTCATCTTTAGAATCTTTATATGCTTTAGTAGCTTCCCAAACATCTTGTAACTTTACAAACCCATCACTTTCAGTATAATCAGACACCCTAACCCTCCTCAAGTCAACCATAGTTGCCCCAACTTTTAGTAGCTCTCCAACATCATAAATTATTTTCCTGATGTAGGTACCAGATTCTACAAGTAGCCTGAGCAAATAGAACCTTTCGTCATTTTCCAATATTTCTATTTCATAGACTTTCCTTATTCTTATACTTCTTTTAACAGAAGATCTTACTGGCGGTCTTTGATAAATCATACCTTTAAACATATTTAAGGCTTCGACAACTTTTTCATTAGGAACCTTCTCATGTAATTTCATAACGGCTATGTACTCTTTTGGCCCCAAAAGCAAAGCCGATAATGCTTTTGTTGCAGAGTTTATCGCGATTGGCAACAGCCCGCTGACGCTTGGATCTAAGGTACCACTGTGTCCAGCTCTCTTTACATTTAACATCCTTTTAACCCAGCTTACAACTTCGAAGCTAGAATAACCAGGAGGTTTATCCAGCGGTATAAACCCATATTCGAGGTGTAACTCTATGTTCCTTTCTTCAGGAGCAACGCCATACTTATCACTAGGAACTTCATCATAAAAGGGTTCAGTTTTTTCTTTCAACCATTCAGCTATACTCTTCATAAGCTTTTTTCAATACCGCTTTTAAATGCTTTATAATAAATAATAATGATTTCGCCAATAGCATCTGGTTCTATTATTTCTGTATCTATGACCAAATTAAATACGCTATAGTCCTTGTCTAACTCTATACCATATAATCTTTTGTAATGTAAAAAATTTTCATTGTCCCTTTCTTTTACAATTTCTAAAGCCTTTTGGAAAGGTATATTGTCTCTCTCTGATATTCTTTTAGCTCTTGTTTTTTGACTGCCTTTTAACCATACTTTAACATGAGAGTTTTCTACAAGCCAAGGTAGGCTCCAGCTGGTTATGATCATTTCTTTGCTGCTAATTGATTCTTTTAAAAATTCATCGACCTTTTTATCAAAGCTTGGGTCCTTTTCTCTTAGTTTTAAGAAAGATTTTCCTTCTTCTGTATCCCAGAAATCATTTCTGTCTGTCCCTTTATACCCTAGCTTTGCAGCATAGTCCTTTAGAACATCGCCTCCAATTTTTACTTCAATTTTTAACTTTTTTGCGATGATTTCTGCGACAGTGCTTTTGCCGACGCCTGCCATTCCAGATATTATAATACTAACCATAATAGTAGTAGGTTTTTTATTTTAAAAAGTTTATTTAAAGCGATTTTAATTATTTTTTGTTTGAAGAATTTCCTCGCTATATTTATCAAATAATAACGTAACGCCGCCGGTCGGACTCGAACCGACGACCTGCCGGTTAACAGCCGGCCGCTCTACCAAACTGAGCTACGGCGGCACATAAAAGCAGATATCGTTTTAGTATAAAAACTTTAACTCAAAAATACATGTTTTATCTATTTTATTGAGCATCAATCGGGTAATTTGTAATTTACCCTCTTAAATTTATTTCAATTGTACTTTTAACTTACGGGGGTAAGGGGGTGGGAGTCTCCTTTCGTGAGGGAGGAGATGGATAACCCCCGATGCTGGTCAGATAAGAACTTCAAGTAAAAGTTAAGGTGCTAATCGCTCCTATCAGTTTTTATGAAAATAGACCTAACCAAAACACTAATGAGAAACAGAACAGAAAGGTTCTTCAGAACTTTAACGAGGAGAACGAATGTCTTTTCTAATAATGTCAACATAAAAAGCCTTACATAAAGGTCTTTGGCGCAATGCTGAGGCTTTTCTTTATTTTCAATAACTGGTTTAGGTTATACAAAGGTATAAACAAACTACCTTCATCAGGGAGTTGGCTTAATTTACGGCATCTATTCATTCAATCATAATATTTTAATATCCATTTGTACTTTGATATAATAAATGATAAGTAAAATAATAATAGGGTATGATGGTTCAGAACACGCGAAGGCTGCAATAGAGTTTTTAAAAAATCTAGAGGAATTTAAAAAAGCTGAATTGCACGTAGTAACTGTTGTAGATTTTACTCAATTATATTCTTATGGCGTAGATATACCACAATCGGTATATGAAAGTATAAAGAACCATAATGAAGAAATGCTAAAAACCATTGTAAACGAAATAAAAGATGCAGGTGGGAACGCCATAGGAGTAATGCTTGAGGGTTCCCCTGCAGATGCGATACTTGACTACGCACAAAAGATAAACGCTGATATGATAATAGTTGGGTCACGCGGCTTATCTACTTTTAGAGGCATTCTTTTGGGTTCGGTATCTGCAAAGCTGGTTAGGGAAAGTAAAATACCAGTATTAGTAGTAAAGAAACAACAAAAGTAAAATGCAAAATCAAAAAAATAAAAGGTATTTTTTGATCGCTGATAACGTTGAGCTAGGTTACTGTGAATTAAATGAAGAAGTTTTAAGCAAAGTAATAAAATCAGGTTACGGTAAAGTAATCAATAAAAAAATTTTATTGAATAAGTACGAATTATTCTATTTGCTTCAAGATAATCAACTACAACTCTTCGATGAAAAAGGCAGTCTGATTAATCACGAGGGTTATTTTCAAAAATACAGGTCTGTCCTGAATTTCAGTTTAGAAAAACTGCTTGTTTACAGAGAACTCAGGCAAAACGGGTATTTTGTAGAAGATCTACAGTCCAGTCTCTTTGATTTTGTTGCTAATTTAAATCCATCAAATGCTTGTTATATAAAAATACTTCCTGAAGGAGGTAGGTATAAAATAACAGATCTAAAGGATTTTGTTAAGATATCTATAAAGCATAGAAAAGAACCGATAATAGCAATAGTTGAAAGGAATGGAGAGGTAATATTTTATAAGCTATTTCAACTAAGTGAAGATAATATTGAAGGAAATAATTAAGCTTATTCGAATACCAAATTGTATTTTAAGCGGATTTGGAGTCATTGTAGGTGCCTTTTTAGAGGGATATTATAATCCATTTATTCTGAGCCTTGGATTCCTAGTAGGTTTTTTTATAACAGCTTATGCAATGATAATAAATGATTATTACGATATAGAAATTGATAAGGTCAACGCTCCTAACAGGCCGCTTGCATCGGGTAAAGTAAAAATAAAGACAGCCCTAATCTTAGCAGTTTTGTTGCTGGTTGCAGGTTTGGCAATTTCAGCCCTGATAAATTTATTGTCTTTAGCTGTAGCGATTCTGTTCGCTTTTATATCATACCTTTATAGCTGGAGGTTCAAAAGATCAGGATTAATAGGTAATTTTCTAGTCGCGTCTTCTATGGCTATACCTTTTATTTACGGATCCATAATATCTATGAAGTTTGGACCATTGCCGTTTATACTTGCCGGTGTAGCCTTTTTTGCAGGAACCAGCAGAGAAATCATTAAAGGAATAAGTGATGTAGAAGGCGATAAAAAGAAGGGCGTAAAAACCCTAACGATTACTAAAGGCGCAAAAAAAGCTTCTGCCTATGCCTTTACACTAATGATCATAGCAGTAATCCTTTCATTTTTACCTTTGTTATATTTTAAAATGTGGTATGTTTACCTGATTTTAATATTAACTGTTGACTTCTTTATGATAAAATATACATATGGGTTAATAAAAAACCCTGATGGAAAGAAAGCCATATATGTAAAAAATAGAATATTGCTAATGATGTTTGGAGCGCTTTTGGTATTTCTTATAAGCGGGGTTGTAGGTTATGTGGTCTGAAAAATATAGACCAAAGTCGATATTTTATATGATAGGAAACGAAGAAGGAAGAAGCAAAATAATTGCGTGGATTAAAAACTGGAAAAAAGGATCAAAACCCCTCTTGATAGTAGGGCCTCCTGGAACCGGAAAAACTACTTCGATAAAAGCTCTTGTCAACGACTTCAACCTTTTCGTCTTGGAGCTAAACGCAAGCGATGTAAGAACAAAGGAAAAGCTTGATGCAACATTAAAGAATGTAGAACCTGTGAACCTTTTTGGACAAAGGGTTATAGTTTTTCTAGATGAAATCGATGGAATGTATTCAAAGGGCGACTCAGGAGGAATAAATTACTTGCAGGAATGGTTACCCAGATCCAACGTTCCCGTAATAATGGCGGCAAACGAAATGAAGGATTTCATGAAAGACATCGCAAAAATATCCCTAATAATTGAATGGAAAAAAGTACCAAGCAGAGAAATATTTTTATGGCTTAAAAATATAGCTGAAAAAGAAAAGCTGAGAATTAATGACGAGCAAATAAAAAACATAATTTACGAATCATCAGGCGATATAAGATACGCAGTAAATCAGTTACAGGTAGCTCAAGAAAGCATAGTTTTTAAAGATATAAAATATACAGCAGAAGACGCCATAAAAAATGCCATGTATGCAAAGAACTTTATGGATGCTTATCACTATATTTCAAACTGGCAGGACGATCCAGACACGAAGATATCAGTCATAGCGGCTTCACTTTTTTATAACCAACCAATAGATCTAGATTTAAGATCAAGGTGGTTATCTGAAGCAGACCTTCTCCTAGGTAGGATAAAAAAATATCAAGAGTGGAGAATGCTTAGATATTTCAACGTATTTTTGACAGCTACCATATATAATGTTAGAGGGAATTACAATCAGTATATAATACCGTTTCCAGTTATACAAGAAAGTTATAAAAGGCAAATCTACCGCGCTTTGTTAGAAAATCTAAAAAAGGATCTTCATTTCGATATAGGCTTTATTGCCGCAGAAATAATACCTTTTTATGAGTTATTGGTGAGGCTCAAAAGAATTAATGATGATAACGTTAAAAAGATTTTAGAATGATAAAGTTAAATAAAATAAAAAATTTTTAAACACTAAAAATAAAACATGGTGTTATGAACTTTAAAATTTTTCAAAAATTTAAACTTGCTGTAAATGGTAAGGCATCAATTATGTTTGATGATAACAAAACTTTATTTTTTGTAGATAAAAAAATAAATGGATGTGATTGTAAAAAGGCTTCAATAAAAATAGATTTAGCTAATAAAAACGTTTTGGTGGATCTCGACGATACAATTTTGCACAACGATTTTGCTGAAGAAATTTTTCCTGAGTATCTAGACGGTTCAGATCCTTATAAAGTAAAGCTGAACGTTTTAAAAGAACACTATTTACGGCTTTCAACTTTTTCTCCAGAGGCATTTGATTGGGAATATCTGTCTTTTAAAGCTTTAAATTCAAATAAATTACCTGATCTGCATATTTTACAAGAAAAATATTATGTTTGGCCATTTGTTTTTAAAATAAGAGGAGCCGATAAGATGCTCAAAAACCTTAAAAATCTTGGCTGCAAAATATACGCTTATACAAACGGTTATTCGAAATACCAAAGAGAGCTGTTAAAAAAGTTAAATATTGAGGAATTCTTTGAGGACATCCTTTCCCCGGATGTAATGGGAGTTTCTAAGGTCGATTTTTTTAAAAAAACAACTTTAAAAAAAGAAGATACAATTGTGATAGGCGACGATTATTTTTATGACGTAGAGGTTCCTGCATATCATGGTTTTATGACTGCTTGGATTTACAAATACAAAAAAGGTCCGATAGGAACACCTTCTGCATTTCCTGATTATGCTTTTTTTGATTTAAGTTCTCTGATTAAAGCTCTAACACATGAACAGAAAGATTAAATATAAAGCAAGATGAAGTATGTAAAAATGTACAAAAATAAATTTGATCTTCTAGAGTTTATTTCAAAGCTTCCAAAGGCAGAACTTCACCTCCATCTGGAAGGAACTCTGGAGCCCGAAATGATGCTCGAAAAGGCAAAGAAGAACGGCGTAAAGCTGCCCTACAACAGCATAGAAGACGTAAAAAAAGCTTACCGTTTTAAGGACCTTCAGTCATTTCTGGACCTTTACTATTTAGGTGTGAGCTCTCTGGTAGACGAAGATGATTTCTTTGACCTCGCTTACGCATATTTTAAGAAGGCTTCTTCTCAGAACGTAAAGAGGGCGGAAGTTTTCTTTGACCCTCAGGCACACACTAGAAGAGGAATAGACTTCAGCACTGTAATAAAAGGTATATACAAAGCTGCAAAAAAGGCAGAGGATGAGCTAAACGTTTCCGTTGGCATAATAATGAGCTTCCTCAGGGACATGCCAGAAAGCTCAGCTGAAGAAACTTTAGAACAGGCGTTGCAGTACAAAAGCTGGATCATGGGCGTCGGCCTTGATTCAAAGGAGCTGGGCAACCCGCCGTCAAAGTTTGAGAGGGTGTTCAAGAGGGCAAGGGAAGAAGGTTTCATAGCTGTAGCCCATGCCGGAGAAGAAGGCCCGGCTGAATACGTATGGGAAGCAATAAAGCTGCTGAAGGTGTCAAGGATAGATCATGGATACCATATTCTAGACGATCCAACATTGACTGAAAAGGTTAGCCAAGAAAAAATACCCCTCACTACCTGTCCGCTTTCAGCTTTAAAACTCAACCATATAACACCTCTTGATAAATTTCCTATAAAAACGATGCTAAAACTTGGCATGATACCAACTGTAAATTCTGATGACCCAGCCTATTTTGGCGGTTACCTTAATGAAAATTACTATCAGATTGCTAAGGTATTAAAATTAAGCGCAAGCGACTTAGCGACCCTTGCCAAATATTCAATAATGGCCTCATATATACAATATGATAAAAAAGTCGATCTGTTCAATATCGTTGATGAAACTTATTATGGAATTTTTTGAGTACAAATAACATCCTTTAAAAATATTGAAAGTTTCATATTTTTAAAGTTAATACAATGTCAGGGGTAAGATTCTAATAACATACCCGAAATCATATATGGTTTATTGTAGTTGATATATTTCAGAGTGGCATCAATTTTTGACTCGCTATTAGAATAAAGTCTCATTATAGGCTCGTCCTTGGCAACCTTATAATTTTCCTTTTTGAAAAGATATATTCCGGCACCTTTATCGTATGGAGCACCAAGCATCCTTGCAATATAGTTTATGATGCTGTTATCCAAAAAAGTAACATAACCTTCTTTATCAGCTAAAACATCATACGTATACTGACCTATAGGTAAATCTTCAGGTTTAACATTAGGATTTCCTCCTTGAGCTTCGATAATTTCTTTAAATTTTCGATAAGCTTTGCCATTAAATATAAGGGTAATGGCAGAATCATAACCTAACCCTTTTTCTACTAACCCGGTATTTTCAAATAATAAACCAGCTATTGAAGCAGATTTATTTAATAGACTGTTTGCAGCCTTACTTGGATTTATTAAACCTTCAAGAGCTTCCTTAGCTTCTAGAGCAGGACCTACTGTGTGGCCTACTGGCTGACTTCCGTATGTTATAGCTGAAGTGATTCTTATGTTTAACGCATCTCCAACGTCTTTAAATTTCTGTGCCAGTTGGATACCATAATTGTAATCTTCTACTTTGGTTCCTTTGCCATAAGGTATGTCAAGCACCATATATTTTATTCCCATTGCTATCTTTTTTGATAGAACACTGGCGATCATTAGCCCTTCAGGATCAATTCTAAGGGGTCTTTCTAACTGTATTATTTTATCATCGGCAGGAGATATTCCTAGCTTACCGGTCCAAGCTATACACCCATGTGTTTTATTTACAATAGAAATTAACTCTGATGGCTCTAACTCTACATTCGCAATTACAGACATCGTGTCTGCTGTACCTGATGGACTAGTTATGGCTTTACTACTAGTTTTAGGAATATAAAGCTCGCTGTTTGCAATAATTGGAACTATTAAAAGCGAGACCTTATTTCCGGGAACCCCTCCAATTGAATGCTTATCAACAACCTTTCCGGTTATGTTTATTTTGTTACCTGTTTCGGCCATAGCTTTTGAGACATTTATCGTTTCTTCTAAATTTAATCCATTATAGTAACTCGAAAAAATGAACATTAGAGTCTCTAGATCGCTAGTTTTACCTTCTGAAATATCTCTGATAATTTGTGATATTTCATTTCCATTTAAATCAAAGCCTTTGAACTTTTTTCTTATATAATCAGATGATAAGTTGATTTCGATCTTTTTTGCTTCAACCGTTATGTCATTTTCAAAATCAAGTCCAAGTTCATTTAATAACCTCGAATTGATTCCTATATAACCCTCTTTTACCATTTGAGAAGTTATACGAATAATACCAACAGCTTTTTTACCCTTTATAATAACCTGTATCCTTTCGCCTATTTGAACGTCTAGTTTTTTGGCGTCACTATAGTTAAGTAAAATGAAATTATCACCACTGTTGACGTCTATTTTAACGGCCTTGAACTTCATATAGAAGAATTATTAATGATTATTACTCGCTTATAAACTTATTTATGATAAATATAGTTTAGGTTTACAGTCAGTTTATCTCAAATCAAATCTTCAAAAAAAGCTTTTGTTTTAATTCTTCTTTCTATTTTTCGTTAATTTTTTCAGTAGATATATAAGGTTCACTGCAATCTATATTTCTTGGTTTGCATTCTTCTCTATATCCTGAACTGAAGCGTATAATCTTAACAACGATCTTATTCTGTTAATTTTGGCCTGAGTTTTTATTGCATTTTTATAATCACCATTTTCAAGTTACTTAACTATTTTTATAATCAATTCGGGAAAAGGATTTATTACAATTAGTGAAAGCCTCGCATTTTTTAAGGCGGAGAAGTTCGTCAAGTATTATAAGCGCTTTTGAGTTCTCTTTTTCATGGAGACGGCTGCTCAATTAATATTGGTGGTACGCTTGAGCCAACTTCTCAGGTTATACAGGCTGTCACCGAAAAACAGGTTATTAAAGTAAAAACCAGCAACAGAAGGACTAACAAAGTGCGCCTTTTACTAAAAGGAAGCACGGAGCACAAGCTAAAAAAGCATGGGACACGTTCGCGGAAGCTTTCAACGAGCTGAACTACATGAGAAACAGTTCTTTTCTGGTCAGAAAATAGACTTTGAAGGAACAGCCAGAATGATCTACGAAAAATACAAAAGCCTGTTAGGATCAGCTAACGTCCAGCAACTGATAATGAGGAACAATGAAGCTTGGCTTTCATACATCGTTTTGCATAACGAGGTGCTTCCCGTTAAACGGGAATAACCCTGAGACCCCGGGAACCCTTACCCTTCATGGCAGAGAGAATCAAGAAAGTGCTTTTGGAAACATCCAAGACATTTTCAAATATTTTTGTGTTCTTCCAAAGATAAAGGCAAAGCTTCGGCTCCTACACCATTAACATAGAAGTCGTCAACCCTCTTGAAGCTAAAAATTCAGCTTCTGTTTTAGCCTTTAAAAAATTCAGTTTGCCATCATCGTAAAGTACGTATATTTCTGATAGGACATCCCATCACATACGGTATTATTAATAATTCTTAAATATTAAGGTTTTAATAGTTAAAACTTGTGAAAAAAATTTTATTATTTACAGAACCTGGAATATTGATTTTAAATGAGACAGGGGATATAGTTTATAGTAAAAAATTTAACGACTTTAAAGAATACGAATCATCTTTAAGTGGAGATTTACCAGAAGATGTAATAAACTTTCTCCGTAATGTAAGTGGAGAACTTGTTGTTCAAAACGATGGAATAAAATTAAAGCTATCTGAATTAAACCCCAAATTAAGCATAAGCGTCGTTCCTAACGTAATTGATGAACTCGGTCTTGACAAAATAGATCTCATGATTAAAGCAAACCTCGTTAAAGATCAGCAGGAAGCTCTTGAGCTTATCAGAAATTATACCGTTTATGTTTCGCAACAAAAGCTAAAAGAGCAAGCAGCTAGGCTGGATCTTCACGCTATTCAGATGGTTCAAGCTATAGATGAAATAGATAAAACGATAAACTTATTTTACATGAGATTAAGAGAATGGTACGGTTTGCATTTTCCAGAGCTATACAGCGTTATAGAAGATCCTGAAACGTACGTGAACATCGTACATGCATTTCCTGATAGAAGCGAAATCACTGCAGAAAAATTAGAAGAGATAAACATACCCCGCAAAAAAGCCGATATAATAGAAAGTTTGGCGAAAACTTCAAAAGGAGCTTCATTTGACGCAGAGATGTCTAACCTTATAGATCAGCTCGCTGACGTAACATTAAGATTGTTTAAACTCAGAAAGGAAGCTGCCAAGCAGTTAGAAAAAATAATGGATCAGATAGCGCCTAACATTACGGCACTTGTTGGTGCTACAATAGGAGCCAGGTTGCTAAGTAAAGCAAGTTCTTTAGAGAGGCTGGCAAAACTTCCTGCGAGCACTATACAGGTTCTAGGAGCTGAAAAAGCTTTATTTAGAGCTTTAAAGAGCCACGCTAAACCGCCTAAACACGGTATAATATTCCAATACAAACTAATACATGACGCTCCAAAAAAGTTAAGAGGCAAGCTAGCTAGGGCACTTGCTTCTAAATTGGCGATAGCTGCCAGAATAGATTATTACAGCGGAAAGAAAAACGAGGAGCTTGTCAAGTCATTCAATAAAAAAGCTGAAGAAATCAAGAAAAAGTTCTTTGATGAACAGAAAAAAGGGTCGAAAGTAAGTGCCAAAGGTAGAAAACGCGGAATTTGAAAACGTATATTGGATAGAAACATCTGAAAAGAAATATCTAGCTACAAAAAATCTAGCCCCGGGGATATCGGTCTACGGAGAAAAACTGATCAAAGAAAAAGGAGTAGAATACAGGCTTTGGGATCCATTCAGGAGTAAGTTAGCCGGCGCCATAATAAAAGGCCTGAAGAACATGCCTATCAAGCCCGGATCGAC
>ERZ1669250.706-NODE-706-length-13465-cov-3.075764_pt1 | contig 13465 bp, 14 predicted proteins | sample MGYA00579295_ERZ1669250 | MGnify/ENA primary metagenome ERZ1669250 (study PRJEB41166, sample SAMN08046056) | hot springs metagenome | biome: hot spring; feature: acid hot spring; material: thermophilic sediment; isolation source: thermophilic sediment from acid...
ACAAAACATACGAGAATTTGGCTGAGTCGTATCCCGATGAAAGAGGTATGAATTGCATAGTTCCAATTCCGATGCTCTGCACGCCTATGTGCATGCTGCCCTGCGGAAACGCAAGAGCAGAAGAGTTGGCGCTTATGTTTGCATAGCCTTTTGAGCAGTTGAAAAACGCAAACTGCGCATAGGCTACTTGGCCTACTGTTGAACTTTGCTGCATGAAAACTATTTCGCTAGGCGTGCCTTCAATTTCGCTGCTCGAAGAACCGTTTGGCAATTTGTCTTGCAAAAGCTGCGAGCTTAGAAAAGAAGACTCGAACCTAGACTGCTTGGCTATGGTATTTGAGTAGGCGCCTATGACCAACAAGGCCATTGCCGAGACAACGCCGAGTATTGTCAGGAATTCAAGGCTCGTCTGTATTCTCATAGTATACCACCAGAAGTTTTGCATCGCCTCCGAAAACTGAGATCCTGCAGAAATCAGAAGAATTGCAGGCATAAGTCTGATTCAGGCTGAGAAGCTTGGCCCTTACCCCACTATTTGAATAAGCAGCGACAATCCTGCCGGCACTTGCGCAGGTAAAGTTTTGCAGGCTTGCAGAAAGGGCCTGCGAATCATCGAAAAGTAAGAGCGACCTGCCAAGGTAAAAGGCCGTTTCAGCGTCATAAGCCAGGGATTCATGCCCTACGTAGAACAGCAAAAGAAAAGCTGCGGCAATTATTGGCAACGCAATTAAAAGATCAAGCGAGATCAACACACAATCAGCCTATTGTTTCATTGATAAGCAACGCAAGCGATGAGGCGTACGCAGAGGAACTTGCGCACAAAGACATGCACAGCCTGACTATCAAAACAAAAAGCGAAATGGCCAAAAGCATGCTAATGAGCATTTCTATTGCTATCTGGGCCCTGTTTTTCATCCAATTCGCCTAACATGTATTATTGACCCGTTTTTCTCGAATTCGAGCGTGGCATAAGCGTTGTCTGGACAGAGCGAATTGCCAAAGTAAATCGGCGCGACAAACGAAACGCTGGAATTGAATACGCGCAACCCGCTGCCGTTGCCAACTCCTGAAGCATTGCAAAAACCGGCTGGCACAAATATGCTCAGCACGCCAGTGCCGTTGATAAGCGCAGAATTTATGCGCATTTCAAACTGCGCTGCTTCATAATAGCCCGACTGCTGCTCCGCCTTTTCTAGCACCAAGCTTAGCTGCCTGCCGGCAAGCAACAAAGAAATGCCTGCCAGCGAAACATAAAGCAGCAGCTCCATCGACATTTGCGCTTTCATTGAACCGCGTTCGAAGTCAGCGAACCGAGCTCTTTTGATATCGCCTGCGCAATGCTCTCGTTTGTGCCGTTTACGCTCACGCTTGTCACCACTGCGCCCTTCAGCTTCACTACCATCGCTACTGCTAGTACTATCACTATGCTCGCTGCCGCTATCATCATTATGTACTCCAGCGAGCCCTGCGCCTTCTTGCTTCTTGCCATTGCCAGAAAAGCCATTGCCTGTATCGGCAATAGGTTCAGTCTTGTGTTCATTTTTCTCACCTATATAGCGAAATTGACTAGAAAGTAAGCAGCAGAAAACACGCTTCCAGAGACAAATGCCGAAGAAAGCGCATACGCTATGCGCTTTTCGAATCTGCTATCGGGATGCGCGAATGAGTATGAAATGTAAAGCATTGCAAAAGAATAGGCCATTACCAGAGGCAAGAAGCTGCTAACGGCGTGATTGGCAAAGTGCGCAAGCTGGCTTTGCGTTATGCCTGCGCTTATGCCGCTAAACAGCGGGAAAAAGAAAACTATGCCTATATAAGTAAGAAGGCTGTTGCCTGCTGTTTTGGCGCGTATCTTATTTGACAAAATTTCGGCGTTTTCCATGCGCTCTATGAGCAGCGAAAGCCTTTTGCCTATGCTCGATCCTACTTCCATGTTAGCCTGCAAGACATCGAAAAGCTGGCTCAGATAGGCGTTTGACTCATGCACGTTGCAAATTCCGCTACCGAGCATGTGCCTTCTTAAAAACCTTTCAAGGCACAAAGACAGCGCATCTGACTTGCCTTTGCACGCTTTTTCCACAGCGAGAGCCGCTGGCATATGCCTAGAATGCCTCTCTATTTCCTTGGCCATGCTTATTACCGAGCCGTTTTCGACTTTACGCATAAAATCGCCTGTTCAATGCCAGATTGCCTAAAGCATATACGATTGGCACTGCAATGATCAAAAGCAGGGCAAGCGGAAGCATATTGCGTGATGTAGGCGATATTATCGAAGTGCCTACAAATGCGAACATCAAAAACGCAGGCACTATCACGGCTATGAACATATTGAGAGTAGTGTATGTTTGCACAGTGCCTTCCAACTCTGCCTGCTTCCTGTTCGTAGACAAGTCATATGCTGCAATGGCCTGGTCGATGCTTCCGGCTGAAACTACGTGACCTATGCTTGCAAGAGCTTGGTCAATGCCAAGCCCCAGTGAAATCTCCCTTGCGAGCTTACGAAGCGTTGACTTTGCGCTATTGTCGCTCGAGCCCGCCAGGACCTCGTTCAGCGAGGCTAGGAAGGGAAAACCCCTCTGCATGTAGAAGCTTGCCTTTTTAAGCATGTCAAAAAGCTCGTCATCTTGCTTCTTCTTGCAGTATGCATGCCTGTTAGCGCTTAGAAGCAAATTAACAAAGTAGGCAAAGAGCAGCGAAGGAGGCAAAAGTGCATAGAAATATCTGATGCCCAACAGTAAAATGAGAATTATAGTTTTGCTATGCATGCAATTCGCCGTATTCCTGAATGGCTTCGTTGAAGTCGCTTGACTTGTCGCCAGCAAGCTTTTTGAGAAATGCAGACCTGCGGTTGAACTCTAGAAGAGCTTGCCTTTTTGTAATGCCTTTTTTGCTCGCATACGCCTGTATGACCTTTGAAAATGGCAGCATGCCCGTGTCGAGCCTTTGCTCCTTTACTATCTCGTCCACTTTCAGGCTGTTTTCCTCGCTGAGCTCTATGCCAGATTCGGTCTCGGCCCTGCTGAGCCACCTGTACTCGTATGCGCTTGCAATCACCCTGTGGCTTATGTCAACCTGCCTCATGTAAAATGCAAGGTCGAGCATTGTCAGAGACTTTTGGTCAACGCTCATCGGGCTCACAAGCAGCTTCTTCACTATTTCTACCGCACCCTGGTTGCTGTGCATGGTGGTTATGAAAGGTATGCCAAGGTTTGCCCCGGCAAAAAGATCGTTGGCCTCGCTGCCCCTTATTTCGCCTACGACAATTCTGTCGGGCCTCATTCTAAGCGCGTTGAGAACCTGCTCTTTCGAGCTTACTGCGCTGCCGTAGCGTGAGCCGTAAAGGGAAACAGTGTTATTCAGTCCGCTCGCATTGTCAAGCTCGTTTATATCGTCTTCTATTGTAACAACACGCAAGTACCTTGGCACAAAAGCAATGAGTGCATTAAGCAAGGTGGTCTTGCCGCTTGCGGGCGCGCCTGAAACAAGTATGTTAATGCCAGAGTCTACTGCAAGCCAAGCGTACGCAAGCACATCCGCTGAAGCAGTCTGGGTATCGAGCAAAAACCTTATTCCTGCATGCTTGGCGTTGCCAAGCCTTATTGTCGCTGCAGCGCCGCTTTGCGCATACGGTCTTATCTGTGCGTGTATCCTCATGTCTTCCACCTGCGCATCTACAATTGGGAAGTCCTCATCAAGCTGCTTCTCCGCTCGGTATGCCATTTTGTTTATGAAGTGCCTGAACCAGCGCTCGCTAGTGAACCTCAAGTTTGTCTGGCACATACCGTAATTCACATGGTGCACTACAATAGGCATGCCAGGAGAATTGACTTCTATTTCCTCGATGCTGGCTTTGTCATCCAGAAGCACGCTGAATGGCCCGAAGCCGACAGTGTCGTGCGCTAGCAAATAAGCTATGAACGACGCCCTCTGCTGGTCAAGCTTATTTGAAAGTTCTTGAAACGCAATGCCCTTGGCTTTTTCAAAAATGGCCATTGAAATGTCGTCATCCCCGTTTGCGAGCACGTCGATGAGCTTTGCCTTTGCGGCCTGAGCAAGCCCTGTTTCGTATCGCGTGAGCGGCTTTATGCCATAAGCCACAGAATACGCATACGCGTTTTTCTGCCTTAGCACTGCCCTTGGGATGCTGCCAGAGGCAACGTCAACAGGCTCGCCCTCCTGCTGCTCCATGAAGAAGCCGAGTTCGTATGACTTTTCTGCCTGTTCCTCATTGCGCTTCTTTATTACTAAATTACTTAAATATTTACTTAAGTAAAACATATTATAAACAAATACAAAGGCTAAAATATTTATATATTTCGCTCAATCAGGGAAAATGCAAATGAACATGGCAAAGGGCATGCTAACGAACCGATATGATACCTTTATAAATTTTGTTTGAAAATCTTTATTCGTATGCCCAAGCAAAAAAGCAACGACAGCATTTGGCTACTGAGAAAGATGCTCAGCAGGCCGAATTATGCCGTACTGAAGCTACTCCTTTCCAAATCGCCAAGGACGACGCGCGAGCTGTATGCTGAGCTTGGAAAAGATTTTACTAGGAAAACGTTGATAATAACGCTTAGGACTCTTTCTATAAACTACAATATCCTGCAGCCCACGCACATAAGGACCGACAGAGGCTACGACCTTGGCTATGACATAAACCCAAAGCTTAAGGAAGTAGTTAAAAACATAGAGAAGTTTGAAAAGATAGTAGAGGGCAGCGCGCTGCCGAAGCCTAAGTAAAGGGCCTTTAAGCAGATGCCATGATAATAAAAAAGCCCAGCGTTCTTGAAAGCATAATAAGCTCCACGCCGAGCGTGAACATATACCGATTTAGGCTTCAGGACCACCAGCCCGTGGACTTCGTTCCTGGAATGTTTGCAATGCTTTATTACAAGGATCAGGCTACAGGCGAAGAGATAGGAAGGGCTTATTCCATAGCAAGCGAGCCCGGCGTTGACTACTTCGACTTCATGATAGAGCTCGTGCACGGCAAGCTTACGAGCAAGCTCGAAAACGCAAAAATTGGAGACATCTACTACATCTCTGCGCCTTATGGCGCTTTCAAGTTTGATTCTACAAAGAAAAAGTTCCTTTTCCTGGCAGGCGGCACAGGGCTTGCGCCATTCTTTTCCATGATAAAGTACGCAATAAAAAACAACCTCGACGCTGACATGAGCATGATCTACAGTGTGAGGTTCCCTTCTTGGATAATAGCAAGGGAAGAGCTAGAGTCGTTCGAGAAGCTTGAAAAGCCCAAGGTAAGCTGCACTGTCACGGTTACAAGGCCGCAGCCGGGAGACGGCTGGACCGGGCAAACAGGGCACATAGACGAGGCAATGGTAAGGAAGTATGTGCCTGACTTCCCAGAAAGAATATTCTATATTTGCGGACCGCTAAACTTTGTAAAAGCAATGCAGCAAGTGGCAGACAATCTTGGAATTGCCAAGGAAAACGTAAAGACAGAAATGTGGGGCCAATAACCGCAAGCGCAAAGCTGAGAACAAATAAGCAGGGCTTTCACTATTTCTTCTTCACGAGTATCATGTGGAAGTCGTTCTCAAAGCCGAGGGCAGACTTGAAAGATTCAGGATCGAGCGTTATGGTGCTGTCAGAGTATGGGTCGTTTATGTAGAAATTATCCTTGTCATAGCCTTTTACGACTACCCAATGGGGCATAGAGTCAAGGTAAGAGTCTATCGATTTCACATCTATCAGCACTATAGGTATTGCACCAGAAGACAATGCCTTCTTTATTGCCTGCAGGTTAACGTTCTGCATGTATTCCTCTTCTATCCCCAGCGACTGGACTTTCTGCTTTATCTCGTTGAAAGAGGCATCGAGCGTGTCAAGGTTGACGTTCTCGTATACTGCCATTCGCCTCTCGTAGCCTTCGTCTTGGGTGTTGCTCATTATTGCCACTTCGGCGCCGCGCTTTGCGAGCGCGTACGCAAGCCCGTACTTTGAGCCGTACCATACGCTGCCGCTTACAGCTTCTTACCATATGCTGTATTCGTTCTCCTTCCTGAGCTTGAAGTTCTTGTTGAGCGCCTTAAGAACCATCATTGCGCACGCAGCAGAGCTCGTGAAGTCCTCGGTTTGAGGATAATGGGGCAGGTCTATGAGCACTTTGTCCTTTATCTTTGCTTTTTTGACCTTGTTTATTATAGAAACTTTCCTCTCACTGCGAGCTTTCTTGGTATTTGCACCTGTCTTGCTTGTTTTTATTATTTTTCTTGTTTTTGCATTTTTCATCATTTTAGGCATTCCACCACCAAACATCACATGCATGAATGCAGGGAGGGAGATTTGTTCATTTTATTGAACTCCCGCAGGCCTTAGGCCAACAGATCTTGAGTCTGTCGCGTTTGACCAGGCTCCGCCATCCCTGCACGTTTATTTTCCTGTTTACTCATTATTAAACATTTTGCTTAATGCTTCATGACTGCCGATAACGACAATCAATCCAATACATTTTAATGCAAGCTTATATTTATGCTTTGCCATTATTTTAGCAGGGAAATGGCATGGAAATAGAAAAACAGAGCGATTTCAAGTTTGTAATAAAGAAAGACGCAAGCGCGGGCATGAATACGCAAGTAGTGGTTTACGCAAATGACGAGCTTATTGCTAACATGAAAAAGGACAGAACGCTGCAGCAAGCTGTTAACGCCACCACTCTGCCTGGCCTCGTCGGCAACGTTCTCGTAATGCCAGACGGCCACGAGGGTTATGGCTTCCCTGTTGGCGGCGTCGCTGCCTTTGACGCAAACAAGGGCATAATATCGCCAGGCGCAATAGGCTTCGACATAAACTGCGGCATAAAGGTAATAAAGACCAATCTTACAGAGGAGCAAGTAAGGCCAAAACTCAGTCAGCTTGCAGATGTTCTTTTCAAGAACGTACCAAGCGGCGTAGGCAGCAAGGTAAGCCTTGGGCTTAGCAATGCAGATTTGCAAAGAGTTGCTGAGGAGGGCGTGCCGTACATAGTGTCAAAAGGCTTTGGAATAGAAGACGACATAGACTCCATAGAGGAGAACGGCCGCATGGAAGGAGCAGATTATGCAAAAGTGAGCAGAGAGGCAAAGTCAAGGGGGCTGAACGAGCTTGGAACGCTTGGCGCAGGAAACCACTTCCTGGAAATACAGAAGGTCGAGCAGGTTTTCGACCCGAGCATAGCAAAGGCTTACGGGCTCGAGAAAGGCCAAATAGTGGCAATGGTGCATTGCGGCTCGAGGGGCTTCGGGCATCAGATAGCAAGCGACTACTTGCGCCTGCTTAACGAGTACCAGGAAAAGCACGGAATAAAGCTAGTAGACAGGGAGCTCAGCTATGCTTATATAAACGACAAAGAAGCAGAGGACTATTTAGCAGCAATGAAATGTGCTGTAAACTATGCCTTCGTGAACCGTGAGATTATAGCAGATTCTATAAGGAAGAGCTTCGAGCAGGTATTCGGCAAAAGCGCAGATGCATTAGGAATGTTTACCCTTTTCGACGTTGCGCACAACATAGCAAAGCTGGAAGAGCACACTGTAGAGGGCAGGAAGGTAAAGGTTTATGTGCACAGGAAAGGCGCTACAAGGGCGTTTCCGAAAGGCATGGCCGAAGTGCCCAAGAAATACAGGGACATAGGCCAGCCCGTTCTGATTCCAGGAAGCATGGGCACTGCAAGCTACATACTCTGCGGCATGCCAGGCGCCATGGAGCAGAGCTTCGGGACAACATGCCATGGATCAGGCAGGGTGATGTCAAGGCACGAGGCGGTGCGCGAAATACCTGCAAGCAAGACTCTTGGCTCGCTCAAGGAAAAGCACATAGAGCTCAGGGTGAAAAGCAGAAACCTGATAAGCGAAGAGGCTGAATGGGCCTACAAGAATGTGGACGAGGTAGTGGGAATAGTAGAAAAGGCCGGGCTTTCCAAGATAGTAGCAAGAAACGTGCCTCTGCTTGTTGTAAAAGGCTAATATGGGCCCGCGGAGAGTTGAACTCCGATCTCCACTCTGTGAAAGTGGCGTCTTAGCCGCTGGACCACGAGCCCTGTTTTTATTTCTCAGAAAAGATATTTAAGCAAAAGCTTGCAGTCAAAGAAAGTATTTTATTTTTGTCTTTTGTATTTAAGCTTGATGGAAATGTATGGCAACATCGGTTTTGGCGATTCAGCTTCGACGTCTCAAAATGCCGAGCTCATAAATGAGGCTGAGCTTTTCAAGCCTAGAATAGCAGTTGTGGGCGTTGGAGGCGGAGGCAACAACACAGTTCAAAGGCTAAGCACAATGGACATTAAAGGAGCAGGTCTCTTCGCGTTCAACACCGACGCCAAGCATCTAGGCATGCTTAACAGCAACATAACAAAGCTCATACTCGGCAAGGACCTTACTAGAGGTCTTGGCGCAGGAGGCTTTCCTGAAATAGGAGAAAAAGCTGCAGAGCTCAGCAAAAACGAGATAGACATCTTGCTAAAGGATTCAAACCTTGTTTTCCTTACTGCTGGAATGGGAGGCGGCACAGGAACCGGCGCTGCGCCGGTAGTGGCAAGGTCTGCAAAGGAGCAGGGAGCAATAGTAGTGGGCATTGTCACGCTGCCATTCGCTCTTGAGAGAGTAAGGCTCGAGACTGCAAAGAAAGGCATAGAAAAGCTCAGGCAGGAAGTAGACACACTGGTAATAATAGACAACCAGAGGCTTGTAGAGCTTTATCCTAACCTGCCTATAGAGAAGACGTTCGCGCTTGCTGACGAAATAACTGCAAAGGCAGTAAGGGGAATTACCGAAACGATAACACAGCCAAGCCTGATAAACCTCGACTTTGCAGATGTCCGCACAATAATGTCTGCCGGCGGATTGGCGATGATAAGCGTGGGCGAGGCCCACGGGTCAAACAGGGTAGAAGAAGTAGTCGAGAATACGCTAAAGAACAAGCTGCTTGACGTAGACTATTCAAAGGCCACTGGAGTGCTCATACACATAATAGGCGGACCGGACCTTACGCTTGGCGATGCAAACCAGATAGGCACAAAGCTAACCGAGCAGATAACGCCCAATGCAAACGTGACATGGGGCGCTAGGCTCGATGAGACATATCAGGACAAGGTTGAAGTTATTGCAATATTCACTGGCGTGTCAGGAGCTTCGGTAACGGGCAAGGAAGAAGAAAAGCCAAGCCTTGGAATAGGCATGCTTTGAGCAGTTCTTTTTCTTTCTTTTCGTTTCTTAAATTTCATACTTCAAGAAACATCGAGGCTAGGCTTTAGAGGCACGGCCCTGCTCGCTCTCTCTGCCTTAGACTTCGATTCCTGCTCCACAACGACCTTGCGGTCTAGGACGCTGCTTATATAATTGATTGCGTCTGAAAAAGCGGAGAATTCCTCTTCTTCTGTAACATCAATAGGTGAAAGCTTTGCATGGCCTTTGGATAGCTGCGAAAGATACTTGGCTGCGGCTTCCTTGTTGGCCTGCTTTTCGTCCAGCTCGGCAAGCACCTTGCCCATGTCGCTATACTGGGCAAGCTTGTTGTAAAGGTCGCGCTTCCATGAATCTGCAATGATTATCCTGACTTCGTTTACCTTTCCTTTTTTCTTTTCCATAAGCGAAATTACCTGCTTCGCATCCTGTATTGTCGAGTCAATGGCGTCTTCAAGCTTCTCCACCTTTTCGTTTATCATGTCTGGCTTGCTTTCAGGCCACTTTTCAACAGATGCGAAAGTGTTGTTCCCGAGAAGGTGCCATAGCTCTTCTGAGAAGTGGGGTGCTACAGGCTGTAGCATAAGAGCAACAGCTGAGATGAAGTCCTTTACAACTATGCTGTTGTTGCCACCACGGGCAAAATAACGCCTAAGCTCTATTATGCTATCGTAAAGTATGTACATATAGGCCTGCCTGGGCTCGAGGGCTTCCATTGCCTGGGTGGCCGCCGCTATCTTCTTATTAAGCTTTGAATAGAGCCAGAAGTCTACCTGCTTTAGCTCGCCGGATTCCAGCTTGTCTGCATTGAGCACTGTGTCGTAAAGATAGCCGAGGCGTTCCTGTATGCCTTTCACAGCTGCAGCAGAGAAATTGGCATCGCTGTAAAGATCCGTGCTTGCTACAAGGTTTATGCGAAGAGGGTCTACGCCGTATTGCTGCACGCCGTCGCTGAGCGGCACTATGTTGCCTAGGCTCTTGCTCATCTTCTCCCCTTCGCTGAGAAGCATGCCGTTTGTCACTATCTGCTTCGGCCAGTACTCATTGTCGAATATGGCCACGTGGTTGAAAATGTACATTGTAAGATGGTTTGGAATGAGCTCGAAAGCGGAATGGTTTGACGTGTTCTTGTACCAGTACGTGAACGAATCCCTGCACTTGTTTATCAACTCGTAGTCTATGCCCGTGCTCTTTGCAACAGCGTCGGCAGAACCCTTGCCTAGGAAAACGTAGTCGAAGAATTCGGGCTTGAGCTTTTCCACATCCGTGCCTCGTATCAGATGAGATATGGTGTAGAATGCAGGATATATTGTCGAATCTGAAAGCGATTCTATAATATACCTGCTGTCAAGAGGGAACCTTGTTCCAAGCCCCTGGGCGCGTGCAACAGCGCGCAGGTTAATCCACTCTATAGCATATTCGAAAGCGGCCCTGCTCTCGTTGGGTATAAGCCTCATAGTCTTGGCATAATTCCTTACTTCGCTTTTCCACTGCTCGTCTCCGTAGTTGAGGAACCACTGGTCGTCAACCACCTTTACTACTATCTCTGTGCCGCACCTGCAAAACACTGGAGCATTCGCAAGAGCATAGATTTTTATCGCATTGCCATTGCCCAGTAGCTCATTCTTTATCCTTTCCCTGGCTTCGGGCTCTGAAATGCCCTCGTAGCCCTGGACTGTCATTATACCATACCTTGATTCTTCCTTGTATTCGAGCTTTGTTGCTTCTTCTATCTGCTCCTCAGTAGCGTCTATGCCATAGCCAAGGGCATCAAGATATGCCTTTGCTGGCACATTCAGCTCAAGATCAGAATTTGCAACCTTTGAGTCCTTTGCCCTTTCAAAGTCTATTTTAAGAACACGAATTGGCATCGGCACTGGAATCCCTTCGCGCTGCATTCTCTGCAGAGCTACATAGTCAAAAGGAGCATGGGCAGGAACGCTCATGACAATTCCCGTGCCTGTTGCAGGCTTCACAAAAAAGCCGTTGAACACAGGCACCTTTGCGCCTGTAACCGGATTTATGCAGGTTTTTGAAATAAGCTCAGAGCCGTCAAGCTCCTTCTCGACGTTTATTATCTTAATCTGGTAGCTTAGCACGCTGCTTGCAGGCTTTGCTATGTAGAATTTCTTGCTGCTTCCTTCTATCGTGCAAAGCACGTACTTTGAATCCCTGTTTACAAACAGGTTTGTTACCCCGAATACTGTCTCGGGCCTGTATGTCGCGCAAAGCATATATGCTTCTTCTCCGTCGACCTTGAAAGCTATCGCAGTTTCCTCTTCTATTTCGGGCTCGACATCGTGCAGTGTGTCGTGCATGCCTACTGCATTGCCCTCGTTTGGGCACCAGCCTACTGCATGCTTTCCCTGAACAAGCAGATGCTTGCTGTTGAGTATGCCGAACTGCCATTCTACGAACTTGCTGAAAAAGGGCTCAGTGGAAATGAAAGACCTCCTGAAATCTATGCTTAAGCCTGAGATTTCGAAGCTTTCCTTGCCTACTTTAGAAAAATAGGAGGTAATGTAAACAGGATCTGTCATTTTTGCTATCTCTGAATCGGGTATGTGGAAAAGCTTGAGCTCGCTTATTATTTCTTGATCGTTGTTCTTAATGCGCTTTGCAAAAGCAAGGACAGGCGTGCCAGTCGCGTGAAAGCCCATTGGGAAAAGGACATTGAAGCCACGCATGCGCTTGTACCTTGCAAGCATATCTGCAATTCCATAAGTGCGAAGATGACCTATGTGCAATGGCGTATTGACATACGGGAAAGCAGCAAAGACCATGAATGCTGGCTTGTCGCTAGGCTCGGGCTCGAACAGCTTTGCGTCGCTCCACGCCTTCTGCCATTTTTCCTCAATCTCTCTGAAGTTTATCATGCTATTATTTTGCTTGACAAAAGTTAAAAATGGTATTTGAAAGCAACTAGCAGCTAGCAGCTAGCTTCGCTGCCATTCCTGCTTCCAGAAAGTCAGCAGGCCGTAAACCGATACGAGCAAAAGAAGAAGCATGTAAAGACCGCCCGCGCTGAGCGTCCTTTTCTTCCTTCTTCTTATCGTGCTGGAAAGCTCATAAATATAGACAAAGGTGATAAGGTAGCTGATGGCGCTAAGCGAAAGAACAAACAAAATAAAAGCGAAGTGAAAACGGGAAAGCCTCAAAATAATCAATGACAGCCTCTGAAATGCAAACGTCAAGCCAAACACGCCGCGCCTGAGAGTCTCAAAGCTCCTCAGCAGGAATGCGAAGATAGACAAGAGAGGCAAAGCGTACATGTAAACCATTTGGAAGGAGTAAATAGGCGATCTTCTTCTCAGGTAGGTGCCGTCGAGAAGCTCCTTGAAGAAGTAAAGGTAGCCAGCGCGGGTCCACCTTATCGCCTGCCTTATTACTGCACGCACGGTCTTTGGGGCTTTTGTAGTGACGACAACGTTATGGGCCCTAACCGCCTTGTAGCCAAGATCAAGTATGTGCGCAGTAAGCTGCCTGTCATCGGCATACAGCATTCGCCTGCCGAAGATTAGGCCGTATCTGTAAGCTTTAGTTTGCATATATTCCTTGACAAGCTCTGTCTTATACATTGCACATTCGCCGTCAAGGACCATTGGCGTGCCCAAATGTTCCAATCCTGCAAACCCGAATTCCTTGAGCCTGTGGAAGAATTCGAGAGCATAGGTTGAGAGCCTGCGCTTGTCCAGGCGCACCTGTATCTTAGCTCCGACGCCTCCCACGTTCCTTGAGAAATACGGCAGCATGAAAGAAACTGCATTTTTGCTTAGCACTGTGTCGCTGTCGACAAAAAGCACATATCTGCTGTTAACGTGCTTCACTCCCTCGGCTAGAGCCATCCTTTTGCCGCTGTGATCTTTCAAGTACACGAACTTGCCTCCGTGCTTCTCTGTTATTGACTTGTAAGGCTCTAATGAGGAATCGCCCACCACAACAAAGCTTATGCCCTCGCTGCTTATCGAATTTATGCATTTCTCAAACAGTTCCGGATTCTCGTTGTATACAGGAACTACTGCGGTCACCTCTTTCTTTGCGCTTTCCGGCGCTTTCAAACGCGACATTAGCTTGATTTTTTTCTTTTCTTGCCTTACAAAGTAGAGGTCGAAGAGGTAGTACGCTATAGAGAAAACGCTCATTACTAGTGAAATAAGAAGCAGGATCCCGAATGCTGAGTGAAGAAGCCAAATAAAATGCATGATTATTGATTGCAATAAAGAGTTTAAAAAGCTGTAGCAAAAGCTAGTCCGGCTCGTATACCTCAAAGGCTGTCGAGT
>ERZ1669250.707-NODE-707-length-13438-cov-3.003213_pt1 | contig 13438 bp, 18 predicted proteins | sample MGYA00579295_ERZ1669250 | MGnify/ENA primary metagenome ERZ1669250 (study PRJEB41166, sample SAMN08046056) | hot springs metagenome | biome: hot spring; feature: acid hot spring; material: thermophilic sediment; isolation source: thermophilic sediment from acid...
AAGAAGCAATAAACAATCTACCCACCAGCAAGATTCTCTGCCTCACAATGAGAAATAATCCCCGCAGAATCGGGACTTCGAAACTCCACCCCTAATTGTTGCATTACTCCCAGCGGCAAGCGAAGATGCCTAAACAATTGAGGTAGGAAGCTTAAGCGATTGTTAACACTACACTCAGCAACGGTCTCGGAACCCCTTAACAGTAACCCGGCGTGGCCTGGTAACTGAAGTAAACGAATACAATATATATTATCAGCATCACTATGAAGGCTACCAATACGTAGTCCCCAACGGAGCCTCGCCTCTTATAATCAATTATCGCGTATGCACCTATGGCCATCATGGCCATGGTGACGAGGACCAGACCCACGTAAGATGAAGTGCATTGGCTCTGGACAAGGGAGGTGGGGTAACCAGTGGGAGCCACTAGTTGCCAGAAGCCATATATGAATATCGATAAAGCGATTATTAATATGAAGGCAAGCACGAGCCCTCCACGAGACACATCTATACTGCTCATCGAAACGCTTGAATAGCAATAGCTTTAAAGTTATTCTTTGCTTGCCTCATAAAAACTGCTTAAGCCTTGTTTAATGCAATGAGGGAAGCGGGGAACCTATACCGTGAGGCAGGGAACCCCGTAAGAATGGGGTAATTCATCTATTGACTACCTCCATGCGGAGCTTCTTTATCATGTCATCCAGTAATGTTAAAATCAAGCCTACCTGTTGCTCCTTAGATACAATTGTTAGTATATTGTTTTCATCTATCTTAGCCACTACAATGAGGCCTGGGGAACTATATACTATTGAGTAATCGAAGTTACCTCTAAAGAAAAGCTTAGAGGCATTCTCTGAAACTATGGCCAATGGAGCTGAAACTGCCGATACCTTATCGGGATCGACTTGCTCCATGCTGACATACTCCTTTATTAAACCATCAGTGGTGGATAAATAAATGCCTAAAACGCCTGGCGACTCAATTATTCCCTGCTGCAAAATGTCCCTAATGGCCATGATAGAGATAAAAGCGTGAAAAGTTATAAATATTTCCTTTAAAAATAGCGCTAGCCCCACTTATTGGCTACCATACTTGATTCCCAATAAATATAACGAAATAATGATGGACCTAAGCCTCTATGCGAGAGACACTACTTACGTGGGCAATAATTGTAATGGAGACCAATAATTGGGCGAAAACCTTTATTATGGATCGCCATAATGCGAAGAATGATGGATGAGAAACGATTTGAGTACGCCGATCACACTGCGGATATAATGATAATAGCAAGGGGGAGGAGCCTCGGCGAGGCATTCAAGAATGCAGCCCTTGGGGTTCTTAATCTCATGTATGACACCTCCAGGGTAAGGGCATTATACTCGCATAGAGTCGAGTTGAGGGGAATTGACTTAGAACAATTATTATTTAATTGGATAGATGAAGTCATTTATCAATTTGATGGAGCGAAAATGGCAATAGGCGATGAAATCGATGTTGATATTAATGAGGAGAACATAAGTTTAAGGGCCGAATTTAAGGGGGAAAACTATGATCCAGCAAAGCATGGATTCAGGGGAACAATAGTGAAGGCAATCACGTACCACTTAATGAAGATAGAGAAAAACAATGAATACAGGATACAATTCGTCGTGGATATATAGAGAAAATACGACCTGACCCCCCGCCTTGAGGGGCGGGGGTTCCCCGAGGTCTAGAGGGTTACGCCCCATTCATGGACGCTACTCCGTTATCAATGACTAGCATTAACGCCAATCCTTAGACGATAATCATGCCGGTCGGAGCAATGAGAATCCCGAAAATAAGCATTCATGAAAAATAAAAATAATAATCATTTAATATGTAGGCCTACTTAACTACTAGGACTGGTATCCTTGCCTCGCTGACTAGTCTCGATGATACACTGCCGAGGAATAATCGCTTTAGGGTGGATAATCCCCTGCTGCCCGACACCAATAAGTCAGCCTTTACCTTATCCACGAATTCCAATATGCTGGTGGCTGGATCACCCTCCAGCACCTGCCCCTCTGTCTCTAGGTCGGCAGCTCTTTTGCGTGCCTCCTCAATATCACTCTTAGCCTTTTGATATAATTGATCAAGCACCGTTTGAGGGACTGGACTAACGCCTAGCCCTATTAAGGCGGCGGGATCCACGACCTCTATTATGTAGAGCCGGGAACCGTATTTCCTGGCAATATCAATAGCCATATCAAGCGCCCTCTTTGAGTGGGGCGAGCCATCATAAGCCACCACTATTTTCTGGAACATAAGTAACTAGCCTCAATCTATTATTTAAGCATTCCCAAGAAAACTGGAAACGATTGAGCTACCTCTACTTACCTTTTTAGGGAACCGATCGAAATGATAGGCCATTCTTATCTTATTACTGAAAAACCCTTGATGCGTATTAGGGGAAGCTAGACTAACCATTCGCCTATATAACCTATCCCCTTCTCCGTCCTTGAACTCCTCTTCTTAAAGCCGGCATAACTCATCATGCTCTCTAATTCATCAATGGTAGGGTACTTATTAGCCCCCAACAGCATCTGCACAAGCATGTATAGATAACCGAAGCCATTATCCTCAAGTGGCTGCACCACGATGAGGGAGCCCCCGGGCCTCACTAATTCATGTAATTGCCCGAACTCGAATAGATTCGTTGATAACCAGTTAAATGACATGAAGAGGATGCCGGCATCGAATTTGCCCCTAAAGTCATTCACATAATCGTCTAGTGGGCCCTCCGTGAACTTTATTCTATCAGCAACCGATTGAGCCAGCCTACCTATCAGGACTCGGCTAGATTCCAGAGAGGATTGGGACCTATCATAAACCAGCGCCTCCTCTAGAAGGGGGGCATTAGTAACTATGGCGGCTGCGCCGAAACCATCATCGAATGATGCCACAAGTAAGCGGCGAAACCTCTTTACATCTAGTGATTTCGCTATTTCATTCTTTAGGCCTATTACTGCCTTAATCCTATTAAAGCCAGCATGTATTAATTCCAGCACTGTCTGATTTATTTTGTTCTCAATGAAGTCAGCTCCCTCCTTAACTATGAGTGCATTATATAATTGGCCCACTTCCTTGGCGAGGGGACTATTCGGCAAGGATTCATCGAAGTCCTTGATTGTATATAACTTGTCCAGAATATTTATTTTCTGGGCTATACTTATGAGGGACCGAATGTAGAGCGCGGTCTTATTCTCCTCGGATAACCTTATCGCACCTGCTATAGTGTACCTGCTCTCTATTGTTCGTAGGAGGAGCGTCATGTAGTACTTATCCATGGAATTAATCTCATTTAATGCCGCCAATAATCCCTGGTCCTTTACAATGGATTGGCCCGTCGGGGAGAAGATCTTGAAGAAGGACAATACGCATCACCTCGTTACCTTATCGGTTATGATGCCGAGGACCACTAGCTTCGCCAGCAGCGACTCCAGCTCCGGCGTGGGCTTCGTCTTTCCTTCAAGCACCTCCCGTATGGATCGCAAGTAATCCTCTCCCAATACATCCAGCACTATCTTTTCATCGGCTAGTTTCCGTTCATTCCAATTGAAGCTAATTGTTCCAGCCTTTAACGAGGGGCCGGGACCCGTTACTAGGAGCGTAGTAGATGCTCGTCTAACCATTCCATACCTATCCACATACGCGAGAAGAACGTGGTCTCCACATGGTATTGCTATTTGAGCTAATCCGCCCTTAGAGGCCTCCTCCAATATTGATGGATTCAGGGTTAATGTGTGCTCCTTCCCACACCGTGGGCACTTAACGCTTATCTCGGGCTGCATTGAAATTTATATATAGAATACATTAATAAGGTTTTGCCACTAAGTTGCTGTATTTATTAGCCATCCTAACTATCTCCCCAAGCAGATTCGCCACTTCTCGTTGATCCATATTTATGAGGGAGGTCCGGAAAACCGCTATTGGATCCATTATCGTGGGCAGCGTGGATATAACTATATCCGGATCAACAAGCTCTATATCCATCTTATTAACCACCAGAAACTTAGGTTTATGCGATATACCCATATCAATCATCTTGGAGTACCAATAAGTCAGATTAGAGAACGTGGCCATGTCCGAGGCATCGGCAAACATTATTATAACATCAACATCAAAATTAAGCTTGCTAATGCTCTCAAATAACTCTTTTTGGCCGGGGAAATCATAAACCACCACGTCAGTGCCGTCCACGTTCAATCTATAGACCTCTAATTTTGTGGTGGCTCCCTCGGATTCTCCGAGACCCATTGCTCTACGTATAAATGTAGTTTTACCGACACCACCATCGCCAAGCAACGCAATTCTCACGAATTGGAACAAGCATAACCAATTAATAAATTTTTATTATTGTAAATAATTATAGGAATATAATAGGCAAAACAAAGGCGATAACTAAACCTATTATATAAATACTATAATAACTTTCAATCAATAGAGCTGATCCGTAATTGGTGACTCCGCGGAAATTCCATGCCCATTATTCTCTTTACTGCCGGTTTCAATGTTTCTGAATCCACTATTACGCTGGATTCATTGAATCCATGCTCCCTGACCTCGAACCTATCCATATCCAACCTCTTATTTTCCAGCCACCTAACCCCCTTAAAGATCTCAATCCTCAATACCGAGCCCACACCCATCTTGAAGCATCTCTTGATAACTAATTTATCGGCTGAGCGCGACGATATCCATGGCATGCCAGTTACCGAGCAGCGTTTTAATTAAAAATATTCAGCACAACCTTCTTCCCGCCCTAAAGGGCGAGACTTTCCACCCCCTTAACACCACTTATAATAAGCAATTCATGCATTGAGCGCGGAATAATGCGGAGACCACATTCTTGACCCCTAGACCCAATGTCGGCCCTATTTCTCTTCCATTTGTCCCCACGCATCACTGGAGTAAGTTGAGCTATGCTATACATTTTAAGGAGGCTAGGAGGAAATGAGGCGGATTTATGGCGATCAAATCTAATTAACTGACCTCCTCCCCGCCCTGAGGGGCGAGGCTTATCAATCTTTTGTCATTATTTGCTTCTCTTCTTGGTTTCCTCTCTGCCTTGGATTTTGTCGAGCTCAATTCTTTATTATTAAACGGAGAGAGGCACGCATCTTATTATCCTGATAACTGCCCTAACGTCCTCCGCGGTTATTGTTTTTCTATTGGCGTGCTTCGACATCTCTATGCTTCTATTAGCTAAGTCATACGCGATGGACTCTAATACGTCGCGTAAGGCTTGAACAGCATCTTCCCCAACGCGTTCAGCCCCAGCTTTTTTAAATATACGATCCACCGGCGCTAATGGTATCTCTGGCATAAATTATAATGGGAACCGCTGAACTTAAATCTATTACTTAGGCTAATAAGCGATGTCTCAGAGAGCAGTCTCTCCCCAGGGAATTCTATCCATTGATTACCATTTAGGCTTGGTTCACTATCATTGGGTTTGTTGGTCGTTATCTATGTCCTGGCTTTGAGACGAGTGCCTTACCGGCGCTAGATCTATGTCCTCCATCTTATAAGTTATCGATCTGAGCCTAGTCTTGGCTAAGTAGAACATCTTGCCGCAGTTACTGCATTTGCATAGTATTATATGGGTGGTGAAGAACCTTGGATTATTCATGAACCTATCGCTGACGAAGCTATCGAAACTCCAAGTCGGTAATCCGCAGTATGGGCATGTTACAGAATTCATTCAATCAACAAGGAATTAACCCCTTTATTAAACTTACTCGATTAATGAGGGGCCTTCACCGCTTCCTCTGCCCAGATCGCTCCTTAACTCCCATTAAGATAAAAACCCAACCTGATCAATGCCTAGCGTGATTGAGATAGATGGGTCAATGGGCGAGGGAGGCGGGCAAATACTTAGAACCGCCGTGTCGCTTTCGGCCGTGATTGGAGTCCCCGTGAGGATCAGGAATATACGAGCTAAGCGGAATAATCCAGGTCTTCGAATGCAACACATAACGGCCATTTCTGCAGCCGCCAAGCTAAGCAGTGCCGAGGTTATAGGGATGCGGGAGGGGTCAATGGAGGTCACATTTATTCCTGGCAAAATAGTGTGCAGTAATCAGGTTTTTGATGTGGGGACCGCCGGCAGCATTTCCTTAATCATCCAAACCATAATGCCCATACTCATGTCTGCGGGCTGCGGATCCATAATAGAGCTGAGGGGTGGAACTGATGTTCCCATGGCACCCCCAATTGATTACATGGCTAACGTAGTCGTGCCGAACCTGGAGCTAATGGGGATGAAGGCTATGATCACCACCAAAAAGCGGGGCCATTATCCAAGGGGCGGGGGATCAGTTGTTCTTGAGACGCGGCCAAGCAATGTGCATGGCATTTCCTTTAGAGAATCGCGGCCCATTAAAGTGGAGGGAATCTCCCATGCAACGAACTTGCCCAGTCACGTGGCTACTAGGCAAGCCGCTGCTGCCAGGAATAAGTTAATGAGGCTGGGACTGCCTATTGATATCAGGATAGATGTTGGAGCGGGACTAAGTCCTGGAAGCGGCATAGTTGTGTGGGGCTCATTTGATGATGGCCATAGAGTGGGTGGGGATGCATTGGGCGAATTAGGTAAACCGGCTGAGGTGGTGGGGAGCGAGGCCGCGGATAAGTTGTTGAGAAGCATTCTAAGCGGCGCGGATCTTGATCCCAATATGGGGGATATGATGGTTACTTATGCGGCTGTGGCGAGTGAACCCACTAGGTATACTGTGTCACAGGTGACGCAGCACCTCTTAACTAATGTGAGAGTGATCAAGTTAATGGGCATTAATGCTGAGGTGAAGGGAGAGGTGGGGGGTAGGGGAGAGGTCATTGTGGAGCCTACTCGATGAAATCCAATATATTATTCCCATTCCCAAGCCTTTCCTCAGCCTCATTGTTGTACTTGGTGGTTAATACTTTCCTGACCGCGGCTATAGTTTTTTCGCTTATCCCATTTATTTTGCTCCAGGACTCGAAATTATTCAAGGCAGTTAATGGGGTGCCGAACTCCATTAATATCTTCTCAGCCCTTTTTCCACCTATTCCTGGGAGGGAACCCAATAACTGTACCTGTAATTCCCGTATTGTCTCTCCCTTCCTGGCAGTCACGGCCTTTATTGGCTTGCCTTCATCCACCTTAGCTAAGGAGAATATTATATAGGCGGTTAATGATTCATTCGCCGAGTAAAGGACCCTTATCCCCATCTTGTTGAGCGCCACCATGGCCCCCGCCACGGAGTGTGGGTGAATGCTTCTCCTGGATATAGCCCGCCAGGGATCGCCCTCTATTAGTATTATGGGGTTCTGGTAATGCTCAATCAGCCTCTTGGCTTGATCAAATAATCTACCATCTATTATGGAATTAATGAAGTCCATGGCCTTCTTCCTCTCAATGACCGTGGTATCCGATATAACGTAATCCCCGGCCTCTATGGTTCTCTCAATAACTGTGCATCCAAGTCTCTTTAATTCATTGATTACCTCTATGGCTGTCGAGTGTTCCCTTGAATCAACAACCACATTGCACTGCATCTAGTGAATGCTTTAAATTGGATTAAAATAAATTAATCGCTTAGCGGGAGCCAAGACGATTCAGGAAAACTTTCAATCAAGTCGCGTATTCATGAATAGTAGGATCAAATGCAAAAGTTTTTAACTCTACATGAGCATCATAGATAATGGAGGAAGTACAGGAAGAGAGGCTGAAGTATCATGAGGTCATTGGCGGCAAGATAAAGATAAAGATAGATACTAGAGCCGAATTATTGAAGTCCAAGTATGGAGTATATGGCCACGCCACCGTAGAGTTATGTCATTGGACTAAGTCAGCGCTCTCCGGAGGACCTAGTTGCTATAAGTATAAGTTCTATGGTGCCCCGGTCGGCGGCAGCCATAGGTGCGTGGAGTTTGGGCCCATGGGCATGGTGTGCAGCAATAGGTGCGTATACTGCTGGAGACCGACGGATGCCTTTGATTCAATTGCCCCAAGCAGCGATGAGGTGATGGAGCCCGAGGACTTATTGAGAGGCGTATTAGCGGAGAGGCGGCGATTATTGTCCGGCTACTTCGGTCATCCCGAGGGCAAGAAAAGAATTAGGGAGGCGCTGGAACCCACTCACTTCGCGATATCGCTATCGGGGGAACCAACACTGTACCCCAAGTTACCTGAACTAGTTAAGTTAATAAGGTCCCTCCCCAATGCGAAATCAATATTCATAGTTACCAATGGCGAGCACCCCGAAGCAATAGAGAGACTGGCGGAGGAGAATGCATTGCCGACTCAACTATACCTGTCATGCAATGCCTCTAATAAGGCATTATTCAATAAGATAAATGTACCGGTAATGAAGGGGGAAGCAGCGTGGGACTCCTGGTTAAGAACGCTTAAAATGTTGCCTAAACTAGGCACTAGAACAGTTGTGAGAATTACATTAATAAAGGGATGGAACACCGATCCTAAATACGTTCCGGAATTCGCCGAATTAATGCGAATAGGTAGTCCACACTTCATAGAGGTCAAGTCATATATGCATCTCGGCCACTCGGTTTATAGGCTAAGCAAGGAAAACATGCTGAGCCACGAGGAGGTACGGGAGTGGGCTAATAAATTATTAAGCGAGTTGGGAGCCATGTATGAATTCATGGATGAAGATGTGAATTCACGTATAGTGGTGCTTAGAAACATGGAGAGACCGGTTGATAGGTGGATAGAGAAACCCACTACTTAGCCGGTTGAGCTATGGGCACGGTTTCCTCCCGTATCCCATCCTTTGTTATCGTCATTAAATCAACCCCATCGCCTGAAACCGCATCCCTATAACTGGCCTCCCTCACCGCGTTTATCGCTATCATCCTAGCATCGTTAACGCCTATTCCCTGCCTGTAACTGGTCTCTATAATGCCTATCGCGGTCCTGGCGCCGGTGCCGAGAGCCGCAAAGTCATCCTCTATTAATGCACCGGCTGCATCCAGCACTATTAAGTGCGGGCCGGATTCATCCACTCCACCCACCATTACCTCCACGAGGAACGGCATGTACCTGCTCTGGAACAGGACTTGGCTGAGCAGCTTGGCCACGGCCCTAGTCGATGCCGGCCTCTTCGCTTCCATTTCATGCATGGTTATGTTAGCCCTAATTAATTTAGAAATCACCTGCATATCAGCCAAGACGCCTGAGGACACCATGCCTACCTTATCGGTGACCTTGAACAGCTTCTTGCCGGACTTACTTAGCAGGTAGAAGCCATAAGCTATTCTCTTCTCGGATGCCAGTACAACGCCATCACTGGCCTTCACGCCCACTGATGTGCCCGTTATTATCTCGTACTCGCTCATGCATATACCGTTTAAGTAAATGTATTTAAATTTAGGGCCCCGATTCATTTTACATGTCTATGAACATTCCATCAGCGAGGGAATTATTGAATGCATTCATGGATAGATACAAAACCGCTGAGGCACGATATAAGAGGCGAGGCATGGAGGCGATGCGCAATCTAGAGGCCGTTAGAATAAAGAAATCGGCCGACTACGCCTCAACCAAGCTTCGAGGCATTGCCCTCTCAATGCCGTTCCTCAAGGATCTACACCCATTCTATAGGGAACTACTTCTCCTAGAGGTAAAGGAAGAGGATTATCGGCACTCGCTATCAAAGATATTCAATGCCTCCCGAGCAGTTAAGTCAATACGGAGGGAGAGCCTAATGATGATTAAGGCGGCAGCCAGCAGGGGAGACATCATTAGGGCGAGGAGGGCATATCTGGCCAGGATGATGGACCTAATCAATGATTTATCGAGAGACATAGAGCTGCTTAGGACAGTGGCTCCCCGCATTAAATCAATGCCAAGCATAAATGCATCGCTCCCAACCATAGTGGTGGCCGGAATGCCTAACACGGGCAAGAGCAGCCTAGTTAACTGCATATCCACCGCTAAGCCCGAGATAGCTGATTACCCATTCACAACCAAGAAAATAATTGTGGGCCACATCAAGTTATTCGGCGACTCAATGATTCAAGTACTAGATACGCCGGGTCTTCTGGATAGGCCACTCAGCGAGAGGAATAGTATTGAGCTCCAAGCCATATTAGCCATGAGGCACTTAGCGCACGTCATAGTAATGGTCATGGATCCCACTCCCCACAGCGGAAACGCCATCGACAATCAATTAAACCTGCTCAATGAGGTGAGGAATGCCTTCAAGGTACCTTTAGTGGTTGCCATAAATAAGGTGGATATAGCGACGGAGCCCGAGGTGAAGGCGATCGAGACAGCAATACTTGAACCCACCTATAGAGTGGCGGCGGCAAAGTGCTTAGGCACCAGGGAGCTAAGGGATGATTTAATCGAGAAATACGTATTACCTAAGCTTATTCCCCCACGATAAGGGATTTTATTCAGCTAGGGCCTAACCGTGTAGTACATGCGTTTCCTGCCCTTCCCCCTATTCTCTACCTTTATCAATTCCACAGTGCCTATCTCTCCAGTATTCTTAACGTGGGGGCCTCCATCTGCCTGTATATCAATGCCCGGTATCTCAACTATCCTTAACTTATCGCCGCTCCCAGGGGGTAACCTATTCGCCAGCTTAACTATGCCCGGTATCTTAATGGCCTCCTCGCGAGGCAGCCAATAAACCTTGACCTCTAGACCCCTCTTTATTATCATGTTAGCCGTATCTATTACTCCCTGCGCCTCCTCCTTATCCAGCTTATCCACCCCAAAATCATCCTTAGCATACTCTGGCTCTATTGTTCCACCAGTTATTAATGCGCCATACTTAGTATACATTATGGAGGCAATTATGTGGGATGCGGTGTGGAGCCTCATTAATCGATGCCTCCTCTCCCAGTCCAGCTTTATCTTTACCTTATCCAGCGGAGCCAGCTTAGGTTCCTTATCCAACACATGGATTACCTCATCCTTTTCCTTATCGTGAATCGCATCAATTATCGAGTATTCCTCCCGCCCAATGATTTTCCCAGTATCATGAACAACGCCGCCGCTGGTTGGGTGAATTATCGTTGAGTCCAAGAGGAGGTTCCTACCATCCACCGCCACCACTCTGGCCTCTGTTTCCCTCAAGTAACTATCCTTCTGATATAAGTGAATAGTGGCCATGGATTATCATAAATGAGGCTAAATAAATACTTAACTGGCTGCTAGGCAATAATGCTATGGTGAATTAGCATTATTTAGAGAGAGGATCCTCTGTATTATCCTTGTGGTGCTGCATAGCTCGCAAGCAGCCTCCTCTCGAGCCCTAAGCACTCTAGCCCTTATTCCCCTCTTCTCCAGTTCACGCATTACCTGAGCCTCATCAAACGGCTGATTAGGGCCTAATAGAATTATGTCTGGGGCCTCCTCCTCCACGACCCTGAACATGTCCCCCTCATACCCAACCCTGGATCTCTCCACGTACTCTATTGAACCAACCATGAATGCGCGTTGATCCTCTGGAATAATGGGCCGCCGTCTCTTAATTCGCTCGACGGTGGAGTCCCTCGACACCACTGCGACGACTCTGCCTAGCTCCCATGCCTGCTTTAGGTATAGAACATGGCCAGGATGAAGCAGGTCAAATGTGCCTGCCACGAAAACCTTGGACCTAGCTAATCCAGTGAGTTGACTGGGAAGCAGCCACTTTACGTCTATTATCCCAAGCATCCTTAAGGCATCTAATAAGCCCTCCGCGTAGGAGGCGGTCGAGATCGCCGTGGCATAGTCACCTACCTTAAAATAGTGCTTACTATCCTTTAGGTAAGCCCGAGCAGCGTCAATAACGCTGCGCGCTTCCTCATTATTGATCGCCCCTAATTGATTTAATGCCTGCTCGACATTTCTGATATAAATTAAGGCACGCGACTCAATATCCCCAGCATTCATTTACGTTGCTTAATAATAATGAGGTTTTAAAGTTGCCCCTACTCCTTTATTACTTCCAGCGATATGAAGGTCTTCGTGTCCTCTACTCCCTCCATTGTGCTCAGCACTCGCAGCAAGTCATTTACATGCGCCTCCCTCGTTATGAGTATCAAGTCATACTCGCCCGAGACTCTATAGGCCTTCTCGACGGGTAACTCCTTCACCTTCTCATAGACCTGCGGCCTATATTTTGGCGTGGCCTTTATCATGACCACGGCCTCGGCCGTGCTTAGCTTAAGCACTTTCAATGTCTTCTCGGTTATATCTACGAATTCCCTTCCCGTCCGTATCAGCCCCAGGTCCTTCAGCTTCTTTAAGTGAACGCTGAGGGCTTGCCTGGTCATGCCTAGATCCCTCGCTATTTCATCTTGGTCCGCATACACCGTGTACACCTTCAGGGGCTGGGCCCTCTTTAGTAGGTACTGGAGTATCTGGATCTGTCTCTCCGTTAACTCCCTCTCTATTTCAGCCGGGGTTAATTCATACGTTCTCTGCACTGCCATACTTATCTTGAAAAACTACATAACAAACCAGTATAAATACTTATTGTTTCTAGTGAAACATAGCCATAAATACTTACCATTATCTTTTAAGAAAAGCCCCATATTTATTATGAGGAGGATATTTCTTGCTACACTTGATATAATTAATCGGCTCTAATGAATGCCTTAAAAAGGTTACGCAGCTTAAATTAGGACCAAGAGACCTTGAATGTGCATAAGATCTTTTCAGGCAAGTGACTATGCCAAACATTGGATGGGTTCTGCAGCGTGTGGGGAGGGGCCAAATGATGTTTTTGTTGCAAAATTAACATAATGCTTTAAAGGAGTTATTTGTTATAATATATATGAATACATGGAGACCTAGTAAAGATAACTTGACAGAGAGCAATGTGGCTAGATTCATGGATGAACATGGACTGAAGAATCTCGATGAATTCATTAAATCAACCCATGAAAGGCCCGAGTGGTTCTGGGAATCATTCGTGAGAATAATCGGAATACGGTGGAGCAAGCCCTACACTAAGGTGTTGGACTTATCGTTAGGTAAGCCCTGGGCCAAGTGGTTCATTGATGGCGGGCTAAATATAGCTGATCAATTGCCGGAGGGATCAAATATCTTGGTTAAGTGGGGGAACGAGACGGGCGACTCGATTCAATGGTCATACTCATACGTGCTCTACAAGGCGAGGGCAGTGAGCAGTTGGCTGCATAGGAATGGGTTGAGGCGAGGGGATAGGGTGGGTATCTACATGCCCATGATTCCGGAAATAGTGCCTGTATTTCTTGGGATAATAAGGGCCGGCGGGGTCGTGGTACCCCTCTTCAGTGGATTCGGCAGGGGAGCAATAAGAACTAGGTTGGAGGATGCCGAAGCTAGATTCGTCTTCGCATCTGACTCCTCCATTAGAAGAGGAAAGCAGGTGGATATGGTTGAGGAGCTGCGGAATGGCCTTCCCAACACCGTTGAGGGCGTCGTGATGCT
>ERZ1669250.708-NODE-708-length-13433-cov-4.186425_pt1 | contig 13433 bp, 13 predicted proteins | sample MGYA00579295_ERZ1669250 | MGnify/ENA primary metagenome ERZ1669250 (study PRJEB41166, sample SAMN08046056) | hot springs metagenome | biome: hot spring; feature: acid hot spring; material: thermophilic sediment; isolation source: thermophilic sediment from acid...
CCGACAGGGTGGATGCTTATACCTTAGCGGATCTCTCCAGGGGTGGGTACATAGCTGAGTCGTACATACCTCCACCGGGATCATGGGGATCAGGGAGCTCGTCAGGTACAGGGCGATGCTCGTGAGGATGAGGACGGACGTGAAGAACGAGATACACGCCGTGCTCCTGATGCCCAATATCATCTTGTAGCGGAAACGCTATTTTATGGAGCGTGCCAGATGCAGCCGTGGAGAGGGATCCCAAGGCCGCCGCGATAGTTAGGGAGATCATCAGGAGGAAACCGGATCTTCGGGAGGATGACGTGTGGGGCATGATACATCGGAAGATGGAGGAGATGGGATCCAGTTACCTGACCGAGGTCGGCGCCGGATATCTGGTTGCGAGCGACCTGGGGATCGACCTGAGCTCCATGCCGAGGCAACCCCTCAGAATAGCCGAGCTGAAGCCCGGGCTTAGGCGCGTGGACGTGACCGCGCTGTTCCTTTGTAAGGGCAGGGAGCTGTCCTTTGAATCGCGCACAGGAACTGGTACCGGCAGGGCTTATGAGTACCGGGTGTTTGATGCCGGCACCGTTGTGCGTCTTATGGTGTGGGGTGATCCGGACTTTCGGAAGATCATGGACACCCTGAAGCCCGGGGACGCGATAACTATCACCGGAGCTTACACGAGGTTAGGTCGTACGGGCGAAATAGAGATACATGTGGACGAGAAGGGATCCCTTGATCTACCGCACGAGCAGGCCCCCGGGAGCGTGCTGGAAACCATAACAATAGATGCCTCAGAGGTCGGGGAGGACGCGCTTGGCCGCGGGCTGATAGTGAGGGGGAGGATCTCATCCGACGTGCAGGAGAGGGAATACACCAGGGACTCCGCCACGAGATCTCTAGTTTTCTTCACGATCTCGGGCGAGAAGAATCCGGATGCGCGGCTCCGGGTGGTCATATGGGGGAAATCCGCGGACTCAATCCCGGGGATAGGCCCGGGCGCTATCGTCAGGTTGGTCTGTTTCAGGGCGCGCAGGGGGAGGGATGGATCCCTCGAGCTCCACGGTGATGCGGGGTCTACCGTGGAGGTGATCTCCGGGACGCCCGCGAGGGCCCGCAGCGACGAGATCTTCCTGGTGTCATCCGACATGGTGCCCGGAGAGCTGCCCACCGCGGAGGCAGCGCTGCTCTCCGGCGACGACCTGATCAGGGTTGTGGCCACCGGCCCCGCGGCGGAGGCGCTTTATGGAGTCCAGCCGGGGTCCATCGTGAGGCTTCGCTCCAGGAGGTTGGCGTCCGAGGAGGATCTGGAGGTGCTCGGGAGGAGGCCAGATCTGCTGGAGTCCCTGACGGTGGCGGCGAAGGACCTGGAGCCCTACGGCCGCAGGATATGCGTGTTCGACGGGGTGGTGCTCTCCAGGGCCATCGAGAGGGAGGTGACCAGCCGGTCCGGGGAGAATCTGAGGAGGGCGTCGCTGATGCTCGGGGATCACACGGGGGAGGTGGAGGTGGTGGCATGGAGGAGCGCCGCGGACAAACTCATGCCGCTGGACGTCGGGGAGAGGGTCAAGATCTACGGGGCACTGGTCGTCAAGCGCGAGGGGCGCCCTCCATCCTTAGAGGTCAGGGGCTTCTCCAGAATAGAGAGGAACGCCACTGGCGGCTCCCAAAGGTGAGCGTTCTCCAGGTCCAAGCGCATTGGGCGGCAGTAATTCGCGTTCATCACGGGGTTGAGAGGCGTGCACCGCTGGCTGTTCGCCGAGGCGCATGTCCACGAGACGTCCGGGAGGTATTCCGGAGGTGCTTCTGCTCAAAGGCTGTGGGCGGTAATTACGTGTGTACAGAACGGTGGTTAGCGGGATGCATGCCGGGCGCCGGTGACGACCAAAAAGCTTAGATAATGAGGGAGCTCCTCGCGGTTACGCCGGGGTAGCTCAGCTGGTCAGAGCGCCAGGCTCTTCCCGGGCGAGACTCATAATCTGGAGGTCGTGGGTTCAAACCCCACCCCCGGCACGCGCGACTGGTCCCCATACGCGTCTATCGTGCAGCCATAAAGATATTACAGGGGCGCAGCAGGTCGATGGATCCGTGAGGGCGTACACCTTCGGCATATATCCAAGGCCCCTCCGCCTGATAGCCGCTACCCGGAGGGATCCCGAGGGCGCCAGGGAACTTGCGCGCCGGGAGTCGATCAGAATACTGGCGCTCCAGGATCGCGTCGGGCTTCCGTTACTATCGGATCCGTTGCTGGAGTGGGACGACATGCTCAGGTGGTTTGCCGCTGAGTGGGAGGGCATGGAGGTAAACGGAATAATAAGATACTTCGAGCACAACGCGTTCTATCGCGTGCCGGTAGTTAAGGATAAAATTAGATCGAGCGGGGACGTGCTTAGGAATCATCTAGTCATCCAGGAGCGTGGTCGTTCTATAGTGGAGGTACCGGAGCCGGTCACGTTCGCGCTGATGTCAAAGGATTTGCACTATGGATCCATTGAGCCCTTGGCGCTGGATATAGCGAGGGCGTTGAATGATGAAATATGCCCGTTGGAGAATGAGCTGGCGCCTGCGCTCATAGCTGTGAAGGGGCCGGCGCTCGTGCACGGGAATGGGTCTAAATTAGCTGAGGTTGTTGCCAAGGCCGCCGAGGAGCTCCTGAAGTCGTGCAGGGCTCCGGGGATTCTGCACCTGTACTTCAAGAGCCCCATCGAGGCATACAGGGCCATCAAGGGAATTAGGAGCGCGTATTCCGGCGTGGGGCTGGATGTAACATGGGATCCGATCGAGAGGCTATCGGAGGAGCTCAAGGGATATAGGATGGAGAGGTTGTCGCTGGGCCTCGTGAACTCCCAGAACACCAAGGTAGAGGGCATCGGGGAGGTTGTCTCGTCCGCGGAGATCCTCGGGAAGGCAGCAGGTAAGCCCGAGGTACTCGTGACCGTCAGCTCGGACCTCGAGTTCATACCGTATTCGTTCGCTGTCAAGAAGCTGAGGATACTCGGGAGGGTGGCCGGCGGTGCCTGAGAAGAAGCTGTTGCCCACGAAGGAGATAGGGAGCCTCAGGAAGCCGTCATGGTTGCTGGAGACTCTGAGGAGCAGGAAGGCGACCCGTGAGGAGAAGGACCTGGCGAGGGACGAGGCGGCGCTCGTCAACATAAAGCTGCTGGAGGGGGTGGGGCTCGACTACGTGTACGATGGAGAGGCCAGGAGGATCGAGATGTACGAGTACCCGGTGAGATACATAGACGGGTTCAAGTTCGCGGGCCTCGTGCGCTCCTTCGATAATCGGTACTACAAGAAGGCGAGGGTCGTGGGCCCCGTGCGGCTCAGGGAGAACTACCATCTGGACGAGTTCCGGTTCGTCATGAGGTGGGCGGCCAAGACGCCGAAGATACCGGTCACGGGACCCTACACAATAGCGGACTGGTCGTACAACGAGTACTACAGGGACAAGGAGGAACTGGCCGTGGAGCTGGCGAGGAACGTGATAAGGCCGCTCCTAAAGGAGCTGGTCGAGGCCGGCGCGCACGTGATACAGGTCGATGAGCCGGCCGCGACCACGCACCCGGACGAGGTTCCAATGTTCGTGGAGGCATTCAATGAATCCGTGTACGGCGTGGACGCGGACATCCATGTTCACATATGCTACAGCGGGGACAACTACAGGTCGCTTTATCCGCACGTGCTGAACCTCAGGGCATCCCACTACGCGCTGGAGTTCGCCAACCGTGACACATGGGAACTCGGCGTGGACGACTCGCACAGGGTCGGCTACGATTTCCTGAGGTTGATGCGCGAGTACGGGGATCCCCGCACGCTTGGACTGGGGGTGGTCGACGTTCACACGGACAGTATGGAGCCGCCCGAGCTGGTAAGGGATCGTATACTGTATGCCGCGAAGCTGCTCGGCGATCCTTGGAAGCTCATGGTCAATCCGGACTGCGGTCTCAGGACTAGGAGCCGTCGCGTGGCGCTTCAGAAGCTCGAGACCATGATGAGGGGCGTGGAGCTGGCGAGGGCCGCCCTTCGGGCCACAAACCCTAAGGCCGACGCTTAATCGATGAGGTGTCGATCTCCAGGCGCGGCGCGCGGATTCCCGCACATCATCTCGGGAAACAATTATTACGGCGCCGTAGGCACGAACAAGAGGTTCGCGTTGCATGGATCCGTGCCGACCGTCGGCCTGCTCTGCGGCGGGCTCTCCACCAGGATGGGTCGTAAGAAGGAGCTGCAGCTGTTCCGCGGCAGGCCGTTGATCGGGCTGATCGCGGAATGCCTGTCCATGATGGGTTACAAGGTCTACCTTCTCGCCTCCACGAGGGATGCGCAGGCGATCTCGAACGCCACAGGTGGCAAATTTCCCGTCTTAGTTGACGCGTTTGAAGTGCGGACGCCCCTCAACGGGCTGAGGACGCTCCTGGAGGCGGTCGATGGCTGCGCGTTCCTGCTGGGCGGTGATTCCCCCATAATTAATAATCAACTGATAGATGACGCGCTCGCGCTCTGCGACAGGGGGTTCGCGGCGGCGCTTCCGCTGTGGAGGGGCGGGAGGGTGGACACAGTTCACGCGGCATACTCATCCTCACTTCTGGAACTGCTCGACACGAGGCTTTCACAAGAGGGGGCGGATCTGTCGATGGCGAACTTCGTGAGGAATATAACCCCGATCGCCTTCATGGAGGCGGAGCGCTACGGCTTGGCGCTCGGGGATGCTGATACGGCGCTAGAGCTGACGCTCCTAGAGCATCTGTACAACGGCAGAGGATGTACGAGCGCACGGGGGCATTTTTCGCTGCCTCCTTCTCAAGCTTTGGCGGGTCGGGCCGGGAGGTGAGCCAGTCCCGACCTACACCGGGGGCCCGCGCCGCCGCTCAGCAGCGACCGAGCCAGTGGCCTCTTCTTCACAACGGTTCTTTCCATGCCTCACATATTATCCACCGCTCGTCCCTGCCATCTCATACCGCTTGAAACGGTGGCGATCTGCGGCGGGAACTTCCACCTCGCCCGCGGATCAAGGGCAATCGCGTGGGGTCATGGGTTGCCGCCGAGGCCGCCGCGGGCCTCCCATCTACGGGCATCCCGCCCTGGCTCGGAGCAGCGCCCCCATCGCCAAGGCTCGTCATCTGCATAATTACAAATTGTTATAATGAGTTATATTTAGTCATTACTACCATTTCACCGTTGCACCAGGGATAGAGTAAAGAACTATAACGCGGCGCGCCGCATGGTGCACCGTGGAGCGGGGCGTGGAGGAGCTGGGCGCGGAGGTCGACGAGGTCGGCCGCAGGGCCCTCTACCTAGAGCTGTGCCCCAACTGTGGGTCCCACATATCCGACGTGAGGCTGGAGGCTGGCCTGCCGTGTACTCAGTGCTATCCGAGCCCCTCCACGGCGGTGCTAGAGGAGGAGGATCCGGCCAGGAGGATAAAGAAGGTCGCCTCCGAGCTCTCGTCCGCGCACTCCCTCAGGAAATATGGCCGTACTTTCAGGACGATATCTAGGATCGAAGCATTTAATAAATTTTTTAAGAAGGCTGCCGGATACGACCTCTGGGCTGTACAGAGGACCTGGGCGTCAAGGGCTCTCCTGGGTCAGAGCTTCGCAATAGTTTCACCGACCGGCACCGGCAAGACGGTGTTCGGGCTGATCCTGGCGCTCTACCACGTGGCGCGCATAAGGAAGACCCTCAAGAGGGGGGAGAAGGCATATCTGATATTTCCGTCCTCCTTTCTAGTTCAGCAATCGGAGGAGAAGCTGAAATCATTTGCAGCGAAGCTCGGCATCGACGTCAGGATAATGGCGTATTCCGGCGGGGACCGTGGGGGATTCCTGAGCAGGCTGGAGTCCGGGGACTTCGACGTGCTGCTGACCACCAACCAGTACCTCTCGAGGAACTTCGAGAGCATCGCGAGGAACCAGTTCGGGCTGGTCTTCGTCGATGACGTCGATGCGATACTCAGGGCAAGCAGGAACATAGACAGGGTGCTGATGCTGATAGGATTCACCCAGGACGATGTGGGCGCCGCCTACGAGCTGGTGAAGTTAAAGCGGGAGTACGCGCGTGCCCTCTCATCAAAGGACGAGGATGCCGCGAAGGAGCTGCTGACCAGGATAGGCGAGCTCTCCAAGCGCGTCCAGAGATCGCGGAGAAACGCCAAGGGAATACTGCTCCTCTCATCGGCGACCGCGCGCCCAAAGGGCACCAGGATCAGGTTGTTCAGGGAGCTCCTGGGATTCGAGGTCGGAAGACAGAGCGAGATGCTGCGCAACATAGCCGATATCTACACGAAGCCGGACGGATCGCTGGAGGACGCGGTTGTCGAGTACGTGAGGAAGCTCGGGCCCGGCGGCCTGATATTCGTTCCCACCGACAGAGGATTGAGCTATGCAGCGCAGCTCTCTGAGCGCCTGGTCGCCGCGGGCATCCATGCGGCCAGCACGGCCTCGAGGGAGAAGTCGCTGCTAGACCGGTTCTCCCGCGGCGAGTACGACGTGCTGGTCGGCGTCGCATCCTACTACGGAAAACTCGTCAGGGGGCTCGACCTCCCATCGAGGATCAGGTACACGATTTTCGCGGGGGTGCCCCGTTTCAAGTATCGTATCGACGAGACGACCTATAATCCCGTGCAGCTGCTCCAGATGCTGACGGAGGTACGTCGGGTGATCCAGCGCGGCCGCGGCGCGGCGGAGCTGGATCGCGTCACAAACGCGCTCTCCCGGTACCTTCGCATGATGCCATGGCCCGCCATAAAACGTGCCATCGACGAGATAAACGCGGGCACAGCCCCCGACAGGGGGTTCCCGAGGTATCTCAGGAGGGCCGCGGAGCTGGCCGCGAAGTACTATTCGAGCGACGAGGTTCTGCGGAGGATCTCAGAGGGCGGAAGGATCGTGGTGAGGGCTGAGGGCGAGGTCAGGTATCTGCTGATACCCGACGTGCTGTCCTACCTGCAGGCATCCGGCCGCGCCTCCAGGCTCTTCGCGGGCGGGATATCCAGGGGGTTGGCGCTGACGCTCGTGGACGATGATCAACTGATGCGCGCGCTCGAGAGGCAGGGGCGTACGCGCTACGACCTGGAGTGGAAGAACTTATCGGAGGTGGATCTCGGGTCGATAATGTCGGAGGTGGATCGCGATCGCGAGCTCATAAGGAGCCTCCTGGAGGGCCGGATACCCCCCACGATGAAGTCGCCCATGAAATCCACGCTCCTTCTGGTCGAGTCCCCGACAAAGGCCCGCACAATCGCGTCGTTCTTCGGCCGGCCGGCGGTGAGGCTCGTGGGCGGCAGGTTCAGGGTGTACGAGGTGACCACCGGTCGGTTCCTCCTGAGCGTCGCAGCCACCAGGGGGCACCTGTTCGACCTGATAACTGATGGGACTCCCCCGACTCCCGACGACTCCGCGAACTTCCACGGGGTGCTATCGGTCTCCGGCTCCAGGTTCGTGCCCGTCTACGGCCCGATAAAGCGCTGCCAGAAGTGCGGCGCCACGTTCATAGGCGGGGACCGCTGTCCCAAGTGCGGTTCCCGGAGGATACTGAGCAGCAGGTCCGTGGTCGACGCGATAACGAGCATAGCGCCGGAGTACGATCTGGTGTTGCTGGGCACGGATCCCGACGCCGAGGGGGAGAAGATATCGTGGGACCTGTACAACCTGCTCCACGGGCTCGTCCCGGAGGTCAGGAGGGTGGAGTTCCACGAGGTAACTCGCTGGGCACTGGAGCAGGCGCTGGAATCCCCCAGGGAGGTCAACGAGAGGCTCGTCGAGGCACAGCTAGTCAGGAGGGTCGAGGATAGATGGATAGGTTTTGAACTGAGCGAGAGGCTCCGCGCGGAGCTCGCCGGCCGCATCCGGGATCGCTTCGGCCTGTCGGCCGGCCGCGTCCAGACGCCGGTCCTGGGGTGGATAGTCAGGCGCGCCGACGAATACATGCACAGCTGGAGGAAGATGCTGGTCATAGTGATCAAGGAGAACATGTCGATAGTGGTCAGGGAGGACGAGGCCAATCTGGAGGAGGTGAAGCGCGCGGTGGACTCCGAGGGCGTCAAGGTGGTCGACGTGCGGTCCGAGGACAGGGAGATAAATCCCCAGCCCCCGTTCACGACGGATTCCCTGCTGGCGGAGGCCACGCGGTACCTCAGGGCGTCCGCCGACTACGTGATGCGCTTGGCGCAGGACCTATTCGAGGCCGGCCTGATAACTTACCATAGGACCGACAGCACCTACGTCTCCGACAAGGGGCTCTCGATAGCGAAGGAGTACATTAATGATAACCTCGATCCCTCATTGTACCATCCCAGGAAGTGGGGCTCCCCCGGGGCGCATGAGTGCATAAGGCCCACCCGTCCGCTCGATCTAGCGGGCCTCTCGGAGGCGCTGAAGTTCAGCTCGGCAGCCGCCAGGCTCACGGACGCGCACATGGGCCTGTACTCGTTGATATTCAACAGGTTCATCGCGAGCCAGATGGCGCCGGCCAAGGCCGAGTGGCGGTCCGTGACCCTGGAGCTGGGGCCTACCAGGAAGGTCTTGGAGGGGATCGCCGGCTATCGCGAGCGCGGATTCACCGTGGTCCACCAGCCCCGGCTCCCGGAGGCCCCTCCATTCAACCCGGGTGAGACGATAAAGATATCGTTCTCAGTGGTCAAATACGGTCCGACCGTCTATCTGTATCGGCAGAGCGACATAATATCCATGATGCGCGAGCGCGGGATAGGCAGGCCCTCCACGTATGCGAAGATACTGCAGACCCTCCTCGAGAGGCGCTATGCGTACGTGGGACCCGGAGGCGGGCTGACGCCGAGCAAGAAGGGCATCATGGTGTACGAGCACCTGGCGTCCAAGTTCCCGAACATAATATCCGAGGAGAGGACCCGGCAACTGGAGGAGAAGATGGATCACGTGGAGAGGGGGGAGGCGGACTACCAGTCGCTCCTGAGGGAGCTCTACGCCGAGATCAGCTCGCTTCCTCGTTGACGTCTTCCGAGCCTTCCCACTCCCCGTTCTCCCCGACCTCGATCCTCTTCGCTCCCCCGAAGGACCTGAGTTCCTCCTCCAGCTGGGAAATCTTCCACTCGATGGCCTTCAGGAGTTCCGAGTTATCGTAGTACTCCAGGTGATTTCCGCACTCGGGGCACGTGAACACCAGCTCCACCGCCTCCTCGAACGTCCTCTTCGGGCACGTCGCGCTCCCGCAGTGATAGAACTGGTGCTCCTTCTCGTACTCCAGCTTTATCCTCAGGCGGTTCAGCAACCTCCTCTTCACGGTCGCCAGGAAGACCTCCGCCCCCTCCGGCTGGACCTTCCAGCGATAGACGTACCAGTCGCGCTTTGGATCGCGCACCCTTATGGCGTAGATCAGGGATCTGCTCTGCAGCTCGTAGAGGACCTTTCTGACGCGGTTTATCTTGAGGCCGGTCGCGCTCGCTATCTCCTCGTCGGTTGACTCCGGGTTGTTCAGCAGCGCCCTCGCGACCTTCACGAAGTCCTCGCTCCCCAGCAGGCTCGCGACCTTCACGAAGGAATCCTCATACTCCAGTTTAGGCACTACTTACATATAGACAGCACAAAAATAACCCTTTCCGTGCAACCCGTGCAGTGCGCGGAGGGAATCTACGTCCTCAGGATTGGCCACCGTGCGTGGCGCGATAAGAGGGTCACAACCCACGTGGCGCTCTCGTCGATGGCCCTGGGGGCTTCCGGCATATTCCTCAGCGGGGAGGAGGATCCGAATCTCGTTCAGAGCGTGACCAGGGCAAGGGATCGCTGGGCACCTCATTTCAGCGTGGAATACTCCAGGAGCTGGAGGGAAGTAGTTGGCCGGGCGCGGTCCATGGGATGCGCCGTGGTGCATCTCACGATGTACGGGGTTGAGCTGCGGTTCCTGCTGGACGGCCTCAGGGCGCTCGTGGGCACCCGCGGAATCCTGGTGATAGTTGGAGCCGAGAAGGTTCCGCGCGAGGTATACGAGCTCGCGGATCTCAACGTGGCGGTGACGCATCTGCCGCACTCCGAGGTGGCGGCGCTGGCAGTATTCCTGCACGACCTGCTCGGCTACGGAGGGTCGGCCGCGCGCGGCAGCTCTATACTGCCCCAGCTTCGGGGGAAGCTGTCGCTTCCTGGCGCTCCTCGGCCTCCAGGATCCTCAGGACGTTCCTCCTGAGCTCATCCATGCCCAAACGCTCCTTCGCGGATATCACTACATAATCCCGCATTCCCAGCTCGGCGGCAACCTTCACAGCGCCATCCATACCCGCGCGATCCACCTTGTTCAGCACCTGCAGGATCCTCGGCGGCTCCACCGAGAGCTCCTGCAGTATCTCCATGGAGGTCTCGTATTTGCGCCTGACCACCGCGGGATCCTCTGACGCGTCGACTACCAGAAGCACGACGTCCGCATATTTCAACTCCTCCAGCGTGGACTTGAACGCCTCTATCATGTAGTGGGGGAGCCCGCTCAGGAAGCCGACGGTGTCGGTCAACAGCGCGTGCCGATCGCCGCCCAGCCACATGGTCCTCGTGGTGGTCGTAAGGGTCGTGAAGGCGTGGCCGGTCACCGGCCTCCTCTCCTTCGAGAGCGCGTTGAACAGCGTCGTCTTACCGGCGCCCGTGTACCCGGCAAGTGACACGACTGGCATCCCCCACCTCCTCCTGCCCTGTCTCTGCACCTCCCGATGCCTGCTGTACTTGCGGAGCTCCCTTCCTATTCTGATCCGCAGCTTCCTCACGTGATCATAGTGCCTCTCCACCTCGTATTCACCGTAGCCGTAGAGACCCGGCTGCTCGCCCATCCTGACCCTCCTTATCAGTTCCCTGAGCCGTGGAAGTTCGTACGTGAGCTCCGCCATCTTGACCTGCAGCTTGGCCTCCGGGGTCCTCGCCCTCAGCGCAAATATCTCCAGTATGAGCTTGTCCCTGTCCACGACGTCGACGCCCGATTCCTTCATCAGGTTGAAGGCCTGGGACGAGCTCAACCTTCCGTAGACGGCTATGGCATCCACCCCCGCCTCCCTCGCCCTCTCCGAGATCTCCTCGGCCTTGCCTGTCGATATCCCGGTCCTCCCTTCACCTATCTTCCTCACGGGCACTATCTCCACTACCTCGTAGTCAGCTGACTCCATGAGCTCGAGGGCCTCCGATTCGTCGACGCCCCTCTCCACGGCCAGCAGCGCGCGCCTCAAGTCTCCAGCTCATCCATCCTGGTCAGGATCTTTATCTTAAGAACTCCCTCCAGGCGCCTGGCGGTCGGGATGTCCGGCCGAAACCTGCCCGACTCCACCTTGCTTATCACGGAGGTCTTGACCCCCACCTTGGCCGCCAGCTCCTCCTGCGTCAGCCCCATGCGTTCCCTGGCGTCCTTGACCAACTTGTTGTAGTCGGGCGCCACCACGAGTTCCTCCAGATCCTCCTCCCTAGGGCGTTCCCTGGGGCGCGGCACTGGGCGCTGGGGCTGCATCCTCCCCGCGTTAGCCTGCGGCTGTGGATTGTAGGGGGTTCCGAGCCTGGCGCACTCATCGCAGACCCTCATCACGACGCCCTCTATCGTCACGAGGTACGGCTTTCCGTAGATGGGCCTGCCGCACACCTCGCAGCGCTCCATGTCCATGAGTGTGGGACGGCGTATTTATACCCGTTCCGCCGTCTGCCGGCGCGGATGGTCGCCGAGTGGTACTGGCGGAGCCTGAGGAGCAAGGTCCTCTACGAATACGGGGTGGACATAGAGGAACTGCTCGATCCATCGCAGGTCGAATTCGACGGTTCATCGAGGACGCCCTCCAGGTTCATGAGCGCCAGGATCAGGGATGGCCCCCACCTGGCGGCCCTCAGGGAGGATGGGAGCCTGGCGATAAGCGTGGAGTTCGCGCGCATCCTGCTGAGGTCTCCCCAGTTCCAGGAGAGCTGCGTGGTGGTCGACGGCGATTCCGTGGAGTTCGTCCGCAGGGGCATGTCCGTGATGTCCGGACACGTGATGAGGATCGGTTCCAACGTGGTACCGGGCCTGGACGTGTGCGTCCTCTCGCCCGGCGGCGAGCCCATCGCCGTCGGCACGTGCGTGCTTCCTCCTCGCCTGAGCGGCACGAGATCGGGCCCGCTCGTCAAGGTGAGGGCGCACGAGAGGGCCTCGTCCGATGCCACTCCTCAGCGACGCGCGGGCGCTGGCTCCAGGTAGATCATCTTGACGTACATCTTAGACCCGCAGAAGTCGCATGTGCCCCCCTCCTTGCCCACGTAGTCGCCGTCCTGGAACGAGCGCTTCAGCTTGATGCCGCACTTTGGGCATTCCTCGACCGTGATAAGGATGCCCGTCGACCCCACACTTCTCCGCCTCGGGCCGTCTCATATTAAGACTTCGCACGCCGCGTCGGCGCTCTGCCGGTCACTCGTTGCGCCTGCGGGTCGTGACGGTGACTTCGCTCTCCCCTATGAACACCGTGTGCTCAAACTGGGCCACCTGGACTCCCTTAGCCTCCACGAGCGTCCTGTACTCGTACACGATGCCCATGGACCTCAGGGTCCTGAGCGCCTCCAAGGCGCCCTCCCCCAGTTCCCTCACTATCCACCTGGAAGCGAAGGGCAGTCCCCTGTAGCGCTCCCATATGTGCGAGGCGACGCGCGCGAGCTGCGGATCCTTCGGGATCTTCCTCGACGTCAGCCGGAAGATATTGCTCGGGGTCGAGTCCACGACCCTCCCGGCTCCCTCCCGTGGGACCAGGAAAGGCTCAAGCGCGTATGCGCTGTGTGGCTCGAAGCGCCCGGGGACATCCGCGTCCACGTTGGGGACCGATACCCCCGTGTGCAGCTCGTACGGGCCGAGCCTGTGCCCCGCCAGGTTGACTATTGGCCGGAGCCCGAGCGCCCTGGCGTATTCCTCTATCGTGCGGCCAAATCTGCTCAGGGGTGATCCGGGCGTTATCTGCGAGATACCCATGCGGAGCGCCTCCCTGGCGGCCTCCGCCAGCCGCTCGTTCTCGCCGCCCCACGCTATGGACACGGCGCTGTCGGAGAGGTAGCCGTCGACGCACGCCCCCAGATCAACCTTTACGATGTTCTTGCCGTCGATCCTCAGGGTGTCGCCGGGGGCCGGAGTGTAGTGCGCGGCGATCGGTCCCTGCGATAAGTTGCAGGGAAAGGCGGGCATCGCCTCCGACCATATGATTTCCTCCAGCTCCTCGCACACCTCCAGGGCGCTCCTCCCGTCCTCCACCACGTCGTACGCTCTCTCCAGGGCGCGGGCAGCCAGCCTCCCCGCGGCCAGGTACTTCTCCAAATTCTCCAACTCGTCCGGACTTGGCACGTCAAGTCTTTATAACCCCTTTCCCAACTTTTGACTAAGTTGGATATATGCCGGGGTTTTGGGCGTTACCTCCCTTTGTGGAGGCTATGCCGTTCCGATTCGTGGGCGTCGGCATCACGCCGTTGTGATCCACTATGAACGATAATGGTCTGAGGTTCCCC
>ERZ1669250.709-NODE-709-length-13405-cov-4.767416_pt1 | contig 13405 bp, 10 predicted proteins | sample MGYA00579295_ERZ1669250 | MGnify/ENA primary metagenome ERZ1669250 (study PRJEB41166, sample SAMN08046056) | hot springs metagenome | biome: hot spring; feature: acid hot spring; material: thermophilic sediment; isolation source: thermophilic sediment from acid...
CTTTCATCCATTGCTGTCTATTTTAAAATGGAAAACAATAAAGATAAGGTTCTATTATATTACACAATTATATATTCAATGGCAGTATTTTCATACTGGATATTTTTTGTACCATCAATGAAATCATTTTTACAGCAAGGATTGTTCGGTATTCCATATTATATTGTTCCATTATTATTTATGGGTATTTTCTTATTATTATACCATAATTTTGAAAATATATTCAGAATAATTAAAAATGCTTCATACATTTTAAAGAAGGGAAATGGTTTATTTGATAATTTTAATCTGTATATATATTTCCTGACAGTTAGTCTGGTGATTGAAGGATTATTGCTTTATGGAATAAATGGTATAAGAATTAATCTTGATGTATTCATATTTTCAGTACCATTTCTATTCATAATTTCATTTTCAGGAATAGGATTCAGAAATATCAGAAAGTATGAACATTCATTCTTTATAAATATCTGGATTGCATCACTGACACTAGTATTTTTATTTTCCCTGGCTACATGGAATGGAATCCTGATACCTTACAGATTTCTGGAATATATATTTGAACCGATGGGAATTGTCTCATCAATTGGAATTTACGAATCATACAAGATCATGAATAAAAAGTTCAGGAATAATTTGAATGCTAAAATAGTAAGAATTTACAGAGATTCACCGGGCATGCATGGAATTAATTTGAACTATGGGGGAATGTATTTCAGACTGTACAATCCCAATACATCAAACAGTTCCTCAAGGATTTTATTAAAATTTGACAGGGTCAATTTAATCCCACTCTTCATATCTATTCTTGTGATAATATTCTTCTTTACGACAATAACGGTGTATCCAATAGTCAACCAGGTAAACGAAACTTCCCAGAATTACATTACTCCAGTAATGATGTCTGGACTTGACTGGATAATAAAAAACGGAAATGAAAATTATTCTGTTGCCACTGATGCCGTTGATGGCCTTTATCTTGAATCCTATGGATTCAATTCCACATTTGAATACACATATAATCTATGGTTATCAACGAACTGGACTTCCACAATAAATGAACTGGAAGGCAATAATACATATCCAAAAATTGGTTATGTTCTTATAAATTCAAACATGTTCAACAACGGTATTTACGGTTATGAACTGAGCACGCATCCTTCATATGATCCTCCAATATATCTAAATAACACAACATTCGATAAATTTTTTTCACCGCCATTCTATGTAATGTATTACAATTCCTCTCTTGATCATACACAGTGGGTGTATGTATTTGGCGTTAACTGGACATACATACAGAATTATGTGAAAAGAAATGATTGAAAAGATTTTAATCAAATGATGCATTTTTTGGATTATGAATGAAATGGAAGGAAAAAACAAGATTTACTGGGCAGAAAGATGGATGAGTATACTCTCACATGTCAGAAAAAACTTTTCCGAAAACAGACCTTTTAAAGATATCAGGATAGGAATGGCCCTCCATCTGGAGGCAAAGACTGCTTCTCTTGCAAGGGCATTGAAGGTAGGGGGAGCAGATGTATACATAACCTCATGCAATCCCTTAACAACGGATGATGACGTTGCATATGCACTTTCAGAGGAAATGAACGTTTTCGCAAAAAGGGGGCAGACAAGGGATGAATATTATGAAAGTCTTTATAAGGTAATAGATTCTTCACCAGATATAATTATTGATGATGGTGGTGATCTGACAAACATTCTTCACAAGGAAAGAAGGGACATTGATATCATCGGAGGTAATGAAGAAACCACAACGGGTGTCATGAGGTTAAAGATAATGGAAAAGAATGGTATACTGAGATTTCCCATGTTTGACATAAACGATGCGGACATGAAACATCTTTTTGATAACAGGTACGGTACAGGACAGAGTACAATAGATGGAATAATATCAACAACAAACATTCTCATAGCGGGAAAAAATGTTACTGTGGCAGGATACGGATGGTGCGGAAAAGGGATTGCAATGAGGATGAGGGGACTTGGCGCAAAGGTAACAGTAACAGAAATTGATCCCATAAAAGCGTCCGAGGCACACATGGATGGTTTCGAAGTCATGAAGATGGAGAATGCAATTGAAAATGCCGATATTGTGATTACGGCCACGGGTGTAAAGGATATCGTTAGAAGGGAGCATTTTCAGAAGGCGAAGGATGGTGTGATTCTGGCCAATGCAGGTCATTTTGATGTTGAAATAAACAAGAATGATCTTGAAGATTTAACCGCCGAGAAAAGAATTGTGAGAAAATATGTTGAAGAATTCACTCTAAAGGATAAAAGGAGGATATATCTTCTTGGAGAAGGAAGGTTAATAAATCTTGTTGGAGGTCAGGGCCATCCTATAGAAATCATGGATCTATCATTTTCCCTTCAGGCTCTTACTGCTGAATACCTTGTCAAAAATAGAGATAAACTGGAAAAAAAGGTTTATTCTGTACCCAGGGAAATAGACAGATATGTTGCTGAAATTTTCCTCAAAAATAAAAATATAGATATAGATGAACTGACCGAAGAACAGAAAAGATATATTGAATCCTGGGATTCAGGAACATAGGGTGATATGATGAACATACTTGTGATGTCTGACCTTCACTCAAGGATCAACTATTTCATCATAGATGATCTTGTGAAAAAGCACAGTGCGGGTATTGTTTTTCTTCTTGGAGATCTTACAAACTTTGGGCCTCCGGAGATTGTTCTGGACTTAAAATCCGGTCTGGTTGATGTGATTGCAATTCCGGGGAACTGCGATCCCGTTCAGGTTTTGGATTTTATTGATAGAGCTAAAATTATAAATGCTCACAGAAAAAAAATTATTATCAAAAATTTTGAAATCGTTGGACTTGGAGGATCAGACAGGGATTTCGTCAACATGGGGATATACTTTGATGATAATGATGCTTACGAATTCCTTTCAAAAAATTTAACTGAAAATTCATACCTGTTGCTTCATCAGCCACCATACGGAATTCTCGATACTGTGAGGACCGGTAATGGAGGAAACAGAGGTATCAGAAAGGCGGTTTTTGAAAAAAGGCCAAGGGTTGTCTTTTCTGGTCATATACATGAAGCAAGGGGAATGGAAGATATAAATGGAATAAAATTCATTAATCCCGGAGCAGCAAGGGATGGAAATTATGCGGTATTCAACACGGATACCATGAATGTAGAATTCCTGAATTTTGAATGATCATCTCTTTTCCAGATCTTCGCCCGCACCATAAACGCTCTGTATCACTGTATATATTTTCTCGAAACCATTCATGTCCCTGGATGAAACGAACGAATATCCCGCAAGATTTCCCATGGAATCTAGGGCCTTGAATATCTCCGTAAAATACAGTGATTCCATACCTTTACCCTCATTTCTCAGATCCTCGTAGAGTATTTCCCTTTTTAGATTCCACATATTCAGTCTTGTCAAATCCTCATCCGATAGAAGATCCATCTTATTAATGACATTTAAAAATGGTGAATAGAACCTGAAGTATACGCTTGCCGAAAGCATAATGAGTGAAATGTATCCTGAGGGTGTCTGGGCTATCATCGGATCCATCAAAAATATCAGAAAGCCATTTTTTCCGGATAATTTATCAAATAAAATTTCGCTTGAAGTCCTGAATGCAAAAAGTTCAATCTGCCCAGGCGTATCAAATATAATGTAATCCGGATCGTTTTCCTCGGCCCTGTTGAGAATATCATCGACATAATTTACTACCATGTCAGCGGCAAGTATCTGTGCTCCGTTCGGGCCAAGGCTGTATTCATCCATTATGTCGGATAGAATGATATAATCCCTTATGTCCACATCAGGATCATATGGAAGAAAATCCGCCCCGGGATCCATGTTAACTACATTTGCAAGGTAACTGTTGTTTCCCATCCAATCCTTGAACGCCGATGAAAATGTTGATTTTCCCGATCCTGCTGGACCAAGAACAAATATTTTGGTGCTCATAAAAAGTCCTCCAGCCTCTTATTTTTTCCATTATTTTCCATGTTATCCGTCCTGTTTTCCATAACATTATCTTCCTCCTCTATGAAAAGGGACCTTATTGCCATTTCAACAAAAAGTATCCTCTGTTTTGTATAATTGTTCACATTGTATGCACTGCTTATCTTCTTTGAAAGTTCAAGGTATTTTGTTATGCTTCCCTTGGACGATGTTGTTTTGAGGTTCCCGCCACATGTACATTTACCGGATAATGGCATCCTCCTGTACTTTTTATGACATTTTGTGCAAATGAATTCCTGCGTACCGAATTTCCGCATATTGCCTATCATGTCAGGAAGAAAATGGTGTGATATTACCCTTGACGCCATATCAGAAACATCAACTGCTCTGATCTTGACACCGAGTGAAAGCTGCGCTTCCGTTTTTTCCTGCATGGAACCCATATATTTGTACCGGGATTCTATCACTCCTATATTGATGTTTTTCGTATCATTGGTAAAACCATAGCCTTCATACGGATTCTTTTTCAGCAGTGATTTTATTGTCAGTATCTCATCTATTTCTGATGCCTTTTTATTTTCGTATGAATATTTGAATAGATCTAATGGATATGAATATGAAACATCCACGTTAAGGGCTTCCTTGTCTATTTCCGTAGGTGAAATTTTTATTGAAATAAATAGCGGTGCGTCCATCATTCCTCCCCTGCTCGATGGCAGATAATGCCTGGAAAAATTCAGCAGGGCATCCATGAGCAGTATGACCGCATCCTCATCACCATCACAGTTTCTCCTCTTCGCTGCATGGAAAAATGGATGGGCAAAACATACATTTGCCTCAGTTATTCCTATTATCCTTCCCAGTACACCACCGGATGTATGGGGAGATATTCCAATAACCAGATGGCCTATCAATTCCTCCGGTGATCTTAAATTGTAGAATGAAGGTACCTTGTAATACCTTTCAAGGAGGTCATCAACAAATTTTGATATCCTGAATAGATATTCTGCACCTTTCCTCGATATTATTAAATCCTGTGGAAATATCTGTATTATCTGGTCATCACGGGTTATTTCATTCCCGTACGTGTCCTTTGAATATCCAAGTTTTATTGCGGTATTTGCATCAATGCCTATTTCATAAGGTTTGAAATGTGTTATGGCGAGATTGCTCATGTCAAACCTTGCCGTACCGTCCTTGTACACATAAACATCATGAATCGCCCTCAGTATTCCCTTTTCGAGCGGTTCAGGCATGAGTTCTCTTGATATCAGACCCTTCACTCCCTTTACCTTGGGAATATTGATTGTACTTATATTCAAATTGTTTACCGCATCATTGTATATGTATTCCAGATCCACAGAAAATTTTTCCTGTTTTTCAGTATAAATTGTTCTTGTGTTGCACGAATCACATAGAAATCTGAATGTTTTCCTGTGACATTTCGGGCATACTCTGACACCCATTTCTACCTCTATTAAATGAGAATCGCTCTCAATGATCCTCTTCATATTTCTGTTTTGCCCAGATTCCTTTCCAAGGGGGAAAAGGGAATGGACTGCAGGGTCCATTTTTCTCTCTGCAGCCTTTTCAGGTCTGCCCATCCTTGTTCCGACCTTTGTTGGTCCCCTGGGATATATCCTGATCCCGGAAATATTTTCAATTATTTCAATCACATTTTCTTTATCCGGTATTTCAATATCTGAGTTCAAACCCAGAAGATTGTGAATCACATCACCGTATTTTTCCAGTATTATGTAACCATCGCTTTCATGGTGCAGCGCACCGAGCCTGCAGAGAATGTCCTTTATCCTTTCATCCTTCCTTATATAATATACGTTTTCCCTTTTTTCCATATTTTTCTTCAAATAAAGTCTTAAAAGTTTTAGTTCCTCAACATCCAGGTCTTCCCAGAATAATGAATAATCCGGATGTAGAGGAATTCCGAATTTCCTTGAAATTTCAAACGCCTCCATGAAATTTTTTGGTTCCTCTGATATACCCTTTTCCTTTGCCATTAATTCCCAGAATTCTCTCGTGAACGATACAGGCTTAAGGGGATAATTGTTCTCAATGAACTCTCCTATGGGAATCAGAATTTCACCGTTGTCATATATCTTAATAACATCTTTCCTTATCTTTACTGCATAATCAAAATCATTGACCTGGACACATTCACCATTTTTTAGAAGAACAATTGGTCCTTCCACGGAGTCACATGAAGTCATTCCTCCGGCCTTTCCGGGAAATTCTATTTTCAGCTGTGTCCCAATGGCAATGAAATCATCCATTATAACCATGGTAGCAGGATTTATGGATATCGTTGCGAGGCCTCCGGTCCTGCACCTACCATACCTTAACCTGAATCCACCTTTAAACCCTGAATATGAAAATATTGGTCTTCCGGCAACCACATCCTCCATGAATTTGGAGGTGTTTTCTGAAACATCTCCCCTTGCACCGGATATGATTTTTTCAAGAAATTCCCATCCGTCAAGATTGAGCTTTTCAACAATGCTCTTGAGTTTCCTTGCCTTCTGTATTATTCCCTCGGCAAGTACAAGGGCCATTCCTCCCCTGATCCTGTTTGTCTCGATTTCAGGCAGGTCCCTGTACCCGGATATCTCCGCCTCTATGGTGCCTTCACCGTCTATGCACACCGGACATCCTGATACTACATTTTCGATCTCTATCGGTGTTGGGGAATACTGAAGGTGTTCCTCCATGCCATACCTCTGAATTTCCTCCTTGTACCTTTCTATGACCTCCTTTCTGGGCATGAACCTTGAGATGCCGAATTCCCTTCTCAGAACATCACCGATAAGAACACTTATCGCCTGACCTGTCCCACCGGCACCTCTTATCGGCCCGGAATAATAAATGGATAGATATTCGCTCCCATCCACATTCTTTTTTATTTTAATCTGTGTTATTCCGTCTATGGGCGCTACAAGAACTCCCTCGGTTACAACGGCCAGACCCACCCTTATACCGTATTCAATCGCCTTTTCTCTGGAATCTGAAAATTTCTTTGAAATCTCCCTTGCAATCATTATGGAAGCCATTTCCCTGTCGTATTTTTTTAAATAGTCCCTTATTATGTCAGCTATGTTTTCAATACCTGTAAGATGCTCAACACGCTTAGCCAAGTCTTCTGCAATCGGTATTTCCACATATGGCTCAGGATCAAGATTCTTGCTCCTTGCTACCTGGGCTATCGAATATATCTTTTCTGTCTCGGCCTTCAAATAATCAAAATATTCAGATGTATCCATTCAGTTAAAATTTATTATACATGGATTAAAAATATTTTTATATTCTAAACTGTAAATAATACATTTTAAATAGATTCATTTAAGAAGCTGGGATATGAGCAATTTGTCAGATAAACTGGCCTTTACCCTGAATTTTTTGAGTATGTATGCACTCAGAGCATCTGTTTTACCATCTATTATTTCATTGAACGTTGATGTGTCAATGTAAACCTCTATATCATAACTACCTTCATAATTCTTTATTTCGGAAATCATAGAATCCTTCAATTCAAATGAATATTTTCCGTTGTCCGTAAAATCAACAAGTATTTTTCTCTCAAGCCCCTCAATATCCTTTCTGAATTTGTTGTCCTTCTGTGCCCTTTCATTGAATTTCCTTAAAATTTCATACAGCCTTTCCATATCAATCACCATACGATTCTATATTTTTATTGAACCTTTTAAGTGTTTTCCACGATTTTCTTGTATATGGTGGATATTTACCGTTCTCTTTCAGATAATCTGAAATGAAATTTATTGTTCTCTGATCTGAGGGATATCCTGATCCGAAATCCCCTATCTCCTTCTTTATTCTTTCGATTTCCCTGTCCCTAGTCACCTTTGCTATTATGGAAGCAGCCGAAACCACGGGATAATTCTCATCGGCCCTGTGTTCTGAAATTATCCTGACATTCTTCCTAGAATATTTTTTAATTGTTTCAGAAAACCTTTCCTCCGATGTATCTGCAGCATCTACAATGAAAATGTCACCGTCCAGAGAATCTATTATATAAGAAAAATACATGGATTCTATTTCGTTAAGGGTCATCTTTTCTCTCAGTGTATCTATTTGCTCCGGCCATATTTCCATGCATCTGTAAGATTTCACATTTTTTAAAATCTCATCGTAGAGAAATTCCCTTCTTCTGGGAGAAAGCTTCTTTGAATCCCTGACACCCAGACCCTTCAATATTTCCGGATCGCCACACACGCCACATATGACGAGCGGACCGATAACGGGTCCACGACCCGCCTCATCTATTCCACACTCTAACATTATTTTTTCTTGCTTAACTGGTCCTCTATATCCTCAATAACATAACTCAGAATAATTTCAGCCCTCGGAAATATTTCCTCTTCTGAAAGATTTTCATCACCATAATAATCTTCAAGGACTTCTATGATTGAATCCGTTACAACATCCTCAATCTCGTCCGAATCCTTCAGATTTTTCATCGTAACTTCCAGTATCTTGTCCACAAATTCATCCTTAATTTCATATTCATTTTCCTCTTTCTCATCAAATATTCCATGCCTGTTCATATCCTTCAGAAAAGCTAACGTGAATTCTGCAAGAAGACCCTCAAGAAATTCAAGGTACTCTTCCTCTTCAGAAACTTCCTCTTCTTCTTCCTCTTCCTTCCTTGCCTTATTTGATTTTGGTTTTTTATTAGCCATAATACATTTAACCTGTCGGTATTTATAAATTTTCCTCTTTATCTCCATTTCCATACACGAATTGTTTCACGGAATCCAAAATGGATATCATCATCCTTTCATCTATCCTTCCAACATTTACATTTCTCGGGCTGGGATGATATGAACAGAAAATCCTGAATTTACCAACATCGCATGTGTTTCCATGCTCGAACTTCAGTCCCCTTGCATCATATCCCATTTCCCTCATAGATTTCATGAGGGAATCAAATGCTATCCTGCCAAGCACAAGTATCGCCTTTAAATTTTTCATGAGGAAAATTTCATTGATTAAGTAAGGACGACAGTTATCAAGCTCGGATTTCGCAGGTCTGTCAGCTGGTGGCACACATTTCAAAACTGCTGTGACATATGAATCATTGTAAATCAGGCCATCGTTTCTGTTTTCTGATTCCGGCTGATTTGTTATTCCGGCCAAATATAAACATTTTACAAGAAATCTGGCACTCCTATCTCCGGTGAAAATTCTTCCCGTTCTGTTACCACCGGTTGCCGCGGGCGCTAACCCTAGAATAAGAATTTTTCCATTTATGTCGCCGTATCCCGGAACTGGACGGCTCCAGTATTCCTGTCCGTAAAAACTGTTTTTTCTATTGGCGACATCAACCCTGAACCTCACAAGCCTCGGACATTTATTGCATCCTATTATTTCATCATTCAGTGATTTAATATCATCTATCATAACAATCTGATTGTTTCAAGATTTCTTGGTGAGATGGAATTGAACCCATACCTCTTTTCAAAGGTTTCAGAAAGATACATGCAGTTATCGGCATCACCATGGTTCGTAATAACAATGTTCGGCTTAGGCCTCATTGATGTGATGTATTGAATCAACTGTTTCCTGTCAGAATGCCCTGAAAAACCATCTATTGTAACAATCTCCATGTTGACATCAACATTTACCATCTGGCCTTCGTGGACAATGGAAATGCTCTTTTCCCCATTCTGGATCCTCTTACCCAGAGTGCCTTCAGCCTGGTATCCAACGAATATCAGTGCGTTCTTTGAATCCTCGGCAAGATAATAGAAATACTCAATCACGGGCCCTCCGTTCATCATGCCCGATGTTGTTAAAATTATTGATGGATTGGGATCATGGATGATCTTGTCCCTCATTTCTGAAGTATCTATCCTTACAAATATTGGAGACAAAAATGGATTCTCATTCTTCTTGTATATCTTTTCCCTCAGTTCCTTTGCCAGGTATTCCGGATATGCTGTATGTATTGCCGTGGCTTCCCAGATCATACCATCTATGTAAACGTTTACCATTGGAATCTGATTTGTCCTTATGTATTCCTCAAGGACAACCATAACTTCCTGGCTTCTCCCAACGGCAAAAACGGGTATCAATATCTTTCCACCCCTGTTTATGACGTTATTAACAACATTTTTGAGATTTTCACTGGCCTCCTGCCTTGATGGCTGAAAATTATTCTTTCCACCGTATGTAGATTCTATTATGACCGCTTCTGCCCTTGGAAATTTATTATTTGCGGCGTTAAACAGCCATGTTTTCTCAAATTTAAGATCCCCCGTTAAAACTATGTTGTATAAACCATCGCCAACATGAACATGAACAACCGATGAACCTAGGATATGTCCTGCATTGTGAAAGGTCAGTCTCATATCGGGTGTTATATCCGTTGTTTCACCATATTCTATTGTTATTGTCCTTTTCAGCATCTCCCTTATGTGAAGGTATTCATAGGGAACCTTTGTACCTTCGGAATGTGAGAGTTTCAGATAATCCATGAGAAGCTGAACTGTCAGATCCCTCGTTGGAGGCGTCATGTAAACGGGACCCCTGTAATTATATTTGTAAAGCAGAGGAATTAATCCTGAATGGTCAAGGTGAGAATGCGTCAGTATGACCGCATCAAGGTGTTTGAACGGATTGTTCTCCTTTTCAAATGCATCCTGAGACCATATTTCTGGAACATAAAGATATGGAACGCCGGACCATGGTTCCTTACCCTGAACACTTCCGGCTACAACCCCGCAGTCAACAAGAACCCTGCTGTTCCTTGTCATGAGAAGGGTTGCTGACCTTCCGACCTCTCTGTATCCTCCCAAAGACAGAACCCTGAACCAGTTTTCGCCTGACAGAATTGGCCTGTTCAGCCTTTTGCCAACTTCCCTCAGAAATTCCCTTCTTTCATTGCTTGAATCTTTCAGGAATTGCCTTATTTCACTTATTATTTTGGAGGACATGGGGGGTGTCCTTATAACCTTGGGCGCCCACTTTATCTTTCTCTTTATCTCATTTAAAAACTGCCCTTCCTTTCCTATTATCAGACCCGGAGCCTCCGCCACTATTGTAACTTCACACGTCTCGGGTTCAAAATAAATTTCTGTTATTCCTGCCTCCTCTGGAACCATTTCCATTATTATTTTCTTTGATTCCTCCTCATCAAGAAGGATTGAAGGATCTGGCCTTATTGATATCCTTCTCTTGATTTTCTGAGCGATCTGCTTGACTATATGAGGATTTTCTGAAAAATAATCAATGTCCTTTGTATAAATTACTATGAGTGATGCTTCGAAATCTATGTTCGTAATGGATACATTTCCGGCAATCTCCTTTATAGCATCCCTAACCTGTGTTAATATATCTTCCCAAATTTCACCTGACATAAAAGACGCCTTCAAAAAATTTTTGTAAAATGTTATTTTAAATAAAGTTTAAAGAAGTATTTTAAGTTTTTTCATTCTCCTTTTTATCTCTTCATCATCGATTTTTACAAACCCGTCCTTTTCAGTTATTACTGCAACATCTATTCCATCACCCGATGCTGAATCTCTTTTCATTGCAGCATTTACAGCCCTGATGGCAAGGTTTATGCCATCATCGAGTGTCATGTCTTCATGGTATGAATCTTCAAGAACACCATAAACAAACAATGATCCCGAACCTGCACTGACATATCTGTCCTCAATTGCTCCTCCGGCCGCATCTATTCCATATACATGGTATCCTGTTGTATCCCATCCTCCAATGATCAGGCTCACATAATATGGCATGTATTTTGTCTGATTTAATATATTTGATATCATTGTTGTTGCGGCTTTCACGCTCATATATTTTTTATTTTTTAATCTGTAAAGGGCGGCCTCAGCCCTCATATACCTGACCAGAACCTGCAGATCACCTACCAAACCTGCCGTCGTCATTCCCAGATATCTGTCAATTTCATATAATTTCTGGGCAACCTTGTGAGCTATAAAATAATCCATGGTAGCTCTTCTTTCCGTAGCTAAAACTAAACCATCTTTTACAATAAAACCTACTGTAGTAGTACCTGTACTGAGCTTTGATTCCATCAAAACCACCTTTATATTGATTAATAATATTTGATATTTATATCTTTGTGAACACTTCAAAAAATAAAAATGAAAGAAAAAGATTAAATAATTTATACCCAGCTTCTTGCCTTGACAGCATCGGCTACTCTCTTTATTGATACCATGTATGCTGCTGTCCTCGGACAGACGTTGTATTTCTTCTGCATTTCCATAACGTCCCAGAATGCCTTTGTCATCTTCTTGTCAAGTTTTTCATATACCTCTTCCGCTGTCCAGTAATATCCATTTATGTTCTGTACCCATTCAAAGTAGGATACTGTGACTCCTCCGGCGTTTGCAAGAAAGTCTGGAAGATCGAGTATTCCCTTCTTGAACATTATTACATCTGCTTCTGGTGTTGTTGGTCCATTTGCCAGTTCAAGTACTATCTTGGCTTTAATCCTCTCGGCATTCTTCTCGGTTATCTGGTTTTCCAGTGCGGCCGGGATCAGTACATCAACATTTAACTCGAGCAATTCAGCATTTGTTATGTTCTTTGCACCCGGATAATTAACTACGGAACCCGTTTTCTCCTTATGTTCCAGTACTTTATTATAATCCAGTCCATTTGAATCGTATATTCCACCCTTTGAATCACTAACCGCAACAACCTTTGATCCAAACATTTCCCTTACAAGCTTGTGTGCATACTGTCCTGCATTTCCAAATCCCTGTATTGCAACCGTTGCCTTAGAGAGGTCAAGGTTTATCTTCTTTGCAGCTTCCCTCAAAACGTACATTCCTCCTTTTGCAGTTGCATCTCCTCTGCCCAGTGAACCTCCGACTTCAAGAGGTTTGCCTGTTATTACACCTGGTGCATTATAACCAACAATTTTGGAATATTCATCCATCATCCATGCCATGATCTCAGGTGTTGTGTAAACATCAGGGGCAGGAACATCCCTCTCGGGACCTATGAACCTTCCAATTGCCCTTATGTATCCCCTTGAGAGCCTTTCAAGCTCTCCCTTGCTCATGTTCTTTGGATCGCATATAATTCCACCTTTTGCTCCACCGTATGGGAGATCCACTACCGCTGTTTTCCATGTCATCCATGCGGCCAGCGCCTTAACCGTATCAAGCGTTTCCTGTGGATGATACCTGATACCGCCTTTTGTGGGTCCCCTTGCGTCATTATACTGAACCCTGAATCCTTTGAATATCTTTGTTGTTCCATTATCCATCTTTACGGGTATTGATACCTCAAGAATTCTCATTGGCTCCCTCAAAAACTGATGTACCTGTGGATCCAGGTTCATCATTTTTGCTGCCCTGTCAAGCTGTTCCTGTGCTATTTTGAACGGATTTAATTCTTCAGCCATTT
>ERZ1669250.711-NODE-711-length-13397-cov-15.587693_pt1 | contig 13397 bp, 15 predicted proteins | sample MGYA00579295_ERZ1669250 | MGnify/ENA primary metagenome ERZ1669250 (study PRJEB41166, sample SAMN08046056) | hot springs metagenome | biome: hot spring; feature: acid hot spring; material: thermophilic sediment; isolation source: thermophilic sediment from acid...
CTTGCTATGATCCATAAGTTGTACAGAATGTAACCAACCATGAAGTATATGACCCACGTGAATGTAATCGTCCACTACTATCTTTACCCTCTCGTTCATCACAGCAGGAATTATGAACTTTATGCTCATTTTATCTAACAGCTTTATTACCTCTATGGTGAAGTCCCTGTCCATGAGAAGCAGAGAAGGTTTTGGAGAGTTCTCGATGAACTTTTTGACGATTTCTTCCTTTGCGTCGAGCCTTGTTACCGGAAGAGAGTAAAGCGTTAGCCTTTCTTTCTCATCCTTTCCCACAACGCTTATTGTTGCAAATATGTGAAATCTGTCAGTTCCTTACCTGTGCTTCCCTCTCGTCACATACATGTCTACCTTTACGTAGTATGGCTCCTCTGTGTAATCTATCGCCATCTTCATCCCATCCATTATGTGCTTCTTAACTATCTTCATATTTATTTTATTCAAAGAATTTATTACAGATCTAAGGTCAAGGGATTTGAGCCTCCTTAACATTACATCCGGAGAGGGGACATCAATGTCCTTTGCCAAGTCATTTTATCCTGATTCAGCAGAAGCGCTGTTAAGGGATATGTAGATCAATGACCTTACAATGTCCTCAGGCTTGTACTTTGAATTCCTTGCAACCTTTATGCCAAGGCCTTTAGTCAAGAGTTTAGAGGAGAGCTTATATAACTTCCTTACTGCACTCCTTTTGGACCCCATTCGGTTTGTACATTGAGGTCACACAAATGTTCAGGCCGATGATGTCCACTTAAATTTATCTAAAAGAGCGAAATGTTATACTTGCGAAAGTACTCCAGGTTATAGAAAAATTTTACCGCGTCTTTGATTTAATTGAACGCTTCTAACGCACAAACAAATTAAAAGTATTTATCGCTTAAAATATTAAAATCAATACAAAAAATAAAAAATACGGTTTAGCTTTTAGCAGTTAAGGTGTAGTTTTCGAATGAGGGTGGCGCTGAAATGGTTTCTATTCTATAACTCTGTCCTGAAATAGGCAAAAATACCACTGAAGCTGAGAATTTCGCATGAGGTGCTGGAGTTATTGTGCCTTCGAATGTAAGTGTTACTGTTTCTCCTGGCTGAAGTATATACCCGTTAACTGAAAACGGGTTTAAAGACGAGCCCTGTAGCTGGTAAGGCATTCTAGAGTGTGGCGCAGAAAACGCTACGAGGTTTGTACCGTTAACGAAAAAAAGAACCGGCATATATACCTGTACGCTGGTTATCCGCATGTGATGTGAAAATGGTGAGACTGTAAGGCTCCAGTTTCCATAGACCTTCAGTGCATAGATTACCACAGGTTCTTTACCCGCGTTCTTCATGGTTATGCTGAAAGTTGTTATGTTCCCACTGGATGAGAGGGTAGCACTCACTACGGAGACGTTAGCCATCTGCTTGCTCAGCTCGTTTATAACGCTTTTAGTGAGTGGAACCTGCTGCCCGGGCGTTCCCTTTACATTAAAGGGCACAGCCAGTGCTACGGGCGTCATTATGAAAGTTTCGTTACCACCTACATATGCTGTCACTATGTGAGGCCTTAGGTCTATAAGAGCTCCCGTTGTTGCGTTTGTAACAGGGATCTTGAGGACGCTGCTGGGCACTATTACCGGGTACGATGTTCCATTTATTACTATCTTCGCTTCAGACACGTAGAACCTTATCTGGTTCACTTTCACATTCTTGTTAATGTTAAAATTAGCGAGTATCTTTGATTGATTTATAAGAGAAAGAAGGTTGACAGAACCCGACACTTTTGCATAGTACGGAGAAGAGTTCGTTATGAGCTCGATTTCTGAATAATTAAGGTAGAGTGCAGATGTTCCCTGAGGCACTGAAGGCGGATCTGTTAAAGCCACAGTAAATGTTGCAGTGCTAGTGGTAGAAGTTGTTGATGGTGCAGTCTTTGATAATGAGTTGTAGTAAGCATAAGCGGCTCCGGCTGCTACAATTATTATTACTATCAATATTAAGGCTAAAACTGTTCTTCTCATGATGTTTAATAAGGTTCGATGTTTTATAAGGAACGCTATGGAACCAGCGGAAACGATCAATTTCTTAATTGAAAACTAAATAAACAATCTAAAATCAAAACTTTATTATAAACGATTGATAAAAAGAGAATCAAAACTTTTTACCATGGTTGATAAATTCTAAACGTGAACGTGCGTTTTAAAGTAGAAAGAAACATCACAGGTTATGATGCAGATGAGCTCTGGAAAAAGCTCAGCGATGTAGAGTCTATACCTGAATTCTGGCACGGGCACAGAGAAGTCAAGGTTCTGGAAAGAAACGGGAATGTGTACAAGGTTCAGATCAGGTACGCTTTTCCTTCGCTTGGCAACGGGAATCTAGGAGAGAGCATGATAGAGGTTGATGGAAAAATGAAGGTTCTTAGCTTTAAAAACTATAAAGGTCCTGTGAAGGGATCTATAAAAGTCTGGATAGATGAACGTGAGAAGAAAATCGTTTGCGTGTACGATGTTAGAATGAGCGCAATTTACTTGCCGGCAAAGAACTGGATAGAAAACCACTTTAAACAGGGGGTCGAACACGCGTTTGACAGACTCCTGGCGTCTTGAGCTAATTAATACGCTGAATTTTTAAAGTTCCAGGCACATTATAAGAGCGTTTTCATAACCTTCTTCAAAAAGGCCCATTTTAGGTATAATTCCGGTCTGAATGAATCCTAACTTCCTGTAAAGGTGTACCGCAGGGGCATTGTGCGCGTATACTTCGAGCTTTATAAGCCTGTATCCTTCAGACTTCGCGAGATCAATGAGGAGCCTTATCAGTTCGTAACCCAGGCCTACGTTCCTGTATTCCCTGATAACACCTACACCCAGGGTTCCAACATGCAAAGTTCTTCCAGAACCTCTCCTGAGCTCCGTATGCGCGATTATTTTCTCATCCACAGTAGCTACAAGAGCTATAAGTTTTCCTTCAATCATCTTCTGGATTTCATCAGCAAGATACCTGAGTTCTGAAACGTACGTCTGTCTTTCTGTTGTCGATATCTGCACCCCTTCATCAACCAGTTCGTTTATAAAGTTCATCATGGATTCAACATCATCAATACTGGGCGTCCTGATGGTTACCGTTCTTCCGTCCTTTGTTTTATAAAATTCTATAAGCCTGTTTGGTTGCATCACAAGCCTAATAACGCTAACCGGCTATAAAGCTTAAACTTTTAGCGCAACATAGCACGTCAATATTAACAGTCTAATGGTTTGGTACTCAAATAAATTAGTTAATATCATAAATGTAGAATGATAATTGTGACGTATGTTAACAAAGAGCGGTAGATTCTCGGCATTTATGATAACCAGTATTAACATTCGACATGTGTTTGACACTAAATGAAAATGTGCCGATATACCCAGTTCCAGAACGCCTGTTATGGCTGAGACAACCTTCAGCGCTTTCAGTTTTTAGCTTCATATTCAAAAAATTTACATCAAATTTTTTAGTTATCAGTGCATTAATATTTCATGAAAAAATTTCAGTTTAATGGCTACCCGGCTTTCAGCCTGAAACTTAGCGATGGGAGAGTTGTTGCATACTTGGATTACTGTCCACATAAGGGCAGACCGATCACAGCGGAAGGCTTCAAGCTCGAAAAAGACGTTATAGTGTGCCCTTTTCACTGGGCAGCTTTCGATCTGAAAACAGGAAGCCTGCTCAGGGCCCCAGATTCCAAGACTCCATGTCCTCCGCAGTGTTCTCTTATAAGGTTGATATTAGACGATAAAAACGAGCCAGTAAGGTTCGAAAGCGAGCCAAGGATGCCAAAACTGCCAGAAAAACGGGAAACTTTTAAGTAAGTTTAAAGTACTGAAATTTTAAATAACATGTTCTTAGGCTGATCTGAACGTTTATAATGGTGAACTACTCTGACCTTGTGGTCAGGGCTTCCCGGTTCATCGCCGCGCTTGCTTTCACATGAGGAATGCTTTGCATGTATTCCATCATATTGACACGATCATCCGGCGTCTCGCCTGCGTTTCACATGCAGAGCAATATCTGGGCAAATATTTCTAATTTTGTCAAGCCTGTAAATTTTTCAGCTTTGTAAGAAGCTAATTTCAACTTGCTGAACGGACTTCCGCCCCCTCAACCCCATAGGTTAACGTTTTTTGAGCATAAAAATAATCTTTATGCATCCATGAACCATAATTTAGATGATAATATTTTGAGGAAACTATAAAGGAGATGCCGGAAAAATAAGCGGGTGAAAGTATATGACGATATTGACTCCTGGACCAACTGAAATGAATCCGGATGTTTTAAGGGAAATGCTCAGGTCTGTCAACCCTGACCTAGACAAAGGTTTCTTCAGGGTTTACAGCGAAACCGTTGAAATGATAAAGAGGTTGATAAAATGGAACGGCGACGTCTATATAATGAGCGGTGAAGGGATGCTCGGGCTTGAAGCTTCGATCGCTAACACTGTTAGAGAAGGAGACAGGGTTCTCTCTCTTTCAAACGGAGTTTTTGGTGAATCGTTCGCTGACCTTGCGATGAGGTACGGTGCAAAGGTCGATACAGTTAACTCACCTTATGATGAGCCTTTTGACGCACGGCTTATAAAAAACGTTGAAGGCTATAAAGCTCTCACTTTTGTTTATGTTGAAACACCTTCGGGTTTAATCAACGATATTGAGTCGGTTTCTGAAAGAATAAAAGAAAAAGGTTCTATTTTCATAGTCGACGCGGTTTCAGCTGTTGGGGGTCTGCCCATTGACTGTGAGGCTCTGGGCATAGACATATGTCTGATGGCTAGCCAGAAGGCTTTCAGTTCTCCTCCAGGACTTGCTATTGTTGCCGTTTCTAAAAAGGCCAAGGAGGCGATAGAGAAAAACAATTACAGAGGCTATTATATGGGAATTAAGGTCTGGGATGAATATCTCAAGGATGGAATGTTCCCATACACGCCAGCCGCAAACGATATTCTTGCGCTCCACAGATCACTTAAGGACATCTTCAGGGAGGGACCTGAATCAGTTTACAGGAGACATCTGGCATCCAAAGAAGCGACAATCGAGGGGATCAAAGCCCTGGGTTTGAAACTCTTTGTTAAGGATAAAGCGTTTTCAGCTCCTACCGTAACCGCAGTTTATTCTCCGGTAAGTCCAGAAAAGATAATCGATTTTGCATGGGAAAAGCTTGGCGTTATGCTGGCGGGTTCATGGGGTCCGCTAAAGGACAAAGTAATAAGGATAGGCCATATGGGTTACACAGCCCAGAGAAGGTTTGTTGCGGAAGGAATAGCAGCTCTTGGAGCCGCCCTGAACCATAACGGCATTCCTGCGGATACAGTAAGTGCGCTGAAAAAAGTCAATGAAGTGTTTGACAGGTACAACCTTTAATTTTTTCAAACGTTTTATTGTTATTTAGAAATGGATTGACATTAACTTATACTAAGATAGTTCAGCTTTCGAGCAGAAAGCTCCTCAGAACAGAAGGGCTTGGCACAGATATTCCCGCATACGAAAGCTGTCTTTCAAGTATTCTTATATCCACGTCGTGATGATATGTGTAATTTTTAAGCGTTCTTTCGACAAGACCATAAGGTAAACCAAGCAGAGCTGAGTAAGAGAACGCAAACCCGCTCCTGTTCTTTTCGTAGATGTTCATGCTTTCAAAGAAGTATTTCCTGAAGGATTCGACGAGTGACGCTTTTAATGAGGAATGCGCTGAAAGGGTGCAGCAGTAATGTTCCATTTCGCTGTAGCTGAAAGTTTCCTTTTTACCTTCAGATCTTAAAATTGTTGCAAAAGGTTCCCACACGGTAATGGCATCAGCCTTCCCGTTCAGGAATTCGTTTAAAGCTTTCATTGGGTCATCAAAATAATCGACAGACGAAGGATCCCTTATAAGAGAGCTGTTAACAGCGGTCCTCAGTATCATCTCCATTGTAGAAAGCCTGCTGCTCAGGGTTCTTGGCTTTCTGTCTGTTGTTGTGCTGAAAAGGTATCCTCCTCCAGATCCAGCAGGGGCTATCATCTTAACCGGAAAACCGGCGTATGCAAAGAATATCTGGGATATCGCCGGGGAGATGCCAAAATCAAGTTTTCCCATCACAAGGTCCTTCATTACTTCAACCCCACTTTCATATACCCTAACTTCAAGCTCATACCCTTTATCTTTAATTATTTTTCTTAACGGTATTATGTACCCGTATTCCGATGACCTTATTATCCCTATCTTAAGCAGGTTTCCCGATTCCTTTACGTATGAATTAAGCGAAACAACATAATTCTTCCCTATCCTCTGTCTCCTTATTATGTTTCTTTCTTCAAGGTCCTTGAGCACTTCAGACACTCTGCTCTTTGAAACGTCGAGCGCTCTGTATATGCTGCTCTGAAGAGCCTCTCCACTCTCAAGCAGCCTGATGACCTTTTCCTCTATATCTTTTTTCATCCGAACAAAAGTTCGTAAAGGTTAAATATTAATTTTTCCGAACTTATGTTCGGAATGGAAACCTACGGAGTTGAGCAGATTCCTGCTGGGATGAGACACGGAAGGCCATTCTACCAGTTCACGCTCTGGTTTTCTAGCAACCTTACTGTAGCAGATTATGCTCTTGGGGCAATACTGGTAACGCTTGGAATTTCATGGTCCTGGATATGGGTTGCTGTTTTGCTTGGCAACCTGATCGGAGCTTTTCTTGTTGGCTACCTTGCATCAGAAGGGCCACGCTTTGGCCTTCCCCAGATGATGATATCTAAAAGGGTCTTTGGCAACATCGGAAACATACCTTTTTCACTTGCACAGTGGATAAGCACGCTGGGCTGGTTCTCGGTAAATGCGATAATCTCAGGTTACGTGCTTTATTATGCTTATCCGGTTTTACCGCTTACTGCGTTTATAATCGTCTCTGCTTTATCGCAGATAGCTATAGCTATCTTCGGGTACGATATAATACACAGATCTGAATTTATACTATCCTGTGCGCTAGGGGCTTTCTTTGCTTTAACTTTAGTTCTGGCAATAATGTCAAAGCCAGCCCTGCCCATCAACGTTCCTTTCAACCCAACAGGCTTCGCAGTAGCCCTTGCAACCGTCTTCAGCTACATAATGTCCTGGGCACCTTACGCCAGCGATTACAGCAGGTACCTTCCCGAAACCACCAGCAGGATAAAGGTTTTGTTGTACGCGATGCTCGGAGGTGCTGTGGCCTCTGTCTGGATGGAAGCAGTCGGCATGTTAACAGGGCTTGCAACTGGTAACTACAGCGGTCTACCGACTGTGCTCCTTGGTTTTATGAACAGGTACGGAATTCTTTCTCTTACAGTTTCAGTGGTGATGGTTTTTCTGGGGGCACTTTCAGCAAACGTCTTAAACCTTTACTCAAATTCGCTTGTACTTTTAACTCTTTACGAGAAAGCTAAGAGACACTGGGGGTTAACACTGGGCGCTATAGCCGGTACAGCGCTCGCAATCGTCGGGGGAATCAACTTTGTTGGTTATTTTGAAGACTTCCTTTACTTTCTTGATTACTGGATAACCCCATGGATAGGCGTTATGATCGGGGCAATTTTAAACAGGAGCTTCACAGCGAAAAAAGCCAACATACGTTTGCTAACAGCTTATTTCCTTTCTCTTTTGGTTTCAGTGCCTTTCATGAACCTTCAGGCAGCAACATCGGGTGTGATAAACTTTGTAGGACCTTTTGCTTTTGCGCTTGGGGGAGCTGACGTGAGCTATTTCGTTTCATTCGTCTTAGGTCTTGTTCTTGTTTTTGTTTTTAAACTATTTAAATAGCTAGTTAATATAAAAAAATTATATGGCTAGAGGTCCAATCGAAATATTAACTACTCCCGGCTATGTTTCGCTTATTGAAGGATCATCCGGTGTTGGTAAAACTTCTTTGTCGCTTAAAGCCTGTTCTCTGAAAGATAAATGCACGTACGTATCGTACGCTGATCCTGAAAGCTCATTGAGGGAGAAGATGAAGGTTGTTGCTCCTGAATACAGCGGCAACCTAAAGGTTATTAGCGCGATGACAGGCTCTCTGGAAAACGTGTACTCAGAAATAGCGAGCGCCCTTTCTGATGGCCAGCTTGTTGTTGTTGACACTTTAGATGCGATGTTCTTCGGGATTAAGGATGAGAGCTCGATAAGGCCTTTTTTACAGCTGCTTTACGGTTCGGTTAAGCAGAAAAGCGCATCAATGGTGCTCATAGCCGAAGGCCTGAACCCTGCGGCAGATCACGTAAGGTTTGTATCTGATGCGATAATAAGCCTTAACTTTGAGAGCGTTCTTGGACAGAACGTAAGGGCATTAAGAATAATCAAGGACAGGGATCACCCTGTAGAACAGCCTCTGCACTACGTAACTCTCAAAGATCAGCTCAGGATATTTGATCCTTTCTACATGCTGAGCAGGCCAAAAATAGAGAAGATGAAAAAACCAGTTTACAGGCCTTGGGGGACGGAAATAAATACTATAAAATATATTGGGAACAGGGTACTGACTATGCTTGATTATAATGTTGACGAAGTTGTTGCTTCTCTTTACAGAAAGATAGTCGTAGCTGATTATATAAAAAGGGGATACAAAGTTAACTACGTTATAGGCCCTAACGAAAACATGGAAAGCTTTCTGGAAGACATAAAAGCGCTTTTAGGGAATACAGAAAACCTTAGAATAATAAAATTAAACGCAAAGGACTATGACTATAAGGCTGACAGAGTTCCTCATTCGCAGAAAGTCTATGAACCAAACACAGTTAATGCGATAAACCTTCTGGCTGATGAAGATTTTGCAGTTAAGGATCCTGTTGAGTATGAAATTTACGTGAGGGATCAGGTAAAGCGAGACCTGGAGTTCAACAGGGTAACTACTCTTATGGGGCATTCGGATCAGGAAGCCATGAAGGTACAGCTCAAATACGCAAACCTTGTAAGAAAGATGACGGTAGTTGATGGTTTTGTCTTCTGGAGGAGTGTAAGACCTCTCGGTCCTCTTTTCTCTTTAAACGTGAGGCTTGACAAAGGCGAAACAGAATTTATTGAGATGATCTAGATGGAAAAGGAAATAGTAAGAAAAATCATTGAAAGCGTGTTTGCTGAACACGGTGGGGAAGCTGCTAGAAAGGTTGTAATGTACCATCTTGAGAACGTGCTTAAAGTTAGCCCAAGCGATGCGCTGGAAAAGCCTGAAGAATTTGTAAAGGCGCTCAAGGCAATATACGGAAGCTTTGAGAGTTACGTAGAAGCTGAAATATGCAAAAAGTTAGCAGAAGAATACAGGGTTAATTACAGCGGGAACAGTCTGGTTGAGCTAGCAAACGAGCTCAGATCTAAAAGACGTTCGAGGTAAGTCTCGACTTTTGCCAGTTTGAATAAAGCTTCTGCTTACAGATTTTCGAGAAAGCTTAAAGCAAATTATTAAAAATTTTAAAAACCGTTATATCGCTTGCTTGCTTTATTAAAAATATGGAGTACATAAACTTAGGAAAGAGTGGGATAAAGGTTTCAAAAATAGGAATAGGAACCTGGCAGGCGAGCGGGGACGCATGGGGTCAGGACGTTATAGATGATAACATAGTCAAGGCCATAAAAAGGTCCCGTGAGTTGGGTGTAAACCTTGTTGACACAGCGGAAATCTATGGTAATGGTCATTCAGAAACAGTTGTCGGGAAGGCTTTAAAAGATATAGGCAGGGAAAACATGGTCGTGGCTACAAAGGTTGCAGGGGCTCATCTCAGACACGATGAACTTTTAAAATCAGCGGAGCTGAGCATGAAGAGGTTAGGCATAAGCTACATAGACCTGTATCAGATACACTGGCCTGATCCATGGGAACAGATACCGCTAAGAGAAACAATGAAAGCGATGGAAGAGCTTTACGTGCAGGGTAAAATAAGGGCCATAGGAGTAAGCAATTTTGCAGTAAGAGATCTTGAAGAAGCAAGATCTTACCTTTCAAAGACAGATATAGTTTCAAATCAGGTACGTTATAACATGCTCCAGAGAGAGATAGAGGAGGAGGTAATGCCGTACTGCAGGAAGAACGGTATAACCATAATCGCTTGGAGCCCCCTTGCTCAGGGCGCCCTGAGCGGAAAGTACAGCGCAGAAAACGTACCGAGGGACAGAATAAGGAGCGGAAACGAAGTGTTCAAACCCGAAAACATGAAGCAAATAGAACGTCTCCTAGGAGTTTTAAGAGAAATAGCTCAAAGAAGGAAAAAGACTGTGTCCCAGGTTGCACTGAACTGGGTAGTATCTCACGATGGCGTGATTGCAATACCTGGAGCAAAAACCCCCGAACAGGCTGAAGAGAACGCAGGCGCTGCTGGCTGGAAACTTTCAGATGAAGAGCTCAAACTCATTGAAAATGAGCTTTCAAAGATAGACATAGATTACATGTAAGATAGATTTTTGCTTTTTTAAAATGTACATTTGAACATCTAAACGTTTATTTTTTAGATATTCTAATTTATGAATGATGAAGGTTGCTTTTATAACCGGCGCTCTTGGTCAGGATGGTGTGCTTATTTCTGAGCTTTTAAAGAATAAAGGGTACAGGGTTGTTGGCTTCATAAGGGAAAAGCCTGGAAGGTACAGCATAGCAAACTCATATTTTGAAAACTTTAGCTCCTTTTTTGAAGGCGATGTTCTTAACTATGAAGATGTTGAAGCTGCTCTTAAGAGCTACGAACCAGATGAAATTTATCATCTTGCTGCTCAGACGCATGTTCTGGAAAGTTTCAGGAACCCGGCATATACGCTGCAGGTAAACGTGCTGGGGACTGAAAACCTGTTAAGGGCTGTAAAAAATCTTAACCTGAACAGCAAAATATTCTTCGCATCCTCCGCTGAAATATTCGGAAGCCCAGAAAAAGCGCCTCAGAACGAGCAGACGCCCTTTAACCCGCTTTCACCTTTTGCAGTTTCAAAACTTGCCGCTATGCAGCTCTGCTCTATATACAGAAAGGCCTATGGCATGTTTATATCAAGTGGCATACTTTTTGACCACACAAGCGAAGTGAGGGGCGAGGATAACCTTACTCAGAGGGTTGCAGTATGGGCTGCAAAGATGATGCTGGGCAGCTACGAGGACCTCAGCGTGGGTAATCTGAATGCGAGAAGGGATTGGGGTTATGCCAAGGACTTTGTAAATGCAATGTGGCTTATGCTTCAACAGGATAAACCGGACGATTTCGTAATAGGCACGGGAGAACAGCACACAGTCAGAGAGCTTATAGAGATGGCTGCAGAAACTGCTGGCGCACATATATCATGGGCAGGTTCTGGGAAAGAGGAAAAAGGCTCAGTTATGTACAAAGGCAAAACGGTTTCCAGAGTTTATATCGATCCGGTTTTGGTTAGGCCCATAGAATCGGAAAACTATATGGCAGATTACAGAAAAGCAAAAAACGCGCTGGGCTGGGAACCTACGCTCAGGCTTAAAGAAATAATAAGATTGATGATAAATACAAAATACTACTCGCTGTCGTTAAGGAAGAAGGTTTCAGAGTAATTAGGGTCTCAAATACTCATAAAAAATAGAATTTTTATAAGCGTACAAGTACAAAAGGACGGTATTTAAATTGAGGTTTTATTTATTTTTATTCATGGCTTTATTATATTTCTAGATCTGTTCTTTTAATAAGTCATCATGAACAGCCAGCTCAAGAGCTATTTGGCTGTAATGCTTTTTAGCTCGTTCCTGAGCAGTCCTGTTAATGGCTCTTATCGTTTCGATCCAGGTCTCTCGCTCAAAACTGAGCATATCGTACTTGTTATCTTCATACCATTTTATAAAAGCATCAAAGCTTTTAAAAAGCCCATTAGTAAGGATATTTATTTCTTCAGGTTTGAGCCACCTATCCACATTATGAGCCTCTTTTCTATAATCGGTGTGCATATGTCTGTAATGCAAAAGAACGAGTATAGTTCTAGCATCTTCGAGTTCTTTGTATCCATAAAGGGCTTCTTCAAATACACGGGATCCTCGTGGAGCTCTTATCTTTTTCATGCATCTTGGACAATAGAATGAAAGCGAATTCCTGAGTTTTCTCCTGACATTGTATTCATGCTTTTTAGCGAGCTCTTTGGCTGAGTATTTGGGAAAAGATCTAATAGTTTTTAAGTTAGATTCAACGTCAGGCAGCGCAACAAGAGTAGCTCCGGATCCCGTGCTGTAATGGGGGTTCTTTACCCTTTTGAACCTCACTAAGCTGAACGCCATTGCTGTCTCTATCTGGTTTCGGCTCAGACAGTACTCTTTCATAGCATGAGTTTTGTATATCCAGAACTTTTTTGGAAGAGATCTTATCATGCTAATCTTTTCTGATACATCTTCAGGTTTTACAAAAAGTCCCCTTCCGTTTTCGTAACCGCGAATTATACCTAGGCTTACAGCTTGAAATACCTGATCGTAGCTCAGGTCAAACACCTTTGATGCTGTTGAAGCTCCAATCCAGCGGCTCGTAATTTTTATAAAACGTTCTTTTCTAATAAGCGTTAGCCTTTTCTTAAAAGGTCAGAAGCCTTCATTCAAAATTTTTAGTGTTTTTGAATTTGAACCTCCAGCCACACCAGTAATCCGGTTTCTTTTCATCAGGGGGACATGATATTACTTCAGCTTCAACGTTCTTATCAAGCTCATCGGAGAAGGCTTTCAGGTAGCTGTACCTAACTTCTTTACATGGGAAAACCCCAAGCCCTTTCTTTATCCTTGCTTCCTGAACCCTGCAGCGAACAACGTAAAACTCAACTTCATCTTCTTTCTCAACTACTTTTTTCTCTTCCTGGTAAAGGGCCCAGCTTGTATTAAGAAGCATGTTTGTAAAGTCCTCTGAGCTCCCATCATACCTGAAAATCTTATTCAGATCCTTTGCTTCCATCCTCGCTATGGACTCCCAGCTTTCTCTATCTATTTCCCTGGCGGCTTCCTGTCCGAACCGTTTTTCTATACCCTGAAAATAAAGTCCGTCTACTCTCCATACGGTCTTTACGTTGTTCATAAAAAGCTCAATTAACTTTTCCATACCTAGATCCTTAAATCTCTTCTTATCGTCCTCTTGAGTTAACGAGCTCACGTCATATATTTGGCTTTTAAGAATAAAGGTTTTTCACATCCGCTGTTTATTTTTATGTTATTAATGGGCAAAGCTCCTTATATAGTACTGGAAGCTTCGCCATTTAAGGCAGAGAGGGCCAGAGGGTTTTACCTTGCGCAGGCATACGCTGGCATATATTTGCATACCCCGCAGGGCTTGGGCTTCACATCATGCAAACCCTCGCGGGTTCATCGGGGTCCTTCCGCTCCGCCCCCGTCAGGAAGTACCCGCTCACAAGCCTTCCCGTTACCAGAGAAGCCTTCATGGGGAACTCCCTTCATCTTCAGCCTCCCTTCC
>ERZ1669250.713-NODE-713-length-13373-cov-9.473945_pt1 | contig 13373 bp, 15 predicted proteins | sample MGYA00579295_ERZ1669250 | MGnify/ENA primary metagenome ERZ1669250 (study PRJEB41166, sample SAMN08046056) | hot springs metagenome | biome: hot spring; feature: acid hot spring; material: thermophilic sediment; isolation source: thermophilic sediment from acid...
TCACCCCCAAACTAGTCTGTGCAGTCAGCTTATAGACCGTCGGTGTAGTATTGACCTGCAACTGCCCGAATGTCGCTTTCGGCATCTCCAGCAAATATTCCCGTGTTCTAATCCAGAAAAACTGTGCACTGCTCTGCGTGTATGTGCCGAAGTCAAACCACCCCGAGAAGCCTGGTATATCCGCCTCCAAATAAGGAACGCCTGTAGTGATTCTCGTGCTCTGCGACACCATATTCACGTTGCCATAATTGCACTCCATCTTGCAAGTCGTAGTCCCCACAAACCCGCTAATCACATAATTAGTATTCTCCCGTGCATAGCCCCCGAGTACTACCCCGCCGTTCATCCACCCGCCAGACCCAAGCATAGAAGAGGCAATTCCCCACTGCCCAAAGTAATCCCCCTGTCTGTACTGAAACTGAATATAAGCATTCTGGTCAGAAGAAATCGCCTTCGGTGCATAGTTTCCAACTGGAATATTGTCAACCACAGAAGCCAAGTCAACTGGCTGTAAATTCAACCCGCCGTGCCTATGCTTAACAATACCAATGCATGCATACTGATTGTAACCACTATAAAAGTATGTCTCCAAAACCTCTGGTACATGCGTCTGATACCCAGTAACATAACCCTGCCAACCGCCAAGACTCGTAATAATGATACCCCCGTTCGGCGGAAAAGTCGGCTTATAAATAAACATCGGCAACCAAGTACTTGAAATGGTGTTGTTCACAAACCTACCATATATCTGATTAGTCGTGGTCTTCGCCGTGAAATTGTTGTAAAAGTTGAATACTTGTGCCCCATTGTCAACCCCGCTCAAACTCAAGTCAATCAAATAATTCATTCCAGTGCTCCCCGTGCTAGAATAATTAAATGAATTTTTAGCAAACATACCTACAAAAATAGTAGTACTAACAGAATGCAGGAAGGTGGTCGTGTATGTGTATATCGGTGAAGAAGTAATCAGATTACTCTGCTGATAAGTAGTTGTGACTGTAGTAGAATAAAATGAAGTAGAATTGCTCGTGAAAGCATTCATTTTCAGCCAATAAAGTGCTGTCGTCCCGCCAGTAGCAATCCCGCCAATATTTTCCAGCCAACTGTTTATGTAATTCCCATTTATGTCAAAAAAGACCATATTTGCAAAATATTTTCCAAGCGTAGAGCTGTACTGCTTATAAGGAAAGAATAGCATCTGCTGATATACAGATGGCAACACGTTAGTGGAAGAGTAAGTATAAACAAGCTCCACTGGTGCGTAATATTTAACTCCATTAGGAATACTGCTCGGCGATACCATACTTCCCTCCTACTTCTGTTATATACACCCGCACATCAAACTCCACCTTATACAAGTCAGCCCCCCTCATCCTCTCCTGCTCGTTCTCTTCGCTAGCTATCTTCAACCAAACAACCTTGTCGCTCTCTATGTACTCTGAAACTGGATAATAGCTCCCAACATAATAATGAATGAGTGAGATGAATTTCTCCAATGTTATGTTTCTCGTCCCCATAATATAGATGTCCGCCGTTACCTGATAATCGCCCCAACTCTCGTTGCCAAACCCAATATAAGTCTGCTCAAGTCTGCTCGGATAAATAATAGCTGTGTTCCCCTGCCTCTTCAAGTCCAATGACTTTATGTCATAATAAAAAATAACATTACTTATACCCAAATTCCTGATTATAGCCCCAAGATAAGTTGTAATACTCTGATGATAAACAACTGGCTTCTCTGCTGAACTCAACTGAAATGAAGTTGTAGCAGAGAGAGAATAAATGGTCATGAAAAATATATACTAAAGGATTACTTAAAGCTTTTTTTGTTCTCCTTCATTGCTGACAAGCATACTGTTAATCAGACCAGCAAGTGAGACTCCTCTTTGTGCCGCAACTCCCTCCAGCACACCTATAACAGCTCTGAGGTCATTCAGCTCCTGTGGAGTAAGTGAAGCCTCCGCTTTGTCTAGCCCGCTCTGAATAGCCGCCAACTGCTTAATAGAAGAAACGTTCAAGAATGGCAATACCGCAACAAAAGCAACCCCGAGTGCACCAGCAATGAAGATTATTCCTACAACAATTCCGCCGTACCCATACACTCCAAAATTAAAGAAAACATAAGCTTCTCTGACAAGAAATCCAGAAAACAGTGCTAACATTACAAGCAAAGTCTTTGCAACAGCTGTAGTCTTAACTTTACCAGCATCAGACACAATAAACCTAATCATGAGACAACATACAACACACATTAATAAAGTTTGTGAAATGAGCATTTATATTTATGAACATTATAAGGGTATATGCTAAAAAGCACAGAATTTTTGGTTGGAATACCGACGGGACATATTGGCTATGCTAGCTTTTACAGCCATTTTATGAACTGGATAAGCGGTCAGCAAGTATTCCCGATGATTGCGGAAAGCAATAGAGTTGACGTTAACAGAAGCCAAATCATACAAGTGGCAAAAGAAAGAAAGCTAAATGTAATCTTCCTAGACAGCGATGCTTTGCCACTAACACCATACAAAGAAATGACAAAATACCTGCTCGAAGACTTTGAACAGTTCGACATAGTGGTGGCTCCAGTAAGAGGCATCAATGGACAAATACTAATACAACCCAAAGACCCAAACTTCCAGTACCCAATGCACAAGTCAGAACAGCTACCATTTGAAATCAATGCTGGGTCATTCACCATGGCTGGAATCTCATACAACCTAATAGAGAAACTCACCCCGCTGTCCCAATATGGACTAGTAGATAACCGCTTCGTCCCCTTGTATGTCTCCTACACAACACAGACATCAGAAGAATATGCATTCTGCCATCGTGCTCAGAAAAAATACAACTCAAAGGTTGCCTGCGACCCAAGAATACGTGTAAGCCATCTCAAAGCAATACCGCTCGAGCCCCCCTATTCAATAGAAGAAATTGAAGAACGCCAGAAAAAAATAAAAGAACAACAAGAAGAAGCAAACAAAAATATACCAAAAACACTTAAAAGATAATTTTTTATTTTTTTATAATTGATTCAACTTGCTCAAACATGCGTTGTTTTATGTCATTCCAACACACGCTCTCGTGAGCTGTTACTTCTGCCTCTGGCAATTTATTGCTGGCAAAAATAAAGTTTTTAGCACCATACTTCATAACCAACTTTTTCAGCTTCAAAATCATCCCAAGCTCTTTCGGTATAGTAAACTTCACTAGCTCATCTCCACTAAGAACTTCTAAATTCTTAAATGGTTCATAAACTGTAATCCTGTTCCACCCACCAAAAATCCCCTCTAATCTCGAAACAAACTCAAAAAACTCGAGCTGATTGTCGCTAAAACTACTTAGAAAATCTTTCCTCAAATACACAAATATGTCCTTCATTATACCACCAATAAAAAAACTATATTTAAACTCTTCTGCTGACCTGCTCCCCGTCCACGTCCAAGACTCCCCAACTCAAACTACTTCCTTCGCTTTTAACTTTCTGAGCAGTGAGACCCTGAAAATTCCCGCTCCTCAAAGCATACGGCACCGCAACATCGCTGTCAGACTCAAAGAATACTATTTGCACCATCCTCGTGTCATCTTTCTGCCTCAATATGTCCCAGATTTTTTTCGGCAAATAAATAGAAAACTGAAGAATACCAGAGAAACCAGCATCTACAAAACCAAAACTGCCCCAACCCCCGACTCTAGAAAACCTGCTCTTCAAAAACAACATAGCATACTGCCTCGGCAACAACTTTATGTACTCTCTAGTAAAGACGACCCGCCCCTCAATTACATCGCCCAAACTGATTGGCTCCATCAAGTCAATACTAGACTTGTCAATCGAAAGGTCATAACCATTCGGAGTTACTGAACTCCCAGAAAATCCAGTAACAATCAACTCCCCCTTTGAAACCGCATCTATTATCTCTTTGTCACTCAAAATCTTGAACAACACATTCACCTCTTGTACCACTCTTCTAAATGCATGTGTCTATGCACATACCAATCTGCTTCATTATCAAAAATTTCTCCACAAAACTCACAAACAAACCTGCTCTCCCCGCCAAACACCCAAATGAAATAGCTAAGAAATCTCCAAACTGGTGTATTTCTCTTATATTTACTACGTATGGCTCTCAATATTGCCGCAATATAAATATGCTCGCCCATTACAGCCCCTCTGCAATCTTTACCACATTTTCAGCATACTTAACATTGTCGTATGCATCCAAGTACTTCTTTGTGTCAATCTGCTTCTTACCGCTGTCAAGTGCCTTCTCAACAACTTCAACTAGTGCATCAAGTGAGACCTCCCACATCTTCCCAGTGTGCCATTGATTGTGCCAAGCATAAACCTTTTGCCCGCCGTCAACGTAATAAACATCATTTGCTGACAATGGAACCTCATTAAACGGCTCAACGTTTGGTATAATTGGAGTTACTCCAAGTGCAAGTGCCTCTGCAATAGTTATCTCAAAAGCTCCCCCTCGTGCTGGATGTAAAAAGAAGTCTGCATCCCCAAACATCTTATAATACAACTCGTCGCCCTGAAACCCCCCAACAACATCAAGCCAATCTCGCTTAACATCTATGTCGCTAGCAAGCCAAGAATGAACAACAGCCTTGAACTCGTAACCATCTTTGCTCGCCCTGTCCAATGCATCTATAGCTAAGTCTGTCCCCCGCCTGTGCCAGCTGTGTGAAGCATTAATGAAGAATATCGGCACATCTCTGTCTTTCTTCTCTACTTTAAACTTCTTAAGCACTGGATTAAGTGGGTGCTTCAAAATGATTGTCTTTGGCAACCCAAACACCTTATTGACAAAATTACTAGGAACAACAAAAGCACCATAATCCATCTGCTTGAGCTTGTTAATTAGCACAAAACTAAACTCATCTGTGTCCGCAAGACCATATAGTATAGACTTCTTATCGAAATCAAACTTCCCTCTATAATGAAAAGGATGAAATATAGAAACTACATCCTCCTCGCTCTTCTTAGGAGAAGTAAAGATGTCTTTAACTTCATATGGAATTCCAAGTGTGTCTAACCCATTCTCAAGCCACTTATCAATAAAATAAAAAGAAGAGGTAGCAAACCTAAATCTCGAATCAAATATGTCAAAAAACAACCAAACCACCCCTTACTAATACATTCTCCTTACTTTGTCAAACCTCGCTTTTAAGTCCGCTGAAAGTGACTGTCCGTTGTCGAGCATACAAAGAATACCGTTCACAACATCCCTGAAACTACCGCTCTCAAGTGCTTCAATGAAATAGTGCATACAGTTTCCACCAGACGGTTGAGAGCCCCCAGAAGAACCGCCAGAATTGCTCCCTGAAGTCCCAAGCTGAGTTATCACATCACTGCTCACTTCTCTGTGAATTTCAGCTGGTAGCATAAAAAGTGCACTCTCAACTTCAAATGGGTCTGGTGGACATGGATAATTAGTTCCTGCCTGCTCATTGTACTGCTGGCAAGAAATCTGCTGATTATAATTCACACTAAATTTAGCTGTCTCAGAATAATTAACTATATAAGTAGCAACTCCCGCTGGTTGCATCCCATTAACCCAACCGCCCTCTTCCATAGACCAACTCCCATTGGGTTTCAGCGTAAATATAAAAGCCGCCATTATAGTGCCACTTGGATTCTTAAACATAGCAAGCGGTGGCTGTATCTGATTAGCTGTCAATGGAGATGGCTGACCAACTTGAAATGGTGTAGAGAAGTCATAATAGTAAAGCGGATAAAAAGCATCTCCAAACAAATACCTGTTTTCTACGACATCTCCTATAGCGACTCCTCTATACAACACAAAGCTAACTTGAGTTGGATTCGGATTCTTAAAAGTCCACTTTACAATTCCCTGTGAAGTGCTTACCCAGCTCCAAGTAGCTTCAACTGGCTTTAACTCATTATTTAAATATGGCATTCCAGACATCTTTATCACTTCCCTCCTTTTTCTCCTATATTGTCTTTATACTCAAAAAAGTATACTTTCACTTTTGGTGAATAACTGTTCTGCACCTTATCGACCAAATAATACCCAAGTCCTCTTAAAAAGTCATAAACTTTACCTAAATCATCATCAGAAAGCTCAACTATAATCTGCGGATGAAAGTTCTTAATAACATTGACTGCTCCCTTCAAAACTTCCAGCTCAAATCCTTCCACATCAATTTTTATAAGGTCAATGTCTCTGATACCATAAACATCAAGCTTGTTCGCAGGAATTTTCGTAAAGTTATTAGTGCCCTTTACAAACCAATCTCCCTTCCATTCTCCCATCAAATAATCTCCATCGCCAAGAGCAATCCCGAATGGCTGTATTTTACTAGTATAGTTGTTGGCAGTAATATTACGTACCATCCTCTTATAAGAGTTAATATTAGGCTCAAACGCATAAACAAACTTAGCACCCTCAGAGACCGCCCAAAGTGCATACTCTCCAGCTGTAGCTCCAACATCTACAACTACTTTATCTTTCGGAGAAAACTTCGCATACACTTTATCTACAAACACTTCTTTATACTCATTCATATTCTTCTTGTCATAAATTACATCCACTTACATCACCTCACCACTCAAACTCCACCCACTGCTCTCTCGGCAAAAACTCCCCCGAAAATACATCATCTTTCTTTGTACCAGACTTGTCTATAAGAACAACCAACTTAGAATTTGGAAAGAGTGCGTGCAATGCGTCCCAAGTCTTGCCTGTCTCATAAACATCATCAACAAACATAAACTTCTCTTTCCGCCTGTCCAACAAAGCAATTGGAATTTTCAAAGTCATAGTCTCAAGCATAACACCTTTCTCGTTATCATATGTATGTGTCTCCACCGTGTATAAAGGGAGATTGTACTTGTCTGCGAGAAACTTAGCAAAAGTGACCCCGCCCTCTGCTACACCCACTACCCCCGCATCGCAAGTGTCAAGCATTCTCCTGAAAGAAAAATTCCTCGAAAGCTTGCTCATCATAGCTACAACCTCTGCCTTACTAAACTTCTTCACTGAACCGTTCATGTGAAGTCAATAACATCAAAATATATAAATGCTTGTCAATGGTAATACCTCGCCTTGATAAACAAAGCAAACTGCACCAAAGCCAGCATAAGAATAACAGCATTAATAAGAGAGAGAAACACTGAATGTGAATAAACTAGCCCCAGTATAGAAGCCCCAGTCGCAACCATAACCCCGTAATCAACGTGAGTCCTCCCGTCCAGAAATTCCCGCAGTAAATAAGCGTCATTAAGTGCACTCAACTTAGAAGAAACTTTGCCAAGGAAAAGATGTGCAGTTATGTCAACAAGCACCCCCACCTCAACTATACTGTCGACATAGAAGATAAAACTGAATAGTATGCTCTGTCTGTAAAACACAAACCCTAACACTGAGAAAAATATACCAGCAAATAGAAGATAAGCAATTATTAACCGCCCGTGCATAAACTGCTCCTTCCACTCCTTCCAGCTTGTCATACAAAACAAATGCATACGACTATTTACGGGTTGTGTTTTGCTTAGTAAGTTTCTTTGTTTCTATAGTATGCAAACACCAACTCACATGGAGTATACTCTTCCAAGTGCCCCAACAGCTCACGCTCCGAGTCAAACCATGCCCCGCAGACTGGACACCTGTAAAATGGCTTGTGTGTCTCTGTGTTTATCTTTCTTGAGTGCCTCGCCAACTCATTCACAATTCCGTTAGCCATAGACTGCAACTCTGCCTCTCTGCCTGACATTGTAAACATATCACAGAAATGCCTCGAAATCATTAAATTTATAGCCTTATCTTCTGGAAACCAGTCTCCACTCCTACTAAACTTGTAATACATAACTCCATCCTTGCCAAGCTTCTTTCTGTGAATAGCTTCTCTATCGTCGCTGAAGTAATTGCGAAGTGCTTCCAGTGCTACACTTCTCAAATACTTGTCTTGTAGCATAGAATAAGCTTTTCCAAAATTCAGCTCAAGTGTGTCTTCAAGCTCATCTGAATGTCTCTTAACTATATGATAAGCCAAGTCTGGTTTAGAAAGAAATGACTCCCCGCAAAATGGACAAACAATATCACTCCCCTCAGACTGCCTAGCAACAATCCCGCTGACAGCCGCATAAGCTTTAACTGAACCATCCTTCCCAAACTTATTCACGAGTATAGCTAAAATAATGTCATTTAAATTTCTTTCATTTTTAACTTCATGGTGCCCGTACTTTAGATGCCTATAATATGCAGTCAAATCAGAAAATTCTTCGCCACAAACGGGACAAACATAATAAGTCTTCCCGTTGGGCGAAACGTACCACTTGACATCATAGACATCTTTATTTAAAACCATACAATCCGCTTACAATTTTTTCGATAACATCAGAGTGTCTATTAAGCAAGTGATAAGCCATTGCATCTGGCGTCACAAAAATAGCTTTGTCATATGGGCACTTCCACTCATCCCCGACTGTGCCTCTGTACCTCAGTGACTCAACAAAAGCTTTCACTGTCTCAGCTACGTCTTTCTGATAGTCAAACTTGATAAAGTCAACTGACTTCTTCTCGTCCTCTTCTTCCTCGTCCTCCTTCGGCTTCTCTTCTGGCTCATCTACTGACTGCCACCTTATGTTTCCATTGGAATCTATGACTTTAATTCTCCTGTATGGCTCTGAACGAGTAGATAGCATGTTGCGTATTCTATTCTTACGGTCTTCCTGAACTTCCATCTCTGTCAATATTCTTCTTCTGCGGGCTTCTGCTCTAGCAACATCTTCTGGGTCTATGCTGTTTAATTCTTCTATGACCTTCTTTACTTTTCCAAGCACCGCCCTAGACTTCTCTGTGTCCTGCTCCTTTAAATAATTATACAAGTGATTTAGAAATGCTCTGAAAGTCATTCCATATACTTCTGAATTCTTATTGTAGTAAAGTCTCTTAAAACGCTCATATAGGTCTTTAAACTCTGGACTCCTTTTGCTAGAAGTGAAAACACCCCCAGTCGCCTTCTTCGTCCCGCCCTCGTTTTTTAGCCCTCTCTCAAGCTCACCAATAATCTCATCAAAACCAAACTTGTCAACCTTCTTCTTCGGCTTCTTCTCTCCTTCTTTTGGAACACGTGGAGCGTGCCTATGTCCCTGCTCTGCTTCATTCATTTCCTCGTCAATCTCTCTTCTCATGGCTTCGACTTTGCTGTTGTCTTCGTCCTCATACTCATCTCTGCCTTCCTCGCCCCCGCCAAACCCAAACTCCTCTTTCTCTTCTCTCTTGATAGCATTAATCATCTTTCTTTCCCACAGTAAAAACTTCAATAAGCCTTCAGCTGTGTCCGAAACTTTTGGAGCGAACTTAGGTCTCTTTGTAGAATAAATACCAAATATTCGTGGATAAACACTCTTCCAAAAGTTCAATAAATCGAAAAGAAACTTACTTTCTTTCTGAGAAACATCACTCCTCATATACTGCTTCACTTCATCTGGTGAAGCATTTACATACCAAGAAAGAATGTGAATCGCTCTGTCTATAGGAACATCTATTAAACCCCGCACTTTATAACCCTGATAAACCCCAATAGTGCCATAACTAAACCTGTTCCCAGAAACAGAACCATAACCAAGCTTTCTACCGTATCTCCCCGCCTTATTGACAGACTTCTCTTCCTCTTCAACTCTCTCAAGAGAACCCTTTTTACTCTTAAACAACTTGTACATCTTATTCACCGCCGTATAATACCTGTAAATTTGACTATAGCCAATACCCAGCCCTTCTGAAGGTACTCTCCCCCCTCCAATACTCTTCATCATCTCCTTTTTATGCTCATTCCACAACCTAATAATAAGTCTAACTGGCTCTCTATACCTCTTAGGAAGCCACTTCATAAATGAAGGATTTTTAGCCGACCCAACTAACTTCATATAATAATCAATATTCCCATCACTGCTCTCAAAATTGTACGGCAAAACAAGCTTATAATAACCATAGCCGTCTGTTAAATTTCCTTCGTCAGCTGGAACAACTCTCAACCCATAATGCCTAGCAATACTTATAGTACCGCCACTCCACTTGTACGAATACTTAACTCCCTCATCATCCTCGTCATCGACTGGCTCTTTCCTCCCAGTCAGACCATAAAAGAATGCCCGCAGATTGTCTTTAGCCCCCTTATAATAATTGCCTTCGTCGCCAACCATATAATTGTAGCGATGAACAATTGGCTTGCCTCTGTCATCTACCTCGTAATCTTCTTTCTCTTCTGCGTTTCTCATCTTGGTGTGCTCGTCAAGTGTGTGCTGACTGAGTGCCTGCTCAGTGTAAAATTTCTTACCGCAAATCGGGCAAACATACTTCCCGTCTTTCTTGACTGCATTACTAAGAATTTCAGCTACAGCAGAGACCGAAGCATCAACTTCAGAATAATTCTCTTCATCACGCATTCCTTCGGGAGTATGATAATTCTCACTTAAATAAACATCATTAACATCTTCATTTCCTTTGGGCTTGGCTTCTCCCTCGCCCTGTCTCTGCACCTGTGTATCAAGCTCAGCCTTAGGAAGCAAATCGCTATCTTCAGAGCTGTCATCACTCTCGTGTTTCTCCCGCTTCTTATCTTGCTCACCAATACCAAGCATATCATCTTTCAAAAGAATAGCATGGTCGCTCAGGAGATGGCTCTCTAAGTCCGCCACTGCTTTTTCGCAGTAAGGACACACACCATCTCTGTGCAACGAAGCTATGTACTTAGCAAGATTAACTACCTCATCCATTTAAATCATGCCTGTATTCTCCAAGTAAACTGAAGAGTATCTCCTTTAGCAACATTCTTCACGCCGAACGTTGTCCTAGCAAGCATCACCCCGCCTGTAGCGGCATTAAATACCCCGCTCTCAGTAACTGAATAAGTAGTACTAAAACCAAATGTGCCAACAAGCACCAGAGTATCTCCAGAGAAACTAGTAGTACCAATTGAAACAGTCGCTGTAGTACTCTCTATTTCAGACACAAGTGCAGTCTGTGTTGATGAGAAAGCTGTAGTACCGCTCCCAATCTGCATATACTTAAAAGCTTCAGTTGTGCCAATAGCACCTATAAGCTTGATAACTTCTTGTATTCCAGATTGAGTAACACCATTATGAACAACTTCTTCTTCAACTGAACCATTTGAATGAAAAAGTTTAATGAAAACATTAGGAACGTCAAATTTGACTTTATTTGCCATAGAAAGAAATAACTATCGTAAATATAAACTTAACTCTTAATTGCTAGAAAAGTTAGCCGCCTGCTCAACACTAAGAATCTCTGGTGAAGTGTCAATGTTCTCCCGCACGACATTTCTCAGCTTCTTGTGCTTCGCCCTCCTAACTGGTGGTGCTACGTCTCTGTCATCGCTCTGATATGGCTTGTTCTTTGGTGGAAGTACTCTAGCTTTGTTGTCTACTACACCTTTCTCCTCCACGTCGTCTCCGTCAAACAATAATGAATAGTCATTGCCCCGCTTCCACTTCTTCCTCTCCTCTTCCTCCTCGCTGTAGTTGCCATAATTAGCTTTCTCTTCATAAGGACTAAAAGGAGACTTCCTGCTCAACCTCTTAGCATCCCCGCCAAACTTGTGTGAAGTAGCTCTCCTCCGCCTAGAAAGAAAATGAAGGTCTCCGCCCTCCTCATTCTTCTCATATCTCTTTCTGCGAGCTTCTCTGTTGCTGAGCGAATAAATGTGCGGTGTTGTCACTGGAGGCGGGTTGTATACATACTGATTATACATCCTCGCCCGTGCATAATCCTCTCCTGTCTTATAATTAGCTTTTAGCTCCTCGACTGTGTACCCCTTGTAAACATTATTAAAATCATCAAGTGCAAAATAAATGACCCTACCATCAACTAGCTTAGTAAATGTAACTACCATTACTCTTCCTCCTCTTCTTCATTGCCTCTATTGAGATGCTCTCCCTCGCTCAATATGTCTTCAGGACTTGCACCTTCCTCTGGTGGAGCTTCTGGACTTGGCATACCAGCCTCTCCTCCGCCACCTCCCTGCAAATTGGGCTCAACTATCTTTCTGTACCTGAACTTCATCATTCCCTGACTGTCTATTTCCATATCAACTGCAAAGCCCAATTCCTGCATCTTCTGTGCTTCTTCTATACGAGCGTTCTCCATCTCAATCTTTCTCATCTCGTCTTCCATCTCGTTCGGTATAAGACGTATAGCAAAGTCAGTGACGTTAAGCTTCTGAGTCAACCAGTCAAAGAATTTATTCCACACACGCTGAGTCTCACGGACAGTCCTGTTAGTCACAGTAACTTCAAGACCTTCATTCCCCAGCCCACCAGCACCAGAAGTGTGCCCAGTTGAAAACATTGGCTGTACTCCATAGACAAGCCCGACGTGTGTCCTGAACAACTCCACCATCTGAAGCATCTGCATCTCATCTGGCTTCAAATCCAAGTTGACTGTCTCAGCTATTCTGCGTGTGCCAACATCAGTACCTTCAACTACAAAAGGATAAATCATGTTTGGGTTCTCTCTGGCTTTCTGCATCACATACTCGAAGCCCCTCCTGACATCATCCATCTTGCCCCTTATAATGAGAAAGCTTCTCGGCGTCCTCTGCAATGAATATGCCTCGAGTGTATAGTCGTCCATCTTAATGAGTGTGAGCACCTTCCTCCACACTGTGTAAATAGGTGAAACACCATAGCCCTCCTGACTGCTCCACCTCTTTAAATGAATCAGCTCATTCTTGCCGAAATAAATGTTCTGCCCGCTAGCTCCGCTCCCAGCACTTCCCTGTGGATTAGCCGCAAACCAGCACTCAAGAAGCTCTTTGTGGTCTATATCGCAATAATACTTCCCTTTTCTGTCCCGCACAACAACTTTCTCTCTGTGCTCTGGACACACATAGATATAGCTCCCGTTGTCTCCTCTCCCCATACCAAAGTTGCTTATAACCAACTTAACTTTGTCTGGACTAAGCCTTACAATGTCATCTATTTCTGCTCCAACAATATTCCCAATATTATCATAAAGATACTTCATAGTCAGCAAAATAAACCCATTGTCAAAAATATTCAAATCCATGTCTGTGCCTTTCGCAACTTCAATTAAGTCCGCATTAAACCTGTTTTTTCTCTTTAAGAAAGCTTCCGCCCGCATCTTCTGAGTAAAATCGGGTGGTCGTGTTGGGTAACCGCAAATTGGACAATACTTGCGGTCTTCATACATTTCATAACCGCAATCTGGATTAGTGCACTTAGAAACAAATCTCGGCTGTATTTCGACACCCATCTTAAAAGCTTCATCTGTTATACTATTTATGATTGTACGAAGAACATCGCTCCCATAATACAAGTCCATAACCCAACTATAAGACCAACGATAAAGTGGGGTCTTTTC
>ERZ1669250.714-NODE-714-length-13368-cov-3.470367_pt1 | contig 13368 bp, 16 predicted proteins | sample MGYA00579295_ERZ1669250 | MGnify/ENA primary metagenome ERZ1669250 (study PRJEB41166, sample SAMN08046056) | hot springs metagenome | biome: hot spring; feature: acid hot spring; material: thermophilic sediment; isolation source: thermophilic sediment from acid...
GGCAGCTGAACGCCGCCGTGAACATATACATGAGGATGGAGGGCGTTCCCCACAGCGCTGTATGGTGGGACGCGACTGTCTTACCGGCGCTCGTGGGTGGGTACGTCCTGACGGGGGCGGAGCGGAAGGTCCCCGATGAACCCGTGAGGGGGCTACATGATTATGATGCCTGAAGCCCAAGCTCCACTGCGCGCACGATAGGTATGAGGATGCGTACCTACCTATGCGTACGTAGGGTGAAACCCAGATATGTCCTAGGTACATATGGACATGCAGGATCCTCCCCCAGCGGATCGCCCAGCGCCGCAAAGGCTCTAGAACGGCTGCCCCCGCAGATGTCGCGGTACTCGCATGCCCCGCATCTGCCGCTGAACTCCGCCGCCCTTATCGACTTGAACAGCGGATTGTCCCTGTATATTTCCACCAGCCTAGATCTCCGCACATTGCCCTGCGGCACGGGCAGGAATCCGCTCGGGTACACGTCGCCGTTGTAAGCCACGAAGATTATCCCCTTTCCGTCCCGGGTGTTGGTGACGCGCAGCGATCTCTGACATGGGGGCTCGCCCAGCAGCTTCCGAGCACGATCGACCAGCAGGCCGTGGAGCGATCCGACCCTTATCCCCCCGCCGGCGGCTATCCTCCTGATGAACGGACCTTCCACCGTCCTCACGGTGAAACAGTAGGAGGTAGCGTCTACGAGGAACGTCGATACATCTTCGTACTCCGCCGGAGTCAGCTCCTCCATCCCATCCGCCGCCCGGCCGACCTTCACTAGGTAGAAGAACTCCAGGGTATCCACCCCCAGCGATCTGGCCGTGGCCAGCACGTCGGGTATCTCCTCCACGTTGCCCCTGAATATCAATGAGTTCAGCTGCACCTTCAGCCCCGCAGAGGTGGCAACGCGCACAGCGTCGAGCGTCGAGGCGAAGTGCCCAGGGGATCTCCTCACCCACTCATGGGTGGAGGGAGATCCGTCCAAGCTTATCGAGATCCCGGACAGTCCAGCAGCCCTGAGCGACCTCATGCGCTCCTCGGTGAACAAAGGCGTGACCGCTGGAGCCGCGCTGGACCTGAGGCCCAGGTTCCTCGCAGCCGATATCAATTCCTCCAGGTCATCCCTGATCAGGGGATCGCCGCCCGTGAATATCACCATGGGCTTCGGGTCCCCGAAGTCCGCCATCTCCTCCAGCAGGCGCATTCCCTCGGACGTGCTAAGCTCGCCGGGAAGGCGCTGAGTCATTGCGTTGGCCCTGCAGTGCCTGCACGCGAGGCCGCACGCCCTAGTGGTCTCCCAGAAGACTATTATCGGCCTCTGGTCGAGGTTCAGGTCCGTCCGGCCACCGCCTCCTCCACCATCTCCTCCACGCGGCGCATGGCGCCGCCCATATCCCCGTGCTCAGAGAGTTCCCTCAGCTTTCTATCCTCTAGGAATGCGCGGTACAGGTCCATCCGGAGCCTGTGATCCGGCACCTTAACCTTCAGGAGATCCTTTGCATGGCCCATGGCCTCCAGGAGGATCTCCAGATCCTTCCTCCCCGATAGACAGCGCGATATCTCGTCCGCCGCGAGCTCGGCCACCAGCGTGGACCTGCCCCCCGAGAAAACGGCTATCCTCATCCCGGCCGCCCTCACCTCTATTGGCATTGCCGCCATAGTCCTCTCGGCGTTCGTGCTCAATATGCAGAGCTTTCTCCTGCGCTCGCACTGGCGCGCGATGGAATCCTCCTCATCCGGCAGGCCCGGGATCGTGTATATCACCAGGTCGTGCGAGTCCACGAGGCTCGACACGGTTGACCTGTCGCGCACGTCGCCCCTGATCAGCCGTATCCTGCCGGCCTTCCCCTCGTCGAGCAACCACCTGGTGAACTCGACGCTGTACACGGTGACCCGCGATCCGTGCCCGAGGAATCTCCTGGTCTTCTTCTCCGCCTCCGATCCCCCGCCCAGCACCAGCACGCGCAGCGAGGATGCCTCTATGAAAATGGGTATCTTCAAGCACTACCCCCCGTACACCGCCCGTAGGAAATGGGGGAATTTGCGCATATCGCCGTCCTCGAAGATCGCGAGCGAGGGCGGCGCGTCGCTGGCCAGCGCGCCAGCTATCCTGCGGCTCACGGCGACCGCGCGAGGATTCGCGGCAATGCCCTTCCTCAGCCGCCTCCAAGCGCTCACGCTGGCGCCCGAGGCGAACACCACCAGATCTTCGTCCGAGAGGGAGCGCCGCAGCTCGTCGATAGCGCGTTCATCGATGTCCAGCCGGTATAGCCTGACCACTAGGCCCTGCCGCCTTTCCACGGCGTCCACCAGAGAGCGATCTACGCCCTCCGAGCACCAGAGGACGTAGCGCGCGTCGGCGAGTGAGGATGCGAGGGACCTGGAGTTGTGCTCACCCGGAACGCTCACGGATGCGCCAGGAACGGCGCTGAGTATCGCGTCCGCGGTCATGGGTCCTATCGCTATGGACTTCGACAGCGCCGCGGCCAGAACCGAGCGGGGCAGCATTGATTCCAGTATGTCGACAGCGTTGGCCGACGTGACGATCGCCGGCAACCCGAGCGACGCTATCCTCGAGACCTCGCCCGCGTCGACCTCGGGCACCGGGACGAGGACCGGGGGACCCCGGACCGGCGGTGAACCCAGCTCCCGGGATAGCCACCTGATGAATCTCTCGGTCGATAGAGGGACTATCAATAAAGTCCCCTCCACCCATTCATTGCGTCGAGGCCGCCGGCCCGCCTGAATTCATTCGCCAAGTCCGCCACAGCGCTTCCTCCGGGGAGGGGCCCCGAGGATGAGACCATTATCATGGTGGATCCATCGGGTGGGACCACGCCAGCAACCATGGCCAGCTCTCCGTCCCGCACCCTCGCCAGCACCCCCACGGGAGCCCTGCACCCGGCTCCGATGGCCTCCACAAATGATTTCTCGGCCATGACCTCCGCCCGCGACCCCGGGTCATCGATGGTAGACAACAGTTCCAGGACCTCCCGGTCATCGCTCCTGGACATCACCATTAGCGCGCCCTGCCCCGCGGCCGGCACGAAGTCCTCGAGCGGTAATCTGCTCCGGGCGCCGATGTACCCCAACCTGTCCAGGCCCGCCTCCGCGACCACGAGCGCGTCCAATTGCCCTCCCAGTTTGCCGAGCCTGGTATCGAGGTTGCCCCTGATGGGGACCACCTCGACGTCGGGTCTGATGCGCCTGAGCATGCTGATGCGCCTGAGCGAAGATGTTCCGATCTTGGCGCCGCTGGGAAGCTGCCTCAACGAGAGGCCGCTGGGCGCGACCAGCGCGTCGAACGGCGAACGGCGGCGCGGAATTGCGCCCACCACGAGTTCCTTCGGCACGTCGTTGGGCACATCCTTCGCGCTGTGCACCGCCAGATCCGCCCGCCCCTCGAGGACTGCGGAGTCCACGTCCCTCTCGAAGATCCCCTTCTCCTCCATCGCGTAGAGCGGCGTATGGAGGTCCACGTCGCCACGACTCACGATCCTGAGAACCTCGACCTCCGCGCGCGCCCTCAGCTGCGCGATTACCTCCTCCACCTGGGCCAGGCTCAGGGTGCTCGCCCTGCTGGCTATCCTCAGCTTACGCACGAGCTGACTCGGCATGACGTGAATTTATAACCACTTTCCAGTCTTTGACCGGGTTGGATTTATGACGGGGTCTTGGGCGCTACCTCCATTTGTGGAGGCTGTGCACGGGCGCCCTCTCCGCGGCGCAGGGAGTTGGAAGACGCTCGCTCATAACACATAGATAATATAAATTTTTAAAATCTACTAACATAAATGGTGAAAGATGGATCTCCCTTATAAATCAGAGCCGATCCGCCATGTTATGTGGATCTCAGCCCAGCAGATGTGCTGATGCTGAACGCACTGCAGTACGACGCGAGGCCTGTGGCGGAGCCCTTCGACGTCGCGGCCGCCGCGCTGGGGATCGACGTGGACCTTCTCGTTAGGGAGGCGAGAAGGTTCGAGGACGCAGGCATCATGAGGAGGTTCGGCGTCTCGTTCAATTCGGCGGCGTTTGGAGGGGCCGGCGCGCTCGTGCTGGCCGCAGTTCCTCCCGAGAGGGCCATGGAATATGCGGAGGCCATCTCGTCCCGCGGCAGATCGAAGCACAGCTACGTCAGGTCCTTTCCGGGGTACAATCTCTGGTTCACGTACAGGGCGACCGGCGCCGACGCCCTGAGGAAGGAGGTGCGCAGCCTGTTGTCCTCCCTAGGGGTGCGCGACTGGGTGATCCTGAGGACGTCGCGCGTGTACAAGCTATCGGTCAAGTACGACCTGGAGCGGGGGACGAGCTGGGCACCGCCGAGCTTGTTGCGCCCGGATCCCCCGAAGCTCGCGGAACTGGGGATCGATCGGGAACTGGCCAGGGGGCTGGAGAATCTTTCCATCTCTAGGAGGCCGTTCAGGGAACTCGCGGTGGACTTCGGCGAGACGGAGGAAGGGCTTCTGGACCTCGTCGATGAGCTGTTCTCGCGCGGCGTCGCCGCCGACTTTGGGGCGGTCCTCGAGCCGGAGCCCGTGGGGATGCGGTATAATGCTGTCGTCATGGGGCACGGCGGGGAGCAGGAGTGCGAGACGATCGCCAGGAGGATTCCGGAGGCCACGCATGTGGTGCTGAGGGAACCGATCGATGGCAGCTGGGACCTGAGAACGTACTTCGTAGTTCACTCCAGGGATAGGGCTGACTCGGAGTCTATCGTGGACCGGGCGGGCAGGATCGCGGACATGGGGAAATATAACGTGGCATATAGCGAGGGAGGGTTCACGGTTTGATACCGGTCAGCGTTATGGTGACCGGAAAGGGCACCGTGTCCAGGAGAATAAAGGGCGACTACGGGCCGGGAAGGCCCAGCAGGTTCAGCGACGTGTGGAGGCCGGTCGTCTCCTGGAATATCACCTCGGCGTGTAACCTGGCGTGCGTGCACTGCTACATAAGGGCTGGAGCGCGGGGGGCTCGGGAGCTGACGCGTGACGAGGCGCTGGACGTCATACGTCAGATGTCGGACGTGGGCGTCCCGCTCGTGCTCCTCTCCGGGGGCGAACCGTTGATGCGGCCCGATGTGCTGGATCTGATCAGGGAGACCGTGGACAGGGGGATCAAGGTCGCGCTCAGCACGAACGGCACGTTGATAACCGACGACGTGGCCAGGCGGCTTTCCAGGATGGGCATCTCGTACGTCGGAATATCCCTGGACTCCCCCAGGCCGGAGTGGCACGACTCCTTCAGGGGGGTCCGCGGCGCGTTCGACATGACGATGAGGGGCATAAGGAAATCCGTGGAGGCGGGCCTAGACGTCGGAATAAGGCTCACAGTGACGAGCCGTAACGTGGGTGACGTGCCCGATATGCTTCGGCTGGCCAAGGGAGTCGGGGCGAGGAGGGTGACCTTCTATCACCTGTCGGCCGCCGGAAGGGCGCTGGAGCTGGATAGGAGCTGGTACATGGGCGCCGAGCAGTACTCGAGGTTCGTGGACACGCTGGTGGAGGAGAGCAGGCGCTACGAGGGCGAGCTCGAGATAGAGACCACCATGGCGCCATTCGACGGTATAGCCATAGCCGACAGGCTCTCGAGGGACCCCGGGGAGTTCCGCGACATGATGGACCTGGTCGCGTCGCAGGGAGGCTGCGGCAGGAAGATCGTTTCAATATACCCGGACGGCACCGTCAGGCCCTGTCAGTTCGTGGACTTCATGGAGCTCGGGAGCGTCCTCAAGTCCCCACTGAGGGAAATTCTGGACCCCTCACGGGAGGAGGTGAACTACTTCGCCAACACGCAGCAGTATCTCTCCGGACCGAGGTGCTCATCGTGCCCCTTCCGCTCGGTGTGCAAGGGAGGGGACCGCATAAGGGCGTACTACCTGGGAGGTGGGCTCGGGGCCGACGATCCCCAGTGCAGTCTGGACGTGCGCGCCATAGCTGCCAGGTGGAACTTCGGGAGCGATGCGCGCGTGCCATGACCAAGCGCGGCGAATGAGAAGCTTCGCCCTGGGGACTGTGGGTGGAGCGCGCTATCGTGGGTAAAGAATAAAGATGCCATGTGCGGCCGATGATTCGTGGGATTCCCAACTGTAAGGCCTAGGAGAATTCGGTCGAGCCAGAGGATAAGGAACCTCGTGGCCGAGACCGATCTGGGACCGGAGAGGTTGATCGCGCCGCTCTTCGTCCAGGAGGACGCGCGCGAGCCGGTGCAGATAGAGGCGATGCCGGGGGTCTACAGATGGCCCGTGGACATGGTCGCGGATGAGGCCAAGAGAATTTTAGACGAGGGCGTCGACAAATTCCTGATCTTTGGGATTCCAGCGCGCAAGGATGAGGAGGCATCTGAGGCTTATAATCCGCATGGCGTCGTCCAGACCGCTGTCAGGAGGCTCAGGAAGGAGCTGGGAGATCGCGCGACCATCATGACCGACGTGTGCATGTGCCAGTACACAACGCACGGGCACTGCGGGATCGTGACGCAGGGCCGCGGGGCCTGGCGCGTGGACAACGACAGGACGCTGCCCTACATGGGCAAGATAGCGGTGAGCCACGTGGAGGCGGGGGCGGACGTGGTGGCGCCCAGCAGCATGATGGATGGGGTCGTAGGACAGCTCAGGAGATCGCTGGACGAGGCGGGCTTCACGGACGCGCTGATAATGGGATACTCGGTCAAGTACGCGAGCAGCTTCTACGGGCCATTCCGCGAGGCCGCCGAGTCCGCACCCGCGTTCGGCGACAGGAGGACGTATCAGATGGATCCGAGGAACGCCATGGAGGCGCTGAAGGAGGCGGAGCTGGACGTTGAGGAGGGGGCCGACATTCTCATGGTCAAGCCGGCCCTTCCATACCTGGACGTCATCAGGCTCGTCAAGGAGGCGTTCCCCCAGTATCCATTGGTCGCATACAGCGTCAGCGGCGAGTACTCGATGATGAGGGCGGCCGGGGAGAGGGGATGGCTGGATGAGGACAGGGCGCTGCTCGCGCTTATGTACTCGATCAGGAGGGCCGGGGCCGACGCGGTGATAACATATTACGCATCCCGCGCCGCGAAGCTCCTCAGGGAGTTTGATGGACGTGTCTTCTGACAGGTTGCGCGAGGACGCCGGGCGCCTCCTCCCCGGGGGCGTCAGCAGCCCCATCAGGGCGTCCGTGAGGCCGTACCCGTTCTTCGCGGATAGGGCGCTTGGCGCCAGAATATGGACCGTCGATGGCGCGGAGCTGGTGGACTGGGTCATGGGGTATGGCCCGAACTTGCTGGCAAGGTCCGGTTCGTCAACTCCGGCGGTGAGGCCGCGATGACAGCGGTGAGGCTGGCCAGGGGGGCCACTGGAAGGAGGTTGCTCGTCAAGTTCGATGGGTGCTACCACGGCGCTTCGGACGCGCTCCTCTCGCGGAGGGGAGATGGCCCCCTGGGGGTCCCGTCCTCGGCGGGCGTGCCGGAGGAATTCGCCGGCTCCACGATGGTCCTCAGGTACAACGACGTGGACGAGCTCCATCGCATCATGAAGAAGTTCGGGGATCAGGTGGCCGCCGTCATTGTTGGACCGGTGGGGGCTAACATGGGCGTGGTGCCGGCATCCTCCGACTTCCTGGCGGCGGCGAAGGAGGAGGCGGGGAGCGCGGGGGCGCTGCTGATATTCGACGAGGTGGTGACGGGCTTCAGGCTGGGGTTGAGGGGGGCACAGGGCCTGTACGGGATCAAGCCGGATCTGACGGTGCTGGGCAAGATAATAGGCGGCGGATTCCCGGTGGGGGCGCTGGTGGGCAGACCCGAGCTCATGGACCTGCTGGCGCCGCTGGGACCGGTGTACAATGCCGGGACGTTCAACGGGCATCCTGTCTCCATGGCGGCGGGGCTGGCCACGCTGCGGGTGCTTGAGGCTGGCCGTACTCCCGCGCCGAGCGCGCGGCGAAGGCCGTCTCCGAGGAGCTCTCTAGCATGCGCCTGAACGGAGGCGAAGTGGCCGTCAACGTGATCGGCAGCATGTTCCAGGTTTTCATGAGGAGACCCCCGGTGGTGGATGCGGACTCCGCCAGGGGATCGGACTCATCGGCGTACATGAGGTTCCACGAGGCCCTCGTGAGGGAGGGGGTGTTTTCCCCTCCGAGCCAGATGGAGACCTGGTTCGCCAGCTCGGCTCACGATGATGAGGAGATATCGCGCACCATCGAGGGAATCAGGAAGGCATGGCCCTCATGAGCGGCGTCGTCTACATAGTAGGGGCAGGCCCCGGCGACCCGGAGCTCCTCACGGTCAAGGCCGCGAGGCTCCTGTCCGAGGCGGACGTCATCCTCTACGACCGGCTGGCGCCGTCCTGAGCGCTCTCGTATGCCAAGAAGGATGCAAGGCTGGTGGACGTGGGGAAGGCGCCCGGAGGGGAGGGCTGGACGCAGGACGAGATAAACTCGGAGATGGCGCGCTGGGCAGCGGCGGGTATGAAGGTGGTGAGGCTGAAGGGAGGCGATCCGCTGGTCTTCGGGAGGGGCGAGGAGGAATGCGCGTACCTGCTGGCGAGGAACATCAGATGCGAGATAGTGCCGGGCGTCAGCTCGGCGACCGGCGTTCCCAGCTGCGCGGGAATACCGCTGGCGAGCAGGTGGGGATCGTCGACCTTCGCGGTGGTAACGGGGAGGACCGCGCGGGGACCGCCGGCGAGGGCCCTTGGGGAAATCGCCAGGCATGTGGACACCTTAGTCGTAATGATGCCGCTCTCAAACCTGAGGAGTATAGCGGATGAACTGGCCGCGGCCGTGGGCCCGGGGACCCCGGCTGCACTGGTGCGGAACGGGTGCGCTGGCTCCCAGAGCGTCATAGAGGCCGCCATATCCGAGATGCCGTCGAGGGCTGCCGGACTTTCGCCGCCGGCGATCCTCGTGGTGGGTGCAGGGGCCGCCCTCAGGAGGAGGCTCGCCCGCCCAGCTCGAGCTCCATGAGAAGTGCAGATGGCCTGAAGCCGGAGCTCACGTACAGCCTCAAGGCGGCGGCGTTCCTCAGCTCGACGCGAAGGCCTATCCTACTGTATCCGTTCCTCCTGCAGTACTCGATTACACGCTCCAGCAGGGCGCGTCCAACGCCCGAGCGCCTGTGCCCCCTTTTCACCTCCAGATCGTAGAGATACGCGTAACTTTCGTAGTTCACGGTGTCGACCTCCTCCTTGATCCATGCCACGCCGACCAGCGCGCCTGAGGCGTCATACGCCGCTATGAACCTCTGCCTTCCCGGGGAATTGTAGATGGACAGGAACAGCTCCCGATGCCTGCGCAGGTATTCGTTGTAGTCCATGGAGGACCGGTGTTTCTCGTCCATGACCTCCCAGCTTATCTCGCTGTCCAGATCTATGACGTCCTCCAGTATCTCATCGCCGCGCTCCTCTATTCTGTAGTCCATAGATCCCCCTCCGCCGCCCTCCTGAGGGCCTCCTCCCTGCTGATCTCCGACCAGCCATCGCCGGATAGGTAGGCGTAGCCGCGGGTGTAGCCCTCGTAGATGGACCATATTCTCTCCCTCAGATCCGGCGGTATCGCGTCGAACCTCGAGTTCCGGTCATCGAACTGAAGCATCTCCACGTGAGGGTGTTCGCGGCCCATGGGGAGCTCCATCCCGGTCCCCCGCGATGCGAGAAGCGCCGCGTGCTCCAGTTCGTCCCTGTCCAGCCTGACCATGCCCCTGGCCACGCGCCTGGGCAGGCCCTTCACATGGTCGTCGCGGTAACCTATGAGCCCCGGGTCCAGGCCATTTGCCAGCAGGAAGAGCTGTATGCCGTTGCACTTGAAGCAGACCCCGCAGGGCCTGACATCCCCGTCCTCCCCGTGCGCGGAGTGACAGCTCACCTGTAGCCTGAAGAGCTGTGGATATCTCCTCGAGAGCGCGCGCTCCACCACCAGGCCTGACAGCGGCCTCACCGCGGACCACTGGCGCAGGCCCCATCCCCTGCGCCGGAACCACCTGGACATGTACGCGTCGAATTCCTGGCTCTGATCGTACACCGCGTAGTAGTGCTTTATGCCGTTGAATTCGTACGTGAGCCCGGATGGATCGTCGTACTCGTTTCCCAGGACGACGTTGCCCACCCCGCGGGCATGGAATATGGGAAGGCATGAGAACACGTAGTGCTCGAAGAAGAAGAGACGTACGGGATATATCTCCGGGCGCCTCCTGCGCAGCGCCTCCACCTTAACTATGCGCATATTCCTCTCTATCGCTGAATAGAGCCTGTCCACGTTGCTCCAGACGCGCGCCGTATTTGGCTCGTTCGCGCTGAACCACCTGTAGGCCCTCAGCGCGGTGAACCAGTGGTGGCCGGACTCGTTGAAGAAACAGGGATGCGGCGTGCAGCCCACCTCCTTAGTCACGCCGTACGTCAGAAGGCTCTCCTTTCCACCGGAGGACATAACTCCGCATCTGTCAGCGCGCGGCGCGTCCACGTCCATTGGATCGCGGCGGCGGGGAAACTCCATCTCGGCCACGGGGCGCGCGTCCTCCGGCCCGACATCTGCCGGGTCCGGAAGATATTCCTCCCTTATGTAGCCGGTCCTGTTCACTATCCTGTTGACGAAGATATCGCGGGCTGTCGCGTCGGACATGTCCAGTATGAACTGCACGTCCTGATCGCTCAGTGGGACGTCGAACACCATCCTCTTGGAGAACAGGGCGTAGTTCAGGGCAGGGACAGAGGCCATCAGGGAGCCCGCCTCCTCCGAGAACTCGGGCGGTATGTCCTCCCCATACACGTGCATCAGCCTGTAGCGTAGCTCGGACCCTCCGACGGTCCTCAGGAGGTAGTCCGCGGATATCCTGCGGCGCTCCACGCGGAGATTTTGGACCCTCAGCTCGTCGAAGCAGGTGAGATCTGGGGACGTCAATCCGTCATCCTCGCGCTTGAGGAGCGTATCCTGGGGAGGTCCTCGACCAGACGATCGACGATCTTGCCGACACCGTGCTGAAGCGGCGCGCAGGAGATCACGCCGTATTTCCGCTCGTACTCCTCGGCCACGGAATCGGCCTCGCCGGGCGACATGCCCTCCGTGTTTATCGTTATCGCGTAGACGCCGTGGCCAGTTATCAGCTCCAGCAACTTCAGATACCTGTCCAAATCGGGCATGGGGTACTGCGGATACCCGTCGAGGTGGGTCCTCCTCGGCGCATGCTGCAGCACAACGACCTCGGGCCTCGCCACCGTCAATATCTCAAGGCTGCCCGGAAACGCTGGGTGCAGCAGCGATCCCTGCCCCGGTATTATTATGACGTCGGGCCTCTCCTCCCTGTATGCCCTCACTATCTCCCTCTCGAGTCCACCCGTTATGAAATCGTTCACCATGGCGTCGAGAACTATGCCGTACCTCGCCCCCTGCATCCAGGCGGTCTGCCCCGTGCCTATGAACGCGGCCCTCACGCCGCGCTCGCCGAGGGCTTCCGCCAGCATCAGTGCTGTGGTTCTCTTGCCTATCGCCGAGTCCGTGCCGACCACCACTATCCTGGGCGAGCTGACCCTATCCATCTCACCCGTGTAGAACGTGCGCCAGCTGCTGTAGATCTTCCGCACGTCGACTATCTCCGCGCCGTGTTCTGCGGCAGCGCGCAATAGATCAGGGTCGTCGCTCAGAAATTCGTGGAGCCCGGACACGACGTCCATGCCCCTCGTGAGCGCGGCGAGCACGACGTCCCTGTATCCCGGCGGAAGGCGTCCGCCTGCCACCGCGGCGCCTATTATCAGAACCTCGGCATCCGGGTGCTCGGCGAGCGCCTCCTCGAGGCTGGCGTAAATCTTAATGTCGCGATGCTTCCCGTCGAGCACTGCGCCCGCGTCCATGCCGGCGTACGCGCTGTCTATCACGCCCAACACGTCGAACCGGTCGGAGCGGCGGACTAGGCCGTGCGCAGTCTTGCCGTCCGTGCTCCCGTAGACCCCCTCCGCCAGTATCAGCGCCCTTCTCCTCATGGCAAATGCCACCGACTGGTGAACACCAGCACGTGTGTGCCGCCGTCAAGGCTCCTCAGGGCCTCCACGACGGATGCCGAGGCTGGCAGCACGTCTATTCCCTCCAGCTCCCTCAGCAGCCTCGAGTGGCCCAGCATGACCCTGTCCGGCACCCTGAGGGCCCCGCCGCCGCTCTCCCTCAGCGCCCTGAGGGCCGCATCGCCGTCGAACGATATCATTGAGACCAGCGGCTCGTTGTATTTCGTCTCCTTCACGGATGGCGTGGGGACCGCGCTATCCCTGCCGCTCAGGAAGCTATCGACCGCGGAGTTCCCGTGCACGGTTGTGACGCCTATCATCCTGGGCACGCTCTCTATGTATCCGAGATCCTTGAGGCGCCTGAACCCCATGTGCACTCCAGCTAGCGTGGTTCCATTTCCAACCGGCAGGGCGACCGTGGTGGGCGGATCCCCGAGCTCCCAGGCTATCTCGTACGCGAGGGCCGAATACGCCTCGAAGTTGACCGAGGTGTTCGATGATCCGGGATTGGCATCGTACCAGCCGTTGTCGGAGGCCGCCCTGACGCTTCTCTCCACGGCGTCCTCATACGAGCCGTCGACGAACACCAGCTGGGCGCCGTACCTCCTCAGGTCCGCCATGCGCTCAAGCGTGTAGCGCCGCGGCACGAATATCACCGCCTTGGCACCGACCATTCTGGAGTAGTACGCCAAGGAGACCCCGAAGTTGCCGCACGTGCCGGCCGTGAGCACCCTGAACCCGCCCTCCAGCGCTCTCTGCACGTGCAGGGCCGCGGCGCGATCCTTGTGAGTTCCAGTCGGGTTCACCCCCTCGTACTTCGCGTATATCTTGGAATCCCCCCGCGCGAAGAGGCGCTCCAGGGATGGTAGCCGGAGGAGCGGCGTCCTATAGTAGCTGAGCTCCTGTCTCACCAGCATGGGGCACTACCTCCCATTGGGGAGGAAGGATGACCTGGAGGATGCGAGGGCGAAGCTTCGCCCTCTTCTTCGGACCGCTCAGAGTCGAGCGGCATTCTTTCATATCACCTAGCTCCGGATTATGCGCATATCGCCCGAGATTTAAGATTTACTGTGCACCGACATCGCACGACCCGACAACTAGGAGTCAGTGGGACGTATCAGAGCACATGAGGACTTCACTGCCGCGCGGGCGGCTCAGAAGTTCCGACGCTCATCATCTGACGAATGCCGGTTCGCTGAAGCTTATAACCCCTTTCCCAACTTTTGACTAAGTTGGATATGTGCCGGGGTTTTTGGGCGTTACTTCCCTTTGTGGAGGCTATACTGTTGCGGTCCTGGTTGGTGGGAGTGGGCACGACCCCGCTGTGGTCCACGATGAACGAGAGCGGCCTGAGGTTCCCCCTCCCCTTCCCCTGGACCAGCACCCCGGAGCCGCGCCTCAGGATGTTGAGCGCGCCG
>ERZ1669250.715-NODE-715-length-13341-cov-5.241909_pt1 | contig 13341 bp, 15 predicted proteins | sample MGYA00579295_ERZ1669250 | MGnify/ENA primary metagenome ERZ1669250 (study PRJEB41166, sample SAMN08046056) | hot springs metagenome | biome: hot spring; feature: acid hot spring; material: thermophilic sediment; isolation source: thermophilic sediment from acid...
GGTAAGGCGGGAGGCCAGCAACAGGCTCCGAAGCTTTAGCGAGGAGTAGCTGACTGATTATGATTGAATATTTAAAAGACATCGCATTCAGCGTCAAGGATGTTGTGGATGAATACTTGGAAAATAATTTTGAAAAGGCGGGAGAGATTGTAAAGATGGGAGAGGATGGCACACCGTCATCAAACATTGACATTGTTGCCGAGAATGCGGTTATAGATTATCTTAATGATAAGGATATTCCACTTAATCTTTTAAGTGAGGAAATAGGATACATTGACAGAAAATATGATAAAACATTGATTCTTGATCCTATAGACGGGTCATTCAATCTTGAAAACAACATTCCTGTATATACAATTTCACTTGCGGTTGGCAGAAATGGCCTGAAGGATGTTGAATATGGATTTCTGCTTAATCTGGCGAATGGGAAATATTACTGGGCCCAGAAGGGGAAGGGATCTTATTTCATTGACAAGCGCCTTCCAAGGATAGATTCCAGAAAGATAACAACTGCTATCAGGCTGGGAAGAGAAAGTGATTCCAGATTATTTGAAATCATTAAAAAGAGCAGTAAGGTTAGATCTCTCGGATGCAGTTCTCTGGAGATGGCGATGGTTGCAGAGGGATCAATAAAGTTCTTTGCATATTACAATGCGAACAAGGGCATACTGAGAATAACGGATATTGCGGCATCGGTTCTCATTCTTCGAGAAGCCGGAGGAGAAGCATATGATGCGGACACAATGGAAATTCTTGATATGGAACTGGATGTAAAAAAGAGGAAGAATATAATAGCATCCCTGAATAAGAATGTAATGAGTGACATCTGGGGGAAAAGTCCATGAAATTAGGAATTGTGGCAAATAAGGATCTTTCTATGGCGATAAATGTTGCGAGGACAGTTTATGAATACCTGAAGGAATCCGGACAGGACATAGTGGTGGAAAAATCGCTCTCAAAGATATTCAAGGTTGAAGGAATGGAAATCGAGGAAATGGATGCTGATATAATAATAACCGTGGGTGGTGATGGAACAGTGCTTCACACACTCATGAAAACATCAAAACCCATATTTTCTATCAATGCGGGAAGACTGGGATTTTTAACGGAAATTCTTCCTGTGGATATAGAATATAATATCAATAAATTGATAAAAAAGGAATATTTTATAGAGGAGAGAAAAAAATTGAAGGTTCTTCTTAACGGAGAAAGGCTGCCTGACTGCACAAATGAACTTGTTATACACACCAATGAAATATCAAAAATGAGGACTTATGCCATATACATTGAAAACGAACTCATGGACGAGGCCAGGGCCGATGGAATAATCATTTCCACCGCAACGGGTTCAACATCATACTCTCTTAGCGTTGGAGGTCCAATAGTGGATCCGAGGATAAGCAGCATGGTGATAAGTTTCATTGCTCCCTTCAAGCTTGCAGCAAGGCCCCATGTAGTCCCGGGTAATTCAAACATTGAGATACATATGCTTGATAAAAGAAAAAAGAACCTCATAGTTCTTGATGGCCAGATAAGGAAAATTATAAGTCCATCTGATGTGATTCAAGTAACTGAAAGTGAAAGGACCGCGAGATTTGTGAAATTCTCAAAAAATTTTTATGAAAAACTGAGGGAAAAAATGATATGAAATACAGGATAAAGAGACAGGTACTGGAAATGATTATGGAAAGTTCAAAGGACACGATGCCCAATGAGTTTGCAGCATTCCTCAGGGCAAGGGCAGGCATAATTTATGAAATCGTCATGATACCTACAATTTCGGGAAGAAGGAGCGCAACATACATGCTTCATATGAAACCCATAGATTTTTCAATAGTAGGAACCGTTCATTCTCATCCTTCCGGTGTGCTGATACCGAGTGATGAAGACCTGCATCTCTTTTCACAGACGGGAAATGTTCACATCATAGTCGGATATCCATTCAGAATCGACAGTTTTAGGGCTTTTGACAGGTATGGTAAGCCCATTGAGGTTGATGTCATATGAAAATAATCGATTCGAACAGAATGGAAAGCATAAAGACTGAAAAAGCCGTGCTCATAGATATTTTCAGGGCATCATCTTCGATTGTTGTTATACTGAGTAACGGTGCAGAAAAGATAATCCCCTTCCCTGATGAACATTCCGCCAGGGAATTTCATAAAAAGCATACAGATATGATCCTTGTGGGTGAGAGGGAAGGGTACAGGATACCCGATTTTCATTTCGGAAATACACCATATTTACTGAGCAGGGAAGATTTTCACGGAAAGAGCGTCATATTTGTTTCAACAAACGGGACCAGGGTTCTGAATAAAATATCAGCTAAAACAATATACATCGGTGCATTTCTAAATGCATCATCCATCATTAACGTAATTGATGAAAGCACGGATCTCATATGCGCAAATCGCAGGAATCTGTTTTCAATCGAAGATTTTGTCTATGCAGCATATATAAAAGCAAAAAAATTGAATGTACCCATCGACTATGATAGGCTGGTAAAAATAATACTGTCTTCCAGAAGTGCAGACCGTGTGAGAAGCCTCAATGCAGAGGATGACATGTATTTTTCTATCAAACTTGATCTTTATAAAACCGTACCTTATTTCAGGGATGGAGTGATAAGAGCATTATAATCAATATTATTATCATCAACACTATTCCAAGAATTACAAGTATCTTTACATTTCTTTCATTATTCCCGAACACTATAGGTATGGGGCCAATAAGGATTATTCCACCGTATTCAATCTTTTTACCATTCTCTATATCAGGATTTTTATTTTCAATTTCATAATTTTCATATTTCTGGAAATCGAAAAAGAAGGACATAAAAAATAACAGTATTCCTGAAAACAACAGTAAGAATGCAATTGCTGCATAGATACCATATCCATACATGAAGGGAAAAACTACAAGGATTCCAAAATTTATTGTTCTGTTCAGAATGCCAAGGAAAATGAAAAATAAGGAAAGAACAACAAGAGATATTCCGGAAATCCTGAAAACATTCATATCAATTTCGCACCGCAGTACCTGCAGAATTTGTCCTCGGGTTTTGCTTCCCTGCCACATCTGGGACATTTCCTCTGTTTTAGGGAATATCCACAGTTCCAGCAGAACTGGTCATCAGGGGAAATTTCAGCCCCGCAGTTCGGGCACTTTAAACCCTCCTTTTCTTCATTTTTCTTTTTTTCAGGCGTATTAATTTCTTCCATTGTCTGGGGAGTGAGTTTTATTGAATCCAGTGATTCGGATTCCTCATTTTTAAGGATTTTCTGAGTTTTCAGCGAATATCTTAAAGATTCAAGATACCTGTTTTCATTGAATGCATTCCTTGCCATTGTTAAATATTCTACTGCAAGTATTTTCCTTCCCTCATCTGAATTCTGATACATGCTTTCCGCCATTTCAAGTGTGAATTTTGCAGCAAGATAGTTTTCCGGAAGCGATTTATTCAGTTTGTAGGACGCTGAAAGATTTTCCTCCTCGTTCTGTCCAGGGGATTCTTTCATCATTGAAAGTTCATTCAAAGATAGATTTGGCCTTGGAGGACTTACACCAAGAACCTGTTCCTTTTTCTCCTTTTTTTCTACGTTTAATTCAGGGTTTTCATTCCTTATGGTTTCAAGAGTTCTCTTTGCCTCATTGCATATGGATATGACCGAAGGATAATCCATATTATCATATGCATTCTGGGCCTTATTGATCATCTCATCAACGGATGATGTGTTCTGTCCCTTCTTCTTCAGCATATTTGTAATTGCCTTTGTCTGCTGAAGTGCATTATACGCTTCATTTTCAGGATTCTTCTTTTCCTTGAAGGTGGATATGGAAACGTTTTTTTTCCTCATGAGGTTCATTAAAAGCGTCAGGCCTACAAAGGCCAGAACAATTATTCCAATTATTAATATGATCATTATGTTAACATCCATGGAAAATAGTTTAATATTCTTATTATTAAAATTTTCGTTAAAATTAATTATATTTAATTTTAAAAATAATAATTTTTAATTCACAAAAATTAAATATAATTTCAATCTTTATGATTGAAAGGTATTGGGAAGGTGTACATATGTCAAGGATTCATTCCAGTAAAAAGGGAAGATCAGGGTCAAAAACTCCGTACAGAAACTCTGTTCCGGACTGGGTAAAGTTAAAGGGAAAGGATGCAGAGGAAAAGTTAATTGACATGGTCAGGCAGGGTTATACGATGAGCCATGCGGGTGTGATTTTAAGGGATGTTTATGGAATACCGAAAATCAGGGTTGTTACAGGTAAAAAGATGTTGAGGATACTCAGACAGAATAATATGGAACAGAAGATTCCCGAGGATCTCATGTCCCTCATGAAAAGGGCTGTCAGGTTAAACAAGCATCTGCAGAAAAATCCAAATGATCTGTCCAACATGAGGGGTCTCAGGCTGGTGGAATCAAAAATAAATCGTCTCATAAGATATTATAAGAGGATAGGCAGGTTGCCGGAGGACTGGAAATATTCAATAGATACCGCGGAGCTCCTGACCAAATCAACATGATAAGAATTCCCGAATGTTTAGAAAAAAAATACAGTAAGGCAATAAAAACAGTAAGGGATTCAAAATTTATAAGGGTCATAGGTCATTACGACGCTGACGGGATTTCTTCCGCGGCCATAATCTACAGGACCCTGATGGAGGATAAAAAGAAACTGCACGTATCATTCAGGAGGGAGTATAACAGGTCTGCAATTGAAGAATACATGGAAGGGCCATATGACTGTTATATTTTTGTTGATATTGGTGCATCCATGGTTCCATATCTTGAAAATTATGCAAAAAATGGAAAAAATATAATTATAATGGACCATCATCAGTCCACCTACGATTCTGAAAATATCATACATGTAAATCCGCATCTCTGTGGAATGGATGGTACATCTGAAGCATGCGGTGCAACTCTGAGTTACATTTTTTCAATGTTATACGATGAAGATAACTGGATAATGTATCCGTCATTTTTTGCCGGTGTTCTCGGAGACAGGCAGAACATAGATGGTTATACCGGATTGAATAAATTAATCGTTGAATATCTGGAAAATGTAAAGGGACTGAACAAGGCAATAACGCTATCCCTTGAAGGTTCAAATGTATTTGAAATGCTTATGTTTGCCACAGATCCATTTCTTCTTAACATAACTGGTAGGGAGCAGGAGATTAAAAACATACTGAAAAAATTGAGGATAAGGGAGGATGAAAAATTCCAGAACCTTGAGGAAAATAAGAGAAATGATCTGATATCCTATATAACCTTACATTTAATGAAGGTTGGAATCGATAATGATATCATAAAAGGGATAATAAGGGAAAAGTATGATGTGATCGCAACATCACGTATATATCTTTCAGATGCATCCCTATCTGGTATAATTGATGCCTGTGGCAAAGAAGAAAGTCATTCTGTGGGCCTTTTATTTCTGAATTATCCTGAAAGGTATCTGGACAATGCACTCAACATATGGAAATCATATAAAACAAAGCTTATTGAGGAACTTTACTATTCATATGAAAACAGAAAGGAGCTGGATAACCTTTATCTTCTGCCCGTAAAGGAAAGTTCATATACTGGTCCCGTGGCTGGAATACTCATAACCTATGCCCTTCCGGGCATGAAACCCGGCATAGGATACTTCATTTCCAATGGCAATGTGAAAATATCCGCCAGGGCAACAAAAAAGATGGTTTCGGAAGACCTCAATCTTGGAAAAATTCTGGGCGAATGTTCCGCGCAGTATGCCGGCACTGGAGGCGGACACAATATTGCAGCGGGAGCAACTGTGCCTGAAAAGAATTTTTCAGAATTCATAAAATGTCTGAATTTAAAGATATCAGAATCATATAATAAGGATTAGGTGTCTGATATGAACATACCAAAGTCGCATCCCAGATACGAATCTCTCATGAAAAGGGAAAGGGTGATCGAATATTTTAATAAGGGAATTGTTGCAACCGCCGGTCTCATAGCCCAGGGGAGGGGTGAAGCATTTGATTATATCATAGGCGAAAAGTCCATGGACTTTTCACTGGAATCTGAAAGGGCCGCAGTTGCACTGATGAAATCTGCTAAGAATCCAATTATTTCCGTCAACGGGAATGCAACAGCACTTTCAGCTGAGGATTTAGCTGAATTATCAAAGATACTGAATGCCAGAATTGAAATAAGTTTGTTTTACAGAACAGATGAAAGGGTAAGAAAAATTGCAGATGAATTCAGGAAATTTGGTATTGAAGTTCTCGGTCAGAATCCAGATGCGATCATTCCCGGCATTGAACATATGCGTGCCCTGTGTTCGAGGGAGGGTATATATTCAGCCGATGTGGTTCTCATTCCACTTGAGGATGGTGATAGGGCCATGGCCCTTAAAAATATGGGCAAGAAGGTTATATCGGTGGATTTGAATCCGTTGTCCAGGACTTCACAGGTGGCATACATATCCATAGTTGATGAACTTACAAGGGCAGTTAAAAATATGATCGTATTTGCCAATAAGATGAAGGAAAATGAAATTGGAGGAATACTGAACAGCTATGACAATAAAAAAACACTCTCGGATGTTTTAAAACACATAAAAAATAGGATGGAGGATATGTCAAAATAATTTTTATTTATTTTCGTTCTGGTCCAGTAATTCAGGATGAAGTACATATCCGCATGCATAACACATGACTGCATCCTTGCTTATCAGTGTACCGCAGTTCGGGCAGGGTATGAGTTCTTCCTCCTGTGGCTTTTCAGGTGAGGATACGGGCTGCTCCGTTTCCTTTGTTTCTATCTTTTCAGTTTTCACTTCAGGCACAGACACATTCTGGCCCAGTAGCGGTGAAATCTGATCCTTAATCTGGAACAATGATGAAATGGACTGTTTTACGTCGTCATTCATCCTGTTAATATCATTCTTTATTTTATTATAATCATCCATGAACTTTGAAACCATCTCTTCATTCTTCTTGTATTTTTCAATGTACATTCCTATGAGATCAATGGTCTGGGTTGCCTTTGCCTCAAGTTTGTCCATGTTATCTATGATACTGGATAGTTTTCCCTTCAGACTTTCGATTTCCTGCGCCTTCTTTTTCATATCATTTTCCAGTCCAGATATCTCATCAATCTTTGAATTGATCTGATTTTCTCTATCCTTGAGTGATCTGTCCTTATCGTTCAACTGTGATTCAAAATTTTTTAGCTCTGCTTCCCATTGATTGAGTTTATTTTCTCTTTCACTCAATTCCTGTTCTTTCTTCTTTAATTCTTCTGACTGTAATTTTACCTTTTTCAAATAACTTTCTACCTGTTCAAGAATTGATTCCTCATTTTCTGCCAAAATTACCACCTCTTTATGTTGTTATCTAATCCTTATAATTTAAATATTTCGATATGAAAGTATTATTATAAAAAAATAAAATATTCAGTGAAATAAATTTTTAATATTTTTCTAACATGTTTAAAACATGATAGAAATAATGGAAAAAATAGCCGGAGAAATTGTGATGTCCGATAATCCCGGCATAACGATGAAAAAGTGGAGAGAGCTGTTCGAACTTACCCAGAGTTCAGTGGCACAAAAAATGAAAATATCCCCATCGGTTTTGAGCGATTATGAAAATGGGAAACGGTCTCCCGGTGTATTATTTCTGAGAAGGTTTGTTGAATCCCTCATAAATATTGACTATTCCCGGGGTTCACCAGTTTTAAAGAAAATTAACAGGAACTATGGAAAATCTGCCATCATTGATATAAGAGAATTCCTGAAACCTGTCAGGAGAGATGAGATAGTTTCAGCAATAGACGGAAAAATTCTTTACGGCTCAAAAATGGATAGGGAACTGTTTGGATATACGATCGTGGATAGTGTGAAGGCAATTCTGGAATTCTCATCCAATGATTATTACAGGATCTATGGGTATTCAAATGAACGCGCAATATTTTTTGTCGGCGTTAAATATGGTAGATCACCCATGGTCGCCGTAAGAGCACATCCCCTCAAACCAAACATGGTCATATTTGTACATCCGGAAAATGTTGATTCTCTATCAATAAGACTTGCCGAACTTGAGGATATCCCTCTTGTTGTCTCAGATATGGATATAAAAAAGATAATAGAAAATTTAAGAAAAATCTAAAATTATATTCCTCAATTCAAGCTCTCTTACAAATTCACCTTTCCTTACCATATCAAATATTTTTTCTATTTCGGGATTAAGGGGTCTGTCATTTTCAAGTGGTTTTACATATTCCCTTATTTTATCATATATGATTTTGTTTTGGGGGGACATCTCATGTTTTCTGAATTCAAGGGCCTGGGCTGCCGTCAACATTTCAATGGATATCACATACGTTGCATTTTTCAGAATTTGAAGGGCCTTGATTGAAGACCACATGCCCATGCTCACATGGTCTTCCTGATTTGCGCTCGTGGGAATTGAATCAACTGAGGATGGATGGCTGAGTACCTTATTTTCAGATACAAGAGCAGCTGCAGTATACTGAGGGATCATGAATCCGGAATTCAAACCCGGCTCCTTTGTCAGGAATGGTGGAAGCCCTGATAGCTTTGAATCTATCATCCTTGCAATTCTCCTTTCAGAAATGTTTGCCATTTCTGAAATTGCAATGCCCATGAAATCCATAATAAAAGCTATGTATTCACCGTGAAAATTCCCACCCGAATAGGATTTATCCATTATTATCGGGTTGTCTGTAACTGAATTTATTTCTCTTTCAACGATCTCCCTTGCAAACATGATAGTTTCATATACGGGCCCGAGAACCTGGGGCGTGCACCTCAAAGAATACGCATCCTGAATCTTCGTTTTCCTTGAATTCTCTATTATTTCACTTCCCCTTACCATATTCATTATATTCTTACCTATTATCAACTGACCTGGATGGGGCCTGAGATTCAGTATGTGTTCATTATAAGCCACATCGGTTCCATTCAGCGCTTCCAGGGTAAGTGAAAATCCTATTACCGCATTTTTCAGTAGATTTATTGAATCATGTATCACGATGCTTGAAATTGCAGAAATGAACGATGTCCCGTTGATTAGGGCAACACCCTCCTTTTCCAACAAATTGAGTGGTTCCACCTTTTCATCCTTTATGGAATGGATGGAATCCATCAGCATGTTTCTGTAAAAAATTTTACCTTCACCCATCATGGAAAGAACGGTATGCGCAAGCGGTGCCAGATCACCACTGGCTCCCACACTTCCCCGGCTTGGAACTGCAGGTATTATATCCCTGTTTATGAATTCTATTATCTTTTCGACAGTTTCATATCTTATACCTGAAAAACCCTTTGCAAGAGTATTTGCCCTTATGAGCATTGCAGCCCTCACAATCTCCTTATCAAAATATTCACCCACGCCGGATGAATGTGACCTTATCAGATTTTTCTGAAGTTCAAGTATTTTTTCATTTGATATTTTTACGTTAACCAGATCTCCAAAACCCGTGTTTACGCCATAAATGATATTCTGTTTTGCAATGAGATCCTCAAGCTTCTTTCTATTTTCAATAATGATGTTTTTCTGCTTTTCAGAAATTGAAACCCTTTCACCTTTCCTTGCAACATTTATGACATCCTCAATTTTCAGGGAATTCCCATCTATGATTACTGTCATGATCAGGTAGAATTGTTACGATGCATATTAGAATTTCTTTTCATTTTCATTCAATCTTTCTTAAGACCCTGGTAACACCAGAGCCATACTGCATGGCCTTCTTTTCCATGTTATAAATGGATTCAGGCAGATCGAGCGATCTTGCCACTTCCCTCAGGATAACCTTCCTCGTGTTTCCATCTATTTTATAATTTAATGGAATATTATGCGAAATTTCCAGTATGTTTTTTGAAACATATGGATATTTCAGCATTTTCCCGAGAATTTCAGCGATCTTTTTTTCAATCGGGATGCTGTATATCATCATTTTAATAACATCCTTTTTCATAAGTTTTGGATTTTCAATATATTTTTTATATCCCCCGAAGAGCTCATCCGCACCCTGACCAACATATACCGTCTTTTCATCCGCATTTTTCAATCCCAGGTAAAAGGGTATTTTTATTGAAAGTTCCCTGAAACCTAGTCCAGGAAAAATTGAAATTAAAAAATCTCTGGCATCCATTACATCTTTTTCATCAATCCTGATGGTTTTAATTCTTTTAAAATTGATATATTTTGAATTTTCCAGCGCAGCCTTAATATCGTGTGAGCCATCTATTCCAACCGTATAGGCGGTCACATTGAAATGCATTGAAAGTATATGTCCAATGATGGAAGAATCCAGGCCGCCTGAATAGAGAAGCCCGACGTTTTTTTCAGGTTCTTCAAGAATTTTTTCTGTCAGGGATTTTATGATCGATTCAGCAACCATTCCCTTTTCCATTTTTCAACACTTTCCATGATAAATTTGAGCGCATCATCATAATTCATCCTTATCTGATTTGTTGAATCCCTGTTTCTCAGTGTAACGGTATTGTCTTTAAGTGTTTGGTAATCCACGGTTATGGCCCAGGGTACACCGATTTCATCGGCCCTTGCATACCTTTTTCCTATTGAACCACTGTCATCGTAATAGCAGTCTATCCCCATCAGTGAGGATTTCCTGTAAATTTCGTGCGCAACGGAATCAAGATTGTCCTTTGGCATGAGAGGGAAAATTGCTACCTTGTATGGTGCAATGTGCGGATTAAGCTTTAGAACCTTGTAATTTTTTTCTTCCCTTTCATAGTAGCTGTGTTCCAGAACAGACAGAATTATTCTGTCTATCCCAAATGATGGTTCAATAACCGCAGGTATTATGTCTTCAGTGTAAATCAGATCTTCATATTCTTCAATATCATAACACCCATCACATACAGGAATCCCCTTGTAACTGGGCTCAATATCCATTACCTCACTGTTCAGTAAAAATTCATATACATTTTTCCATTCATCCTTGTAATACTCTTTCAATCTTTCCTCCTTTGGCCTGTATCTTTTTTTCCTGATCCTGACAGGTGTATCAAGCTTTTTCTTGAAAACTAGGGATGTACCGGAATGCTCACTATGCTGTTTAAGATCATACTGATCTCTATCCGCAATTCCCACAACTTCTATCCATCCATTATCAGTTGAAATTTCACAGTCCCAGCAGTCCCTTGAGTAGTGTGCGAGTTCGTCAGGATGATGCTGTCGGAATCTTATACTATTTTTTTCGATTCCTATGTTCAACATGAATCTGTTTACTATTCCAATAAAATATGCTATTGGCTGGATTTTTATTATCTTTTTATCCATGGCTTCAGATAATTTTATATTTAAGGGATTACCATCGTTTGGCAACAGCAATATCTCATCATTCCAAATATCCACATTTCCATTCCATTTCAGATCAAATGGATCAAAGAAAACCTCAACCTCAGCCATATTAAATTCCCTGAGCCTTATTAATGTCTGTCTGGGAGCTATCTCATTTCTGAACCCCTTTCCTATCTGAATTACACCAAAAGGCAATTTTTCCCTGTAAAACCTCAGGTAATTTAAAAAATTGATGAAAATGCCCTGGGCGGTTTCAGGTCTAAGATATGCTGTTTTACCTTTTCCCGGCCCGACCTTTGTGGACAACATCAGATTGAATTTTTCAGGTTCCGTTAGATCTCCACCGCACTTCCTGCATTTAAGCCCAAGTTCATGCATCCTTTTTACCATTGAATCATATCCATTGAATTCATAGGAAGGGTCAAATTGTTTTATGTATTCATCCACCCTGTAGGCCTCACCACATACCCTGCAGTATGAAATGTAATCCGTAAATACCTTTGTATGTCCAGAAGCTTCAAGAACCTCTTCCATGTTGATGTTTGGTGAATCTATAACTGCCATCCCTTCTATGTTGACAAACAGATACCTGAACTGGTTCAGAATATTTTCCTTTATTTTTGCACCCACATGCCCGTAATCATAAAATCCTGACAATCCCCCGTAAATCTCAAATGCAGGCCAGAAAATGTTTCTTCTCTTTGCCAGATCTATTACCTTTTCATATTTCAATTTTATACCTCCATAAGAGAATCAAGCATATCAATATCGTAAATCATCGCAACAAGATCATTATTTGAATTTTTAACCGGTAGCTGGGAAAAATTTTTGTCTACCATGATCTTTGCAGCTTTATATACAGGTGTTTTGAGAATTATATCAACCGGATTTTTAGCCATGATTTTTTCAACAGGTACCTTTGGAAATTCAATCTTTTCCTCCTTGTATTCTATATTCAGGATATTCCTCATACCTTCCCATGTCCATGAATCCTCATCCTCTCCAAGGCCAATTGTACTTTCACTTTCCTTAATCTCGATTCTTGCATTGTCTATCAGATCCTTATCGGTAACGACACCAACCAATGTTGCGTCATCATCAACAATAGGGAAGGCGTTCAGTTTCGTCAGAGTAATCAGTTTGAAGACTATTTTCACTGGAGTTTTACTGTAAATGAGTATGCATGGGCTCTTTATATAATTCTCTACGGGTTTATTTATTTTCTTCCTTACAAGGATTTTCAGATAATCATAAGGTGTAACTATTCCTATAACCTTCTTATCCTTATTTAAAACGACAATATGTCTTCTGTGTGTTGTCCTGAATAATTCAATACCCTTTTTTATATCATCATCCTCATGCAGAAATGGAGCATCCGACCTCAATAACATCGCAATCTGATCCTCGTTAGGTTTTTCAAATATATCTCTTCTGGTAACAATACCAACAAATTCCGATTTTTCGTTGACAACCGGGATACCGGTTACATTATGTTTTTTCATAAGTTTCAAAGCATCACTTTTAAGTGCCGGCAATTTCAACAACGCTGGATTTTTTGTCATTATGTCTGCGATTTTTTCGGTCATTAAAAATGTCACCTCTCCAAACGTCAATGTTATTCATGAAGATATATTAATTTGTTTCTATCATGGTTTAAAAATTGTAATATAAAATAAAGTATATTTATTTTAAAGATTAAAAACCTGAAAATTTTATAGAAAAGTTAGGTGTTTGGGGGAAGCAGTAAAACTCTGACCCTCAGGGAGGAAATACACGGACTTCCCCCAAAGGAAAGAGTTGTTAATATGTTTTCTATCATATTAAGTAATGTTCAGGACTATTAAGCTGAAGCTTCCATATGACAGAACGCTAATTGAAACTGCCAGGCAGTTCAGAGAAGCAACACAAATAGTTCTGGACTATGGTTTTGAGAATAAAACATTCAATAAAAATAAGCTCAATAAAGGGACATACAGAACGGTGAGGGAAAGGATACC
>ERZ1669250.716-NODE-716-length-13328-cov-20.520756_pt1 | contig 13328 bp, 10 predicted proteins | sample MGYA00579295_ERZ1669250 | MGnify/ENA primary metagenome ERZ1669250 (study PRJEB41166, sample SAMN08046056) | hot springs metagenome | biome: hot spring; feature: acid hot spring; material: thermophilic sediment; isolation source: thermophilic sediment from acid...
TCGGGAAAGGGAGAGAAAGCTACAAAAATAAATACTCCGAAATAACCCAATAATTGAAAGTTTCTTGGAAGAAAGTATGTGTTTCCGCTGTACTCACCTGGGTTTATAAATTTAAAATACCCATTGAGAAGAAAGATCATGGTTACTATAAAGATTAATAGGGAGGATATAAAGAGATAATATCCATATTTGCTGAATAATCCTAAATTTCTGGGATCTATTTTGACGATCAATTCCCATAATCTTATCTTGCTCTCCTTGGCAATTAAATTAAATCTATTCCTGGCTTCCATTTATAATTGGTTAATACCTTTCCATATTACTACTTGAGGGTTGGGATGCAGAATTTCATGTAAAGGAGACAGTTCAAAATTTGAAAATAGCCCCGGGCAGATTCGAACTGCCGTCGTCGGGTCCAAAGCCCGATATGCTTGACCACTACACCACGGGGCTAACATGGGTTTATGGAACATTACCATAAAAATTTAGTTATGCAATATTCGAAATTTACCTGGTGAAATATAAATATCAAATAGATGGAAATTCCAAAGCAGACCTCAATAAAGTTCAAAAAAGATAAGTAGAAGAATCACCATATATATGTTTATGAGTCAAAGACCTTTGTGGGTATTAGTAATAATAGTGTTGGTATTAATATCTTCTGTAGGTTTGGTAGCAGCTAATAGTAATAATATCTCAATGCAGGTAAAGGCTGGATCAGGGAGTACCCTAACTGCAGTGGCAATGACAGATGATAGTAATGGGAACCTCTTCGTATTATGGAGTAATGGATATGTATATGAGCATCCAGATAATGCGGCACCCTCTTATTGGATTTATCTGGGGAATGCATCGGCAATCTATAATTATACAACACATAAGGTTGTCCTGGGAAATCCAGTTGGTATAAGAGCATCTCTTAACTGGTATAACAATAGAGGCACTGATACCGGACTCTTGATGGTTCTGTTTTCAAACGGTTACGTCGCAACAATGGAATATGGTATTTATCCCCATTACTGGAAAATTAACAGGATTACAAATTCTAACAATACAACCTTTGTAGCTCTCTCATACGATCTCGATGAAAATTTTTGGGGCGGTTTTGTTGGTTTGAATCCAACTAAAGTTGAAACTTTTTATGCCATGGAATCTAACGGAATTATTTATGCATATTCTGATGCCAATTACAAATGGACTATTGTCCAATCTAATCCACTGCCAATTAACTTGACTACGTTTCTGGCCTGGCCAAACAATGGCCCACCCTATGGCGTAACAACATTTGTAGGGTTATCAAGAAACGGTACTGTTTACTTTGCCTCAGGGAGCACTAATCCCCTGGCACAGATTAATTGGACATATGAAGGAGTAATAAAGGCAACAAATCCAGATTTTGTAAGTATAACTCAAACACCTAACTATAACAGCCCTTATTATTATTACGCCATAATGGGTACGCCGAACTCATATGTATATGGAACAGCAGCCTATAATGCATCGGCCTCGTCATGGTCTCCAATTGCGCAGACTCATACATCTTCTCAGCAGGTAGCAATACAGAACAAATATTACGGGGTTATCCTGAAAGCCGATGAACTTATACTCACACAAAATGGCCTAATATATTCTTCCACCACAGAGGGAGCTACTTGGTCACTACAATACATGGTTCCAGATTATAGAATTAACCAGCAGACAAAAGTTGTAATGGCCTGGACCTGTTCTTTCTGCACAGGTGTATTCAATGGTATGCCAAGAATGAACGCAAGTATATTACAAATTGAACAGAACAGGCAAGATTTTACCGCCATATCATATGAATTTTATCAACTCAATAATTCAGGGGGGATTAGTCCATTATCTTTAGGCACTCTATCCTATGCAAATTCATCAAATCCCTACAATATTACCCCGATTCTTCATCAGCTCAATCTACAGACCTATCCAATGATAATATCTGCTTCCTTATCGAACATAGAATATTTCCTGTCGAATTCTACCAAGGAAAGGGATGTGATAAATCAAATGGTTACCTATGCCCTTCTATACAATTATACTGGATATAACATTGACTGGGAACCAACTGCAGCCAACAATACCACAGGTATCCAATTTGCTCAATTCTTAAATGAATTTTCCATACAGCTTAACAAGTATGGGCGCCATTTAACAGTTGATGTTGCCACTTGGAATCCGGGGTTCTGGAATTTCTCATTAATAGGCGGCACCAATATAACCTATGTGGATGTCATGGATTACTCACCTATTTATTCTGGACCGGGCAGCTTCATGAGTGATCTTTCCTACTCAATTAAAACTATACCAAACGCCAAATTACAGGTTGCCCTAATCAATACCAATGTGAATACAAATGCCAATTTGACACCCTATCAAATGTCACAAAGATTTGCCGCACTTGAATATTATAATATATCAAGTTTATCCATGTGGGTTTTACCGGTAAACTCATCAGTACTATCTATGATGCAGTTATTCCTAGAAATGAAATCATATGGTCACTATAACATTGGGGGTGAACCAGGATCTTCCGGATTCGTATTTTCAACTAATCCGGCCGGCGTGGGATATGTAAAAGTATCTGAGATCAATGGATCATATGTAAATGGATCTGCTTATTACTCCACCAACTTCATCTGGCCCACTAATCTGACTGGTATCTCCATCAATGCAAACGGCAATCTGAGTATTGTGGTGATGGGAGAAAATGCAACGGGTTGGTACTACATAGGAACCATCAGCGGGAATCAGAACCTCTCAACTAGTTTGAAATCTGGCACATACAATATAGGATTCTTTATTAATTCTACCTCTGGATTCATTTATGCCAATTATTCTGAGTCAGTATCATACACCCTAGCCGGAACAATATTCTATCCCGGATGGTTGCTAATTCATATGCCGGAGAATTATTTTGCAGCCATCAATGGTTCAATATTGAATTTAACCGTTTTCAAATACACCATTTACAACTATGGGATTAGTCAGTTAGTCAACATCACGATGCCAAGTGGAAGTTACGAAGTTTTAGAGCAATCAGTTCTAGGTCAGTTTAACATACAGTATCTTAATATTAAACCAGAACAGACAACAACCGTTTATACTCAGACAAGTCCACCCCCAGAAGGAAGCATAAAAGGTTATGTATCTCCAACAAGTGCTACGGTCACCATAAATGATGTGCCCATAACAATTTCATCAAATGGTTTCTTCTCGGAAAACCTCACTCAGGGATCTTACTGGGTCAATGCCAGTGCTAATTATTACAAATCATTTAGCACAAAGATAACAGTGGTATCAGGTGAAGTGACGTGGATCAATATTACACTATCCCCAGCTCCACCATCGGCAGTATTGCTTTATACGCCTTCAATGGTAAACAATACCACCTTTAAGATTGCCTGGTCCCAATTTATTGGGGTGGGTTTCATAAATTATACAATATATCTATCAACATCCCCTGGATCTATAGGATCAGCTATAGCTTCAATAACGAATATTTCTGATACTTCGTACGTTTTAACAAATCTGAGCTATAATACCACCTATTATGTTGTGGTTAAAGTGTTCAGCCAAGGTGGGTCAGCACTATCCAACTCGCAATCATTTAAAACTCCAGAAAAAGTTGTTACTAAGACTACAATAAGTTCGTCAAAGCCACTAGCATTAGGGGTTTATGCCATAATTTCTGTAATAGCCGTGATAATAGTAGTGGCAATAATAATTGTAGCCTTAATGGTTATCAGGAGCAGAAATAAAATTAAAAAATAATTTTTTTTTTGAAAATTTTATTTATTGTGATTTATAGCTTAGGAACTCTTTACCCAGTAGTTCCCTGGCTATTATGAGTTTCATTATATTTATTCCTCCCTCCGCACCAATGTAATATGACATCACTCCACCTTGTGCTGCTCCCAATGGCGTATCTTTTGTATATGCCAAGGCACCATGCCATACCATAACCTTTGTTATAAGCTCATGTGCCATAGGAGGAGCAGTCATCTTAGCAAGGGAGACGTATTTATTCTGTTCAGATAATGGGACTTTTTCATTGCTGAAATAGACCTTATCCATCAACCATGCAGCCCTCTGCGTAAGAAGTTTGGAGGATTCCAGTTTGCCATAGAGTTCGGCTAACTCAAATTGCAGCCCTTCTTGCTTTCCGAGAGGCTGCCCAAAGAGCTTTCTTGTCTTCAGATGTTCTATCCCCATATTCAATGCCTCTGTTGCAGCACCGTTGCAAGCAGCTGCAACGTATATCCTTGCTACGTTAAATCCCTCCATTATTATATGGAATCCCTTCCCAACATCCCCCACCCTGTATTTATCATCAATTTCAACATCATTGAAGGCGAATCCGCCAGTGGATAAGCCCTCTCTTGCAATATTATTGAAGAGGGTTGTTGTCACCTTATCATTTAATTTTCCATTCACATCTTTTATCATGAAGGCGAAGGTAGTAAATGCCTTTGATCCAAGAGACTCATCACCTGTCCTCAAAAGAGTAAGGAATCCACCTCCTCCAGGCAATTCCAATGATTCCCTGACTCCACTAATATATACCTTTTCCCCCGAGGCCAGCCATTTTTCTCCATTCTTAACCGCCCTGGATTTCTCATTCATTACATCAGATCCACCTGACGGTTCTGTACTTCCAATACCAAAGAACGTCCTTCCTTTGACGACATTTGGTAAAATTTCTTCTTTCGCTTCCTTGGATCCATATTTCTGAAGCATAAAAGGCCATCCATTTACTAGTAATACGTAAACAGGGAGAGCCATGGAAACATCTCCCTTTGCCAATTCTTCTATGATAATGGACATCTGTGATATGGATCCTCCTGCCCCTCCATATTCTTGTGAAATGTTGAAACCTATAAACCCAGCATCTGCAGCAGCCTTTATAATTTCATCAGGTATTCTGTTACCATAAGAAATTTTATCCCTTTTGGGCAAAACATACTTCTTAACAAACTCCCTTGCAGTTTCCCTTACCATTTCATCATTTTCTGTGTAACTGAAGTCCATAACTATCAATTTCCTTATCTCCTCTTAAATTAAATCCTTTTTTTATGAATCTGAAGATTTAGGATTAGGTTTTTAATCCCCGTATTCATACACTTTAAAGCGGGGGTTGCCGAGCCAGGTTAAAGGTACGAGACTTAAGATCTCGCTCCGTAGGGATTCGGGGGTTCAAATCCCTCCCCCCGCATGATTTAGTAAAAATTTCTGGGTGTCCAATGGTTCAAAACCAAAATACGATATTAACTTCCAATTGGAAAGTTTTCGATATCTCACAAAATTTGGAAACCGGAAAGATCTTTGATAATGAAATGTAATTATTGTATAATAAAATTGATTTAATTTTATAATCGTGACCTTCGTGATCTTGTATCCAGTTTGTTATGAAAATTAAAGGTCAGAAAGTTACGCTAATCATAGGAGCACAGGCTACGAATTATGTTATCTAATTATGTCTCTTTTTCACTTTCCAGCGTATCTATTCACTACAAATTTTGGAAGCAGATAACTTTCAAATTGCATCTCTTTAAAATAGTCAAAATTATTATTTTTATAGAATTTTCCGGATTATCTTCATTCCCTATTATCTTCTTTGGGGCATCCAATAATATTAGATCGAACGGAGGTTAAGATTACTCGATTCAAAATACATTCTATCCGATCTATGTGTTGGTGATCGGGTGCCTATGAAAACTGATCTTTCTTCATTTAATGATTCTTCTATAATCCTATCCGACTTTATATGGTCTTGGACTGATACATAGGTATTGAAGATTTAAACTGTTTTTAAGCCAGATTGAATAAATTTCAGAGGTATCCTACCCAATGGTCAAGTCATAATCGAGGTCAAATTTTGCCTAAATACCATAATCATTCGCTTCATTATTATTCTCAGTTACCAGTTATAAACCTTCTTTAATTTCATATTTTTCAGTGCAAAGTTTATCTGGAAAGTCATAGAAATTTTGAATGCGCTTAAATTTCTCAGTAGCCATAATATGAAACAACCTATCAAATTTGAAAATGCTTATTAAAGACAATGACCATCTCTGTGCTTAAGTTCCTTTATTAAATGATTTCCTAGGTAGTTAAGAGCTTTTTTCAATCGTCATCATTAATAAGGAAAATTGAAAAACCATGAGATACATAAGTTGATTTAACAGTAATTTAATTGAATAAAATCGCTATTAATTGTTTATCCATTTAATCGACCAGCTTTAGGTGCTGTGATATAATTCTAATGATCGTAAAGCTACCATTCCCTACATATTTAAAATGATATATATAAAAAATACCTGACATACTATTCGAAACTATGTCCATTAATACATAGATTGATCACTAGGAAGTTGTTTATAGATAAAATTATCCGATGAAGTAAGCGATAATTGGCTAGTCCAATATCATCATTCTAAGTTCAGGAATTAAACAGTTTTAAATATATCGAGTCAGGAATTTTAGTTTTAAAAATGCATTAAAACGCTTAGGTTTACAATGCCGAGATTTTGAATTATTTTAGAACTAATACATATAAAGAAAGAAATATATAAGGAATATTTATTATTAATCATGGCTCAGGAAAATAAATATGAAAATAAAATGAGAAATGAATATGTTGAATCAATAGTGAATCTGATCCTTTACATAGCTATCTTCATAGTAGTTTCTGCGATATTGCAATACCTAATATTCTATTTTCTTCCAAGGTTCGGGATTGTTCTAGGAAATTATTATGTATACATTAATGTATCTCTTACCCTATTATTGGGATACCTAATTGTTAGAGCATTTTCCATGGTAATATATCACTCCCTTAAAATTAAATATACTGAAGACGTTGCTAAAGCATTCAAGAGTGTATTCTTAATTATCGGCATAGGTGCCTTAATAACAGTGATAGCTGGAGAAGTTGGCGGAGGACTAGCTGGGGTATCAGTTGGCGGATTCTTAGGAATTGTAATCGGCTTTTCAATGCAGCAGACTTTAGGTCAGGCAGTGGCAGGTTTGTTCATATTAATCGCGAGACCCTTCAAAATTAATCAGTATGTGACAATATTGGGTGACACTGGCATTGTTAGTGAAGTAGGCATATTATTTACCGAAATTTTAAAGGATGATGGGACGAAAGTTGTGATACCAAGCAATCTGATTTTAGGAAACAAGATTTATATCTTGCCTTCAAAAAATCAAACCCAGCAAAATAAGCCCTAATTCTCATAATTTTATCTTTTCCCAATTTTCGATGGGCCCAGGTACAACAATGAATACAGGGTTCGGTTCAATTTCCTTTATGTTCTCAATTTTTCTTAACCAGTTTTTATTCCTAATCTCCAGTTTCTTCTTCAGATGTTCAAATTCATATCTTATTTGCCCTTCAGTTACATTTATCTTATCCTTTCTGTCAAAAGAAATATGATCAATTTTGTTTATATCAAAGTTGTAGCCACGTCTTTTTGCTTCGTCATAAACGTATCTTAGGTACAAATTTATATAAAATATGGGATCGTCCATGGATTTGAACCTCTCCAGCTGAGGATGATTGTAATATCCCCCTCTACCTCTGATGAGAGCGGCTTTACCAAGAAGAGTTTCTCTCCACAATGCTACAAGGCCCACTTGGTCGAGATACTTGGGATGAATGGACCAAATTCTCATGTAAGGTAATTCAAAATACATTTAAATAGGCTTTAATAACTCTATTTAAATTTTAAATTATAGAATACAAATTATAGTTCGGCATTGAATGTAAAGTAACTTTTAATGTTTTAGGCCGATTCTTCACAATAAGGTTAAAAGTTAACTACTATAATTTAGGTATGATTAAAGCAGCTTTAAGGTCATTGAAATCCAGCAATATAACGGGGAAGAGATATGTATTTGAGTTACAGATATGAGACACTTGTTATCCTTTCTCCCATAATGGGTCTATCAATTTATCTTTCATGGCCTCTCATTAAATATTTCAAGGTTGAATCCAATAAAAAATATCTAATCATATCCGTGGCGGTGGGCATCTCGCTATTCATAATGAGTGATATTTTCTCGGAAGTGAGTACTATAATCTATGCAGGGGGGGAATTATACAGCAAATTTTCGATTTTCAGCAATTTTCACTTTATCGGTATTATTCATGTTCATCGTACTTGTCTATCTAGAAAGTCCATTTATAAGCAAAAGATGGAAAGAAAGCAGGATTGAATTGAAAATACCATTGATAATATCATTGGGAATGGGATTTCAGAATCTCACTGAGGGCCTAATATTTGGAGCTTTCTGGAGGTCAGGATTGACAGGATTGTCATCGGTCATATTGGTGGGCTTCGTGTTGCAGAATTTTACAGAAGGATTCCCAATTGTGGCCCCTTTGATGAATTCTAATAATGTAAAAAATTCTGTTATAGCTTCCCTCTACTTCATCGGAGGTACCCCTACTATAATGGGGGGTTTAATAGGTTATATGCACAACAGCATCCTATATGATTTAGCATTCGATGGTCTGGCCACTGGATCTATCATTTTCGTGATCATTCCAATGATAAAGCAGATGATATCAAGCACTGAGAATAGAAAAACCAATTACATCTAAATGGGGGTTGTGCTTGGATATATTGTAGGTCTAATGGTGAATTTAATTTAAGACATTCAATCTAACGCGGGGAGGGGGAATCGAACCCCCGATCCCAAAGGGAAACGGCTTAGCAGGCCGTCGCCTTACCACTCGGCTATCCCCGCAGTAAAATCTTTATCTATTCTGGAATCTCTCTTCCATCTCAGTTGATAGCTGCTCCAATAGCTCCTCCAAGTCCTCTCCTTCCAGAGGGAATTCCTCTCCAGATGTAGACCTTATAACAATCCTGTATAGGTCTCCATCGCTGTAAATTTCAACCTCGGCTATTTTATCCATGGATTATCAAGGGGGATTTAATTACCCTATTTTAAATCTTTCCATGGTTCAATACTTTTTTCGATTTGCCAAATATTCCATCACTTACAATCTACAATTATGTAATTAATTACTTTCTGTTATATATATGCAAAATTATTCTGGGTTCTGTCAAATATTAAATATAGGGAAAGGAAATTATGAGATAAAAATAAGAAAGGTGAATTTTAGTAATGGACCAACAGCTGAACTTTAAAGCATTGGAAATTAAGGAAGAGCCTGTTACATTGGAAGAAGGACATTATTCCTATAAAACATACAAAATAATCTACCAGAACAAGGAGCTTATTGTACTGAATAGAGGTATTGCGATTCACTCCAATGTAAGCAAGGAATTGAAAATATCAAAATCTCCACTTCTAATTCCGTATTTCTATGATGGAGAAAAGGAAATAACCTCTGACATATTTGAACTGGATGATTTCTTGATTTTTACCACGAGGGGAAGCATTGGGAAGGACCAACTGTCAAAGGTATTAAAAGAAAAGGGAAAACTAATACAATTGAATATGCAAGGCATTGCCTCAGCTCTTGAAAATAAAGCTTCTACCAAGAGGCTGGAAGCAAACAATGAGGAAAATAAGGTTGTTATCAGGAATTTTCAGAATATTTATGAACTGTACCAGCTCAATAGAAAAACTATATATTTGCTCCTGGACTGGAATACGGGCAGGGTAATAGAGACTGAATTTTTGTATGGTTATCTGCTTGACAGGGCGTATTTTGGCTACCACATAGACAGTAAATTGATACCGCTTAGGGACTTTGCACAGGAACACGGGACCAGGGAATTAAAGAAAAAAATACAGGAGGCAAAACAACAGGCAAAAAATTTCAGGAATCCTCCAAAGCCTAATCTTTAATTTTTAAAATCTTTTAAAACGAGATAGGTCTGGCTTCCTATGAGTGCCATGAGCATGCTAGCTAAACCAACCACTAAGGGATAGATCACTATCAGGAGAGTTTGATTCAAGCCAGTAATACTGGCAATAAATGCGGAAATCTTAGAGACAGCATGAATGTCATAGGTTAAAAGAGGTATAGAAGTAGAGATGAAACCCATGGAAAACCCAAACACCATGGATAGTGACCTTTTTGATTTAAATAAAAACAAGGACACGATAATCGGTATCAGGGCGATTCCAGTGAGTAAAAACCCTACAATAGATAAAATCTGTAAAGCTATGTATGTAATTAAAACCCTATTCAAGGTTTATCACCGCCACCACACTTATGCTGAGAAAATTGTAATAAAGATGGTGATACCAGTAATTAAATTGGTTCTCATAGAAATAATTGTAAAAATCTTCAGAAGTACCACCGGGAATGACGCCCAAGAAAACATCCTGGCCTGGGGATGAAATTTCCCTTAAGGAAGATGATAGGGTTACATAATAGCTGGGGGCTGGCAATGGGGTAGCAGGTCCTACAGAAACCGTATGGTCATCACCGTAAAAAGGTAATGGCCCTATGGAAATCTGATTCAATGTTGTGATGCTCTCTATGAAAAGAAAATGGACTCTACCCCATTTCCATGAAGATACATTACTTCCAAGTCTATCTGTTAAGTAGGAAACAGCCTGATGGAATGCCAAGGGGACTATAGTTGAAGTATTATAACCGTTGAAATAGAAATTTCCTTCTTCAAAAGTATAGATGATTGAGGTTATAAATGGTAAGGGCAGGAAAGTCACATTATTTTGCGAAAAGGATCTGTAGAAAGTATCGTTGTAAATGAATGAAATTGTATACCAGTATATGGTCATGCCTATTGAATCGATGTATGCAGTATAATTCCATTTTGCCAGATAATTTAGCGCTTCACTTTCCAATACGGTAAGATTGGATTTCTCGAGGTATTTTATCAATATTGGCGTAAGAAGCCTGGCCCATGAATCTGTTAAATTGGACTGCAACAGAATTGTATTTGATATGTTCATCTTATGAGTCTGGAGGAATCTGTCAATAGAAGTAGCCCTCCCTCCCGATGACCAGAATCCACCTATAAATGGATATGGATAATTTTTCCATACTGTGGGTTGGTTAGGCGCAAAGGCATAACCCCTTGAAGGATCAATCACTTGAGGCAAGTATTGGAAGGGAACATATCCATCTATGGAATAGTTCGGATCTGAACCGTTTAAAAGTGACCTTGAACCAATAACTCTAACAATTCTATCATTAGGAAGAGTAACCCTAATCAAAGGATACAAACCAGCTGTGAGATATCCGGCGTGGTGTTTTGAAACCAATGCAAAATTCTCAGGAGGATAACCCCAATATTTCAGGGCGTTTAACATATCAGTGTAGTTTTGAGATTCGTCAAGCATCAATTCTGAGACCAGAACAAGAGAAGGCCTTTGGGCGGTCCAATTTACGCTTATGGCGTAATGTCCAATTCTGGCTATTATGGGACCATTTCTTGTAAGTCCTATCGAATAACTCTTACCCATATAAGTGAAATTCCTATACTGCATTTGATAGTACTTGCCGTCATACAGATAATAACTTCCATTGATATATTCAAGATAATCGTTGGCTGAATTTCCCTCTGAATCAGTTATACCCCACGATGTATTCTGTGTGTGACCTATAAGAACACCAGGAATTCCAGCCAAAGACCATCCAGTTACATTCAATACTCCTGGTACATGTAGCTGTTCTGGGAGCCAGAGTGATGGTATGGTCAATGTGAGGTGTGGATCATTTGCAAGTATAGGATAGCCAGAATCAGAATAATTTGAATCCACGATCCATGAATTGCTACCTACGTCATTGAACATGCCCCTGTATTGGAAGAGTAGGGGATCCGATATATTTTCTAAGGCAGCTACAATTAATTTTTCATTGTTCCTCAAAGTAGAATTATTAATGCCAGTGGCCCAGTGATCATACCAGTCAAGGCTCCACAGATAATTTGTGCTCACGTTTTCGTCTGTGAGATTGAATCCGTTCACTGTACCGTCACCTGGAATTACTGTAATATTCTGGGTGAAATAAGGGTAGTAAGGGTAGAAGCGGCTTATGTTTTCATATCCGTAGAGATTGAGGAATACATCAGAAAGCAGTGGCTCATAAATTCCTGTGGTCAAAAATAGTGTCATATATTCTTCCCAGACTAAAGAATCGAAAGGTGTCCAAAGGAAGGGAGAGAAACCAGCCAATTTAAAATATATAGGCTCCTTGTAATGTTCAATGTAGTAATTTATGCCGTTAGAGAAGGCTTGCATATAAGAGTAATACATGGGGTAATTTTCCTTATAGAAAAGTTCCAAATTGTAAGCATTGAACGGTAGGCCAAGATATCTCATGGCTAGGTCAGAGTTCAAGAAAGTTCTGCCCAGATACCGGCTTAGATTTCCGCTAGCCATAAGGGATTGAATTTCCATCTGGAACAATCTTGTGTATGCCATGTAGAATCCCTGAGCAAAGAAAAGATCATGGAGATTTGATGCATAAATGTGTGCAACTCCATAGCTATCGATCTTAATTGAAACGGGTGAATAAATTCCCATAGAACTTGATCCATTTGGTATTATGGGCACCTTAATATTTAAGCTGGAAATGTTGCCATAAGCAGCGTAGCTCCAGACTCCATTTTGAGTATTCAGAATCGAAATTTGACTCTCCAAATCCACTGAAATAATGAATAAAACTATGACAACAACTAGGACGGCAACTTGCCTAATTTTCATGATTAATAATATTGGTAAAGTTGTATTAATATATTTTTAAAAATGAAAATTTAAAATTTATCAAGCAATTTTACCCCCAGCATTTTTTCAATCTTTCTTGCAGTTTGCAAATCTGGCTTAATCTCTTCTCTTTCAATTTTGGCAATCAGATTCTTCTTCTCTTGCAATTTCTTTGCAAAATCCTCCTGAGATAGATTCATCTCCTCCCTCTTCTTTCTGATTATCTCCCCATAATTTTCAACTAGATCTATATCATCCTGTTCCTCAAGTCTTTGCTTCCTTGGGGCGGATTTGGGGGAATGGACAACAGGCCTTTGAATCTGCACATTATTTGTTAAGCTTACATTAGCAGGACCTATTACATTGCTCTTATTTTTCTTTTTAATTTCCTTACCATACTTAACGCAGTCATCGCATACCCTTAAAATGGAATCCTCAATCATAACTTCATGGTAAAATTTAATCGGCTTTCCACATAGCTCACAATTCATAATTCAACTATTAAAACTTCCAATTAATACTTTAAGGATATGATGGGTAAAAAATATTAATCTAATCTGTATCAGCAGATCAGGGGCTGTGGGGTAGCTTGGTATCCTACGGGCTTTGGGAGCCTGAGACCCCGGTTCAAATCCGGGCAGCCCCAT
>ERZ1669250.717-NODE-717-length-13313-cov-2.873133_pt1 | contig 13313 bp, 12 predicted proteins | sample MGYA00579295_ERZ1669250 | MGnify/ENA primary metagenome ERZ1669250 (study PRJEB41166, sample SAMN08046056) | hot springs metagenome | biome: hot spring; feature: acid hot spring; material: thermophilic sediment; isolation source: thermophilic sediment from acid...
ATGTATTCTGAGTGGCGAGACACCCGAATTCAGGGAGACTGATCACTTCTTTTTGAGGTTGGATCTGCTTGAGGATAGGCTCAAAGAATGGATCTCAACGAGGAGTTTCTGGAAACCAAATGTGGTTGCATATACTCAGAATTTCATATCAGGTGGGTTGAAAAGGAGGCCAATAACTAGAGACATAGATTGGGGTGTGAGGATACCTCTGCAGGGATATGAAACCAAGAGGATATATGTATGGTTTGAAGCGCTCATCGGATACATAACGGGAGCAAAGGAGTATTCAAAGAGAATTGGAAACCCGGATCTGTGGAAGGAATTCTATTTCGATCCGGAAGCGCGCAATTATTATTTCATCGGAAAAGACAACATACCTTTTCATGCGATAATATGGCCGGCTATGCTGATGGGTTACGGAGGCTTCAACCTCCCATACGATATACCGGCCAATGAGTACCTGACCTTCAAAGGCCAGCAGTTCTCTAAGAGCAGGGGAATCGGATACAGCGTCGATGATCTACTTAAAGCCGTTCCGGTAGATTATCTCAGGTATTATGTGGCTTCGATACTACCCGAAACCGGTGATTCGGATTTTTCCATCGAAGAACTCGTGAATACTGTGAATTCTGATCTAATAGACAAGTACGGCAATCTCGTGTATCGTGTCGTGTCATTCATCGATAAATACGATCTTAAGGTTGAACCTGTCGATGTTACCAGAGACGAGGAGTTTTTATACGCAATTCATTCATTTCAGGCCTTTTTGGACGAGCTATCCAGCGTGCACATAAAAAAAGGGCTATCCATATGGCTTGATCTGGCGATCTACGCAAACGGATTCTTCAATAGATCGGAGCCATGGAAGACTGTTAAGATCGACAGAAACAGACTCAACCATGATCTATATCTTTCGCTGAAGATAATAGAGATCCTCACTGCAATGGCGTATCCATACATCCCTGCATCGTCTGAGAGGATGTGGGATCTGCTTGGAATACCATTTAGGATAGACGACTCGTACAATCGCCTGAACGAGATGCACACGTTCGATGTGCGCAGAGGCAATATACCTTTTGTGAAGCTTGATCTTGAGTCAGTAAAGGCAAAATTAAATAATTAGTCATTCATTTTAATTCTATTCTTGTGAGTCCTATTCCTCATAATATTTCAGTTATGTTTATATAACATAAGGACAATATAGAAATGAGGACTGGCGATAAACCCAATTCTTTCGCCATTCCGTATTTTCAGAGGTTTAAAGATGGTGCGTAGAAGAAGTGGACTGAAGAGGAACTCAATAGGCATAATGCAGGGAATATTCCAGTCGATGGGACAGGTTGCCCCTGCTGCTGATATTGCGATATTGCTTGTGGCAACGTTTTCAATAGCTGGATCGAGAACAATACTTTCCGTGATTTTTGGATGGCTCGTATACGCAGTGTTCATGGTCACGCCCTATCAATTCTCAAAATACAAGGCAAATGCAGGAAGCTACTATGCATTTGCAGCTGGTTCTACCGAGAGCGGCAAACTAGGGCCAGTAACTGCACTGAGCTTCATGTATTATGATATAACGGGCGCCGCGTTTGGCATACTGGGTCTTTCGTCGTTCATATTCCTGATATCACCAAGAATAACCGCAATACCCTACATATGGATACTCTTCGCCGGTGCATTCACAGCTTACATAACTATAGTAACCTACATCGGCATAAAGCCATCACTTGGATACAATGCCGTTGCAGGCCTTGCCGAGGTTCTGTTTCTGGTCATAGGCGCAATAATCATCATACTGAGGGTTGGGCCACATAATTCGATTGTGCCGTTCACGCTCCCAAAGAATCTTGGGGTAGGTTTTTCAGCAATAATGTTTGGTGCTGTGTTCTCGATACTGGATTTCACGGGTACTGGAATTGTTACAACCGTCTCTGAAGAGATAAAGGATCCCAAAAGAAACATAGGTAGGTCGATCCTGTACGCCATGATTCTGACTGCTATAGCGATAATACCTGCAACTTACGCCCTAACGGTTGGCTGGGGTATAAGCAATATAGGATCGTTCGCCAGCGCACCTGATGCAGGGATAATAGTATTTGGAAAGTATCTTGGTCCCATAGGTGTGATATTGCTGATTATATTCACGGTCAACAGCTACCTCACCAACGGAGTCTCGAAGGCAACTGCAGTGGGCAGGTGGTGGTACTCCGCAGCGGGAGACAATGTGATATTCCCGAAGGTCATAGCTAGGATACATCCGAAATACCGTTCACCTTACATGGCCATAATTGTCTGGAGCATAACCTCCTTTGTTCTTGATGTGCTTATGGGACTATATTTTGGCCCTAAGACTGCAGCGTTCATTCTTGAGGCGGGTACAGGGATATCCATAATCATAGTTCATATAATGGCTAATACATCGTTGACATATTACACCAGAAGGATCAACAGATTCGAATTTTTGAAGCATGCCCTGGCGCCGGCAGTTGCGACAATTATAGGTATTGTGGTCATTTACTTCACCGTCTCAAACATATGGACAAGATGGATAACGAATCCAACGCCTGTAAATGACGCCTATTTCGCCTCGTTCATTATAACCATACTCTGGGTCGTGGTTGGAGGTCTTATCGTTACGCTTTATTATTCAAAGAAGAGGCCAGAAGTTCTTAAAAATGCCGGCGAGTTTGACGTTGAAAACGCAAAAGTTTAATTTAAAATTTTTGAAGCTTTTTTAATTGTTATGGGTATAACGTTATTCTCGAACTCCAGCATTGCTATATCAACAGGATCTATCATATTTTTAGGCACATCGATGATAACTGGAGCGCCCATGGCTATTTGAAGAGCTCTTGCTCCTATAATCCTTGCTTTTTCAAATTTGGTATACTTCATAGAAATCTGGTAAAAACTACATTAAAAACCCCTATAATAGCTTTGCGATTTTTAATATGACGTAATGCCGACCATTCTCCATTGTTATCCTAATGCCATGATCTGTCGCAGAATCACTTGTATGAGATGGAGATCTGTTTCATCTTATATCCTTTAGGGCAGCTTATCTCCTTTCCAATAGATTTTACCATGACCTTGGTGTCAGGTTTGAAATAATATAGGTTGCACTTTTCTATATTGGGACATGTGATGTAGTCGCAGTTCATCGATTTCAGAGATATTATCGCCCCTTCCTGAATACGTTTACTTTCCTGCACGTTCACATAGTCTTCGAGTTCTTCCACCTCAACGGTATTGACTTTATCACCATTAAAAATGATGCATGGGTTTACCTGCTCCCTGACTTTTGTTACTTTATAGCGATGTCCCTGCTCCAGATTGAAGCAGACATTCTTCACCCTACAGTCAGAGCACGCTGTGAGTGGACCGGCAAAAACAAACTCCAAGCCTTCCTTTGCTATGCTACTACCGATCAGACTTATCTTTGGCAGAACAATCACCTCAGATTATTCCAGTAAGTTCCAGAGCCTTCACCGCCGCATCATAGGACATATCGCTCTCACCAAGTATGGTGTATCTCTCAGGCCTGATGGAATGAGCCTTTCTGAGGGCTTCTATCACGATTTCGTCGCTAATGCCATAATCCTTGGATCTTATTGATATTCCTAGCGTATCGAAAGCTTCCTTTATCTGCTGCCAGTTTTCGTCATGAAGATACAAGGACACAACCGTGCCCATAGCGCACATCTCTCCATGCAGCATGTTGTCGACACCTGCAGCCTCCAGCGCATGGGCGAAGAGATGTTCACTTCCACTTCCAGGTCTTGAATTCCCAGCGATGGCCATGGCTGTGCCGGAAGCGAGTATATTCTTCGTGACAAGCCATACGGATGATTCTTCATACCTTTTGATCTCACCTATTTGAGAAAGAACTTCCTGTGCCGAATATTCCGACATAGCTGCTGCGCTGGAACTGAACTCCTCTCCCTTGAGCCTATGGGCCAGCTTCCAATCTTTAACGGCGCTGAGATTTGATATTACATCTGCGGCACCAGCTGCAAGATACCTGTATGGTGCTTTTATCATTATCGCAGTATCAGCTATAACACCTATGGGCATTGCACCCTCCTCAGAATACGATATACCATTTCTTCTCAGAGATGCCCTGGGTGAGGCAATGCCGTCATGACTTGGTGCCGTAGGTACGCTCACGAATGGTAATTTTCTGTCGAAGGCAAGTTTCTTAGCCAGGTCTATTTTGGCTCCCCCTCCCACACCTATCACAATGCCTGCCTGAAAGTCATAAGCATCCTGCTCAAGTTTTTCCAAAGTCTCATAGTTAGCATTGCCTGTCAGAAAGACGCGTACTTCATATCCATCAAGAGACAGGAGATCTTCGATCTTCTTTCCAGCAAGTTCATATGTTATACTTCCTGATACGATAATCGTCTTTTTATTACGGCTGTTTTCCCCCACGACGTCAACGATATGATCAAGCACATCATGTCCTATGTATACGTCCCTGGGGAAATGCATCGTCCTGAACTTCTGGAATTCCATTGAAGGAACAAACTAAGAAGGGATATAAATCTTTCACTGTTCGGATAAGACATATACAATGATAACGAAATGCGTATAATTTTTAAAAAAAATCGAATCGAGGATTCAGGCGATCTTTGAGATCTCCAGATCGATGATCCTTTTTTGGTCTGAGCTGGGCTCTATCATTGGGGCTCTGTAACCACCCTTTATGTTGTTCATCTTGTAAAATGCGTAGTAGTAGCCTGACGGGAACGTAGCACTATTGACCGCGTACATCAAGGAATTTATACTATTCATCTGTATATCCCTTGCTTTATCGAGGTTACCTGATGAAAATTCATGATAGAGATCCGTTATGTATGGGGATATGTTGGAAAGGCCGCAAACTCCGCCACTTGCTCCGATGGAAAGGGAAAGAAATAGCAGATCATCCTGGCCCTGGAAGATGTCAAAGTTGGATCCTTTATGTTTCATTATTCTGGAAAAGAATCTCATATCACCTGAGCTGTCCTTAATTCCCTTTACGTTTGAAAATTCTCTAGCGAGTTTTTCTATCAGATCCTCACTGATCCATGAACCTGCCAGCTGTGGGATATTGTAGATGAAGAGATCATTGGATGCAGCAGATATGACGGCTGAAAAATGCTTATAGATCCAGTTTTCATCAGGCTTTATATAATATGTGGGCATCAACACTCTTGTCTTTATTCCGATATCTTCAGTATATTTTGAGAGTTCTATCGATTCCTGGGTTGATGAAGATCCTACGCCTGCATACACTTGCATCTTTCCTGAGTGTTCGCTGACAAAGCTCAAGAATTTCTTTCTCTCCTCCGTGCTGAACATCGGGAAGAGACCAGTTGATCCCATTGGAAAAAGGCCATCAACACCGTATTTATCAAGTTTCTCAATTAATACCTGCGTAGCGCTGTAATCTATTTCGCCCTTCACGTTCATAGGCGTGATCATGGGCGTTATGATACCCTTATACATACGTAGACATTACTGAAAAGTAGTTAAATATTGTTGAATTTCAGATATATCGATTTTCTATGGCCTCTCTACTGCGATCGTTTTTAGTGACGTAATCTAGCTGAATGGCCTTTCTGAGGTTTATTTTATATCCAAGATATCCGAAAATCACTACGGATATAACAACAAGGAAGAATGGCAGGCCTATGGCATCCAGATTATGTATCTTCACGCCGGTTATTATCTGATAATTCCACAGTGCCGGAAATATAAGAGTAATGATGCCAGCTACAACAAACGCTATCCCGCCATATGAAAGGACAAAGTGGCTTATTCCCCTAGCAACAAAAGCTATACCCCTCACCGTAAGATTTTTCTTTTTGGTTAGCCAAAGACCAAATGCAGTTCCTGCCAGAACTTGCATGGTCATTGTTCCAAGGCCGAACATGAGACCAGGTACAAAACCAAGGTATATGGGCATATTCGGCGCAATGACAAAGTAAATTATCAGGGCAAATGCACCGAAACCAAATCCGGCAATCAGCCCATGAACAAAGGCAAGCCTCAGCGGTACGGGTCTATATTCTCCATCGACCTTCGTCATTATGGGGTTTTCCATGTGCTCAAGTTCCATCTTCTCTTTTTCTTCATGGCCCTTATGAATACCGAAGACATGGTACAGCCATTCCTCTAATATGTGTATGTGTGGATATTTCAGTTTATTTGCAATGTAGAAACCAGACAGAGCCATAACTGCACCGACGATGATATATACTAAGCTATTAAAGTAGGGATAGAGCATAAAGCTTGCCAGAGCGAGCGCTGCTATCTCCGACATTATTGCTCTCTCCACTGTGAAGCCAGATGAGAATAGAAGACCAGCCTTTGCTCCTCCCTTTGTGGAATAGCTGCCCACAGCGTATGAAAAAGTTATAGGCCATGTATGCTCATCAGGCGTTATTCCATGGATTACACCAAGCAGATAGGAAATAAGTATCGCGGCATAGATGCCTTCATATGTAGGGTTCCATAGGTTTATAATCATAGTTTAGTATCATACTAAGATATTTAAATATTTTTAATGATGTTATATAATCATAGAATTGTTAACGATATGCTAAAAAATCCGCATAGCTATTTAACAATTATCTTTTCTCACTCGTCATGCCTAACCTTGACCTCCAATTCCATGAGATCTTTGCTTTCATAGGTATTTTCGAATTCAGTTCTCGCGTCTTCAAGAAGAACCTTTGTATCGGTTATTCTTGGGCTGTAATGATATAGATAAAGTCTGCCAACGCCTGCCCTCTTTGCTATTCTGGCAGCCTGTCTTGAAGAAGAATGGCCGAATTCGTTCACAGCTGGCTCAAAACTTGAGTCCGTTGTTGTATCGTGGATCAGCACATCCGCGTTCTTGGCAAATTCAATCATCCTATCCATCGGCCTGGTATCTCCAGTATAGACTATCTTTCTTCCTCTCCTTACACCGGCCGATATGTCCTGGATCCTGTATTCCATACCTCTATATACATAGGTCCCATTTTCTCTAATCTTCTCTATGATCTTTGATGGTATGTTTTTTTGCTTAGCCTTGTCTGGATCTATCTTTATCAGATCCTTTTCTTCTAGGCTGTAGGAAAGGGCAGGAACTGGATGATCGTTGAGTGTCGTTTTGATCAAAAATTTACCGAAGTCGTAGGTTCTATCAGGTTCTAGTTCATAGATCTTCAATGGAAAATGAAGTGTATAGTAACCAACATTGAGAGCATTCGAAAGTATATTTATCGCACCCTTTGGGCCGAATATGTTCAGCTGTTTTGATCTGTTATTGAACGACATGCTCTGAACCATACCAAGCAATCCAAGGAAATGATCACCGTGAAAGTGCGTTATAAATATATTGTCTATCTCCATAAAAGAAGTTGAACTTTTCATTATCTGCTTCTGAGTCCCTTCCCCGCAATCAAAAAGATTGAGAACATCATCTATCTTTATACCTACAGCCGGCATTGCTCGTATGGGTGTGGGCCAGCTACCACCTGTCCCATAAAAGATGATCCTGATATTGGAAGCCATTGACCTCCCATTCTACTATTCTACTATTATTTTTCCATGCCGAAGATCGATAATGAATTATCTTAATTTATAATATGGATACATGAAGATCGGTAGATGCATGGTGGGTGGTGAAGAGAGATTATTTCTATCAGATGGTCAAAGTGTAAGGCTGCTGGAGGGAATAGATGACATAAACAAATTCATAAAGCAATATGGTGATATCTTTTCTTCCACTCAATACGATGGGAAATTTCAGTATCTTCCTGCTGTCAAACCTTCCAAGATATTTCTCCCAGCCGTCAATTTCAGATCTCATTCAGAGGAATCGGAAACCAGATTTCCACCTAAACCTTACTTCTTTACGAAATTCTCGAACGCACTTGTTGCCCATGGCGGAACGGTTCATAAGCCAAAGGAGATAGAAAAGCTGGATTATGAGGGCGAGATCGGGATTGTAATAGGAAAAAGGGGAAAGCGAATACCAGTGGAACAGGCCGAAGATTATGTGTTCGGCTTTACGATAGTAGACGACGTAAGTGCTAGGGATTACCAGTTTCCTGAGATGCATCCATATGGATACAATTGGGTACAGGGCAAGGCATTTGATGAGGCACTACCCGTTGGGCCTTACATAGTGACTAAGGACGAGATAAAATTCCCTTTAAAGATAGAAACAAGAATCAATGGCGAACTCCGTCAGTCCGGGACAACAGATGATATGATCTTCAGCATTGCCCAGCTCATATCCACACTTTCACAGACTATAACGCTTGATCCTGGGGACCTAATAACCACCGGAACACCCTCAGGGGTGGCTGCCTTTACGGCTGGACGTTATCTTGCAGATGGAGATACAGTTTCGATTGAGGTGAGTGGGATAGGGGAACTGAAACATAATATAAAGGATGAATAATTTTGTAGTTTTCTTTATTTGACTCATAAATTATGTATTTTCAATGATGAGTGGTTGAAAGCATTATTCTTGCGTCAACCACCGTTGCTCCATGCTCATTCACGATCATTGGGTTTGCATCGATACCTTCGATCTCTGGATGATCGTATGCCAGCCATGAGAATCTTACAATCTGATCCACAACCGCATCTATATCCAGCGGGCCTCTGCCTCTGAATCTCTGCATCATCTTACCGGCTACTGTGTCGTGTATCATATCATATGCTTCTTTAGAGCAAACAGGCGCAACTCTGAACGAGACATCTTCCAGTACCTCGACTGCTGTTCCGCCAAGCCCAAACATTACTGTAGGCCCGAACGTTGGATCATTTACTGTGCCGATAATGGTCTCTAGGTCACCTTTGAGCATTTCCTCGACAACTACGCCATCTATCTTTGCCTGTGGTGCGTTCTTTTTGACATTTGAAATTATGGTATCAAAAGCCTTTAAGGCCTCATCTTCAGATTTCACATTGACAATGACTCCTCCAACATCCGTCTTATGCACTATGTCCGGGCTCTGTATTTTCAAGACCACTGGATATTTGAAATCCTTGATTATGTTCTTCAATTCATCCTTACTTTTCGCAAGTTCCGTCCTGTTTACCTTTATTCCATAGGAAGCAAAGATCTCCTTGGACTCCAATTCATTCAGACTCTTTATGCCAGCTGTTGCATATTTCTTGAGTTTTTCACCAACGCCATCGCGCTTGAGATCCACAGGTCTTGCCGGTCCAAGGCAAATAAGATCGTTCATTCTCTTATGGTTGCGCAGGGCGGCCATTGCCTTCACTGCCTTGTCTGGTGAATCGAACGTAGGAATTCCATTTTTGATAAGATACAGAGCTGCATTCTTGGAGTGATCGCCACCGACAAAGCCAGCAACCACTGGGATCTTTCTCTTTGATGAAAGTATACCATTTATAATTCCCTTCGCTGCATCAGATGGATCCAGATTCGCGACCTCGCAGTAGAGTACAACCAGACCATCGACTCTTTCATCTTCCATCACGGTTTTCAGAGTATCTGCATAAATCTCTGGAGTGGCCATTGCACTCATATCTATCGGGTTCTTTGTGCTGCCGAATGAAGGTATGACCTGCCTGATTTTTGCCTGTAGATCGTCAGGAGGTGTCTGCAGGGGTATACCTGATAACTCAGCCTGATCAGTGGCCAGCACACCAATTCCACCGCCATTCGTAACAACCATTAGATTATCCCCGGCCATCGGTGGCTGCAGCGATAGCGTCAGAGATAGATCGAAGAGCTCCTCTATGGAATTGGCGCGTACAACACCTGCTTGTTTGAGCGCCCCATCATACACACGGTGGGACCCTGCAAGAGATCCTGTGTGTGATGCTGCCGCGACAGATCCATGCTTGGAGATTCCAGATTTCAGCATTACAATTGGCTTCTTGATGGCCCTTGCTGTGTCTATGAATTTTCTTCCTTCTTTCAGGCCTTCAGTGTATAATGATATGCAGGATACATTTTCATCGTCAGCTAGAAAAGATACGAGATCCGAAAAATCAAGATCTGCCATATTACCGATACTTATCAGGAAGCTTGTTCCAGTCTTATTGCTCCAGGTCATAGCGTCGAGACCCACTATCAGTGCTCCGCTCTGTGATACCATTCCTATTGTGCCTGGATAAGGAAGATAGGGTGCGAAAGATGCATTAAGTTTCACAACATTGTTCATAAGGCCAACCACATTAGGCCCAAGCAGACGCATGTTGTACTTCCTGCAGACTGAAACCAGTTGATCTTCTAGATCCTTTCTTCCTACTTCTGAAAAACCGGAAGCCACAACTATTATACCGAACACACCTTTTTTTCCGCATTCTTCAGCAGCCTCAGGCGTATGCTCAGCTGGTACCGATATTATGGCCAGATCAACCTTGTCAGGGACGTCCCCTATAGATGGGTAGACCGTATAACCCAGTATGTTTCCGCCTTTTCGATTGACTGGATATACCTTACCGCGATAGCCGCCCTCCTTGAGGTTGCGAACAATCTGATAACCAATCTTCGTTGTATCAGCTGAAGCTCCTATGACCGCAACTGATTCTGGATAGAACAAGCTTTTTAGATCCATAAATGATAATCGCAGCGTAAAGAAAAATGTTTTTGTTTTTAATATTTAAATCAAACATATTAATTGATATTTATTGATAATCAGATATCAAATATCTTATACATCCAGCTAATATGATTCATAGGGTATTGAAATTAAATACTAAAATATGTATTCAAATGCAGATATTTTCACTGATAGATATTAGTTGTCAGTATCATAGCTGAAATGTTCTGTTTCTTACAGCTTCAATGAATTCCTGATTCAATCCGGCCTTTGATAGGTAATACCATCCAGGGATCACCCCATGATTTATCGCATCGTTTATTATATCGTAGATCGGAACGTATCTTGAAACGTTCTGATATTTTATAGCGAAGACCCAGGGTGGGATATCGAAATAATTCTTTATCTTTCCAGGAACGGCTTCACGTAGTGTCTCATTCAATATCGATGCAACCTTTTCGTTATAGTACCACTTATTTACTATGGGCCTCTCGTAATACTGTGGCGGTGAATATACTTTCCACAGAAGTCCGAACATGGAGATTTCTCCACCATATATTGCGTTTCCTCCAAAGTCGTCGATCATAGTTAGCGGTGCTGTTTCTTCCATCCCAGTCTCAACGTTGATTATTTTGAGATCCGTTTTTCTGTATGATCCCATATACTTTATGACGATCCTGTCTAGAGATTCAGCCTCTGAATCGCTGATATCCCGGTCATTCTGGTATTCGTCCATTATGTATATGTATTCATTTATGGGGCTGTTAAGAATCAGCTTCAGGTAATAATCATACCTGTCTATGGACGTTCACAACACCCCCTAAACCGGATCGTCGGTATGACCCTCGCACACCCCATTCCAAGCCTCGGACAGCTCAAAAATACATATATTCATATCCTGCATACTCACCTTACTGAATATAACGAATATTCATATATAAATGTTAATGATTAGCAATGGACACAATCTTTAAATAGCAAGCGGAGATGGGCAATCACGTCCTCCAGAAACAGATTTTTGGAGATTATTGAGAAGTACCGATCCAGAAATATGAGTGTACCAATAATAGTTGAAGGGCGAAACGATCTGAAATCACTGAGGAAGATGAAGTTCCTAGGAGAAATACTGATATTGAATAGAGGAATGTCTCTTGTTGAATTTTCTGACCGTATTGCCGAAAGATACAGGCGCATCATACTGCTGACCGATTTTGATGCAAAAGGTTGCGATCTTGAGAAGCGAATGAGTGAATATCTGACAGGAATGGGGGTTGATATAGACATATACCTCTGGAATTTCGTGAGGAAAAATGTTCCGGTGAAAACTGTAGAAGAGCTGCCCTCGGAATATGAACGCCAGTATGAAAAGACGGTGCAGATGTAAAGAGTTAAATACGCAATTGAAATGTGTGGTTGGTCTTTCTAGAGACGTTCTAGAGACAGGATAGTAAGTAGTATGGAAGATATAACGAAAATAAAGGATCTAACACCCTCCTCAAGGAGAGTGAATGTTGTTGGAAAAGTTTTGTCTGTTGGAGAACCAAAAACAATACAAACGAAGTTTGGAGACCAGAGATCTGTGACAGAAGTAACCATCGGAGACGACACGGGAAAGGTTATACTGTCCCTATGGGGCGATCAGGCTAGCCAGGCTAAGACCGGTGAGACTCTTGCAATAGGGAACGGATACGTTTCACTTGTCAGGGGTCATATAAGGCTTAACGTTGGCAAATACGGTTCATTGAGTGTTTCTGATGAAGAAGTAGCAGATGTTAACGAGGATTTCGACGCAAGCGAAAAGGAATATGAGAATTTCCATCGATCCGGTCCACGCAGAGATAACTTCAGACGCGGCGGATACGGTGGAAGATCGAACAGAGACGAAGAAGAAGAGTAATTTTTAACTCTTCTCTTCCGTCAAAGTCTTTTTTTGTTCTTTATACATCTCAAGGATCTCCCTTGATGTTGTTGAATCTTCAGGTTTTTTATCCTCACGCCATTTCCCAGTGAATCTCGGGAATCTTACAGATAACCCGGAATCTTTTTCTATTTCTCCATAGGCACATGTATGCACTGGGCTCACTGTTATTTCAGCTCCAATGACCTCCATCACAACTTCCGGATAGAACCATACATCTGGTTCAAGATTGCTGACCACCCTGGCTGGTTTTTCCTTTGATACGTATTTTTCAAATTTCTTAGGCAGAGAAAACAGAACATCGTCAGAAAACCCAGATCCAAGTTTGCACACCGTTTCAAAGGTATCATTTTTATCATTGTATGTAGCCAGGAGCAGTGCTCCATAGGTTCCTTTTCTTCTACCATGTCCGTAGAATGCACCCACTACGGTGAGATCTAAGGTATCCCAGAGCTGTGCTTGATAGTCTCTCTTCAATTTTATCCATAACCAACCCCTTGCGCCAGCTTTATAGACAGAATCCTGAGAGAGGCTCTTCGCAACTAGCCCCTCACAGCCATCCTCTATCGCCTGGTTGAAGAATCGATGCACTTCTGCCTGATCTCCGGATTCTATTCTCTTTGCAAGTCTGAAATGGTCGTTTTCCTTGAAGAGTGATTCCAGTACGCTCCTTCTCTCCGAGTAAGGTGTCTTGGAAAGATCCTTACCATTGAGATAAACAATGTCGAAGAGGAATACTGTTATCGGTATCTCAGATGACACCTTATCTACGTCATGTTTTCTTCCTCTCCTGTGAGATATGACTTGAAATGGATAGAGTTCGCCGGTATCTG
>ERZ1669250.719-NODE-719-length-13296-cov-4.830980_pt1 | contig 13296 bp, 15 predicted proteins | sample MGYA00579295_ERZ1669250 | MGnify/ENA primary metagenome ERZ1669250 (study PRJEB41166, sample SAMN08046056) | hot springs metagenome | biome: hot spring; feature: acid hot spring; material: thermophilic sediment; isolation source: thermophilic sediment from acid...
AGGTTCTTCACCACCTTATTACCACCTCTTCACCACCCCTCTACCACCCCTCTTGCTACCCCCTATCACCCCTCTTACTGTTGCTCCCTCTTATTACCACCATGCCCGCCTGGAATTTTATATTCACCGCAAAATACTGCCGCCGCAATACTACGCTCTGTGCACACTCTCTATCTATATTGGACTACCGCCCCGTGGTTGCCTATAGGGGTCATTAGGATACCGCCTGTTTATTGTCGCCAAATCATTCATTATCGCACCAGTATTATACCGCATTACGTCATTCAGCTCGTCCATTATCGGCGTCACTGAGTATGTTACATCTGCCCCAAAAACTGCTAAAGTTAACGCATCTACTAGATCATCGTGCCCTTTTACATCCTTAATTACACGCAAATCACCGCTGCTTGTATACTCACTCGTGTAGTTACTGAACTGGTACAGGAACTTCGTATCGCCGCGACTCAATGTAAGCCGCTTCTGTTCCAAGAATGCTTTGATCTTACTGTATGCTTCAAGCCGGCGTTTACCCTCTAACGTCACTGGCACTATATTGTCGCTTGTTTGCTTCTTAAGTATATCAACTAAGCCCGCACCAACACCAATATTATCTACCATAATTTTATTAATATGCATTGTTCTTAATATTTCAACAATACGTCCGGCTGTCTGTATTAAGTCCACCTTCGACAATGACTGTGCGTACACAACCTTATAATTGTCCTCGTTCTTAGCGATTATTACTATGGCTGTTTCATCTAGCCCCATATGCGACACATCAACGCCCATATAATATTTATAAGTATCATCATTATATAATTTATATTCGTAGTCCTCTGTACTACTGAACACCAGCTCCAACGGGAAATACCTGCCGACTTCATCAACCCATTCTACTTCATACTCTTGCGCGAACTCCGCTGCTGTCAATCGTGTGCGTTCTTCTGCTAAGAACTCCTGTGATACTATCGGGCTTTCTGTCGATCGTATTTTAAATACAGTCCATTTGCCGTTGTTGAACGGTCCAGTTGCATCGTCATACGCTTGCCAGAATCTACCACGTTTACCATACGGTGTACCACTTAATATTAGTGTTTCACCACGAACTGCCATTGATGGTTCTATTGCACCGAATACCATATCCGGTATCATACCAGCTTCATCGAATATCAGCATTGATGCTCCATAGCCTCTTACATACTCACCAGTTTTACCAGCCGTAAAATTACGTATAACCGACTTATTATCAAACCGAAGTTCTGCCATATTCAATTTTGTCGTATGAGACCGTATAAATTCATTACTGGACACTATGTCATATATCATTTGATATATTACTTGAGCCTGCCTGAATGATGGTGCTATCAATAATATTTCTTGCTCTGGTTTAACGAATGCCGTCCATATTGCTTTCCACGCTATCATTGTTGATTTACCAACACGTCTGCCAGCCAGTAATATAATACGGCTTGCTGTTGATTCTAAGAACTCAGCTTGATACCGTGTTGGTGTCGCACCTATAATATTCATTACAAATAATGTCGGCGAATTAAGTATTTTTTCGAGTTCTGCATCACTGAGTTTCTGTTGTGTCTTCGGTTTTGTCGGCATCATTATCACCTTCATTAATCCTTCGTTCTATCTTCTTAGCTAGTTCTTCGCCGTACATGCTTCGAATCTTTTGTAATGATTCATCAAGCCCGGCTTTAATTACTATATTACTGCCGGGTGCTGCTAACATCTGTATTGATGCTCCATTGTTTGTACCGTACTTCACCCTGTCCAACAGCTCTAATGCTTTTATGAGATCAGCTTCCATCATACTGGTTTGCTTGTCTGCATAACCGCCTGATAATGATTCAAATAACATTGCCCGCTGATACCGCACATATTTATCAGCAATTATGTTCTCCATCAAATTTATTAGTGCATCTTTGTCACGCAGGTTTTTACCGAACTTCTTCCAATACGGCAAGAAATAACACGTCGCATCTTGTCTGAACATCGGGCACACATCACGTACTGCACAGTTATTACAAACTAACGCAACCTCCTGTATCTTTTTAGCAAACACACCGCTTGAAAACCTATTGAACCTAGATGCTAAATAACGTTCTTTTGGTCTACCAAGCTTATCTGTTTCCATTGCCCACTCAGGCATCATTTGTTTACCTTCTACAATGTTATCAACCTGCTCTTTGTATTTTGGATGCTTTGTGTTATTTGAGATCCACCTGCTAAATTGTATTAAGTTATAATAATTGACATAACGATAATCCTTGACTTTAAATTCTGCTTCAAGCTTTGCTCTATCAATCTCTTTTGTAAGCAACTTATTTTGTAACACCTTGTTAACTTTTGACGCATTATCATTTAATGAGTCGACCAACAACGTCTTGCCCAATGTTTCGTATATACGTTTATATTTACCTGCCGTAGACCAATCACTGCTGTCCGCGCTATCAATATACTCGACGTATTTGAACAGATCTGGTGTAGCATAATCAACCAAGTGAATGTGTATGCCTTGCTCAGCTAGTGCTCGTAGCTTATCTATCTGCCCGCTGAATCCATCAATAGCAATACGATTGTACTCTGTATCGACGTCATCAATGTATGTTAACGGCATTATCGGTAATTTAGCACTGTTCATTGCAGCTATAACATCTTTCCGTCTGTCAATAACGTAATCATATAGATCACGTTTAGCACCAAGCCAATCCAAATACTCCGGCACTGATACAACTTCTGGCGTAAACACGTATATAGTTACGTGATAAGCATACCGCAATCTATCAACAAACTTAGCAAAAACCTCATCATCTTTATATGCAAAATAATTTAATATAATACCTTGCAGATTTATTGCCTTATGCTTTATTAAGTTCTCTAAAATTGTCGTGCTTAGTGTTTGTATATTATTGTATAGGAATACGAATCTTTTCATCGTACTCCTATTGTATTATGCTATAAAAATATCATCTATATAAATCTGTTGCTGCATCTCCAACGTTCTTGTTAGATGTTTGTTTTTTCGCTTGATCTTTTGGTGTTGTTGTAAACTCAATGCTGCCATCATCATCTTCATCGTCGTCTATCTGGTCTAAATTCAATTCAAAATTAGAAAACAATATAAGTCCGTCGCGCTCTACTATGTATATCATCGGCTTTGAGCTCATCATATCTTGCAGTTTTCTTGGCAATCTTACAGACAGCACGCCATCCTCTGTTATTGTAGCTCTTTTCTTAATCATCTTAACCATACACCTATATGATGCATATGTATTTTAATGTTACGCGCGCTTATATATCAATGTATTAATAATAAAGTGTGCTTCATAAGTTCCGCTTTAACACCAGTTGAATTCAGCCTGCTGACTGTCTGTGATGCAGCTGCGTTAGCTTGTGACATCGCCTGCTCTGTTTCTGCGTACGGTACTATTACTATATGATCAATGAACTTAAACCCGCTAATGAACGACATTATAACCATTAAATCAGTCAGCCCACTTACTGTGAAGTACAGCGTTGATCCAGCATACGGCCGTAAGTTCAGCACATTATATATTTGCGGTGACACATTAGCAAGCATAAACACGTGATGCTCGTTCGCATATACCTGTGGTATTGTTAATCCATAGCTGTATGCTGTAATGTAATGGTTGCTCAGTACGCGCGCATACTTCTCCGGTAATTCACCAACGATCAATACTGTATCGAAGTCGTGCCGATGATCTTTCAAGTACTGCTTGTATGCCTTAAACGTATACTCAGTAAATATTGGTTCGTGCTCAAAGAACAGCTTCGCCCACACGTTGCTTATCACTGGTGGTTTGTACGCAGTTATTATTATTAACTGCCTGTTGTTGAACGTCATTTCAAGTGGTATTTTTTCTTCACTCTTTCCAAAGTTTTTGAATACAGCGAATCCCCTATTAAACATATAGGACATCCATCATACACCCCCGTTGCTTGTTCCAACTTCTTATAATCATACTCATATTGTTCACCTATAGTTTCATCATTATATAAAACATCCGCTAGCTCAAACGTCAACATCGGTAATACCCGCTTTGGTAAATCACGTTTAAACCGCGACCAATGTTTTTCGCATATCTTCACTTAGTATCACCGTACACATGATGTAACACAGCATACATATGTTCACCACGCTTATTGCCGAGTATCTTTGTTATATCACCTTGAGTTGCTGACATCAGATCACTCAATGATTTAAATTTGACTGCGAGCTTAGCAAATGTTTTTTCACCTATCCCACCAATCGACATTACTATATTTGCATATTCATCGTCTAATGATTTGGCGCGCTTCTTTATTTTCGGCATTGTTGCATGCACTGTATCAGCACCATCTAATTTGCGGTATATATTATCTAGCAGCATTAATGTGCTGCCGAAGTCCGGCACCATTATTACTTCAACATCCCACGTTGTAAACACTTTACTTAATATACCGATCCATTGTGGGTATGTACCACGCTTCATTGCTATTACTGCCCCGATCTGTCCTTCAATCAATAATACCCGCCTGTAGTCACTGTAGTTCATAAGCCCGTCCAGCTGCTTCCATAATCGTCCGTCTTTCACCGAACCGAACAGATCGAATATGTTCTTACGTTCTATTACCATTTTCATCGCGCTACCTTCAATAATATAATCACCGTATGCAAGCGCACCAACCGTGTATGTTATATTATTTTCATCGAAGTACTCGATGATTTTCTTTGGTTCACGACTATCAATTAATATCGTCATTACACATCACATTTATATCTATATATATTTTTATAATTAGTTAATTTAAATTTAAAATCTGATGCTTTGAAGTCGACATTAGTAATTTTATATTCGCCAGTAAAATCATTAATGTTAGAATTCATTCTATCGCCGCCGGTAAAGCATCACCATCACATAATTGTTTAAACGGACAATACCTACAATACCAACTGACTGACTTCGATGGTAACCGTCTGGTAAGCCGTGCTGCTGCTACATCATCTATCAATGCATTCAACCGCTCTCTGTATGTATCAATTGTTTCCTTTGTTACTACTGCTGTAAACACCCGCATACGTTGATCATTACCGTATGACACAATCGGCATAAAATATATCAATGACACCATATCGACTTGTACACCGCGCGTATCATTAAGCATCACAGCATAAAACATCACTTGGTTACGATGATGCTCAAACATTGCTTCAGGTAATCGTGCAACGAACTTCTTGTCTGCTAGCACCAGTTTGCCGTCGATCTCGAATATTTCATCAATTGTTCCGTGCACATCAACACCGTGCCGTTGTATACGTAATGGTACTTCGTGCTTCTCAGTTATTGGAGTTTCGTGCAGTTTTGTACCGATCCACATTCTGTACAATGAGTTTATGTCGACATCATCATCAGACTTACGAGTTTCGGTCGAATAAAAAAGCTTACGAGAACAACCGTACGATGCTTCAGAAATATGCACCGCGCGGTGATCTCGTTCAGATTGACCAGAACTAGATGCCTTTCTTATGGCATTTGCAAAATGTTCTTCTATTGCTTTTTCAATCATATATCATGCGATTATATTCATGTATATATAGTCGTTGTCTCTTGATGCAACGAGGTACTTCTCGGCTTTTGCTATGTTGTCTGACGTTATTGAACTATTTTTTTGCATAATGCTATCGATGTAATTATTGTAATTTGTTAGTAATAATATGTGCCGCGGATTATCATTCAGCAAAAAGTACTCATATATTGAAGTAAGCGCACTATGATCTGCATTCGTTAAAAACTCCCACGTGTTGACTCTCAGTTCAAAGTCACCTGAATAACTGCTCTTATATTTTGTACCAACAAACACAGCTGCAAACGCTTCATTAATTTCTTCTAAATCATTATCAAGCGATGCGTCATTAAACAACACAGCATGTATTACGTCTGTCTGGTCACCTATTAATATCGGTGTTATTGATTTTTGTATTGCGCCCTCATGCATTGGATTATCACAGTTCTTCCTGCCGCACGTCTTGCAAGCATTGTAATATCTGCGTTGACCGTTAACCATAGGTTTACCAACAACTGTTGCCGGCACACCGACCTGCAAATACTTTATAGATGTCACTGGTGGGTACACAACTCTAGTTTCTGTCAACTGTTCTTTCAAAACTTCTTGTTTATACAGGCGTACCGCGAAATCATCATTCGCAGCTAAAAACGGGTATTTTTCTTGTATCCATTTTCTTACTTCTTCCATATTCATTTTAATTCACAGACCGTTAATTATAACAAATATAAAAATAATATGGTGGTAAAACAAAATAAAATAAAATAAAATTTAAGCTACTTTGGGTTCTGTTGATGCTTTATAAAATCCTGCAAAGAATCCGAGTGCGGCCAGTGTTACTGCAAACAGCATTGGGAATACTCCCGCATTTCCTGCAGCTATTACAATTGGGCTTGAGCTCGATGTTAATGCACTGTTTGTTAATGTTGGTGATGGTACAAATGCAGAACTCGATAACATCACTATATACAGGACTATACCGAGTAGATATCCTGCTATTGCTCCTATTGCAGCTCCTGCGCCACCATAGAAAGCATGCTTTAAGTCAAAGTCTATTGCCATAACCGTTCATCACTAGCTACTATAAAAGTATTACTGTAAATATGCGCTGCTACTAATAAACATTAAGTAACATGTGAACATCACACTGTATGATAATTGGTGTCCACATTATAGCTGACTTTGCTGGTATCCGCCCAGCACTAATAAATAACAACGATGAACTGCTAAAGATATTTAACGACAGCGCAACTACAAACGGGCTACATGTTGTATCAGTACAAACACACGCGTATGATAACGGTGGATTCAGCGGCGTATTGCTGCTATCAGAATCACACTTGGCGTTCCATACTTGGGTCGAATACAACTCAATCAACATTGACATATTTAGCTGCGGCGACAGACAAGCCGTTTATGATACATATCATGACCTCGTAGGCAGGCTATCACCAGAACATATTAAGTTTCACATGCTTGACAGATATTAATATTCAATAGTATTTTTATAATTGCTTAATTTAAATTTAAAAATAGACACTTAAAAAAATAAAAACATATATTTGTATCTGTTAAATGTTTCATTGATGTCCTAGCTCATTCCTGTTCAATATACGAATCCAACGTGCTATTTCTATACGCACCAACTGCTGTAAGCACTCTGTTTGCCGGCTTATATATTTGGGCTGTAACATACCACCTGTAATCAATTAAGTCCTTGTATTTATTAAGATCACTGCCCTCTGCTACCGCAACTGGTTCACCATTGTACCCAATGAAATACTGAACGAACACGAACAACCTGTCCGCAATATCTGGAACTAATTCTTTCGCAACACGCAACGCACGTGTGTTAACACTGTACTCATAATCAGTATTGATGCTTTTAACGAACAACAATTGGTCTAATGGAGCATTACGTATTGATGCTGCACGTTCATTTACAAATGCTTTAACTTCGGCTGGCGTCTTATTTTCACGCAACAGCATACTGAACATTTGCTCTTGTGTTTCTCGTGCATACGCACACCAATCAGTACGCACTGTTTCAAAACCTTTAATGATTATTTCGCCGTCAGGTGTTACACCAGCATAACGCTTCTTTTTTAAATTACCGAACTCATCACCACCAATTATCACACGCTTAAAGACTTTATCAATTTTAAGTTCAAACGGTGCAATTGCTTCATTAAATTGCTGCTCGAGCTGCTCTGCTTTGTCTAATGCACCAGCAATAAACACTGAGTCAGTATCACCATAAACTACTTTGTAGCCGAGTGATGCGCCGATACTACGTAATTTAATATTAATATCACGAGCTTTCGCGGTAACAAACGCAGCAACTTCAGCATTGTAGAACGGAAACGCGGTTGAGCCAGTAACACCATAAACGCTGTTAGCAAATATCTTATACATTTGTTGGTTAATGTTGTCCGCAAGTATTTTATGTTTCGCATATAATTCTTTATATCTTTTACGTTCACTTAAGAACCCCCTAATTAAACTGCGCAGCAGCATATAAGTATTTTTGTTTGGACCTTCATAGTCGCTATGCAATATAATATTCGGGTACATCGAGTTAACATCATACACAACGACATCACTATACATGCCGCTTATACCATCAACTATTGCACCCTGATATGGAACACGCTGCCGCTCTGAATAATCTTTAACGACTATGTTATTATTTTTAAATTGCCGCATAATTAAGTTCATTGTCATACGTACTGAACTGATGTAATCTGGTGCAACACCAGTCTGATACGCTACACGCTGATTGAGCTGTAATATACCAGTTGTCTCAACAATATCACGCAGCAGCTCAACATCTCGTTTATTGTACGCAATTAATTCGTCATCACTCAATTGTGCGAAATCTTTACCAGTTTTTAATTTACCACCGAGATGCAGCTCAGTACCAGCTTTATCTAATGATACCATTGTACGCTGCAAATATATTCCATACAGCTTCATTGCATCAAGCTTCAACATGATCTCCCACCAGAACTTGTAGCCGTGATTTAAATCGCTGTCTTTTATTATTTTGCTCAGCCGTACGTAATCGTATGCTTCTCCATTCCACGCTAATATTGCTGTTATCTTATTTATCGCCAAGTATCTCAGGAAGTCTTCAACAACTTTGAATCCTTGATATTCGTGAAACTCACCGTTATAATATGCAATAACACCAATTAATGTTATTTGACCGTTTAATTCTTCAATATCAACATACGCATACCGATCAACACTCTGGCTGTATGCAATAATACTGTCAATGCCTAAACGTCTTTGTAAATATGGTATACGTGTTTCTGCTGTTATTGTATCCGGCGGAACTAATTGATCTTTAAAATATGGTGTTAATAATTCGACTTTATACATCTGCATTGGTGTATATTGATCACCATCAAATAATGTAACATTGACTGGTTCACAAGATTTAACTAACACAGAATCGATTTTAACACTTGAATAAAAATATGGGTATTCTAACGTTGCAAACTTCTTCGTTGTTATTTGTCCATCACGCAATAAAAACTTTATGTCGTTGCCGACCATCGCGGCATTAATGACGTTTCTTAGCATAATTTTTCCTCGCAAAGCTACTTAACGACGGGTAATACGGGCAATCGCGTTTATTAGCAAACGGGCATACTTCTGGCGTTACTTTAGAACAACCAAACGGCTTAGTCTTATTTGCTGCTATGTAGTTCAATTGGTATGTTGTTATGTGTTCATTGAAGTCATTCGCATGCTTTATGTTGTTATATGCACGCTGCTGATCTCCTATCATTGTCATGAACGCTGCATAATGTAAACGCGGTATATGATTAAGCTCACCATACGAATTAAGTAACATCTCTGCATTAACAATGCACGCTGGCATACCACCACGCCACTCTATTTGTGTATCTGCACGCGGTAAGTTTGGTTTGTCTGGCGTTAACGTTAATTCAATTTTATATTTGTGCGGTGATGGAACATCATTCAACGGAATGTATTTTGCTGCTAATGTCTTTATTGCATCTAATGATTCACCACCGAACAACCGTATCATGTACATATGAGTTTTACTGTTCTGGCTGCTTGGTAAGCGTGCCATACGTCGTACATCACCAACTGGTGCTGGATCGATCAATTGTTCTATTTTATAATATCGCGCTAAATAATGTGACAGCGTCTTGTACTCTTGCTTTGTAGTTATTGGATCCTGCAGATCAACATAAATATGAAACCCACGCCCAGAAAAATACTGCCGTGATATTATGCTCCCGAGCTTATCAATCACTTCTTTGTATTTTGTATATGATTCTTCGATCGTCTTGCCGTCAATGTCAAAAAATACTGTATCATATATCATAACAGACAACTGCCTTGATGAAAATATCGACGCGTATTCGTCGACACCATTCCAGTTATGGAGCAGCTCATCATACGAATTTACACGCTTCCGATGCAACGTAAACTCGCGTGGATATGGTGACCCAATACGCATCCATTCATTCAAAGCCAGTGTATCAATCATGCTTAGCACCGATCAACTCTGTAACTTCAGCATCACTTGCATCATTATAACCATTACCGTCGATCTTGAACCACCTCGATAATTCCCAGCTTTTCGCTTTACTTGTACGCACAGCAAACACATGCCTGTAGTCTGATAACGCTTTACGCTTTTGTGCTTCAAAATCTAATATATATTTGCTGTAATACATTACTGTTGTTCCACCACGCACCTTGCCAACTTGTTCATATGGATTTGTCGGATTCATACTGCTATGATGTGACATTATTACTGTAGCACTTGTCTTCTCCATAAACTGCATTATGCCCATAAATATTATTGATTGAGCATCTGCTCGCGCACTGAAGTTTTCTACTGCCATTGAGAAACCCAATTTAAACGGGCTGCTAAACGAATCCAATATTATTAGCAGGTCTTTCTTTTTATTGCCCCAATGCTCATATAATGTGCCTTCACTCTTTTTGTTGATGCTAGTTATCTTTGTGCTTATTTTTTTGTCGTACTCAACATCAATATTAAAACCGAACAACGCTGATAACTCTTGCGGCGTAATCACTCTATAATACTCGTAATTCTGGTCTAAGTTCGCTAAATTGTAATTAAACCGTTGCGCGTATATTGGTGCAAACTTCGACCACATATTATCAAATCCACCTTCAGTATCAATCCATATGACACGTTGACCTTGATTCAGCGCATTAATAGCTTCACCTATTAAGTAAATAGTTTTGCCAACATTTGGTGCAGCATATATAGAGTATATTTCTTTTGGTGCGAAATCACCAACCATATCAGTTATACCATTCAAGTATGATTTAAACATTTTTTTGCCTCCTTTATATGTTTACACTCGGCGTGCTTCACAATGAAATGCTCACACCCGCAGATGTATTTATCACCATCGTATACCACCGCGTGCAATCCACCACCACTTCCACTGTCAATAATAAAAAAAGTAAAATTTAAATAAGATTCTTTAAAGACGATCATGAGAACGTATAGTATGACTTAAACGGCGGCTTCTGGCTCTTTCTCTGTACGATTGTTGCTTTAAGTATTTGCCCGGTTATATCTCTCTCGATTTGCTTTGCTTGCTTCTGTAACACTGCACTACCGCTCTTTATTATACCGTAGTTCGAGTATATCAGTAGAATTGCTTTGTTATCGTATGTTGTCTCCCAGTCAAACCTAGTTATTTCGATCTCTTTGTTTAAGACGTCGTTTACTGATAAATACTTATTGTCATCGATTTTTCTCGTGTCATATTTGGACGCAACATCCTTAAATGAGACTACTTTTTGATCACTCAAGTTATCACCCCCTCACCATTGATCACGTGCTGTTTCCATTCATTATCTGCTTCTTTAATGAAATAAACAGCGTCTACAATTCCTTGCAACTTGTCCATATTTTTAACGTAATATCCGTACATCACAGCAACTAACGGTGAAAACCCGACTAGCACTAAGTGTATTTTATTTGCGGTTTCATCTGCCATAAGTTCGTTTATTTTAGTTTCAAGCATGTCCTCAGCAAACTTCATGTCGTGCTGTGTTACATGGTAGCTTCCGTATAATGTAGAAATCCTGCCATTCGCTGTAAACTTATTCGCCAGCTCTATTTTCGTATCGCCTTGTATACCATGCGGATACAAATATATATCAGTTTTAGACTTGTTTTTACTGGTCATTTTTTACCACAACCAGTTAATAAGACCAAATATAAAAATATTATATAGTATTTGCGTTTTGTGTTATTGCTGGTAACGCTGACAACCACGCGATTTCCGCACTAGCAAAAGTCAAATATACTCCGTTCTGTGTAAACTCAATGCTTTCAAGCATCATATTAGTTAATTGTGTGCCGTCTTCAAAGTTTATTGTATACGAATACAATTTATTACTTGAATCTAAATCTGTTATATAATACTGGTATTGATTCCACGCAAACCACATACGTGTCACCCACACTCCATTGTTATAATAATTATATAGATTCGCCGGCACAGATAAGAACACATTACCAGTTTGGTCTAACGTTATCCATTTACCGCCGACCTTTTTAGTTGTTAATGAATTATCTACTTGATATCCTGACCCACTAGAGTTATATACATTAATGATTGTTTCATTAGTAGCCCATTGATCAACTGCTGTAAATACTATTTGTTCATACTTGTATTCTGTATTTAATGCTTTAGTTATTGCTATAATACTACTACCATTTTCTGTAATAATTCTAGTAGCTCCACCTGATGCTGCTACTACTATGTTATTATTATTATCAACAGCTAAATGATACTGTAGTCCATTAACTATTTGATTCAGCACATTTAATATAGGCATATTATTTAAGTTCATTTGATATATACTACCAGTTTGTAAAGTATTATATATTATACCATGTAATTTAGTATCTTGTGTTATAATATCTTGTATTATATTTAATATAGATACTGAACTAGGAGGATATGGTATTGTTAATCCAGCTACTGTATACAATGCATTATATGCTGTAATATCATACGTCATATTAGAGTGCTTCTTTATTTCATATACAAGACCCGTCCACACCTGTTTACCCAAGTATGTAAACTGAACCATATCACCTACTGCAACTGGTGACGTTTTACCAGCTGTTGTAAATGTTAACTCACCTGCTGCTCCAAGCTCTGAATACGCAGTAACATTAAATGCTGGTACGAATGTGCCCGGACTAGTCGACGTTATTGTTGTGATCTGCCCGTAGTCATACACAGCAAACGCAGCTGATTGCGCTGGTCCTTCCTGCACTGTATGAAATGAACGATGCACAACTGTAACACTATCAGTAACCGTTGCTGTATCTGATTGCTTAATATCAAGCCCAACGAACACTGATACTATATTTGTTGTATATGATACACTGCCGTTTGACGCAGTAGCATACAAATTATATTCACCAGTTGTTGTTGAACTAAACGCATATGTATTTACTGTGCCTGATGACAGCTCTGTTATGGTATCAGTTTCAGTATATATTGAATAAAACGCATATGTAGTAGTTCCTGGTAATGTTTGTGTTAATGTCACTTTTAAGTTTGCTGTATTTCCAACTAAAATATCGTTATTATCAACTGTTAAACTTGCAACTGCTTCAGTACCAACGTTTGCTGTAATTGTATTACTGTTTAATGTTGGGAATGTAGTTCC
>ERZ1669250.720-NODE-720-length-13260-cov-3.047179_pt1 | contig 13260 bp, 15 predicted proteins | sample MGYA00579295_ERZ1669250 | MGnify/ENA primary metagenome ERZ1669250 (study PRJEB41166, sample SAMN08046056) | hot springs metagenome | biome: hot spring; feature: acid hot spring; material: thermophilic sediment; isolation source: thermophilic sediment from acid...
TTTTCAAGCAGAAGACGGCATACGAGATGGATCCCAATAAATTTGCCAACGCCAAGAGGTATGAGAGAATAGGATACAGGGAAGCAATAGCGCTTTCTACAAAGAGTTCAACTGGAGCTGGTCCGAACGTATTTATGGATATAACCGCACTAACAATAGCCATGAGATCAAGAATAAGGGTAATAGTCACATCTAGGGATCTGGCTAACTTAGAAAAAATACTAAATGGGGATCAGGCCATCTCCACCTTCATAGATGACGGTCAGAAGCTCTGATTCCAATGGTGATGTCCAGGTCAGATAAGGCTTGAATGGAATAGAGTGGACCACAAAAATTGGATAAATCGTAATCCACTGAAAGATGCATATACAGGAGGCATTTGATATGAAATATGCAACCGTGATAACCGTAGGAAATGAGATACTGAAAGGAAGAACCATCAACACAAATGCGGCTTTCATAGGGAATTTCCTGACGTATCATGGATATCAGGTTAGAAGAGGCATAGTTGTGATGGATGATCCAGACGAGATATGCTGGGCCTTTAAGACAGCATTGGAAACCTCGGATCTTGTGGTTTCATCTGGCGGACTAGGCCCAACATTCGATGATATGACCGTTGAGGCATTCGCAAAGTGCATAGGGCGGGATTTGATGGTGAACAGCGATGCGCTGGCCATGATCAGGAAGAAATATGGCACGGATCAGCTGACAGAACAGAGGATAAAGATGGCGAAGATGCCATCCGAATGCAGGCCGGTTGAGAATCCAGTTGGGACGGCCCCGGGTCTGCTCTGCAACATTGATGGTAAGAAGATCATAATTACGCCTGGTGTCCCAAGGGAAATGGAAGCCCTTCTGGAGGCTATGGAGAAGGACATAATAATACCCGATGTGCACTATTACGATACATCCATAATTATATCTGGAGTCATGGAAAGTCTATTCTCGCCATATGTAGATAAGCTGATGAAGGAATTCGAAGGTATATATGTAAAGAGTCATCCAAGGAATGTCGAAGTGAAAAACCCGGAGTTGGAGATTGAAATATCAGGTTACGGAGAAAATTATACGGAACTCAAGAGAAAAATAGACGATGCAATAGCACGTGCCAAGGAATATGCACGGAATCTGGGCGGATCCGTGATCTGAATCCGTCCGGAATCTACCATTTCTGCTTCTGCGACCAGAAGGGATCTTGTAGACAATAATTATCAATTTTCATCCCTTCAAAAACATGATCTGAACCGCATATTGACGGCCATAATCTAGATTCTCATATGCTATTTTCATCTTCCATACAGTCAGATGATCCACCCGTAACGATAATTTTAAATTTTGTTCAGACTTAATTTCCTGATTTGAAAACACAGATCAGAATCGCGGCACTCATCGGATCAATTGTTTCTCTGTTTACTGCAGTATACGTATTCATTGCGTACGTATCGCCTTGGGTACCGTTCCTGTTTTATATGAAAGAATATCTCATATGGATCAATGCTCATACACATATGGTATTCTATCTCCTCATAGCCGCTGGTGTGATATTCGCATACATCTATTTTTCAGACACTTCGGCACCTTCCCCCAAGGTTGATCATTCCGGCTCCACGCCTGTTGAAGAGATCCAGCAGAAGAGCAATGCGGATCATGAATACCAGAATGTTGAAAAACCCAGCTTCAGGGAGATTAAGAAGTGGCCAAGTCAGTTTGATTACGCACAGGCCTTCCAGAACCTGACCTATTCTCTCTCTGAGGATCTGAAAAATTATAAACTGGTCAGGAACCCGAACGTGAAGATGGCTGGAAACACCATATATTCATCTGGAAACTATGGTATAATATTCAAACTGGAAAATGGCGGCTCATACTACGCAATAAAATGCTTCACTAAAGGATCCGATCTACACAGACGCTATTTTGAACTAGGCCGTCATCTGCAGGGGAAAAAGATCTCATGCCTGGTACACTTTGAATACATAGAAAATGGCGTGAGAACGATGAAGGATCCCAATCAGTATTATCCGGTTCTGAAAATGGATTGGGTTGATGGGGATTCGCTCTATACATTCCTGAAGAAAAACATAGACAACGGCAAAGAGATAAGAAGGATAGCGGGAGAATTCATGAACATGGTCATGGAACTCAAGAGAAATAATATGGCACATGGAGATCTTTCCAACGATAACATACTCGTGAGCAACGGCAGAATAGTATTCGTGGACTATGACGGTATGTATGTACCTGCGCTGAAAAATATGCCATCAAATGAGAACGGGCATGAAAACTTCCAGAGGCCCGACAGGAAGCCGGCTGATTTTTCCGAGGACATGGATGATTTCTCAGCCCTGGTGATCTATACATCCCTCTATGTGCTCTCACTGAGACCTGAGGCATGGAAGTTCAACGGAGACGATCCAGACGCGCTTCTATTCAGGAAGGCTGATTTTTTGAACCCGGATAAATCCGAAATCTTCGCATACATTAAAACCATGGGCGGAAAATCCTGGAAGCTCGCATCGATGATAATAAAGGCACTGAATGAGAGAGATCGGACGAATATAGATCTGAGGAAAGCTATTTCAGCGAAATGATCGCGAAGGTCACGTCATCGTTCTTCATATAACCCGAGTTTATCAGATCACTTATGAAGTCTCGCTCATCGTCTGCATGATCCATTAATGCCTTCCACGGCCTATGTTCCGTATTTTTTAGGATCCAATGGGCCAGAGAATCCGTGGCCATTATCAGGATATCATTTTCTGAGATCTTTCCCTCCATGAAATTGGCCCATCTTATCGATCTTCTCGTTCTGAGCAGTGGATTTCCTGTCCATATCAGCTTCGGTGTGTTTCCAAATTCAGAGGCATTCTTCACAGGAAAGCTCTTCAGCCCGTCTGAAGATACAATGAAAAGGCAGGTATCACCAACTGCCACGGATCTGAATTCGTGTCCTGCAATTTCAAGCCCTAGAAATGTGGACATGGAACCCCTTGCAATTTTGTTCCTTACGAACCACCTCATATTATCCCATGGAAGCTTTGATCTCCACAAGCCAACTGCAGTTTCAACCATATCATCGATCTTCATGTCGTATTTTCCTTGAATAAAGGTCTCGACAAGAGATCTAGCCCATTCATTTGAAAAAACAGATTCCGAAGATCCATCTGCCATGGCAAAAAGACCTTTCTCCGTATCATAGGAGAAAGCGTCCTCGTATTCACTCTCACTGTTACCGATCTTCGGCTGATGGTAGTGGAATAATCTTATCATCCGTTCATTCCATCGAGCTTATTGCGCCTCTGGTACCTATGTCTATAAATTCTATCATCTGCTCAAGCTGAGCATTAAACACATAGGATCTGGATCCATCCTTTATTTCTGGAAAAGTTTCAATTGCATAATTTATATACTTCGTTGGCAGAACGCTCGACATGCGGAACAGCGATCTGGCGTACATATCATTGGGAAGCTGGTTCTCAGAGTACGGGAATGAAAGAGGTGCCGAATTCTCAGTGGACAGATGACAGTTCCATATGAGGGGATTGCCATCTTCGGTCTCCATGCTCATTATGGACTGAGCCACAGGATAGGGATCACCATCTGTAGACTGTCCGTCCGTTATATTTATGACCACGGGCGGATATGATGATGGGTGATCATTAATCCAGCTTTCTATCGCCTCCTTCGCCATGTTCAGCGCTTTGACCATGGGTGTATCGCTGTTGGCAACGGGCTCAAACCAGACACCAAATTCGTATTCAACATCAACTGTTCCGCCAGACCCATCAGGAACCTTCATCATCCTCTTCTCAGTTCTGATTGGATTGTCGGCAAGTTTGGAGACCGGCACCACGCCCCCCTCAAGAAGATATGAAGCCTTGCCCTTTTCTCCACCATAGCCTATGACACCAACATAGAAGTAATCGCGAACTCCGTCATTCTTGGTGCATCTCATTATCAGCTCTCCTATCTGCCTGTTTATAGCATCGGCCGCTTCTTTTGCCTTAGATTCATTACCTCCCGCCATCTTCCTTATCATAGATCTTGACTGGTCAATCAGAAAGATAAAGAGGCCCGGGTTCCTTCTGCTTATTTCAGCGTCATACATTGTTATTAATAAACGTCATACATTAATAAATATTTTGTTTCACTGCATTTTTATCTTAAAATATGGATTTTTAATATCTGTCTCCTTATAGACTATGGAACTGGAATCGGCGATGAGTTCTCTGATTCTATCGTCCGATATCACGTTGTGCCTCATGCCATTCTTGTAAATTATGGCCGTACGCAGTATGTCAGACGGAAGCTTTAATATATCTTTGATGTAGGAGGGCATCATCCTCAGGATGAATCTCTGGGCATTCATCATGATGTCTCCTTTAAAGCCCACCGCTTTCACATTATGAAGTCTATCAAGAAGCCATTGATAAGCATAGAATGAATAATAGCCATACGCAGTAAGAGCCTGGATTATTGCTGGATTGACCTTTGTCTTTGCGACAGGTGTGAGTATGTCATATCTAGACCAGTCGAGGGTGAATATACCTCTGTTCTTTAAGGCATCGAGGAAGATTCTCGTTCCAGGCAGCGGAGTATATGTGCTGATCTGAATCGCATCTATACCTGCACGGGCCAGTGCTCTTGAGAACTTTATTGTTTTTATCATATCGCTGAATCTCTCGTAAGGTGCCCCTAGCATCATCCCACCGAGGACAACGACGTTATTCTGATTGAGTACTCTTACAGCATTTATCGATGAGCTTGTCATTATACCTTTGTGCATCGCCTTCAGGATCTCCTCGCTCCCAGATTCTATTCCCAGGAAGGCTATTGTGAGCCCAGCTCTGCTTGCCTTCTTAATCAGTTCAGGGTTCTTAGCGGTGACATCGGCCCGCATCTGGACGATGAACTTGAGCCCAAGATCCTCGTCTATTATCCTGTCAAACAGATCCGATCTCTGTTTGATGTTTGGATACACTATGAATATATCATCGGTGAAAAATACCCATCGGTAACCCAGTTTTTTCACAGTTCTGAGCTCCTCCATTATGCGGTCATTTGATTTATTTCGCCATTTGTTTCCCCATGTGGGTGTGACGGAGCAGAAATCGCATGCGTATGGACAACCTCTGGAAGTTTCAACAGTGGCTACGCTTCCCTCCCCGAAGACCTTGAATGTATACTTATCCTTCTCGACAAGATCGAAGGCCGGTATGGGCAACCTATCAAGATCATCGATGAGTTCTCTCCTCTCTGTGCGAATTTTCAGATTTCCGCTTTTATATATGATGCCAGGAATGTCTGAGAAATCTCGCCCGTCCCTGTAATGATCCAGTATATCTCTGAATGTCTCATCGCCCTCTCCGAGAACTATAACGTCGAATCCGTTGTCAAGCAGTTCGCCTGGTACAAAAGTTGCTTGATGCCCTCCAGCTACCGCAAGCGGATCGTAAATTTTCTTTATGCGTTTTATCAGATCCTGAGAGAATGCATGCGCGGCGGTCGCATGAAGCGTTATTCCGATTACATCAGGCCTCCATCCATCGACGTATTTTACCATATCATCCATACTTAGATCATCGGCTTCCATATCGATGATCCTAACGTCGCTGATGCCTACGGATCTTGCCTGAGCAGCCAGAACCTGAAGCCCAAGCGGAGTTGGAAGAAAACCGAACTTTGTGGTGTAACCACTCCCAGTTGGATTTAGAGGCTTTATCAGTAAAACTTTCATAACTTAATAATTCGTTATAATATAAACGCATTATTGAAGATTTAAACTACATATTATTGATCCGCCAGATCCTCATTCGATATGAAAATATCATATAGTCTCTAGGCTATTTGATTGAAAACGATCTTTAATTTAATTGTGAAATCTCAATATTATAGAGGATTCTTCTTTTTTTCCAGTACCCGGATGTTTTCAATTTTCGTCTCAGGATAATTGCCAGTTTCGTCCTTTTCCAGATACTTCACCATGTCCCATATGTTTAGCAGCGCACCGGAGACGCAGTTAATGGCCTCCATTTCTATGCCTGTCTTGTACGTTGTTGTCAGTGTGCATGAAACTTCAACATAATCCTCACCAGTTTTAAAATCTACATCCACTCCCTCAATCGGTATATTATGACAATATGGTATATTCAGAAATGTATTCTTAGGATGCTGTGTCCCCACGACGCGGCTCACCTCAAATACGTCGCCCTTTTTCACATTATGTTCTTTTATTGCCTTAATCGTCGATTTCCTGAGATGTATTCTTCCGACGGCAGTAGCTGTCCTGATGCTTATATCTTTTTCTGATATATTTATCATTGCTGCAGTATATTTTCATTGGATTTAACTCTTTAATACTGAATGAAGCAAAGATAGATATCGATACTAAACTGTTACTGATATATGGAACAAAAGGTGCATCATGGTGAAAGGCACTATAATTTAAGAATAAAGATCATCACTGTATCAAGCACAAGGACCCTGGAAACAGATGAATCTGGAAAAATACTTGCTGAACTATTCAAAAATTACAGGGTGAAGAGATCGCTGGTTAAAGATGATCCAGTACAGATACTGTCTGAGCTGTTTATTGACTTTAGCGAGTATGATGCTTTCGTTTATAATGGGGGAACCGGTGTAAGCAGATATGATGTTACTTCAACAACCCTGAGAAAGGTTGCGGATAAACAGGTGGCTGGTTTCGGAGAGATTTTCCGGAGGAGAAGCGAGGAACAGGCTGGAATTTTCGCCTATCTCTCATCGGCGGATCTCTTTATAATCTTTGGAAAACCTGTTTTCTCCCTTCCGGGTTCTCCCAAAGCACAGGATATAGGTGCGCACTTGATACTTGAACTGATCGACCATATAATATATGAAACAAGGAAGGAATGAACAGTATTCACATAGAACGCATTTTCATTAAGAATTTTCAAGTTGGCAGCTACGTGTTTCATTTTGAGAAAGCATATCCTTCACTCCAACTTCTCCAAGTTTATGATCTACTTATCCTTCAAGGCTAGCAGAGCTGGTAGGAGGGCAGTGAAAGTAGATCCTAGGAACACTTCCAAGACATGTGCTAGATGCTGTTATGTAAAGAAATATCTAACTTTATCAGACCGTGTATTCTCATGTCCTAAATGCGGTTTGACTGCAGACCATGATTATGATGCTTCTCTAAATATTATTCATGCGGGGTCGGGACTGCCCTCAGAGCCTGTGCACAGGGAACCCCTGTTATATATTCCCTTCTCAGCGGGGGTGTATGCGAAATGAAGCTTAAACGAAGTAACTGTTTTAAGCATGTATCTAGTATTCCATTATGCATGATAAGGCCGTTTCACCGATCATAGCCACGATACTACTGATCGCTATAACGGTCACCTTGGCTGCAACTTTCTATACAGAGGTGTCACCATATTTTTCTCAAAACCAGTATTTTACCCCTCAAGCTCAGATACAGGTCATAGCTGGAAACCAGACTCACGCATATGCCTATTACATTTATGTATCGTATTTTCCGGGATCGCTGGCTCTTCATGATGTTGACATGATCTTGATATCCAATGGTACTCAAATGATCATAAACCTTGGAGCGGCATATCCTCAGGACAATCTGTCGACTACGGGCCTTGGAGTCAATGTAACGCTCTATACCGACGGTCCTTATTTCAATTCTGGATCATACGTTTTTCTCAAAATGTCCAGTTCACTATCCTATATTTCATTCGTGGATATGAAAACAGGATCTACGATAGTCTCTCTCTCATCAAATATATAGGAATTGTATCTTTACTTCTTACGGGAAAATTAGCAAGAAAGCTCCGACCTTCAGTGAGGAGATGAATTGCGGAAAGTACATAAATGCAGGGCTAATAGTATGCATGGAGAGTCCTGTGGATAAGTCCTTCGAAGAAGGCATGCAGGATACTTCCATACAAAAACCAGTAGAGTACTGGTTTGGAATGCCTCCACAATCTTTCCCAAGCATTGTGGGCAAAAAGCACATCCAAATTGCATGCAGACAGGGATGCATGCAAGCGAAGCACTGATACCACTCAAAGGGGCAGCGTTCAGGACAGGAACGACCATGAAACTCAAGGATGGAGGATCTGCAAAACGCTCCCAGACCGTGAGGGATGATGGAGTAACGGGAAGCAAAAGTAGAACCTCCGAAGCTTCAGCGAGGAGAGCATGTCAGAATGGTCAACGGCATATCATAAAGGATTTTTTAATTTTTGATCCAGAAATTAAGCTAAACAGCTGGTCAGGAAAAAATATTTCATATCAGGCCATATAGATAGAGAGGTAAGGAGTAATGGATGTACCTGCATACTGTATGAACTGCGGAAGAAAACGAAAGGGCGATGAGCTGAGATGCCCTGTCTGTGGTTCCCTGTTTGAGATCCGTCCCGAATTTCATTATCATGATAAAATTGAACATAATTTCCCGTATCTGCGCAATGTTATTTCTTTGGGGGAATCTGAGACTCCTATATTTCAGGCCGATGGCTTCAGCTTGAAACTTGACTATATGCTCCCAACATTCTCATACAAAGATAGAGGATCAAAGATACTTATTTCTCATATAGTAGATATAAGGGATTCTGAGAACATCTCAAAGATCTCTGAGGATTCTTCTGGAAATGCTGGAGCTTCGATAGCGGCTTATGGATCTGCTGCCGGATTTTCCGTAGAAATATACGTTCCAGAAACAGTTGCCGGAAAAAAATTCTGGCAGATACAGGCCTATGGAGCGAGGGTAATAAAGATAGCGGGTAGCAGAGAGGAAGTCCAAGCAGCGGCGGAGAGATCAGGATCATTTTATGCAAGTCATGTTCTCAGGCCTGAGTTCAGGGATGGCATAAGAACACTTGCATATGAAATATACAGGCAGTTCGATAAAATGCCAGAAAACATATATGTGCCCGTCTCAGCCGGAACTTTATTGCTGGGTCTATTCTCCGGATTAAATCATCTTAAGGAAGCCGGAGAGATAACAAGTATGCCCAAGATAATCGCCGTTCAGACGGAAGCAGTTTCCCCGTTGTGCGCTAGAATGAACGGCACAAGGTATGATCCTGATAACACATTGACATCCGTAGCAGATGCACTGGTTTCTAAAAGGCCACCGCTTCTGGAAAGGATGTTTTCTGTTCTATCAGAAAATGGCAGGTGCATAACCGTGAATGATGGGGAGATAATAGATGCAAGAAACGATCTCGCAAGAAAAGGATTCCTCGTTGAATATAGCTCTGCGACGGTGTTCGCGGCGTTTAAGAAGAAAAGATTGAACAACAGCCTGTTGATCCTCACTGGGTCTGGGCTGAAGAACGATTTTTGATCCGCTCCTTACGTTCTCTTTTTAACTTCTCTATTCTTTCCTTTTCCTCACGCACTCTAATTGCCTGCCCAACGAATTCTCCCTCGTTGGTCAGTATGATCTTTTCTCCGAGCCTTTCTTTATCCTCGGCGACAAAGCCATAATCTATGAGATTCTTGAGTGTACCATCAGGATCTTTCACGCCACTCTCGTTTTTGACTCTGTAAAGGGGAACCTTCCCACCGTGGTTCTTTATGAACATCAATAGCTTAACTTCATCTTCTGACATATCATAGTTGTTTTCCAGCTTTCCTTTTATCACAGGTTTGTTGAAGGGAGAACCTTTAACCAGCACCTTAGACTCAGCCATTCATACCGCCTCCACATATACATTTAGAGTATCATGATCGATGATGCTATATGGATCGCTTTATCCTGAGCTACTCCTTATTAAAGCTTCGGAGCTTCCTGCTTCAACGATCAAACTCGATCCCCATACTACCAGATCGCAGTTTCCCGTCATTGGAAACTTTCTTTCGGACCACGTCTGGAAGAAGGGTTACGGAGGTTGCGATCTCCACAGGCGTATATTTGGATCGCACCGATCCTACTCAGTTATCATCCACTTGTTTATCAGGGATGATACAAAAGAATATAGTAAGACAATCTATAAATATTTCCATTGGGGGAAGTCCGTGTATCTCATGTCCGAAGAGGGAGTTTTACTGCTTCCCTCAAACTCCTAACTTTTTATAAATAGAGGAACGCTGCGATATCGATCAGTCTAAGGATTCATTCAAATCCTTTTCTTTCTGTTCCATTCGCTTAATCAATCACTCAGTCTTCTAAATCTTAATTCTCTAATCGTGCCTCACACATTATCCATAAGTCTTAATTCAAAGTTTTCATACTGGTATGTCCATGGATAAAAAGGATGTACCTGGCTACATATTCGGACTTGCTGGTATCTCTATTGCAATAATCATAACTTTATACTATCTGCCGGCGATCTTCAAGAATATCGCGAAGCTATCCGTACTTCCTGTCTCTGATTATGCTTTGCTGTCCTTTCATACCAGTATAATTTTCTTCTTTGCCGTCATAATCATCTCAATAATTCTTGTCATCATTGGTCTCATCTCGCTTCTGAAATTTAAGAAAGACTACACCACCTCATTCTCTACTAAAGGGTCAGGCAAGTTCTTCTGGTATCTGGCCATCTATGTTCTCGTTGATCTGATCTTATCCTTCATAATTTCAAGTGTTTATCCTTCCTATGGAATAACTAGTGTGAATAAGCTTCCGAATTTTATACAGGTTTACTACTATTTTGTATCTGTACCATTTGAATCGTTATTTCTCTCCGTTATTCCGATAACTGTGATGATGATCATTTATGGTTATGCCTCGAGGAAGCCTAGGATAATCCTCAAGAGTGACGACTTAAACTGGAATATAGTAGGGGCCATATCCATAGGTGTGGCAACTTACTCCGCAATATTGTATCTCATTCTTGGAGAAAACATCTATTATGTGATATCAGCCTATATAACAACCCTGATGGTCTCTATAATTTACATCAAATTCGGCTTGATGCGGGCAGTACTCACCAATTATATCATGAGTATGATAAGTTTTCTCAGCGTCTTAGCTTCAAGATTTCCTGAGTATTCTCTTTTATTGACTATATTTCTATTCGCGTGGTCCTCTGTAGGTATATACTATCTGTTTCTGGAGAACGAATCAAGACAGAAGAGGATACAGCATGAGAGGAGCCGGGTACAGGAAGAGCCAAGGAGAGAGATACAGGTTCCGCTATTGAAGCCTGAGGATCTTTTCATACGAAGCTCATGTCCAGAGTGCGGAGGCATAGTCTTCCATGTTAAGGACAACATGAGCCTTGAATGCGATCACTGCCACCATATCATCGCAGCCGATGATGTTGGTCCGTTCAACGTCAAGGTCGATATATATGGCAGACTCCATGATCATTATTACTCAGACAGCATCTATGAAACACACTAGAACAGGTAAGCATTGCATAGTTTTAAGCATCATTTTTCGATTTTGTCTATGAGCTGACCCATAGTTGAAGTTTCGGATCTTCATTTCAGAGAAGATATCTCCATCAGCATATCCAATACAGTAAAATATCTATTTCGTTATGTCCGCAAGCTTTCATCCAAAATGCACAGATCCATTCTTATCGGCCTCGAAATATTTTCATTAAGAATCGTCATTGACAGAAGTCCATGTATAGCCATAAAAATATCGTGTCTTTGTTTTTTCGCAGGCCGCTTATTTTTCAATAAACAAAATCGTTAATTACAGGCTAGGTATGTTAGTGTTATGACGTATGTGTTCAGATGCAGGGATTATGGATTCGACTGCAGCTATACTCTGGAAGAAGAAAGGAAGGAGGATATCCCGCCCATGGTGAAGATGCATTTCAGATATGCTCATAATATATACGATTTCACAGATGAAATAAGGGATAAGGTGTTACAGGTTGTAAAGGAAAAATAGACACATCGCATGTTCACAAAATAAAATTGCGAGCATGTGAATATCAGATTCACTGTAATGTTATGTTTATTCTGTTTGAAACCTTTCCCTTTAATTTTGTAGTTTTATAGTTTATCTGGCCGACCTCGCCAGTCCGCTTTACATTTACACCGAATTCCGGTTGTTCAGGAAGTCCGTCTATGGCCATTATACGTATTCTCTCCTCGTCAAAGGCATCATGGACAGACATCTTTTTAAGATCCTCATTGCCGTTGAACTCATCCAGGCTAATATATCTGAATTTAACTTCTAGATCTTTCTTAACAATCTCGTTTGCTTCTGTCATGACTTCGTTGATCTCGTCTTCCGTTATGTCGGGCTTCTCGATATCTATCCATGCCCTGTCATCATAGGTCTCATTAACACGGCAGGGCACCTTCCATTTCTTATACGCAAGACCAGATATTATCTTCAATGCTGTTCTGAATCTCATATGTATATACCGCCTGTCCCAGTCTATCTTCTGTTTCACAGTTTTTCCGACTATGTCCTGTGGATAAGTATCCATTGATATCAGGTGTATATATTCGCCGTCGTAAATTGTATCGACAATCTGATATTCCTTGTTATCTATTATCACCTTACCCGTATCATTTGGCTCTCCAAACGTTGTCGGATAGAATATTGACTGATCCACCTTCATATCAGTGAATTCCACAAATACAGCTGTTCCCGTACCCTCCACTGAATATGAATCGTCCAAGTACAATGCTTTGGTCTTCATAGGTTCCGTTATAGCTATCAGTTTAAATATTATCTGTTTGAGTGTATGTGAAAAAGGAATGGGAGACGCGTCCTAAATGGATTGCGTCTCAAGATATGGATAAGAACGAATCATATGCGTATATATTCCGTGAATGATATATACAGTCTATCACAAAAAGAATATTAGATAAGAATAATAAGCATGGATATGAAGGCCTCACAGATATTCTCGGATTTTCTCAAGAAGAACCATCTATATCCTATTTTCGGAAATCCTGGTACGACGGAAATACCGATGCTATCCTCTGTTGAGGATTATGTACTGACTCTGCATGATTCGATTTCGGTCGCAATGGCCGATGCCTATGCCCAGTTCAGCGGACGTCCTTCCGTGGTGAACCTGCATTCATTACCAGGCATTTCGAATTCAATGGCATTCATAACATCCGCGGCACGCAATCACTCTCCCGTTATAATAACAGCTGGTCAGCAGGACAGAAGGCATCTATACTATGATCCACTGTTATCCGGCGATCAGCTGGGTATGGTTTCTAACTATGTAAAATATGCATATGAGGTGAGGCGGCCTGAGGAGATTCCTCTCGCAATGAAACGCGCCTATGATATAGCCATGACACCACCCTTCGGGCCCACTGTCGTTTCAT